>Ga0265780_10008031_pt1 | contig 12865 bp, 11 predicted proteins | sample P1T30metagenome_FD_192432 | JGI IMG/M metagenome (GOLD analysis project Ga0265780, IMG submission 192432) | Plant litter microbial communities from East Loma Ridge, Irvine, California - P1 T30 | ecosystem: Environmental > Terrestrial > Plant litter > Unclassified | place: USA: California...
CCAATACGCCGGCCTGCGCCACCTTGTGCGGAAACGGTTCGGCGACCTGGAAATACTTCAGCAGCAGTGCCAGGGTCATCCACATCAGCGCCATGATGAAGTTCGCGCCCGGCCCGGCCAGCGCCACCCATGCCGAGTCGCGCCGTGGATGGCGCAGGCGGCTGAACTCGACCGGGACTGGCTTCGCGTAACCGAACGCGACGCCAAAAAAGAGGTACAGGAGCGCCGGCATGACGATGGTGCCGACCATGTCGATGTGCACCATCGGATTAAGGCTCATCCGCCCGGCGGCATAGGCAGTGTTGTCGCCGCAATACTTCGCGATGTAAGCGTGCGCTGCCTCGTGCAACGTGATGGCGAAGATGACCGGCAGGGCGTAGACGAGGAGGTTCAGAAAATGTTCTTGCATGCGCCGATTCTACCAGTTGCAGCGCGTAACCGGATTACAAGCCAAACGCGGCCGTGTCGCCGCGGCCCTGGCGCACCAGCACCGGTTCGGGACCGGTGAGGTCGATGACCGTGGTCGGGTCGAGCGTGCCGGCGCCGCCGTCGATGATCAGGTCGATCAGCTTTTCCAGGCGCTCACGCACGGCTTCCGGATCGCTGATGATGTCGTCGTCGCCTGCAAGTTGCAGCGTGGTGCCGATGAGCGGCGCACCGAGTTCGGCCAGCAGCGCCTGCGTGATGGTGTTTTCCGGCACGCGCAGGCCAATGGTCTTGCGCGACGGATGCGACAGCCGGCGCGGCAGTTCACGCGTGGCTTCCAGGATCACCGTGTACGGACCCGGGGTGTTGGCTTTCAGCAGCCGGTACTGGGCATTATCGACGCGCGCGTACTGCGCGATCTCGGACAAGTCGCGGCACAGCAGCGTCAGGTGGTGCTTTTCGTCCACGCCACGGATGCGGCGCAGGCGCTCCACAGCATTCTTGTCGTCGAGCTGGCAGACCAGCGCATACGCCGAGTCGGTCGGCACTGCCACGATGCCGCCCTTCTCGATGATCTGCACCGCCTGCTTGAGGAGGCGGACCTGTGGGTTGTCGGGATGGACCTGGAAGTATTGGGTCATCGGCGGTACACCGTTGCAGGTTCCATCGCTTGCAGGGCGGCGATGCGCTCTTCCATCGGCGGGTGAGTCGAAAACAGCGCACCCCAGCCACCGTGGCCGGCCGAGATGCCGGCTGCCGTCATATTGCGCGGCAAAGCGCCAGGTGCAAGGCCACCGAGGCGCGACAGTGCGCGCTGCATTGGCGCCGCGCTGCCCAGCAACTTGGCGGAGCCGGCATCGGCGCGGAATTCACGCTGGCGCGAGAACCACGCCACGATGATCGACGCCACCAGGCCGAATGCGATTTCGCAGACAAACACGGTAACGACATAGCCGATGCCCGGACCGCGATCGCTGTTTCCCCGCAACAGGACCTTGTCGACAAAGAAGCCAACGACGCGGGCGAGGAACACGACAAAGGTATTGACCACGCCTTGAATGAGCGTCAGCGTGACCATGTCGCCATTGGCGACGTGGGCGATTTCATGACCCAGCACAGCTTCAACCTCTTCGCGGTTCATGCTTTGCAGCAGGCCGGTGGAGACTGCCACCAACGCGGAATTCTTGAACGCGCCGGTAGCAAAAGCATTTGCTTCGCCGTCGTACACGGCCACCTCCGGCATGGCGATGCCGGCGCGCTCGGACAGCTGGCGCACGGTGGCCAGCAGCCACTGTTCGGTGGAATTCGACGGCTGCGTGATGACGGTGGCGCCAGTCGACCATTTCGCCATCGGTTTGCTCATCAGCAGCGAGATGAACGACCCGGCGAAGCCGACGACCGCGGAGAATACCAGCAACTGGCCAATATTGATACCGCCCGCGCTGACGCCGCCGCGGCCAACGCCAAGCAGGTTCAGCACGATGGACAGCACCAGCACAACCGCAAGGTTGGTGGCAAGGAACAGCACGATGCGTTTCATGGTCGTCGGGTCTTTATGAAGGTTTGTATTGACATTAAATATGGCTGGAGGCGTTGGATTTCAAGACCAGCCATCAGACCGTCACACCCGCGCCGATGGGAACAGATTAAAACCAGTCATGCCACACCGGCGTCACCCCCGCCGGCAGCGGCGGCAGCTTGTCGAACTCCACCCGCGCCTCCCCTGGCGCGTGGAAGTCGGTGCCGCGCGACGCCAGGAAACCGTTGCGCTTCGCCGCCTCGGCATAGATGCCGTACTGCGCCGGCGTATGGCTGCCGGTCACCACTTCGATGGCAGTGCCGCCAAGCGCCTTGAATTCGTCGAACAACGCTGCCTCGGCAACCGGGCTGAAGTTGTAGCGGCCTGGATGCGCCACGACGGGAATGCCGCCGGCCGCCTTGATCCAGCCCACCGCCTCGGCCAGCGACGCCCAGCGGTGGGGAACGTAACCAGGTTTACCTTCCGTGAGGAATTTGCGGAACACCTCGTTAGTATTGGCGCAGGCGCCGCAGGCAACCAGGTAGCGCGCGAAGTGGGTGCGGGACATCAGGTCGGGGTTACCCACATATTGCAGCGCGCCTTCGTAGGCGCCCGGGTAGCCGGCCGCGGCCAGCTGCGCGGCGATCTCGCGCCCGCGCGCATCGCGCCCGGCGCGCGTGGCTGCCAGGCCCGCTTTGAGTGCCGCGTTGTTTTCATCGATCTGCAGGCCGACGATGTGCACCGTCTGGTTGGCCCAGGTAATCGAGATTTCAACGCCTGCAATAAAGCGCATGCCAAGCGACGTCGCTGCTTCGCGGGCAATGCCGATGCCGCCGATTTCATCGTGGTCGGTCAGCGCCCATACGTCGACGCCCGCCTGGTGCGCGTACGCCGCCACGCCGGCAGGCGTCAGGACGCCGTCGGACACGTTGGAGTGGCAATGGAGGTCAACTTTCAGCATACGGCGTTCAACGGTGAAGAAATGGTCATGCAATACATTGTACGGCAGCGTGCTGACGGATGCGAACGCGCGTCGTTATCCGTCACATTCACGCCACCGTTTTCAGGAACATCTCGATCATCTCGGCGAGCATCGCAGGCTGGTCGTGGTGCAGCATGTGGCCGGCGTCCGGCATCATGCGCGGCGTCACATTCTGCAGGTGCGCCAGGCGGCGGTCGACTTCCACGCGCGCCTGCTCCTTCGGCCCCATCCATTGCCACATATTCGTGTCCGCCGCTTCCACCCACAGCACCGGGGCCGTCACCTGGCGCCAGCACGCAAGGATCTCCTCGGCCTGGTACAACAGCGGGCTGGTGCGCTTGTGCGCCGGGTCCCCCAGGATTTCCCACGACCCCTCGCTGTTCTGCGCCGCCCAGTGCCTGGCCAGGAACGCCGCGCGCTCGGGAGGCAGGCGCGGGTTGGTCTTGCGCAGGCGCGCGGCCACTTCGGAGAGGTCGGCGTAGCTGCGCATCGTGGCCGGTTCCTTGAGTTCGTCGAGCCACTTGGCAAAGCGGCGCGGCGCCTGCTCCGGTTTGGTGGCCGGCAAACCGAAGCCCTCCAGGTTGATCAGCGCGCGCACGCGTTCCGGCCGCACGCCGGCATACAGGCTGGCGATATTGCCGCCCATGCTGTGGCCCAGCAGGTTGACGGCCTCATCAGGGGCGTAATGGTCGAACAGGCATTCGAGGTCGGCCAGGTAGTCAGGGAACCAGTAGGTGTCGCCAGGAGCGCGATCGGTTAGGCCGAAGCCGCGCCAGTCTGGAGCGATGACATGCCAGTCGCCCTGCAGGCAATCGACGACGAACTGGAACGACGCGCCGACGTCCATCCAGCCGTGCACCATGAAGAGCTTGGGCGCCCCTTCCCGGCCCCAATGCCGCACATGGGTGCGCAAGCCGCGGATCGTCAGGAATTCGGTACGGGAAGGTTTCAAGGCAGGCTCCGAAAAAATAAAGAACGGAAAAGAACGACCGTGCAATTATAAGGCAAGCGTTGATTTAGGCCAGAGCGTCCCCATCTTTCCGCGAGGCGTAAAATACGCCTTGTCAGATTGTCCCCCTCCACCGCTGTTCCACGAGAGATCACCATGGCCATTTACCAGTTGGGCGAACACGCGCCGAGCATTGCCGATTCCGCATACGTCGCCGAGTCTGCCAACGTGATCGGCAAGGTGACGCTCGAAGAAAATGCCTCGGTATGGGATGGCGTCACCATCCGGGGCGACAATGAACGCATCACGATCGGCGCCAACAGCAATGTCCAGGAAGGCACGGTGATGCATACCGACCTGGGTTATCCGATGACGATCGGCCAGGGCGTCACCATTGGCCACCAGGCCATGCTGCACGGCTGCACGGTGGGTGATGGCGCGCTGATCGGCATCCAGGCCGTGATATTGAATGGCGCGAAGATCGGCAAAGGCTGCCTGGTCGGGGCCGGCGCGCTGGTTACGGAGAACAAGGAATTTCCCGATTATTCGCTGATTATCGGCGCGCCGGCCAAGGCCGTGCGCACCCTTGGCGAAGAAGATTTACAGCGCTTGCAGAGCAATGCCGCCAGCTATGTTGCGCGCGGCCAGCTGTTCAAGTCTCAACTGAAAAAAATAGGATAAATGATGAGCAACGATATTAACGAAACCCACGAAAGCATCACCCTCACCCGCACCAGCACGGACACGCTGCAAAAATTTATTTTCGATAATGCCGCCGTACGCGGCGAGCTGGTGGAAATTTCCGACACGTGGCGTGAAATCCAGAACCGCCACAACTATCCGCCAGCCGTGCGCACCGTGCTGGGCGAGATGGTCGCAGCTGCCGCGCTGCTGTCGGCGAATCTGAAATTCAATGGCGCCATCATCATGCAGATCCATGGTGACGGTCCCGTGCGGCTGATGGTGGTCGAATGCGATGCCAACCTGAAGATGCGCGCCACGGCAAAACTGGCGGAAGACGCTGTCATCGACGACAACGCCACGCTGGTCGACCTGTTGAACCAGAATGGAAAAGGCCGCTTCGTCATCACGCTCGATCCGCAGGAAAAGCTGCCGGGCCAGCAGCCGTACCAGGGCATCGTGCCGCTGGATGGCGAGAACATGGCGACCGTCATCGAAAACTACATGCTGCGTTCGGAGCAGATGGACACGCGCCTGTGGCTGGGCGCCAACGATGGCATTTCACGCGGCCTGCTGCTGCAGAAACTGCCGCGGCACAGCGGCAAGGACGACCAGGTCGAGCAATCGAGCGAGGAAGAAGACCTGGAGACGTGGAACCGCGCGGTGATGCTGGCGTCGACGCTGAAGCAGGAAGAACTGCTCTCCACCGACATCAATACGCTGATGCAGCGCCTGTTCTGGGAAGAGACGATCCGCGTATTCGACCCCGCTCACCCGGCATTCCATTGCAGCTGCACGCGTGAAAAAGTCGGCAACATGCTGAAAATGCTGGGCCAGGCTGAAGTGGACGACGCCCTGGCGGAACTGGGCCACCTGGGCATCAATTGCGATTTTTGCGGCAAGCATTACGACTTCGACAAGGTCGATTGCGCGCAGTTGTTCGCGGTTGAAGCGCCGGTGGCGACATTGCTGCCGGCTAGCGAGAGCAAGCACTGATCCCGTTACTGTCCTGAATTTAACAGCCCCGCCGTGTGCGGGGCTTTTTTTCGTTACCGTATTTGCCTGATTGCCTAACGATCGATAACATAATGAACACATAATGTCGTTGCGTTGCGACGCGGAATAGTTTCCTCCAGAAATTAATTACTGGATTTGCTGATTTAGGGTATTATTTCTAGATTGCAACCAACTAACCTCCACGACCATGCTCAGCAAACTCAAAATCGGCCCTCGGCTCGCTGTCGCTTTCGGCGCACTTGTTTTCCTGACCCTGGTGCTGACCGCGTTCGCCATCTACCGGATGGGCGAAGCGTCATCGGTGGTGGATGCCGAGCGCATGATCCGGACGCACCAGATGACGCCGTTGTACGAACTGCGCGAGGCGCTCGACCAGACGGGTATCGCCGCGCGCAATGCCTACATCTACGAAGCCAAGGGCGACGCCGACCGTGAACTGAGCGTGCTCGACCAGCAGGCGAATATCTTCATGGACCGCCTCGGCAAGCTGACCCCTGTCCTGGGCGGCAAGCAGGATTTCGACGTCGCCAACCGCGACCTGCAGCTGATGGCCGCAGCGCTGCAAAAGCCGCGCGCGTTCCGCGAAGCCGGTCAGATGAAGGAGTTCGGTAAATTCCTGGTGGAAGATTGCAGCCCGCTGCGCCGCCGCATCGTGGCCGAACTCGATACAGTGATCAACCGCATCGAAGGCGAGCTGCTGGTGGCCAGCAAGGAAGTCGACAGTGTCAGCGCGAATTCGCGCAAGCTGATGTACTGCATTTGCCTGTTGGCCGTCGCGCTGGGTTCCATGCTCGGCTATCTCGTCACCCGCGGCATCATCAAGCCGATCAAGGAAGCATCGCAGTTTGTCGAAGCGGTTGCCACCGGCGACCTGACCGCGCCGCTGCCAGCCGCGTCGCACGATGAAATCGGCGCCATGATGGCTTCACTTGGCAATATGCGTGAAAGCCTGGTCGAGATCGTTGGCGGCGTCCGTAACGGCACCGAAGAAATTTCGCATACCAGCCAGGAAATCGCCAGCGGCAACCAGGACCTCTCGGCCCGCACCGAATCGCAGGCCAGTTCGCTGCAGCAAACCGTGGCGACCATGGTCCTGCTGACCGACGCTGTCGGCCGCAATGCGCTCGACGCGAAGGAAGCCAACAACCTGGCCGCGGAAGCGTCGGTGATCGCCGGCCGCGGCGGCGATATCGTCGGCCGCGTAACCCACACGATGGGCGAAATCAACCAGGCGTCGAGCCGCATCGTCGACGTCATCGGCGTGATCGACAGCATTGCCTTCCAGACCAATATCCTCGCGCTGAATGCCGCGGTGGAAGCGGCCCGGGCCGGCGAACAAGGCCGCGGTTTTGCGGTGGTCGCCTCGGAAGTGCGCAACCTGGCGCAGCGCTGCGCCACGGCGGCCCGTGAAGTCAAAGCCCTGATCCAGACATCGGTCGGCAAGATCCACGATGGCAGCGCGCTGGTCGACCAGTCAGGCAAGACAATGGAAGAACTGGTGTCGAGCGTATAGGGCGTGAGCGCGCTGATCCAGCGCATTTCCCGCGCCAGCGAAACGCAGGCCATCAGCGTCAATGAAATCAACCAGGCCGTGAAACAGATCGACGACCTGACGCAGCAGAACGCGGCGCTGGTGGAGCAGGCCGCGGCCGCTGCCGAATCGATGCATCAGCGGGCGCAGCAGCTGTCGGGGCAGGTGGAAGTGTTCCGGATGGCGGCGTGATGCTGCTGCGGCAGATGTGAAAATGGCCCGGAGTTGACCGGGCCATTTTTTTTGCGTTGCTGCTGACGATTGCGTAACGCTTTTAATCCAGCTCCACCGCCTTGCTCCCCTTCCCCGCTTTCGGCGGCGGCGGTGGCGGCAACGGCGTCATCGACACCTTCGGCTGTTCATCCTTGCGCAGCACCTGCACGAAGATTTCATTCGACTTGATCATCCCGAGTTCGTACCGCGCCCGTTCTTCGACCGCGCCGGTGCCATCCTTTAAATCGCGCACTTCCGAATCGAGCTTGTCGTTGCGCGCCTTCAGGTCGGCCGTCTTGCGGCGGCTCGCGTCGACCTGGGCTTCCAGGTCCGACACGCGCAGCCAGCCATTCTTCCCGATCCACAGCGGATACTGAATCAGCAGCAGCAAGGCTGCGAGGGCAAGGGTAATTAAGCGCATGCGGACAGTCGGCAAAGACAAAAACGAAACAAAACAAATTCGGCGCGCCACCCAGGCGGCGCGCCGGGTTCGACGGTATTACTTGATGTTGTAGAACGCGTCGCGGCCAGGGTAGCTGGCGATGTCGCCCAGGTCTTCCTCGATGCGCAGCAGCTGGTTGTACTTGGCCATGCGGTCCGAACGCGACATCGAGCCGGTCTTGATCTGCAGGGCGTTCATGCCCACCGCGATATCGGCGATGGTGGAATCTTCGGTTTCGCCCGAACGGTGGGAAATGACCGCCGTGTAGCCGGCGCGCTTGGCCATTTCGATGGCGGCGAAGGTTTCGGTCAGCGTGCCGATCTGGTTGATCTTGATGAGGATCGAGTTGGCGATGCCCTTCTGGATGCCCTCTTTCAGGATCTTCGTGTTGGTGACGTACAGGTCGTCGCCCACCAGCTGCACCTTCTTGCCCAGCGCCGCGGTCAGCGTCGCCCAGCCGTCCCAATCGCCTTCAGCCATCGCGTCTTCGATGGAGATAATCGGATAGCGGTCGCACCACGTGGCCAGCAGGTTGGTGAACTGCTCGGCGGTGAGGCTCATGCCCTCGCCGCCCAGTTCATACTTGCCGTCCTTGTAGAATTCGCTGGCGGCGCAATCGAGGCCGATGGCGATCTGCGTGCCGGCTTCGAAACCGGCTTCCTCGATCGCCTGCATGATCAGCTTGATGGCTTCTTCGTGGCTCGAAACGTTGGGTGCGAAACCGCCTTCGTCGCCCACCGATGTGGCCAGGCCCTTCGAATGCAGGATCTTTTTCAGCGTGTGAAACACTTCAGCGCCGTAACGTACGGCTTCCTTGAAGCTTGGCGCGCCAACCGGGATGATCATGAATTCCTGGATGTCCAGGTTATTGTCGGCGTGCGCGCCACCGTTAATGACGTTCATCATCGGCACTGGCATTTGCATCGCGCCCGAGCCACCGAAATAACGGTACAGCGGCAGGCCGGCTTCTTCGGCGGCAGCCTTGGCGACCGCCATCGACACGGCCAGCATCGCGTTGGCGCCCAGGCGCGACTTGTTCTCGGTGCCGTCCAGGTCGATCAGGGTGCGGTCCAGGAAGGCCTGTTCGTTGGCGTCCAGGCCCATGATGGCTTCGGAGATTTCCGTGTTGATGTTCTCGCAGGCTTGCAGCACGCCCTTGCCGAAGTAGCGCTTCGGGTCGCCGTCGCGCAGCTCGATGGCTTCGCGCGAACCGGTCGACGCGCCCGACGGCACGGCGGCACGGCCCATTACGCCGGACTCCAGCAAGACGTCGCATTCGACGGTGGGGTTGCCGCGCGAGTCAAGAATTTCGCGGCCGATAATATCTACGATAGCACTCATGTTGTCAGTCTCCGGATTAATGAAAAATCGATGAAATTCTGCTGTTACCATCGCAAACGCGCCGCGGCCCCTCAGTGAAGGGACGCGGCGCGAAAACGGTTTAGTTAATTTGCTTCACACTCGCTTTTATACCGAATACGGTTCAATCACCGCGTCCGGATCGAAAGCCGGGTTCGTGCCAGACGACTGGTGCGCCAGCGCTGCCTCGATGAACGCGATGAACAGCGGATGGCCCGAGCGTGGCGTCGACTTGAACTCGGGGTGATACTGCACGCCCATGTACCACGGGTGCGCACTGCGCGGCAGTTCCATGATTTCGCAGAGGTTTTCGTTTGGCGTACGGGCGGCCACCACCAGGCCGGCGTCTTCGACGCGCTGCAGGTAGTGGTTGTTCGCTTCGTAGCGGTGGCGATGGCGCTCGGTCACGACGCTGCCGTAGATCTCGGCGGCCAGCGTACCCGGATTGACGGCGCAAGTTTGCGCGCCCAGGCGCATGGTGCCGCCCAGGTCGGAGTTGACGTCGCGCCGCTCGACCTTGCCATCGTGGTTCTGCCACTCATTGATCAGGGCGACGACCGGCTGGTCGGTGTCCGGATCGAACTCGGTGGAATTCGCATTCGGCAGGCCAGCCATGTGGCGCGCGTATTCGATCAGCGCAACCTGCATGCCGAGGCAGATGCCCAGGTAAGGAATCTTGTTTTCGCGGGCATAGCGCGCCGCCATGATCTTGCCTTCCACGCCGCGCTTGCCGAAGCCGCCCGGCACCAGGATGGCGTCATACTTCGCCAGGTTGGCGCAGCCGGTCGATTCGATTTCTTCCGAGTCGATGTACTCGATGTTGACGCGGCTTTCGGTATGGATGCCGGCGTGGCGCAGCGCTTCGGTCAGCGACTTGTACGACTCGATCAGTTCGACGTACTTGCCAACCATGCCGATGGTGACTTCGTGCTGCGGGTTTTCCAGCGTGTGGATCAGTTTGGTCCACATCGACAGGTCGGCCGGGGCAGCTTCCAGCCCAAGTGTTTCGCAGATGATGTCGTCGAGACCCTGGTCATGCAGCACCTGCGGCACTTTGTAGATGGTGTCGACGTCCCACACGGAGATGACGGCCTGCTCTTCGACGTTCGAAAACAGCGAGATCTTGGCGCGCTCGTCTTCCGGGATACGGCGGTCGGCGCGGCACAGCAGCGCGTTGGGCGAAATGCCGATTTCGCGCAGCTTCTGCACGCTGTGCTGCGTTGGCTTGGTTTTCAGTTCGCCGGCCGACGCGATGTACGGCACCAGCGTCAGGTGCACGAACGCGGCCGATTTGCGGCCCATGCGCAGCGACAGCTGGCGCGCAGCTTCCAGGAATGGCAGCGACTCGATGTCGCCGACGGTGCCGCCGATTTCCACCAGCGCGACATCGAAACCTTCGGCGCCGCGGTGGATGTAGTCCTGGATTTCGTTGGTAATGTGCGGGATCACCTGCACGGTTTTGCCCAGGTACTCGCCGCGGCGCTCCTTGCGAATCACGGATTCGTAGATCTGGCCGGTGGTGAAGTTATTCACCTTTTTCATGCGCGTGCTGATGAAGCGCTCGTAGTGGCCGAGGTCGAGGTCGGTCTCGGCGCCATCGTCGGTGACGAACACTTCGCCGTGCTGCATCGGGCTCATGGTGCCAGGATCGACGTTGATGTACGGATCCAGCTTGAGCATGGTGACTTTGAGGCCGCGCGATTCGAGGATCGCAGCGAGAGAAGCGGCCGCGATCCCTTTACCCAGGGAAGACACGACGCCGCCGGTGACGAAGACAAATTTGGTCATTGCAGATGGTGCCGAATGGCACATGCGGGAAATTGAGATTATAGCCTAAACAGGGCGCTCTTTCGAGGGCCGGCTTATTCCGCCTGCTGCCGGGCGCAGCTGAAAGCCGGGCGCATTGCGGCTGCGACCGGCTGTTTTCATGCGCCGTGCATAATCGATGTGCTGCTTTTACAACAGTCCCATCGCCGTTGGCAAAACAACATGCACGACGATAAAGCACCACGCTAAAATTACCAATTGGCAATACCACCATTGCTGACATTGCCAGGATTGCTGCCATCGCGGACCACTGCGAATGGCGGCTGCCGCCTGCTCCGGCCCGGAGTGGTTTGCCTCATCGACTATTTATGCCCGATACCTTTTTATCCTCCCCCGCCCCGGCCAGCGTGCCGGCGCCGGCCCGCGCGCTGACGCTGACGTTTACCGGTTCAGGCGCGGAATACTTTCGCATCTGGATCGTCAACCTGCTGCTGACGATCGTGACGCTGGGGATCTACTCGGCCTGGGCCAAGGTGCGGCGCCTGCAGTATTTCGACCGCAATACCGTGCTCGATGGCGCCGCCTTCGATTTCGATGGCAATCCGCTGGCGATCCTGAAGGGCCGCATCGTGGCCCTGGTGCTGGCCGCGGCCTACCACTACGCATTCGGCTTTTCCGCCACGGCCGGCCTTGCCGTGTTTGGCGTGCTGCTCGTGCTGCTGCCTTATTTGCTGCGTGGCGCACTGCGTTTTCGCCTGCACAATACGTACTGGCGCGGCATGCGTTTCGCGTTCACCGGCAGCAGCCAGGGCGCATACGCCGCGTTCGTGCCGCCGATACTGATGTTCATGTGGCCAGCCCTGGCGGGTGCCATGCTGCGACGCGCCGGTCCAGGTGCGCCGTCGCCATGGTTCGCCCTGTTCGGCCTGCTTTATCTGGCCTGGCCGACGCTGCACGCGGCGGTGAAACGCTACCAACATGGCCACATCCAGTTCGGTGGCGCCGATTCGACCTACACGCTGCGCGATCGCCGCTTCTGGCCGCCGTACCTGATGGCGTTTGCCATCATGTTCGTGCTCTGCATCGCGATGGGGCTGGTCTTCGCAGTCTTCATCAAATCCGGCCATTCCGCGAGCGCCCCGACTGCCGCGACATTTGCCCCGCTGGTTTTGCTATACCTGGGCATCCTGTCGATCTTCCCGTTCCTGCAGGGACGCCTGGGCAACCTGGTCTGGTCGCACAGCGGCTTTCCCGGCGTCGAGATCAGGTCCGACATGACGTTTCTCGGCCTGCTCAAGCTGCATGTTGTCAACACGGTGCTGACGATCATCACATTCGGCCTGTTCCGCCCGTTCGCTGTCGTGCGCGCCCAACGCTACGTGCTGGCGCACCTGCATCTCACCACCACCATCGATATCGACGCGCTGATCGACGCCAGCGACCGCGCCAGTGTCAACGCCGTCGGCGATGGCGCGGCCGATTTCCTCGGCGTCGATTTCGCGCTGTAGTCACTGTCGATGCCAATGTCGATTCCAGCGCAATACGGCGATGGACGCAGCGCGCGCCGCCACGCGGTGACGGTGTTTCGCGCCGGCGACTGCCTGCACGTGGTGGGCGAACACGTCGACGCCACCTATCGGCTGGCGTCGATCCGCCTGACCGAACCGTTTGCGCACGCGGCCACCATCGCTTATTTCGACGATGGCGCCTATTGCGAAGTCCCTTGCGAAGGCGCCGCGGCGCTGGCGGACATGCTGGGGCGGCGCGCCTCGCCCGTCGTGCGCGCCCAGCGCCGCTGGCCGCTCGCGCTGGGGGCGATCGCCATGCTGGCGTCGACGGTCGCTGCCGGCGCCATCTGGGGCTTGCCAGTTGCGGCCGAAGCCATCACCGCCCTGCTGCCGCGCGAGGCCGACCAGCGCATCGGCGCCTTGACGCGCGAGGCATTCGAGGCGCGCGGCCTGACCGAACCCTCCACGCTC
>Ga0265780_10008033_pt1 | contig 12864 bp, 18 predicted proteins | sample P1T30metagenome_FD_192432 | JGI IMG/M metagenome (GOLD analysis project Ga0265780, IMG submission 192432) | Plant litter microbial communities from East Loma Ridge, Irvine, California - P1 T30 | ecosystem: Environmental > Terrestrial > Plant litter > Unclassified | place: USA: California...
ATGTCGGATAAAATGGCGATACACAATGCAGAGGGCTTCATGTACACCAGCCAGCACTTTATTGGTCTTCTGGCGAGCTCCATATTCTTTGGTGTAGAAGGTTGGTCTTCTCGTGCGCTGCAGTGGCGCTTCTATTGACAATATACCTACAGGTCATAGGCGCAACCTCAAACCAACCACCATTGCTGCATTCGTGCTGTTGGGTGCGATTGGAAGCTTAGGCTACGCGCTCAGTCTATTCTTCGTTACCATGCTCTACACACCCACAACAATACACCAGGACGACACCCCAGCGCACGATGCTTTGTTCGTGCCCTCGCCCAGCGTCTACTATGCCATCATTGCGCCGTCCCTGTTCGTCGTAGCCTGCCTCCCGGACATCATGCTCCTGAAGTCAGACTTGCCCATCGCCAGCACTGCGCGTATGGGCAGGATTGTCGTTCCCTTGCTGCTAGCATTTTTGCCCCAGGTAAGCCAACTATAGAGCATCGTCTCAAAGTCACTGAAGCCAACACACCACAGATCGTACCCGTCAGCCTTGGACGCAAGCATACATCCAAAGCCGCCGCTCACCGTTCTTACGCCAAAGCCTTCTATTTTCTCTCCATATCAGCCTCCTTCCTCTACTGGGTCACATTGTACACGAGTGTCTCAACACCCCCAGTACACTACAAGGCGTGGGAGACTGCAAAGGCCTGGGTTGGCCTGCGGACGCCTGTCACGCGGTCGGAGAGGATACTTTCTGCGCTTCATGCCACCGGCCAACGCCTCAAGTCCGTCAGCAAGAACCCCATCATCAGCGTCACAAGCTCGGACGTGCTCTTCACAACCATAAGTCTGCTAGCTTGGACATTTACGCGCAACCTCGACGTCGACGCGATTCTGGATAGCAGCATCTTGTCTTTCCTGGTCCCCAAGCACGAAAAACACGTCGCATTCGTAGACGACGTGAAGCGCCTCGCCCACCTGGAACCCGAGTCTGAGCCTAAAGCCTCTCCATCCTCTGAACCGGTTGTTGAGACCACGACACCTAAGAAACGTGGCCGCCCAGCCAAAAGCAAGGCTGTGCCAGCACCGGCTGCGGCACCAGTAGTTAATGGTGCATCGCTCAGACGCAGCACAAGGCGCGGTAAAAGCGAGGCGCTGCACAGGGATCACGACTCGGACGGGGAATCGGCGTACCAACCGAACTCTACGACGCAGCGAGCCATTGCAGAAACGGAAGCTGATGGGAGTCCTGAATTGGATCTCGTGCATGGGGGTGAATCGACTGCGCTTGCGCTTTTCTTGACATTTGTGGGTGGTATAGGTCAATTGGCGGCGAGTGCGCTTGGTGCGGAAGTTACGGGGCCGATGGAGTGAGTTGGTTGATGGGAAGAGGGGCGGAGGGGAGACGGGATGTGTATGATGGAATGAAGGCGTTTCTAGCTTGTTGGCGCTGCACGTGGAGTAGAGGTGTCAGTCTGGTTCCCCATTCTTCATTGTATTGTATCGAGGCTCTTGATACCCTGGATTGTTATGTCGTTGCTCTTTTGTAAAGCAACAGACGCTTTGCCTGACCTTGTGATGTCCTCATCCTTAATGCACGACGCTTCAGTCACTCCCTACTCGCTGCCCTCCATAATTCTATAAACGGCCAGTCTAATCGTCTTCTGAAGCCGCGACTAACTTATTGCGACTTGAAACATTGTCTATTTAATTTCAATGTGAGCGAAGTGTGTATTGTTCGTTAGTTCAGAATAATCATAATCATAATCGCGCCGTGACAGACGTTTCTCATGAGCAATGTCCTTTCACTTCTTTCATGATTGTGTGCTTGTGAAGTTTTGTATGTAAGGTATTTTTTTCTTCCTTGGCGCTGACGTTTGCTAAAGGCTTATTTTGGATGCATATGTAAGTTGATGGCTGCGAGTTGGAAGGGATGTGGAGTTATGCGCGTGTGATATTGTTATTTTTTTGTAGATTCTAGGGAATATGGATAGTGCTGGAAAGGCTTTGTTGGAAAGGCTTTGTTGAAGAGGCTTTTTTGAAAAGGCTTTGTTAAAGAGGCTTTGTTGAAAAGGATTGCCGTGTCTGGATTCGCACGCGGAGATGCGGAACTCGCTCTATTGTTGTTTTTATGAAGCTCATTTATGAGCATAGTTCACGCATTGCCTGATCAATGCGCGTGTCACTCGAAATGTTGGCGGGGCATCAGTGCGTGGTTCTTCTGATGATCGGCTGGGATATGTGCGGCGATGTCGGACAGATGATTCGAGTATGGGTTTTGTCTGAGCGCCGCAAAAGGTTGGTTGTTGCTCCGGCTCGATTGCGAGCAGCTTGTTAGGATTATTCGGAGGCGCTGGAGGGGTCGGTGACCGGCTCTGGTGGTATGTCAATAGGTGTTGTAGGGAATGGGATGCGTTCAATGTTACGTACCTGCCACCTCGACCTTTGGAGCAAGGTACTGATGCTTGACCTTGTAGCAGGGTCCTCCACGCAGAGTGTGCTCGTGGTAGTCGCACGACTTCTCAAGATTGACGGGATCATGTTTAACCTTCCTCAACGAGGTAATGAAGAGTGCTGCTGCTTGCAAATAGTCGTGGAGGAAGTCAATAGGGTACTGCGTCAAGTTCAATTTCTGACAGTGACGTTTGGCAATGGGAAGACTCCAAAGATTGAAGTCCACAGCAAACTTTCTCAGAGGCGAGCCTTTGGATGAGTGCTTGTAGAGATAATGGACGTAATCGGCCCCGATGAGACCTGCGGTGGGGTGTTTCACTGTCGTGGAGCGGAGGTCTAAGATTGTCTCAATAAAGGCGTCCATGATAGCGTCGTGGATAGTTGACGCTTGTAAGAAGTTCGCCATTGCAAACAGCCTGATTAAACACCCAAATTGAGTTCCAAGAGCCTCAGAGACGTCCTCGCGGGACTCGGTAGTTCCGGCCTTTGGCTCCTTAGCGAAGAGATAGCCCGTGAGTAGAAACCGAGCATAGATGGCGAAATGACTTGGTGAGATCTCTGGTAGGCTAATCGAGCGTTCGTGAGCCTCCTTCCAATCGCGCTTTAGAGTATTGTCAAAGAAGATTGAGCTCTCGCGAAGAAGGTACTCATGGAGTACGAATGTCCCTTGAGCATCACCTGTACCGACGAGGATCGTGACAGTGCTGCTGAGTTTGCTACACCGTACGTTAGTGGGACTAGCCCATAATCTGAGCTTGCAAGGCTTGCCTTGGACCGGCTCCAATAGTCCGCAGAATCTTGTGTGAACGCTCGCTCTCGCTCGTTGCGGCAGCGGTCGTCAGGTTCGAGTCTGGCGACGCCATTGTGAGTTGGATACGGAAAGAGCGGAAGAGTGGTTGGAGAGAGGTTGGAGTTGTGGCAAAGAGAAAATGGCCTAGAGACAGGACTCGCGGTGCAGGTGAGTGTGAACGCGGCAGGTGCGCTAGTCGAGGTGAATGCGCCTTTCTCACCTTCACCGGAACGCCAAACGCCCAATCTATAGCCTTGGGAAGACAGCCAGATTTCTGTACCTCACATCAAACACGTAACCAGATTGATCGACTGTATCGCAGCCTTTGAGCCGCGTGCAAAAGCAATTCTTCCTGCGTTTATCCAGAAGTCCCCTCCAACAAAAGCAGGCTAACTTCACCTCACTGCCTTTGCGCAAGCGGACAGCTCACAGCCCCCAATGGCCTTCCTCCCTAATCACCACATTCTAATGATACCCAAACTAATCCACCCCAAAGAACAAATCTTTGACCTCGACTTCCCTCTGCACACCCAGCAGCTGTCTCACTGTCCATCCAAGTGATGATATTTCACCCGGTAACATTGCCCGCCGTTCGCCGTGTGCTGATGATACCTACACATCCCAGCCGCATCAAACACCTTCTCTGCAGCGGTCGTGGCCTTCTTACTCCTGACATAGGGAGCAGCCGCTTTCATGAGATCCCATACGAAGCCCATTGGCCAGTTTCTGAAGTCCTGCTCGTAATTCCATTGGTGCCAAGTGTAGAGACACCAATCCACAACGAACTTGCGCGCGAACGGCGACGAGATCAGCTCATCGTAGAAAAGAACGGCTTGCGCGCGGTCAGGGTACGGAACCACTCCGTTGCCAGTGGCTCTTTTAGCAGCATAGCTCTCTGCCATGCGCTCAATATACGCGTCTTGGAAGTCCTCGGCTTGGAGGTAGTCGGCGAGGACGAAGAGGCCCTGTTTAATACCTGTTTTATGACGACTTCCAGTACTGGGTAGGGTGGAGGCGCTTGTCTTCGCGGTTTCGTTGATTGTTGGCGCTACTGTGGCAGAGGTGCTAGATGTGGCCGTAGGCGTAGTCTGGTCGCTCGCGAGAACACATATGAAGCCTGTCATGATGAACTTGGCATAGACCGTAAAGCTTTCCGGCGTGTGTTCAGGAAGCGCAACTTTCTTCTCCTCGCCTTCTTTCTAGTACATGTAAGTATAATGTCAGTGCTGTTTGGAGACACATGACTACTCACCCACTCCGGCTTCAGCGCATTATCAAAGAACTTGGAGCTTCCTCGGAGAAGGTGTTCATGCAGGACGAACTTTTGTTGTTGCTCCCCCCTGCCGACTAGAACGGTCACAACCTCGCCGAGACCACTACAGTCGAATTAGCTTCTGCGTGGCTATACGCATGAGTTTGGCTTGCCTTGGGCCAGATGTTGCGAGACGACGAACTTTGCGGGGGCGCTCCTCTCCATCGGCCGCTCGCTGGCTTGCGGTGAATTTGTCGGCGGTCGACATCGTAGTAAGCTATTTGTGGTCGGTGTGAGGATGCGTGGGAAGTTGAGGGGGCCGCAGGAAGCTGGAGGGAGCTGCAGGTATTCGCACCTTACGTGACGTCGATCGAGGCTGTCGACGCGTCGGGAAAGTTAAGTCTGGGAGCTGCAGGAAAGTTGTGTCTGGGAACTGCGGGAATGAATAGACACAACAAGGAAGATGATGCCCCAGAGTCCCGCAGCGCGGAAGCAATAAGGGAAGCACCTCGACCCAACTCGGCCCACCCTTTCACACCCTCGAAGCCTAGACTCGACACCCAGGCACCATTCCGCCCGTCAAACCCCCTATCCACTCTCTTCACCCCTCGCACCTTTCAAATCTTCATCGCCTTCGTCCTCGCAAAACCATCACCAAGAAACATAACCACCACACCCACCTCTTCACACGCGCTCAACATGGCGCATCCATCACACCCCGCCGCAGCACTCATAAATATGCCACCAGATGCGCCCGCCCGTACCCTCTCCATGACCATATCGCCAACGTCGAGCAAGTCTTTGAGCGACACTGCAGCCGCCGCTGAACCTACTTTGATACCTTTGTACGCCTACACTCCAGTTGAGGTCGAGGAGCAAGCAGGCTTGCCAACGCCTATACCAGCCATAGAAGCCAAGGAGCACGTCATGAGTAAGCTGTCCAAGTCTCGTTGATTCTGACAGAATGCTGACTGCGTTACAGGGTTCCTCAAGTTCCTGGGGAAAGGCTTGAAATGGATGTTCGTTACTGATTTTGCGTGGATCAATTCGCTGGCCGTTGTTGGGGCGATCATCTATGGTATGTTCTGCATCGTAATACGTAGCGATGGGATGGAGCTAACGATCATTTAGCGTGCGTGCTGCTGGGCTGTATGAACTCGCAGAAAATATTCCTCGACATGCACGTTGCAACACTCACTATATCGGAAGCCACGTTTCGCATGGGATAGTTTGGTAAGCATATACCAGGTCATTTTTCTGAAAGACGTGTCGCTAACGGAAACTGTAGGACTCTGCGTCCAAACTCCCCAAATGGAGGACGAGTGGGTCTGTTCCCGGTTCCGCGAGAACAACACCAAAGGCTTCGCAGCAGACATCATGACAAAGATCCTCGAAGTCAAAATGATCCAGCGCCACGCTATTCTCTGGTACTTCCCCATCGCCGCTAGCATCTCACTCCTCATTGCCTGGATCCTCTGGTGGTTCATGCGCGATCGCGTGGCCTGGGGCAGGAAGATCGCGAAATTTTTCATGGCAGTGTCCTGTGCAGCTGGACTGGCAGCTGCCATGGCGCTAATGATGGTTGGGAATACGCTGTTCTTCGTTGGTCCGGTGTACGGCAGCAAAGTGGAGTCCAAGTTCAATGTCCCGAACATTGCGGTGCATTGGACGGCGTTTGGGTTGGGACTCGCGTGGATATTGTTGTCGCAGTGGTATGATGATCGTGTCCGTGGGCCTGGGTGCTATAATCATGGAAGCTTTGCGGAGGAGATGGGGGAGGTGTGATAAGAGGTGCTTCAAGATGCTGCTTTGCAGGCATTGATGGGAAGGGTTGGGAAAGACGGGGCGTGTATGTTATAATCAGCCAGCGTTGTGCTGCCATACGACTTTACCGGTATTTTCATTTGCATATGTACACTCCCAGAAAACAACGCCGAGTATGCTTTGTTCGCTTGCGCTCAGTCTTGCGCCGAGCTTGAGAACTCTGCTTGGTAATACTACGAAATTGTGTCAGTACGCCTGCATTACTCATTAGACTGAGGCGCCGGACACTTAGGAAGGTAGCACTTACCTCTGACACATTCTTCGCCAGCTTCGTGTCTTTCATCCGTGACTTCACGTCAGGAACTTTCCAGTTGTTGGTTCGCCACCACCACCGCCGTATCTTTGCACCCACGCCTTGTCCACTAAACTTGGCTGATCGGTTCCAGTGCCGCCAGCCGCTGAGTATGAGGGTCCAGACTAAGCCTTGCGCGAAACAGAAGATGATCTAATCCTTCAGCTCTTGTACGAATCACATGACATGATGTGTGCATACCTGATCCTTCACCGTGATCCACAATACGTCCTTCCACGACTCTGCTTGCTCGATGCTCTTCAGGTAACTTTGTTCGAACCGGAGGTCGGGCAGTGGCGGCATGTTCTGCTTGCGAGGTACGGGATTGAGGACGCTGATTGGTATCTCATCTTCGGCAACGTCTGAGTCGGCATCTGGGTCTGGGTGCTTGTCGAGGGTTACCGGCTGCTTCTCGGACGCGGCGGTCGATGGATTGATGTCGTGTCGCGGTGAGGGATGGCGGTTGATAGACGCTCCTTGTAGTGTGGAGGCGATGTCGCCTGGTATGTCTGACTCCATGTCGCTTCAGTCGGTGTATAGGGTGGAAGCTGGGTGTAGAAGGCAATGGTGGAGTTGCACCTCGGAAGTGGAAGTGAATGTCGATAACTTGGCATTGACGTCGGACGTGCCTGCCCAATCAGAATGAAGCGGGCGGGCAGGACCCTTAGCGGCCCGCATCGTGAAGTTGACGCACGGCGACACCTCCCCCACGATCGCTGCCACGCTATTACCCACGCCTACACCACATACCACCGAGTAAAAACCGCCAGTATGGGAAACCAACCGTCGGCGATCCTGGACAACATAGCCTCCGGCTCGAATTGTGCGTACACGAGGCGAAAGAGGGGCGCTCGCGTGAGCGCCTGAGGGGCTAATATATGGTGCTAATACCTTCACAGTCGACCGTGAGGAGGTGGACAGGCTGCGAAAGCGGTTCATGAAGCTAGACAAGGTGCGTCATACGCTCAAATACACCTTTATGTAGCACATTACTGACATACGCAGGACAACTCGGGCACAATCGAGCGCGACGAGTTTCTCGCGCTCCCTCAAATCTCCTCCAACCCACTTGCAACACGCATGATCGCAATTTTCGACGAAGACGGCGGCGGCGACGTCGACTTCCAGGAGTTCGTGTCCGGCCTCTCGGCCTTCAGCAGCAAAGGCAACAAGGAGGAGAAGCTACGGTTCGCGTTCCGCGTCTACGACATCGATCGCGACGGCTACATCAGCAACGGCGAGCTGTTCATAGTGCTCAAGATGATGGTCGGCAGCAACCTGAAGGACCAGCAGCTGCAGCAGATTGTCGACAAGACGATTATGGAGGCGGATCAGGACGGCGATGGCAAGATTAGCTTTGAGGAGTTTTTGAAGATGGTCGAGCATACGGATGTTTCGATGAGCATGACGCTGGATCAGTTCTGAGCGACTTCCTTTTCAGTTTGGTCGGATGACTCTCAAGGCGAGGAGTTATGGTGTTATGGCTCACCAGAATTTGGGTTGAGAGGATTTCGTTACTATCAATAAATCATGATTGGACGTATTTGAGAAAAACACGGGTTGTGGGCGCAATTCAATCTCGAAGCTCCTCTGGCGGTCACATATACCAAAGCTGCATTATTGAACAATGCCAATTGCTTCACTTTAGAATCTGCCAGTGTCTTGCATGTGCCGCCTCATCTACTGGTCCCGACATCATCCACAGTCCATGGTCATTACGATTTTCAGAAGGTTTTTGCGGAAGCTTGCCCAGCCTCCCTGAGTCCCTGTGCACCGACGGCATGCTCACCAACAGGACATGCTAGAGTTAACACAATGGCAATTGATCACCCATCTTAGGACTTCCATACTATCGAACAGCTTGGAGCATACATCAGTCTACCAATCTATGGTCAGAACACAGAGAATTGGAACTCTGACACTTTTCAAGAGCTCATGAGAAGATCGGGAAGGTAAATTGACAGCCATGGCTCAACGTGCATGCGACGGCGCCCGGAGCCATTCACGCGCATTCGCTTAGCGCGGCCGCGGCCTCGAGGTGGTACTAGGGCGGCTGAGCCCCTCCACTACCGTCCCTTTTTCCTGCTACAATCATTTAAAGACACGCTCACCCCGAATGTTCCCAACGGTGTTCATCGCGTAGCATTCCAAGCTGCCGCGACGATGCCGTTCAAATTTTGCCCGTTGCGCGTGGGTTTCCTTCGTGCCAAAACGCTACTTTCGAACGACGCACGCCTACCAGCTCTATGGACGACCCGAGACTATAGACATTTGCATTCAGCGATCGGGACTTTCTACAAATGCTGCTGCGAGAGGTCCGGTGGGAAAAAGCCCTCGGGTTGGCAAGAAAGTCGCGATAGAGCACAAAACCGCACCTGAGCAGAAGGCTCGAGGATATCCACTCCCTAGACAGGCAACTTACGCCATTCGACCATCTGCAGGTGTCGCGCTTCCTGCTCCGGCGCACAAGCCGTTCAAAGCTGCAGGAAGTGCTCCACGCACGCTCGATAAGCCACCCCAGCTTCACACAGTGTATCTATCCTCATGTGATCCGTCCTGGCGGCTCACAGGAACTGTAATTACCCTGGGGAGGTCGCTTGGGTAACGCACAACTTGGTGTAAGAGAGCTCCATGTACGAACTGCATGTGAGACATACACTGATTTCGTGCATTCAACTCTAGAGAAAGAAAGAAACAGGTGACGTGCTTCTTGTCGATCATGGAACTCCACGTAGCCGGCTGACCGCGGCCACTTGGATTTCGAAGTTTGCAGAAGACCGTGGCATCCGCTTCATCTCAATAGATCGTCCTGGTTGTGGGCGGTCAACGCTCAAGCGAGGAAGAGGCATGATGGATCACATGAGAGATGTTAAATTCTTACTGGACTACCTACGAATCGGATCACTCCGCTGCTATGGGGTCAGCGGAGGTGGCGTTTACGTTTTATGCGCGGCTTTTCTCTTCCCCAAAAACAGACTTTTGAAGAGTGCCATCATGGCAGGCAATACGCATCCAGATTACGAGGAGACGCTCATTCGGACGTCCTGGAAGCTCCAATACTGGTGTATGAAGGCTTCACCACTACTCTATGAGCGGTGGTGTGAGTACAAAAGTTATTTTCCCTTCATCCCAAACAAGGATGTGACCGTAGAGGAAAACATTCAGAAGTACTTACAAAATGCGGAGTTCAAGAAGTCAGGCTATGCAGGATACATCAACGATCTAAATCTCGGACGTACACGGTGGGACTTCAACTGGAGGACATAAACGCCGGTCCGATCAAGTGGTACCACGGGGAGATGGACCAGAACACTTCTTGCGATGCAGCTAGATGGACGGCAAAAATGGTCAAGAGCCTTGACTTTAAGTCTTTCCCGGAACACGACTACAGAACTCTACAAGAGGAAGAGTTCCGCAATTTGATGGATTGGTTAATGAAATGAATGCTCGACGTTGGAATTCAGGACGTCTCAAGGAATTTTCGCGGTGCCTCTTTATTGTCTGGCAAACACTGTCCCTTATGGAACCGCAACAATCATCAGTAGTGGGAACCACTGCTCGATCGCCAATTACGAAGGGCCTCGTGTCTATTGCGTCAACCTTCAATATCCACTGAACGCCAATGTTGGTGACTTGAAAAAAATATACGAGCCTTTGCAAATAGTTCAATCACCTACCCTGCATACTTACTATGCACTCAACCAGATCAGAGGAAGATGAAACGGCAGCTATGGCATCCGCGGAAGCAGGGGATGTACCATAGTAGCCATTTACGATTCGGTGCTTACCTAGCGCAGCGGGGAAGCATGCATTCTCCCTCCGGTGTAACGTCGTCTATCTCCAGGCGGATATTCCTGCGCTCAACAATCCAGGCCACCCACTCTCTCCCGAAATTCCTCATAATCTGATTGTTGTGCGCTTACCCACCACGGTTCGGCCCGCTACGATACCGACGTGCGCGATAAGATGCGCGTCTCCAGTGTGACCACTGCGACCTATACTGGACTCCAAGCTCAAACATCGCTCACAATGTCACATTCGCTACGCGTCTTCTTATAGCAAGGAACGACTTAGGGCAAATGCAAAGCCAGAAGTGAAGTCAAAAACATAGTCACCAACTACTCGTCCCACCGCCAGACCGATCTTCACAGAGACATCGAGCAAGACACCCAACCACGTCGTACTGGATCATGTCATTTGGCCTGGCGACACTCAGGTACTGGTTCTCCCATCGGGCAGCCAATTGAGTTATGCTCGCCTTGGTCGCAGGAAAGAGGATGGGCCCGTGTGGCTTATGTTCCATGGAATGCCGGGGAGTCGTATGGTCTGGAGTAACGAACATACCTGGGCCGAATCACGTCAAATCCGGTTGATCTGTATAGACCGTCCTAGGTACGGCTACTCAACACTGAAGGCAGGCAAAGGAATGCTTGACTTCATTCGAGACGTGGAGTATCTGCTTGACTTTCTCGGCGTCGAGAGTTTCGAAGTCCACAGGGTTAGTGGAGGTGGGCCCTTCGCATTAGCATGCGCCTAACATTTCTCGAAGCGAAGACTCCTCAAAACATCGATTGTGTGCGGTATGACACATCCAAGATACGAGCAAATCTCTGTCGGCATGCGCGTCAGATTCGAGCGCGCCGCCGCCAAGTGGATCCCCTTCTACCAGCGTTTCGGCGTGGACTACAATTTCGACGCCGCCCTGTATCGCGATTTGGAGAATGCAAAGGGCGACCAAAAAGCCATGAAGTTAGCTTACGCCCGGTCAGAGGAAGCTCGCAGACAAGGTCCAGCGGGCTTCAGAAATGACTTGAAACTGTTCGGACAGCGTTAGGGCTTCGCTTTGAAAGATATCGATGCCAATGACATGCGCTGGTACCACGGTAATATGGACGTCAACACGTCGTCTGCTGCTGCTCGTAACACCAGAGACGAGATCAACCTGCTCGGTCAGAACGTCGCTTACAAGGAATATTCTGGCTTGGACCATTGTACGGCGCAGAGAAAGGTGCACAGGGAGTCCTTGGAATGGCTTCAGAAGTAAAGGCGATAATCATTCGGTCGATTGCTACGGCATCTGCAGATTTTGGTACAAGTTGAAGAAAGCCTTCGCGTTTCTATCGCCGAGACAACGAGCGCTCTACAATAGTCCTTAGCACGCCAATATTAATGTTCTTTTGGATTCTATTCGTGATATGTGAATTGTGAGCTGCATTCCTGGGGTTGAAGGCTGACAATATCGACACGAGCACCTTTGTACTGACATTGATAGACTATCAATTGCGATCAATGCTGTCCTCAACGGATGTGAAAGGTTGCATCGAAATTATACTACAATGCCAGTTGGCCCTTTTGCGCTTCCCAATAAATGACCCCAAGCGAGCTAATCTTTTCCACAACATAAGTCCACCTGCTTCACATCATTGCTTCGTACCTTCGATGGTCCGTGCTCCTACCTTCGGGCGTACCGGGCAGTTACGAGCTCGTCGTCGCCGTGTCCGCTCTCTTACTACGTACAGTACATCGATTTGATCACCCGCCTTCCAGCTTGCTGCCGGCTTCAAGTCTGATGTCGTCTCCACCTTTCTAACATACGTATATGTCAGCCTGGCACCTCATTTCATACGGTACACTGTGAACTGCACCTCACGTGACTGTGTTAGTCCCCTGCTTACTCATCTGGTTGCGTATATAATCGCTCGCTGTAGCTCTCTCAATACAACAATTTTCTGTCTCTTTCCTGTCTGCCCTGTGCTCCCACACCCAACAGTATACTCAATTGATCAGCTGTGTCCAAGGTGCCACGGCCATTGACGGCGGCGATGCCGCGAGAAGAGCGGATCGACAGGGCGAGCACGTCACTTGCGGCGGATTTCCGACTCGCGTGAACATTCAGATCACAAAATGGCGAAGATGATTTACATGGTTGCAAATATTCATACGAGCAATGGAAGTTGGAGATAGAAACCGTAGCTCATCAATGTTGGTAGTGGGCGCTTGACCAGAGGACTTGTAGATCGGACATATGGGCGTGTTGTGGGACTGTTGGGCAGAGCGTGAAAGGTCAGGTCGCATTGATCGAAAGACATAATGCAAATGCACAACATGTGTGATTCGTTCTAAGCCTACTGTACGAGTATGTTCACCAAGTGCTTACTTTCAGCGCCTGCCACATGACCAAGTTGCCTCTTTGGTGTTCTGATCTTTCTGCAGTTCTCCTAAGATCGTGATACAACGGTCTTGGTAAACCCTGTCCATGTGCTC
>Ga0265780_10008034_pt1 | contig 12864 bp, 14 predicted proteins | sample P1T30metagenome_FD_192432 | JGI IMG/M metagenome (GOLD analysis project Ga0265780, IMG submission 192432) | Plant litter microbial communities from East Loma Ridge, Irvine, California - P1 T30 | ecosystem: Environmental > Terrestrial > Plant litter > Unclassified | place: USA: California...
CTAATGCATGAAAAGCTAGACATTTGCGGCAGCGGTGCTTTGTCCCGAAAAGTGTCTCGGGCTAATTGCAAAATTCCCGCTACACTGCGCATGCCGTATGGATAAATGTACGTCTACGTGGCTGGTGTTGTTGTTTTCGGATGTCGGATGCTGCACCATCGCGTGAGAATTTAGATCGTCTGACACTAGGCATGGAACAAGCGTGGCGTTTTTCGCCCTGAGTTATCATTCTAGAATTAAAAATACCCACACTGGCATATTAGGTGTGGGGGTGACAATACATGATGACAAAGACATGAAACAGGGCAGAACAAGAAGCTGGATTGTGTGTGAAAAGGCTGTCAACCGGCAATGCCGCTCATCGGGCATGCAAGATGATGGGAAAGAAGCAACGCCACATTTTCCTGGCATTCGCAGAGTTGCGCTACGTTAGGCCTTCAACAAATCTTCATCTATCTCCCAGTCGTTCCAGGTGGGCTTGTCAAATCCGTTGGGTCGTGAGCTGCGTAAGAAACCGTTCCAGTAGCCATCAATGTTGACCACTGGCCTTATCGTCCTGACTTTGGCATTGAAACCCCTGCTAAAGCACTCCTGCATATGGCGATCCTCGAATAGTTCAGGGTGAGTTCTTCTCATCGTCTTGAGCGCCCGTTTGCCAACTTCGTCGACTGAATCGTGGTGTCGCAATTCGAAGAAGGTCTTGTCATGCTCCTCTCTCAACTCTGCCATCATGGACTCATCGTAGAGCCCTAGTTGAAGTAGGTAAATGTCGTACTGACATAGGGACGTGGTCCCCAGATAGCTTCCACCCACCTTTGCTCGCTTGTGTAAGCCAGCGAGTGCGGCAATGGTACCCATGCAACCGGTTCCATAGTCGCTCATCGGAAAGGGTGGCACGACAGGCTCTGGATGGTCCATCCCCATGGCTTGACCCTGGGCCCAGGCTACCCCCGTCACGCAGTCTGCAATTTGTTGCCACCCTGGACGGGAAGACCATGGTCCAGCATGTCCGAAGCAGTTTTCGGCAACGTAAACAAAGCCTTTGTCGCGTCTCTTCGCTAAATCCAGAAGCTGATGAGGTCCATATCCGAGACGTTCCAAGCTGCCAGGTCGAAAGCCATCAAGAACAACGTCTGCAGACTGTAACAGTCCTTCGAAAATCTCTCGATCTCTCGGTTCTTTCAGATCCAAATCGGTGGTATGCTTGCCGATGTTGGCATCGACTTGAAAGAAAGGCACGTCGGAAAGCGTTGGCGATGTCACCTTCAGGACCTGTGCACCATACTCGGCTAGACCACGACCCATTGCAGGCCCTGCAATGATGCGGCATAATTCCAGCACACGGATACCAGCGAGGATCTGTGGCTTGGGTGCAGGGGATGATTGAGCAGGGAACGGTATTGCTGGAGTTTCGGCTTCGAGAACCTCTACCTTCCAAGGTGGTTGCTGAATTAGCATCTGGCCATGCTGAGTAGCTTGGAACTCTTCCCACTTCAGGCAGGTCACACCTGCCTGCTTGATCTTGGAGTTCATCTCTTCTAGCTCATCAGCAGTGAATTGCTTGACGTGGTCCTCGATGATTCTAATACATTCATGATAGTCGGTCAGGTCTGGCCTAGATCCTTCCAGGCCAACCATGTTGAGTGCTTTCGTAGCCTCCAGGGATCCATGAAGGTGGAAATATTCTCCTGAATTTTTCGTTTGGTAAAGATTTGCCGAGAGTCTACGGTAGAGAATAGACTGTGCTTGGAGAAGGTCGGTATCTGTCTCGGTCAATGACAGTGGTCGTTCCTGGCGATGAGATGAGTCCAACCTTTTAGCAATGTCTTGGCTTTTGGATGCGACTTGTCAAATCCTCCCACGGTGGCCAGATAGGTGGAAAATAAGAATGCTGTAGCCCTTTCCAAATCCACAGCCATGTTGCGCCGTCTTTGGCCATGTTGAAGATCGGCAATGGCAGATGCAACACCCGCTTCCACCGCTTTGAGGGCTGAAATGGCTTCAGTCTGTTTTAGGGGACTGGGGAAGTATGGGCTCCCTGTATTGGCGGTTGTGAAGTTTACGTTGGCAATATGAGCAAGCGATTCCTCGGGCAAATTGCCTTTGGCTTTCGCAAGTAGTGTCTGCAAGGCTATTCTCGTGCCTGTCAGCAAGCTGTTCGCTTCGTTAGCTCCGAAGCTGTCCTCGCCACCAGCGCCTAAGAAGCGTGCCATATCGTGGTCCAGGACTGGGGATACCGAAAGTACAGGGATTGTAGAAGATGGAAATTAAGACAAGACAGCAGATGCTGTGCAAACAAATACTGCGAGGTCACGCGTAGTGATGACCGCAGAGCCGCTGCAAAATGGGTTAGCGGCATGTCAAATGGGTACTCTGCCTGTGTTGGTAACAGGCGTCGGCCGTCATCTCTGCATGTGGAAATCCATGAGCTTGGGCGCAGAGTCGGAGACTCCCTACACATCAATGGGGCTAGAGTTGAGAGAAAGTCGGAAGGGTGGAGTGGCTGACCTGGTGGCGTGCCCAAGGGGCGGCTTCCGTCGAGACCTCGGGATCAGCGGGCGCTATCCGGCCTGCTGAATCAACAATCGCGAGGCAGTGCCGGGCCCCGGAGCTCCGTAATCCTGTGTATCATCACCGATCCAATTCGTTCGCAGCAAACTCCCAGCCGACCAGTGTCTTTCTGCGCATCAAGATTGGTAGCGAATCCCGCCAAGCGTTTTTTCCCCCCGAATCATCCACGACGCGACATGCCACTTCCTGGATAGTTTTGTGCCGCGCCCACGCCACCAGTGCATCTTCCGACCAGCTCGCAGAACCATTGCGTCGGGCTAACGACCCAACAAGGCGCATGGTGAGAGGACACTGGGGGCCTATGTCGCCATGACGCGACCAAAGGTTCCGTCAGGTTCGTCTTCGCTTATACATGACCTACCACGACTTGTCGGCTGATTGGATGCAATTCCAGATCAACGGCAGCGCACAGCTCAGGCGTGCGAAAGCTGTAAGAGAAGAAAGCAAAAGGTAAGTTGGACCTTTCCAATACGAACAGCTACTGCACGAAGGCTGTACATGATCTTGTCCACAACCCCATGCGGCACAAATGCCTCCCGCGCCATCATCTCATACGGGTGCGCTAGTGTGTTGGCTGTACTCTCATTGCATGTCGCAGTATGTTGATGGAGCGAGCTATGGGGAAGCAAGTCGCCATGTCAAATGAACGTGGCCAGAGTGCTCCTTCTTGACTGCCGCCGTGGGTCGGGACACAACGACCCTATGCGGCCGACGGTCAGACCAACAGCACAAAACTTATGTCAACTTGATACACCCAGACTAACCGATTGGAGTGTAATGGCCTGTGTCCTTGCAACACATGCGAGAAGGCAAGTTTGTCATCTTCACTCTGATTATGACCTAGTCTACTAACTTCAAACAGCGCCACTTCACATGTATATACACAGACCGAGAGTCTGATTCCCCAAACGCAGACAAGGCACCTGCGAAGAGACGTGCAGTCGATACCGGTGACGGTTCCATCGTATTGTAGGTAAACGCCTTTCCAACACGCGAACAACAAGGTCCAAGACGCCTCTAAACGCTTCTGTCTAATCCTCAGCATGGCTGATTCTCATCCTTCACCTTAGGACCGAACATGATCAGACCTCAATTGCGGTGCACGGTGGGCCCTGCCAAACACAGCAGCCATCCCTGTATGCCCAAGTATCGTCCTCCCAAAGCGCGAAATCCCCGACCCATGTGCCGAGCGTGGAGCCAAACACAAGCTTTCAGTCTCCAGCGTCTGAAACGGATAACGGACACGTGGGCAACACGGATACGGTACATCAGCCGCCAACAAACGGCGTCAGCAAAGATGTTCGATCCAAGCCATTTATTCGGACTGCCAAGGATGCTGCGGACGATATAACGGAATTCCCCAGTCAGAGCAGAATGTTACAAGACCCCATAGGACGCGTGCTATATATAGGCGATTCAGCTACGCTATCTTTTCTCCAACTAGTCCGCATGGTGGTCGAAAGTGTGGCTGGACCGTCGCCATTTACGACAGATCCCCGACGTCATAAGATTGTCGAGTGTCCAAGATCATTGCCGGGCAGCTACAAAAGTTCGCATATTCTACCAGACGAGCCCACTGCTCGCGTGCTAGTGGAAGCCTTCTTCATCAACACCCATGGCCTATTACAGGTCTTCCAGCGAGATCGATTCTTCGAGCTTCTGAAACAATGCTACTTGGATCCGTTATCGGCGAACCCGTCATGGCTATGCTTGCTCTATTTGGTATTTGCAATTGGACTGACCATGGCAACACCACTTTCTGGAAGCAACGAGGCACTTATCATCGATAAGCTTCGGACCGCACACATCGACAGAGCCGAAGCTTTCTACTTGACTGCAAAGGAAATGAATGACCCCATGGCTGGGCTAGAAGATCAGGATTTCTGGTCAATTCAAGCTCTGCTCCTCATGTCTTTCTATACGCTGGCCAAGTCGAAGCGGAATACTGCTTTTGCGTTGCTTGGCATGGCAGCAAGATCAGCGCTCGCGCTCGGCCTGCACCGAGAAGAAGCCATGGTGATCTTCAGTGTTGAGGAGCAGAATGAGCGAAAAGACGTTTGGCGGTCAATCTTCGTCATGGATCGGCTACTGTCCTGTTCTCTAGGTCGCCCAACGGCCATATCGGAAGATGACTGCTCAGGAGACGCCCTGCATCCTCCTCACCGAGAGAACGAGCAGGCCTGGACTTATAGCGCGAAGACTGTGTACGATTACAATGAGACTGGCCCCCCTGCAATGGAAGCCGCTGTCCGAAGTTGCAAACAAATTGGCATCACTCTGAAAGAGGTTTATCAAAAGCGCAAGATCAGCACTCGTCTCGCGCAAGAGATCTCGGATGTGTGTCAAACATGGCCGCGCTCACTCACACACATCTTGCAATGGCGCCAAGCACCAAACGCGTCGCCTAGCCAAGGTGTGGCCATATTACATGTCAATCTCTTCTACTGTCATTCCGTCATTCTACTCACTCGCCCTTTCTTGGTGTACATTCTCAACAAAGAAACGCAAGTACATGGCGGCCAGTTCGGGACAAGACCGCCACGTCCATTTGACCGGGTTGAAAAATTTGGAGAGACGTGCGTGATTGCTTCAGTACACACGACACTGTTGGTGCAAAACGCGTTCGAAGCTGGGCATCTGTCCCGCAGGAACCCGGTCGTCATCTACTTTCTCTTCGCTGCCACCCTTGTCATCCTTGCGAGTGACTTTGCTGGGCTCTTCGCGATCGAGATGACGAACAAGTGCGTGGCGAACGCCATCAGCATAATGAACTATTGTGCGGAGAGCGACCAACAGGCGGTCCGCTTGGTATACATTCTTAGTTCTTTCCGTGACGTGGTAGTGCAGGAGCGACTGCGGCGGAGACAGTCGCTCACAAGCGGGCTGACATTGCCCAGCATAGCATTGCAGCTCTATGGTGTGCAGATGACGCAACAGCAGCAGCAACATGCCAGTGCGAAGCCCGGCGGCCTTCCGCAAGCTATAGACCCCCTGGATGCAGCCCCGCGCCTTCACCAGGTTCCTATACATATCTATCCTGGCATGCACACAGGACCGCTAGACGAATCCACCATGGCATATCAAGCACAAGAGGAACTGCAACATCAACAGACGCAGTATCAGGCCGATCTTGAGCGCGTGAACCCAGGCTCAGGGCAAGACCTCATGCTTCTGAACCAGGAGTTGCCCCTGGACATGTCGCCTTACATGTCGCCTTAGAGTAGTATGACAAGAGAATGGATCGGTAGCATCAGAGGCACAATATAATATTTTCTTGATGTATCAAAATTCAACCGGGGGTATACCAAAGACAACCTTCGCACCCAAACTCCTTGTCCGTTTTGCGGAACGTCGTCTTGTTATTCTCGCCACTCTTTGGCGCATTGGGTACACTAAACATGGGTCAGCACCGGCTTCGTGATAGGTCTGGTAGTGTGGCCAACCTTGTAGAAAGCCGTCATGGGCTCATCAGCACTGCGAATCTGTAGCTGGTACCAGTAGGCCTCGTGATTCCTGCATTTTTCGTTTGGACATTGAACTGTGCACTCGTCAGCGACCGTACAAACCCGCGCCGTGGACATGTGTGCGCGTTGTCATGCGCGGTTCTGGCATATGAAGCTAGGTGTTTCCGACATACCCTCGGTTTTGTCGACATTTGCCCAGGCGTCCTTTCCTCCGATGACATCCTCCACTTCCTTCTTCTTCAGGTACTTTCGCTCAAAGTAGCGCCCTTCAATGACGAAATGGTATGGACACGTGAGACACTCGAAGCGGTTCTGTCCAACAAAGTCTTCAGTCGTGGGGTCGCCGGGCGGGATTTTGGAGACGCGCAGCATGTTGCTGCATGTTGGGCAGACTGCAGCAACTGTTAGTTGGCCGTGACTGGGTATTGGCAGCAGAAAAAAGCGGCGTTTCAGCATGGACAGGACGCCCTACTTACAGAGCAACATGTCGGGTGGACGCAAGCTTTCCCTGCTTCTCCTTTTGTCCTTTTGTCTCTCTCCCTTGTAGAAAAGCAAAACGCGTCAGTTGCAGTCAATGCCGAACATGCAAAATATGGCGGGTCTGCACTGCGCTAGCGCTGGGATAGGCAAAGTGCGGGGCGATAGCAGCACATGCAATTCCGTGGCTGAGGCTGAGCCTCCGGAGACGCGCACTTGGGAAACCGGTTGTCTCAGATTGGGGACTTATGCACGCTGGCCGTATGGGGACTTGACTACCACGCTTTCTTCTTTACCACAGTTTCAAGGCAGCGATACAAGACACGCACACATTCACACCGCCTCCACCCCAAATCTGCTTTCCGTTAGCACTTCCGAGTACCCCGCCAAACAGCTCGACGAAACATTCACGCCTACTTGACGGCCCATCTCCCCCGTTAGCCCGCTCTCGACAACACGCAGACACGCCCACAATGGCCGATGAAGAGGTACTTGCCTGCACGTCACATGGGGTGCGTTGCCAATACTGACGGCCTTGCAGGGAGCGTCGCCGCGCGAACTTGTCCTCGAGGCCTGCCGACGCAACAACACTGAGCTCCTCGAAGAAACAATCAAGACCCTCGCAGTCGCTGCCTCAAAGTCGGGAAAGAAACCCGAGGAGCATGTGGCCGACATATTGAACCATGCACGCGACGGTGTCGGCAACGGCTGTCTTCATGTTGCAGCGACGTTTGGAAGTTGTAAGTACCCGGGGAATTTGGGTGACAGGCCAATTGGCCTGCGCAGAGCAAAGCGCTGACATGCCCCCCAGACGAAGTCATCGACATGCTCCTGGACCAAGAAGGCCTCGAAATCGACGAAGTCGACCGCATGGAGCAAGACACTCCCCTCCACAAAGCCGTACGCTACGTCAACTCGCTCGAGAAGTCCATCTGGCCCCACGGCCACGAGATTGTAGCCATGCTTCTCGATGCAGGCTGCGATCCCCGGATACGGAACAAGGCGAAGCTCAAGCCTGTGGAGCTGGCGGACCCCAGGAATACCGATCTGAGAAGCATGCTACAAAAGGGTGAATTTGCCATGATGGCAGGCGGTGACGTGGTCGACGACGACGACGGCGGCCCAACGGGAAGTGGCAGTGATAGCGACTGAGACATGGCACGAGAAGTAGCAGGATTTGAGCAAAGTTTTAGGGCTCTGGCTATGTTGTAGCTGGGCTATCTTCATTGACGCAGAGGTGCATGTCTACCTCTCATCGTCGGCGCTTGCGGTACACGCAGGACTGAATGCATACATGGGAATCAGCCTTTCACGCTATCTATTGTGCACTCGTGCAGCACCCACCCACTCCTCCCATCATATGTATCACATCCAACATTGGGCATTCCTTATAACGCATACGGAGCGGCTGGTGGCCAAAGTGATTCCGCATACAGCATAGTTTGTTTGTTGACTGCGTCTAGATGGATGTTGAGTAGGCCCTAATCAATCTTGTTGCTGCGCAAATGTTAGCTCATGCCTTGCGCCCGCAGTCCTGCGTTCCGAGAATCACTCACCTCAGGCGGCGGTCCCACAGGTCTAACCATCCTCTCAAGCAGTTGCACACGTGTCTTCTCGCGCGGTTGTCCGAGTCCGATGCTCATATACTGCAGCAGCGGCGGGTGGCCAACGTAGCTTGACAGAGAGTCGCGCGCAATGTTCGACGTCCATTCGTGCTTGTTTGTGTCTGCGCTGCCGATACCGATGTAGCGCGCCTGGAGCGCCTCGAGTTGCTGCTGTGCGCGCAGTTTATCGGCCATTATTGCAATGTGAGGGAAGCTGGAGTAGTTGTAGTCAGGTACGCGGAACGTATAGTTGTAGTAGTGAACTATCTGCAGCTAAAGTTGGATCAATCGCGACCGCGGAGGTGCTGCGGAAATTCCGGCTTAGTCATGACGCTGTTACAAGTGCATCATCGGTTACCCTTAACATGCAACCACACACGTCCAGACTTCTCCAACTCGCAACACTTCCTATTCCAGAATTCACGTGTCGCATCTTTAGTCGCATCCAAAAATCGAATCAAGCATGGCCAACCAAGACACCATCATGAGCAATGCACCGCTCACACCACGCGACGAGCCCGAACTCACCTCACCCATGGTCGATTTCTCCCCCGCCACAGTCCCCTACGACGAGACGTTTGAGAACAGCCTCATGGAAGTTATACTCAACCCCCCACCACAACAGCCCTCGCCCCGAAAACAAGCCCACGACATACCCACCATCTCTGCCTCGCAACTCCCCATCCCGCTCTCGTCCAACCTACGCACGCACCCCTCCGCCATACCTGGCATATATCTCACACACGTAAACGGCTACTACACTGGCGGTCCCGGTCCCGCACCACAACGCGTGCAGGAGTTTGCCAATCGTTTTATAGAAGAGCATGGCATTGAGGATGCGGGGCAGCTGGAGAGAGTAGTCGAGGACAAGATACGGATCAAGTTGGAAGAGGCCAAGGAGCGCATGGAGAAGAGGAGGGAGTTTGCAGAGAGTAACCGGCGGATTGAGAGGGAGTTGGAGAATTTGAGACTACAGAGGAGTGCTGAGTTGAGGGTCATGGAGAGGGTCAAGGGGAAGAGGACGTGATGGGAGTGTGAGGTATGATGCGAAAGAGTAGCGCTTATGGAGAGGTTACACAGTGGAATGAAGATGAGAGCAAGTGGAGTATGATACCCGACACTAACGTGTCATGACAATGAAGACGCAAAATCGCTGTTTGGTGGATGGAAGGATATATTTGATTGGGGACTGATAAGGGCAATACATTAGTAAACAAAGCCTTGAACCAAAATACTCTAGTCTTTGAGTCGCGACCCAAGATTCCGATACTTGAACTGGTGGTAAAACAAACATCATAAAACATCACTACACCGTGGTCATGGCCATGCAGCTCCTTCTTCCTCTGGCTTGCCAAAATCAAGCATGCCAATAATGTTCATCGCAACGATACCCTGCCTGGCGCGTGGGAAAATATTCATCTACATCCAGTCAATCATGTCATGCACAGCCATGCTGCTCAACTCAAGCGACGCGCAAAAAAGAAGCTATGGCCAATAAGACGTCATAGTCTAGCCATGATAATCATTGCAAACGCCACTTCCAGTCACGCAGGACGATTAGTATATTGCACAACGAGGCTTTTCGTTCTTTGATCGTCGCTTGCCGCGTGTCACCTTCTTGGTTGGCATGCATGTGTAAGGGGCGGATAGCGATGGGGGAAAGATTATGAGAAGGAGAGTGCGGGGGTGGATACGCGACATTGTACATTTTCGTCTTCCTACATTTCACGTTTTTGTTTGCTTCCTGTAAGCTAACGGCAAGGCTACATTGCGAAGCCTCTCGAGACTGCATTTTTCTTTCCGTTTGCGAAAAGGAATAGCTAGGTTGTTGTTGGAAAACGGTTTGTGCTGAGTGGTCTTCTTTGCATCTACCAATTAAGGCAGGCTGGTTTCTCCCCCGCATGTGACTTCGGCACGACGCACGACACACTCTTTGAACAGCTACAATGGCAAAAAACATGAGCAGCCTGGCCTGGAGCGGCTTCAAGCTGACCTTTGGATTGGTCAGCTTCTTCGGGGCATGGGCAATGGCCGTGGTCAAAAACGGTGCGCTTTGGGCAAAAGACACGGAGGAAGAAAAGAGAGAGCTGGCTGCTGCACAAGAGAGGTTTTGGAGTCTACAAAGGGAGCCCTTGCCAGGTTTCAGGCATGCCTTCTTCGGGACGAGCAGTGGTGCGAGGCTGCATTATGTGGTTAATGCGCGAGAGAGAGCAGAGGCAAAGAACCTGGTGGTCTTCATCCATGGTGTGTCACCGAAACTTAGACTACGATATCCGTATCTTGCTAAACAAGCTAGGTTTTCCCGATTCCTACCTCATCTGGAGACACCTTCTTCAATCTACATCATTCCAGGACACTACTCTTGTCGCAATCGATCTTCCAGGTTATGGGGGCTCAGACAGCCTGCCGGCGTACGGTCCCAATGAGATTCTGGGGGCTTTGACCGAGCTCATCATTGAAGTGCGGGAGAAATACCTACAAGAAGGGAAAAAGGCCGTCATTGCAACGCACGACTGGGGTGCGGTTATTGGTGCAAGACTTGCTTCCGAGGCTCATGTTCTGGCCGACCACTGGATCATCACGGGCGGCGTCATTCCCAGTCTCCAGGCTTCCAATGCAAAAAACAGAATGTTGCTGGCAAAGCAAATGCTACGGACTTGGCTTCGCTCGCCATTCAACACGCGTTTGTTGAAGAATGGTTTACATGCGCTGCGTCCCGTGGCTGGCCAATTCCGCCGCTCTTTCTACATCTTCGTCTTCCATCTTCCATGGCCACTGAGCAATTTATTTGCAACATTTGGTAATTACTGGTTCCTGCGTGTTCTCCATAGTATAGGCAAAGGCCCTGCGAGCAAGCCTAAGAACTTTACCGCGATGAACCCCATGGAAGCTGCAGAAGCAATGGCAATCTCCACTGGACCTACAATCGCGCAATTGTCCGCTTCAGACAGCAAAACCGAGCGGTACGGAGAGTCTGTCAAGGCAAGGGTGGGTGACAGAGGCATGTCTGAGAAAATACGTATCTACCGCGAAGATCTCTTCTCCGGGAAATGGGAAAAGTCGCTAGAGGTTACTGTTGCACTGTACAACATCTCCACGAGTTCCACCACCGCACGATCGTCGGGCGCTTTATCCAACACCGCCCCGCAAGGTGCGCTCAAGGCCCCTGCCACAATTTTCATGGGGCAGTATGAGCCGGCGTTTGATCAGCGGCTGGCACTCGATAATGCGCGCGACTACCTCGTTAAGGGTAGTCAGGTAGTTATTGTCAAGGGAGCAGGTCACTGGTGAGTACATCAAGAAGACTATTTGCAAGTAGTTTGGTATACTAACCTTGAGTAGGCTGCAGATTGAGCAGGTGGGACGACGCGCTCTGGAGAAGACGATACGGTGGGCGTTGCGCGATGGACGTGGGAATGAGATGATACCCTTTGAGACGATGAGTGATGTCCGGGTGCTTGAGTCTCTGTAATGAGTCTCAGTGGCGGTTGGGAAATTTGTTTTGCTTGCAGAGGGGCATGCATCAGACCATGCAAGTCAGGAAGGACGGGTGGCGGTAATTTGTGAAGAATGGAATAGTGATGGGATGACGTGCATTAGACGTTGTTTGACAGTCCGTTTATGAACAGTCAAATAGCCACCGATTCCTCACCAGTACTTCTTACATGTGCCTAGCTAAGGGTAAGCGGGGTTGGAGCGTGATTGCGGCTCTTCCGGGTACCATGAAAATATAAACTACAACGACTCAAATCGGCAAAATATGGTCCCAACAATGATTTTTGTCCGCGATTGAGATTATGCTTATAGCCCATCTTCTCGGCCAGATAGATCCTGTTGACTGATGGAAACCATGAGGATATGATGCAAGAGCGCCTGGCGCCGCTGGTTAGTACTTGAAACTAGAAAAACTTCTCCTTCAGCTTAGAGACTTTCTTCACTGCGGAACACCTAAGATATAGAGACTGTTGACCCTTGGCTGGAGTCCAAAACATTTTTGGCAGCTTATGCAGATCTTATTAGGCATTTGGACATGTGCGCATCTGATAGCGTCGTATCTTTCTTTTTCGAGGATGTGCGCCTGATCAAACGCCGCAACCTGCGCTGCATTCTCAACATCAAGAAATTGCCTCATAATGCATATAGTTGTCCTGGTGATTATATTTTACAGATGATGATGTTAAGGATAATAGTGGAAAGGTTGTACTGTTTACGAAGCCAAGCTTCACAAATCAAGGTCCGCGGATTTGACTCTTTCGCCCCCAACGCTCTTATATCGCATACCGAGAGAGTAGAGAGCATTTAATAAGTCCATGAAGCCTGAGACATTTGGAGGATGTTGAAATGCACGTATAGACGATAAAAGCAGAATTTAACTTCACCCATATGTACCATTTGTCTCTGGCAAGCCCAACAAGCGTGCACAAAGATGACGATGAAAGGCAGGTTTTTGAAAGCAGAGGCCTCAAAGTTGCCGAGCAACAAAAGATAAGCTTTGTTGTATGCCTGGCTGCTAGCGCGTGTAATGCTTTCTAGGAGAAGGTTCGAACGGGGAGCTTTGCACTTGGATTCTTGGGCAACGCTCGTAACATAGGGAAGAAAGACACGTTGTGTCTTTGTCATCTCCTCCGTAGAGCACTGTTCCTATGCCTGGTAACGAACCTAATCTGTCGCGACGCAGCTTGGAACTCAACTCCTTACCCACGTCAGCTGCATCAAAGCAGTATTTATCTACGAATGTATTGCGCTGA
>Ga0265780_10008035_pt1 | contig 12863 bp, 13 predicted proteins | sample P1T30metagenome_FD_192432 | JGI IMG/M metagenome (GOLD analysis project Ga0265780, IMG submission 192432) | Plant litter microbial communities from East Loma Ridge, Irvine, California - P1 T30 | ecosystem: Environmental > Terrestrial > Plant litter > Unclassified | place: USA: California...
CGCTTTTTTCTGTTCAGCAAATGCCATGCTAAAGTTTCGAGTAGTAGACTTCAGTATGGCCATGCTGTCGCCGCTGCCCTAATGCTTAGCCAATGGTTCAGTGATATAAAATCTCGGAAAATACTATTAAGGGATATGAATGGCCGAAATTACGCGTAAACGGACAGGCGAACTGCTGCAGGAACTCTTCACAATTCTGTTAACTAGTCCTACAGGGCTTCCTGCACGGGATGCTCTTCATCAACTCGCAGCAAAGGTAACGCTAACTCCCTATGAAGCTGGGGACTTCGAGTCAGGTGGCCGTCGTTTTGAAAAGATTGTTAGATTTGCCACTGTTGATTGTGTCAAAGCAGGGTGGCTCATTAAGGAAAAGGGGACGTGGTCAGTCACCGACGCGGGACAGCAAGCTTTGCGCGACTACCCTGAGTCAGAAGCGTTCTATCGACAGGCAGTTAAGTTGTACGCAGAGTGGAAGGCATCCCAGCCAAATGCCGATCCAAATGATAGCGTAGCAAATGTCCTTATGCCGGCGGATGAAATCTCTGCCAGTCTGGACACGTCTGCCAAAGCAGTGAGCGTTACATTCGACGAGGCCGAAGAGCAGGCTTGGTCCGAGATTTCGTCGTATCTAAGAGCAATGAACCCCTATGAATTTCAGGATCTTGTTGCGGATCTCCTTCGCGCAATGTCTTACCACGCGAGCTGGGTTTCGCCTCCGGGTAAGGACGGGGGGGTCGATATTCTTGCATGGCCCGATCCACTCGGCACACGTCCTCCGCGCATCAAGGTACAGGTCAAACGGCAGCAGCAAGCGGTTTCTGTTGATGGGTTGCGATCGTTCATGGCAGTGTTGGGGGATGATGACGTAGGGTTATTTGTCTCTACGGGCGGGTTTACAAAAGACGCGGAGTGGGAAGCTCGAACACAAGAAAAGCGCCGGATTACTCTCATCAGTCTCGACAAGCTGTTTGATCTCTGGGTCGAACATTATGAAAAACTGACTGACCAGGCGCGCCGGCGCCTCCCTCTACGTTCCATCCGCTTCCTGTCGCCACTAAGTTGAGGTAAGCATGCCTGACTATTCTGACGTTGCAGTACTTGCTGTCTCAAAGATTTATGGTGCATCGCCAATTTCAGTACGCATGGCCTGGGCTAACGCTGCAGCTGAGGTATTCCCTAAGAGTGTCTCAATGCAAGTGAAGGGCTGTCCCCGAACAACTTTCCTGACCCTTTGCGCCAGTGGTGTGGTCAAGGGCATACCCAGTGAGGCAGCTATGCGAGATAGTGAGAATGCCCGGCATGCCCAAGATTGCTTGAAGCTGCTGCCTCAATATCCGAGCTACGTCACAATGAGCCCACGTAAGCTCTGGGATGTAGTCACGCACGCGTCAGGAAAAACCTATAACCAACAGATGCATGTAGTTTTAAGTCTGGCGCAAGCTGGACTACTTCGTTTCGGCGTGGAACCGACAGTTCAGAGATAGGATCTAGCTCCCGTTTCTAGAAATAGAACTGTCCGAACGGTGGCTTTGCCGGCAGACTGCGGTCCGTTTTCTCATCACTATTATAAGAACCTGTGAACTCTCCTGACGACCTGAACAAATTTCCACGCGACCTCGGCGGCTGGCATGGACCAATCATACGCCCTCCTGCACCGCGTGAGCCTGAGCCAGGCCTAAGCTTCATCGGCCGGCTTCGCTGGCATGTACGTGAGTATTTCCGTCCAAAGTCCGACTGGGAGCGTATAGGTATCAAATTAGCTAAGGCACAGAAACAATAATGAAGCACACAATCCTGAGAACTGGTACCTACACGCCTCAAGAAAGTGATGAAGGATCACAATTTAGAACACAACGTTACCCTGATGGATCACAGGTAATTGTGAATGAGAGAGGAATTTTCTTTGTCAGAAGAAGGGCTCGATACTTTGTCAGCGTAGCGTGTGTGGGCCGGCAGGCATCGACAGAACTCAGTCAAGATGTAAGCGACCAGACTGTGCGATCAGCCCCGTCGTTACGAGTAGTGCCTAGCTGTTCCCCGAACAAGCAACCCGCTGGCACTAACCTTTCCACTAACCTTCCTTCACTAACCGTTAGTCCATCGGTCAGCATTGAGCACCCAAGCTCTACCTAGCATTCTTCGCTCGCTAGAGGCTTTACGATCCGCATTACACTCGCGCGCGAAATTTCGTAATCCCTAGCGAGTGCGCTAATCGATGCGCCAGCCGAATGGCGAGCCATCATCATCATGCGCTGCTCATTTGTCGTACTAGCAGGGCGGCCCAGAATCTTGCCCTGCGCCTTTGCACGGGCTAAGCCGGCCTGCGTTCGCTCGACTAACAGGTCCCGCTCCATCTCAGCCATTGCCGCAAGCATAGTTAGCATCAACTTGCCGGCCGAAGACGTCAGGTCCAGCTTGCCGAGTTGGAGGACGATAACCTCAATGTGGCGAGCAGCTAACATCTTGATCGTCGCTCCGATGTCCTGGGCATCCCGGCCCAGGCGATCGAGTTTGGTCACGACCAACGTTTCACTATCGCGGATCTTGTCGAGCAATACGCGGAACTGTTCCCGTTGCAATGCTGGAACCTTTCCACTCACACCCTCGTCCGCATACCAATAAGTCACGTTGTACCCGGCACGCTCCAGTTCGAGCCGTTGGTTTTCGCTCTGCTGTTCTTGTACTTACACGGCCATATCCAAAAATCGCCATTTCTTACATTCCTCCCTTGTAGTTCGATGCTCATCCGTTCATTAACGCCGCCATTTTATTTGAACATGTTCATAAGTAAAATGACTATTTTATGAACGGTATAGCAGGGGAGAGAAGTTCCCTGTTCAAAACCGGTCGATTTTGAACATCCTACCCTCGCGTGGACAGACTGAATCGTCTCGGTAAGCGTTGGCGACTAACCTAGCAAGGTCAACTTGGCACGATGCAACTTTTCAGGGGTATGCTGCCGTACTTTCGTTGCAAACGGTCCATACGTGTAACCAAAGCAAAGTTCTGGTGGATTACAATAGTGCAACGTATTTCTGGTAATAGCTAAATGACAACCAATGCCTCAGTTAAGCCTGTTCTGAGATGGGCAGGTAGTAAACGACAGATCCTTCCAAAGTTGACGAGCTTAGCGCCAGCATTTACAGGACGGTACATTGAACCGTTTTGCGGCTCCGCATGCCTCTTTCTAGCCCTCAACCCTTCGCGAGCAGTCCTCGGTGATGTGAACCCTCATTTGGTTGCAACGTATTCCGAACTTCAACGAAGCCCGGAAGCTGTTTCAAACATCTTGGCTGGTTGGGAAGTCAGCAAAGAGATGTATCTTCATCTCCGAGCTCTGCCGGCCGGGACCGACCTAACTTTTAATGCCGCGAAGTTCCTTTATTTGAACCGTTACTGTTTTAACGGCGTCTATCGAGAAAACCAACAAGGACGCTTTAATGTTCCCTATGGAGGTCATCGCACAGGCCGTTTACCCGGAATAGAGGAGCTTGGTCAGTTTTCAAAGCGTTTGCAAAGCGTCCAGCTCTACTGCGGTGATTTTTCCCAAGCTGTGCAGGACGCGGACGTGAATGATTTCATTTATTTAGACCCACCTTATTATTACGGTAGCGTCCGTAACCGGGGCGAGTATGGCTGGAACGCGTTTGCTGATCCAGATGTTGAGCGTTTAGTTGAGGAAGTACGTTCCGCACATGAGCGCGGAGTGAAGATACTGATTTCCTACAATCAAGCTCATACCCTTCGCAAAGTGCTTCCAGGCTGGCATCTGACATATGCCCCGGTTCGCCGTAGTGTCGCCGGATTCTCCAAGGGACGAAAATCAGTGCGAGAGTACCAGCTCCGCAATTATAAGTAAGTGTGGAAGAATGATTAATAAGCCCATTACGTTCGCGGTTCTAAGCGATCTACACGCCGCTCCGAAGGTCAGTGACCCTAAGGGAACAGAGGTTAAGCTCTATTCGGATGCTGATAATTTTAGTCAGCATGATAATCCGCTGTCGTCGCTTTATGAGCTGATTGAACGAGAAGAATTAACGGCTGATTTCGTCATCTGCCCAGGTGACATGACTAATCGCGCTGATGGAGGAGCTCTAAGGTTCGTATGGTCCAAGTTGCATGATTTACGAGAAAGGCTAGGAGCCCTTAAAGTAATCGCAACGGTAGGTAACCATGATGTCGATTCACGTGGTCATGAAACAGGCACAATTCCTCGTGAATCGCTCATGAGGTTAATTCCACGGTTCCCGATTTCGGACGACTCACTTGCTGATCACTTCTGGGCTCATGGTTATTTTTTGACTACGGTTGGGCGAGTTCGCTTCCTGGTACTCAATTCTTCTTGGTTGCACGAGCATCGCGATGAGCTAGAGCGCGGCGCTATTACGAGCTACACCTTAGAAAAATTGCGCAAAGATCTACATGCACAGGCGTCCGCTGAATTTAACGTGGCCGTGTGCCATCATCATCCCCATGTGCATAGTGAGCTTGATCTAGGCGGCGATATCATGCTTAACGGTCAGCAGCTACTCGATACCTTGTCGGGAAATGGAACTTGGCTGGTCATTCACGGGCATAAACATCATCCAAAAATTGAGCTGGCGCAGGGGGATTTTCAACAACCTGTGGTGCTTGCTTGCGGTAGCTTCTCAGGAAGACTCGAAGGGCCTAATGCTACAGTATCGCGCAACTACTTCCATATGGTTCAACTAGAGCAATTTGGTGAGGAGGCCGAGCTGCGAGGAATAATTACCTCTTGGAACTGGGTATCGGGGTTTGGTTGGAGGAGCTACGGCAATTCAAATGGCACGTTTCCAAGTCGCGTTGGGTTTGGATTTGAAGGAAATCCACGCAACTTGGCGCGCTTAGTCGCAGAGTCTATGGGGAGTCATCAACTTAAAAAGTGGCGCGATATGCTAACGTTACAACCAGATCTAGCTCACCTTACACCGCGCAAGCTTGCGGCACTCTGCGATACGCTCGAGTCTAAATATAACATCACTATTAATTATGATGAAACTGGACTCCCCTCCGAGCTTGGAGTGAGGTCAATATGAAAAAAATTGAACATCACAATCTCGCAATCGGCGCTGAAGCTTTTAACGCTAAATATCTAGAGCCCGCCGAGATAGCGCACGGGTTCGTTTACTCGAATCATTTTGAGCAGCTTGCAGGGGATTATCATGCTGTACTCATCGGACCGCGAGGGAGCGGGAAAACGACATTACTGAAGATGTTGCAACCAAGTGCCCTTGCAGTCTGGAAAGGCCCTGAGGCGGAAACTTTTAGAGCCACCGTCACATACAGTGGCGTCTTTATTGCTTCGGACATAAGTTGGTCTAAACAGCTCAACGCTCTTGGTTACGGGAAGCTTAGCGAAGAAAATCATAGGACGCTAGTTCTAGCGTGCTTTACAACACATGTCATCCACGCCGTACTCGAAACAATGGCGTCGCGCGCGAACTCAAAGTTTGACTATAAAGCTGTGATGCTCAGTGACGACCAGGAGGCCTCGCTTGCTCGCAAGTTAGCTATTGTATTAAGGGTTAAGCCAGAGATTCCAAGTCTGCTCGCAGTTCGTCAAGCACTGCGTAATCGTTTGTCTGATATTCGTGTCATCGCAAACTCTTGCAGCTTGCTTTCGCACGAGCAGTGCTCTGAAAGATTAGCGTCACTAGACTATTTGCATCTGGACTTTCTAGATATATGTTCCAATATTTGCGCAAGCTTCAACGAGGTAGTGAATGAGGTGGGTGCACGTTGGAGCTTACTCTTTGATGAATTAGAAACCGCGCCTGATTGGATTGTTGATCAGCTGTTTTCCGCGCTGCGCATGTCAGATCCTAGACTATATTTAAAGCTTGCAATTAGTCCTGTATCCGGGACCGCTTACAGAGCACTCTTTAAGCATGACGGTGCATCGTTAGGCCATGATTATCAGCAAATTCGTCTTTGGTATTCCGATCGCTCTGATTCAAAAGCCTTTTGCAGGGCATTATGGACTTCCTTGACGAAAAAACATGGTTTAGAAATTACTGCCGAGGAAGCATTGGGGAATTCTGTGTTTGAACCAAAGGATAATCGGGGCGCACGGAGACGAAGTCCTTACAGCCCCGGTGAGCAATGGCATAAAGTATTCACATCACTTAGTAGAAAGGATGGTTCCTTCTCAACTTTCCTCAAGCAAAAGGGAATCGACTTGTCGGCTTCTGAGGATCTCTGGGCAAGCAAGAAGGACAGTGTACTTCGCAAAGCGGCACCGGTTGCTGCGCTTCGGAACTTCTTTTTACATGAAACCGTAAAGGGTGAGGTTGATCCTAGGAAACGCAAGACTCTGCAAATCTATGCGGGGGCTGAATCAATTTTTGCAATTACTGAAGGTAATCCCCGCTGGTTTATCAGTCTTGTCTCACCACTTATAAACTATCTTGTTAGGAGCGGTGAGCGCAAGGTGCCTAATTCAGAGCAAGCTAAAGAAATCGACGCAGCAGCGGACCGATTAATCGCGCTCTTGAAAACGATACCGATCGAACGTTCGGGTTCTGGAGATGATGTATTGCCGCTCGATGTACTACTTCAAGAAATTGGTGACAAACTCCATACGGAACTTGTCGAGAAGCGTTTTAGTATAGATCCAGTTCAGAGCTTTTGGGTTGACGACAGTATTTCGGAGCGGACGCAGGCTCTCTTGGCGTCAGCCGTGAATCGAGGTGCAGTAATGCTTGTGGACGATTCTTCTTCAAAGGCCATCGTCGGTGACATGCTCAACGCAAGGCTAAGGCTAAGTTTTTTATTGGCGGCAAAATATGGTCTCTTATTGCGCAAGGGGAAAGTCGTGCGCCTCTCTGGCTTAATAACAATTCCTCAATCTCAAGTCGGAAAATCTGACGTGTCCCAGCTTTCGTTTGACATAGATTAATATGCTTACCCTAATTTCGATCGAGAACGATAGCAGCGCGCCCTCATCTAATGTGGATATTTTCATTGCAGCGTGCGGTTATGAGGGGAGGGCAAGGGCAGTCGCCCAGAAGTTTCATCTCCATGCAAAGAGAAAAATTGCTCTAGGATTCAGTTCACAGCGTGAGCTTGAATACGAAGCAAATAGTCGGTGGTTTACCTCAGCGGGTTTTGATTTAATTGATGTTGATGACCATAGCTTTCGGGAAACTATCGATAAGTACCTTGCAGAGTGCTGTTTAGGGGTTGAGGCTTTGCGTTTGGAAGTGGATATATCGTGCTTCAATCGTTTCCGGTTGGGGCATATCGTTGACGCATTGCGCTTACTTCCAAATCAGGAAATTGTAGTAGCGTTTCGTTATTCTATTGCCGAGTTCACACCTCCTATCGAAGACGCTGCTCCTACGGTCACAGTTGAGCCCGTGATCCCCCAGTTTTCTGGTTGGACAACGAGGCCTGATAAGCCTCCTGCTGCCATAGTCGGACTCGGCTATGAGCCCAACAAGGCAATCGGAATAATAGATCATTTGGAGATAAATAACGCCACTTGGGCATACTACCCACTCGGCCCAATACCTGAGTATTATCAAAGAGTCCTAAATGCCAATCATTCGTTGCTCAATATTATCCAGGCAGATGGGCGATGTCAGCCTTATGATGTAAGTGAGCCCGCTCAGCTTTTTCACGAGATGAATTCACTGGTCGATACGTTGAAGCCACATTTCAATCCGATACTGATTCCTTTTGGTCCAAAAGTTTTTGCGCTTGTGGCACTCTTGGTTGCTACGCTGCACGATGACGTTGGTGTTTGGAGGGTAAGCAGTGGTTCCCTTGAGGCCCCGGTTAGCCGCGAGCCATCTGGGCATGTTGTGTCGTTTTCAGTCACCTTTAAGGCAGCGGTAGTGAATAGATCTTGATTCTTCTGCCAGCGTCTTGCGGTAGTAGCGCGCGCCAGCCTGTTCAATCGGGACGCCACCGTACCGAATCTCGCCGAAGGGTGGCTTCAGGCTACGTGGATCAGCTTGACCAGGGTGGTCTTGTCGTAGCCAGATGCGCCGGCGGTCGCCACCGATTCTGCCGGATCGGTATTCGGACTGACTGTGCGCAGCACTATGGGTCGCATTTGCATTCGTTGTATCGAAGCGGACGTTTGAACAGTTCCAGCGCAGGCATCAACTGCTCTCTGTCATGAGTGTATGCGACCTTTACCTCATGTCCCAACTCCGGTATGTCGCGACCTAGCGCCGCGATTCTTGACGATGTAGCCGAGGGACTCGTGTGCGTCAGACAACGTGTTAACGAATAAGCTTGCCGAGCGTCGATGGAAGTCGTGCCATTACGCGCTATGACGCCTGGAATGTTGGATCGGACTGCGACCCTGATGGCGTCGCTAGAGGCCGCAACCGCCGGAAATCAGTCGTAAAAACAGTGGTTAGTGCACTAACCTAGGCATTAACTACGTCCCTCCAGTCTAGATTAAACGATTCGGTTAGCACGCACACAGCACAAAGTTCTCCAAGCTTGCTTTGGTCGAGATGGATGATCGAACGCAGCACAGTTGCTACGTCTCTCCGCCTCAGCTTCGACAACCCGGGTGAGCGATCGGCAGGCCCCCCTCGGCCATGATCTCGAAAAGGTCACGATACGAATGCTTGTAGCGCAGGTACCAGCGTACACAGAGAATGATGATCTCTTGGTCGAAGTGTCAGCCCTTGAACAACTAAGTCTTATCCGGGCAGTTACGCATGCTGGACAAAGGCCATCATTCTAGCCGAGCCGCAGGTTTGCACCACAGCCCATTCGCCCACCGCGCCGGCGTCGAAGTGCACCTAGTTACGTATCCCGTTGCGTGGCGTGCCGCCACCAAAATCATGTTTCCCGTGCGTCCGGTGTTTGGCCGCCCGCATTGATGAGCTGCGCATACAAGCTCATCGGCTTCCTGCTATCTGCGGGAAGACCTGCATTAAAAAGTTTACTGTCAACTTGTTGAAACATTGTATGCCGCGCGTTGTAACAAGGCCTACTCTTGTAATGATGGTCCCGGAATGCTTGAATTGGATGGCTTCGTAGGAGAAATCATGCGCGACGATGACAGGTTGGGACATGGCGGCGTTGCCGTAATTAGGTGGATTGGCGGCTGTTGTCTGCTGCTTGCACTGCACGGATGCGGAAAAGGCGGGAGCCATGACGCCCCCACGGTGCCACCACCGCCCGCGTCATCCGCCGGGACGACCACGCTTGCCGTTATCTCCAACACGGTGCCGCAGGAAGCCAGGGCAGCGGTTACAGAGATTGTCAGCCCTCTTGCCTCCGGCAGCCCTAACACTGTCGCCCCGCTCGCAATAAGCCAAGGGGACGGCGACTCGATGGTGTTGGCGCTCAATGCGTCAGGGAAGATAATGCTCGCGTCCGTTGCCACCGGGGCGAATACAAGTATGGACGCGAACAGTACGACGCTGGCGCTGGCTCGGCTTATGTCGGGAACGGTCCCCGAGGGGCACACCATCGATCAACTCAACGCCGCGATCCGCGCGTCAGAATCCTTCGAGGCCGCAATCGGCGCAGTGCGCGAGGCCCACTTCCAAGGTGTCGCGCCCTCAAGCTCAGCCAACGTGCCACCGCTCTTGGGTGCGGTTGTGCGCCAAGCATTGGTTGCTCTCGACAGCACTCCTGTCGTCGGCGCAGTTGGCGCAGTTCGCACGCTGGCAATAACCGAAAAGCGGGTTGAGCTCCCGACGCCGTACGTGGTTCTCGGAGATAAGAAAGCAGGCGTGTTCGTTACCGATGGAGGCGTATTCCTCGCCAACACAGTCCCTGTCATATTCAGCGCGCACAGCTCTGCCGCGCCAGGCAAGCTGGTGAAAGTCGAATCGGCTGCATTTAAGCAGACCGTTGCGATCACCGTTCTCGGAGCCAGCGACCTCTCACTCGCCCTAACGCAAGCCCCGAAGACTCAGCTTGCCAACAATGGTGGCAAGGCTTTCGAGATAACGGTCACGCAAAATGAGCAATCGAAGACCGACAACATTCAGGCGATTACGGCGGACGCGTTTGCAGTGCTGTTGAGTAACCTGGCGGGGAGGCAGATCGTGGACAAGAACTGCGTTGCCCAACTGACCAATGCCACCTTCAAGGCCGCCGAGATCGCCGATTTGATCCAAACGCCGTCTGCCAAATTTCTTGGCAAGTACTTGGCCGCTACTAGCTTGCGCGAGATCGCCGATGCGCTCGTTAAATGTGCGGCGGGTGCCACAAAGATGAATACTAAGTTTGCACAGACAGTAATGGATTTTCTGGCAGATGTTTCCGGTGCAACCTGGACTATCGACAGCATCGGGCTCGCGGCGAAAATCGGCGCCGTCGTCGGCTGGTGGGACACCCCGCCGACCACTGTTGGCGTGTGTGAAAGCGGGGGCTCGTCGGGGTTTACACTTGTGAATTGCACCGAAAGGATCGAGGTCGATACGCTATCGCTTAGCCCGGGCGCTGTAGCAGATATAGTCATCCGTACATTCGACAGGTTCGACAAGCCGACGGCACGGTCGTCTGGGATAACCGTGACAGCAGGTAACCCATCTGCGATACAGGTTGATCAGCAAGCGATGACAGTTACCGGCCTGAAGGAGGATTTCACGGCCATCGAAGTGAAGGACAAGGAGCTCGGCATAAGCAAGTCTGCTTTAGTCGAAGTAGTCGAGCCTATCTTCGTCCCGGCGACGCTATCGCTCACAGCAGGTGCTAAGGGGTCGATCGCCCTGCGCCAAAAAGGCAACAGGCGAGTCACCCTGCCGAAAACAGGGATGCAGTTTACGACCTCAAACTCGTCCGTCGCGGAATTCAACATCATTTCATCGCTCTTCCTTGAGCGCGGCGAAGTTAGCTTGACAGGTAATTCCCCAGGTAACGCCACGATCGTTGCTACGCACCCGGCCTGGAAATCACAGCCGTCCGCCGCCATCACTGTCACCGGAGGGATATCGGCGTTCCGCGTCATCGGCTATACGCCAACGGAATGTAGGGTCGGAAGTTTTCAATACATTACCGACGGCAAGAAGGCTTTTCTTCGATCGGATTATGCGACTGTTTATGACTATTTATGTCTGGGCTACACTTTCCCTACCCGCGCCATTTACACAGGCCCGGGCTATACTCGGCTGGAGCATACATACGGTTGCGAGGGGCTGCCCGACGTATCGTTCGATCGTAACGGTGGGCTCGCTTTCGCCTCGTCTTACCCAAATAGCGGTGTCACCAATAGTCTGAGGTTCTCCGGTACGACAAGTACTACAGGAACAACTGAGACCGGTGTCTATACCGTTACTGGAACCGTCTTTACTATCGACCTTAACGCACCGTCTGGAACGCCGGCTAGCTACATTTCTTACTCAGCCTCAGGCACATGGAGCAGCAGCCCTGTACCGGCCTTCCCGAAATGTCTTGCGCCTAAAACGCCAGCCCCTACCGACCCTCCGCGCTTCTGTCCGTCCTTTTTGTCGGATGACTCATACGGGTGCGATTACCGGCGTCCGAGCGATCCGCCGCGCGAGGGAGAATGGTAGGGCAGTGTATGTGCCGAGGACGCTATCGTGCGGGCGCGAGCGTAACCGTCGTCCCAGCGAAATGTTGAGGCACCAGATAGAAAGCGAGATGATTCTTGCCACACCGCTGGGAATGGCGTTTAGCCGGCCAGCTTGACAGCACAGTTCCAAGACAGGAAGTTGTCGACGCGGTTCACAGGATGATCGGCGATATGCGTTAGCACATGGCGCAACCAGGCTGCGGGTCGATACCCGTTCGTTGGGCTCTATGCTGTGCCTAGCTCCGTATCGTAGTCGAATGTGATGTAGTCGCGGGAGGCCCGCGCCACTTTGACCACGCCGAGCGGTACCCAGCGGCCCTTAGCGTGCGGCGGTTTGCAAGCAACTGCTTGCGGCCGTGCTTGCGCCGGTGGCCATTTGGCGAGCATAAATGCTATGAAGGTATCAACTCGGCAGGATACAGTGGCGTGGGTAGGGATGTGGGTAGCGAGAGATTTAGCGAAATTCTCATAGTATGAGCGGCGGACACCGCTTCCGCCAAGCATACTGAACAAAAGCCCCACACGATGGGGCTCATGTTCGTCTCGTCACAGACTATTACGACGACAACACCCGCCTAGGCAGATGAACGCCTATCAAAAGCGTTCCTCACACTCTTCTTCAACACGCGACTATTGATTCCGTAAAAGACCCTGTAAAGATCGACATGCTTGAGGCACGCTCGGCTGTCGCGAAGCATCCACCCATACATTTTTGCAGATTGGAAGGCGCCGGCATAAGCCTGTTGACGCAGCAGCGTCAATGCCGTGGCAGAGAACATCAGCAGGCTCTACAAGGCTGAATAGATCTACTACCGCATTCCTTGGGAAACGAGAGAATCCGTCGAGCTGGCCACGTTGGAGTGGGTACCTGTTCAACCACCATCACCTGCTGGAACCGCTCGGCCATCTACCGCCGGCTGAAGCTGAGGTAATCTATTGCATGCGACTAAGCATTCAGCCGTTTCGACCTGGTTCACACCGACCGGCCTCCACGAAAGCCGTAGCGATTCACATTTGCATACGCCGCAGCGGAGACTTCAGGACTCAGGGTAGGGATCGGCCCGGTCCAGGTCTTTACCACCATCCAGTACCACAGCCGCCCGCTCCATGTCCATGCTGTCCGACACCGAGCGGTGGGCTTCCTCGTCGGCTTGGGGCGGATCGAGCATGTCGGCAAGCATCGCGTCCAGCTCGGGCGTCTCCCAAGGCAGGCCGCCGCGCTGCCTCACATGGATGTAATGCCTGATTGCGCTGTCCTGCTCGGGGGTCAATGGCAGGCCACGAAACGTGTTGGCGGGTTCGAACGTCATCATGATTATTCCTCGAA
>Ga0265780_10008036_pt1 | contig 12862 bp, 6 predicted proteins | sample P1T30metagenome_FD_192432 | JGI IMG/M metagenome (GOLD analysis project Ga0265780, IMG submission 192432) | Plant litter microbial communities from East Loma Ridge, Irvine, California - P1 T30 | ecosystem: Environmental > Terrestrial > Plant litter > Unclassified | place: USA: California...
CTGGCGAGGTAGCAAAGCGGTTATGCAGCGGCCTGCAAAGCCGTGTAGACGGGTTCGACTCCCGTCCTCGCCTCCAGTTTATCGCATGCCTAAGATCGGGCATTGATTCAAGTCAGATTTAAGCAAATCGCCGGCACTAGCCGGCGATTGCATTGGGATACCTCAGTAAATCTACTGCGCGGAGGTTCGATATTGTCTGCCCGACTCACGGCGATTCACAGAGACCTCTACACAGCTCTATAAGACTGAGTTGATCCACCGCCGTGCTCCCTAGAAAGCGAGAGAAGCCGCTGGGCAAACCACGCTGGGATGGTTTCCTACTCCAACCATCACCGCTTGCCCAAGCCAGTCCGTTATATACCGCCAGCCTAATCTGAGGCAAGCTACTTCGGGCACTTAACGCCTCCCTCGAATAGCCCGGCTTTCCCTCTTAGACCGGGCCATGAGATGCACTATCGAATGTCGCCAAGCTGTCGGGCGCAATTTCAGCGTTGTTTTGATAGCGAAGACCAAGTTCGCATCAGGCCAGGTTTGCAGCCGCAGGTTCCCCTTGATTTAGAGATCTGAGACTCCGTGTTCTTTCAAAAAGGCAATGCGCTTGAGGTTGTAACTCGCGGCTTTCAGCTGAAGAACGAACGGCGCGCGTACAACCCCGAGGCAGGGACCTGTCAGAAATTCTGTATGCGGGGCCAGAGTTCAGAGTTAGATAATTGCGTTCGTGAAGCGCTCGCTGAACATGATGCCGAACTGGTTGGCAGCCTGCTTGCCGGTACGCTGCGGCATCTCCTAATCTTTCCCGATATTGCGCAAGGCCAGGAACAATAATTTGGTCGCGGCTTCGTCGCTGGGGAAGTGGCCGCGATTCTTGACGATCTTCCGTAGGCGCATATGCAGGCTCTCGATGGCGTTGGTCGTGTAGATAGTCGTGCGCACTTCAGGCGGGTAGGCAAAGAAGGGAATCATCTGCTGCCACTGGCGCCGCCACATTGCAGCCACGGTCGGAAACTTGGTGCCCCATTGACCTTCCGCAAACGCGTTCAGCGCCGCTTCTGCCAGGTCGGCATTGACAGCGTGGTAAATTGGCTTGAGCGCCGCTGCCAGCTCCTTACGGTCCTTCCAGGTTGCAAGCGTCGTCGAGTTGCGGATCAGGTGCACGATGCACGTCTGGATCTGCGCTTGTGGATAAACGGCTTCAATGGCCTCGGGAAAGCCCCGCAGTCCATCGACGACAGCGATCAGGATATCGTCCAGCCCACGGTTCTTGAGCTCGTTGAAAACCTTCAGCCAGAACGTGGCGCCTTCTGTCTGCTCGATCCACAGACCCAGCACTTCCTTGCGGCCGCCGGCACGAATGCCAAGAGCCAAATACACGGCCTTGTTCTTGACCGTGCCTTCGTCTCGGATCTTCAGGCGCAACGCATCGAAATAGACGATTGGATACATCGTTTCAAGCGGCCGTTGCTGCCACTGTGCGACCTCGTCGAGCACCTCGTCGGTGATGGTCGAAATCAGGTCCGGCGACACTTCGGTACCGTACAACTCCAGCAGATGCGCCTGGATCTTACGCACGCTCATCCCCCGCGCGTACATGCTGATGACGTGATCATCAAAGCTAGACATCCGGCGCTGATGTTTGGCCACCAGCTTAGGCTCAAAGCTCGACAGTCCATTGCGCGGCACGTCCAGGTGGAGCTCGCCGCCGGGCGTGAGCAACTTCTTGGGCGTGCTGCCGTTACGGTGGTTTTAGTGCCTTCTTCCTGGCTGGCCAAGTGGTGGTTCAACTCGGCCGACAACATACGCTCGGCCAACATCTTCTTGAGTTGTCCGGCCAGGCCCGATTCGCCAAGGATTGATTCAGCGTCCTTGTTCTCAACCTGAGCCAGCAACTGGTCGATCAGCTCGACGGGGAATGGATACGCTGCTTTTTGCTTCTTAAGCTTCATGGTTGTCATCACTTCGGTCATGGAACAGTCCTTTCGGGATTACTTCATGAACCCGATTCCACAGAAATTCTGACAGGCTCCGAGGCAGCACACCGGTCTTCCTGCCATCTGCGCTAGGCAACGAACGCATGCTCACCAAGGGACCGCGGCGTGGCAATCGCGTGGTTGTGTCGATTCTGCGTATCGGAAATGACTTCGGTGGCAGGTCTGCGTCGCTGGATGTACACGCGCCTGTCTTCGTGTTTCAAATGCGCTTCTCGTTCAAGGCTTCGGTAGCCTTGATCGGCAGACACGTCGCAGCTGGTATTGTTCAGGTCGCACAGTCCGTCGGACACGCAGGTGTCCGCCATGGCAGCAGAGTGATGGCGATCTCGCGGATTAGCTTGCAGAGATTATCGACTCTGGCATGTAGCTTGTTGCCATAGTGATTCTTGCCTTACTGTTTGGTTCATTTGGCACCTACCTCCTTTTGGGTGCGGTTTCCAATCCAGCGGAATGGTGCCTGCCCTGACCGTCTCAACTTCCTCACGCTTGTTGTGTTGAATCGGCGCATGAACCAGGCAGGCGTCGATGATCTGGCCGCGGCGCGCAGGCTAGTCTTGCGACAGCAGTTGTTGCTGGGCCTGCTCGAAAACTTGGTTATCGGCGCCGGCATGGGCCAGTCGATCACAGAACAGGCAGATCGTCTTGGCGTTCGGAATGCTGCTTCTATCGGTCAGGTGCAGAAAGCGCAGGAAGCTGCAATGATCCAGAAACTGGTACTCAAACGCGTCTTCGGCCATAGTGCAGAGCTGTTGCAGAACTAGGATTTTGATCATCAAAACCGTCGGATAAGGCGGCCGACTACCCTCGGCGCGTGAGGAGCGGGGTTACCGCGGTATCGACAATTGCAGCAGTGCCAGCGGACTGGATGGATACGGCCAGCTTGCCAATGCGCACTGGCAAAAGATTGGCTCCGTTGGACATGCGCTCGACGCGGCGCGCCCAATATTAAGCCGTTCCAGACCAATATTGTGTTCGTGGCATACATCTGGGCCGCCAGGCCGCTGCTGCGCCAAAGCGCCAAAGCGCCGCACGCCCGTGCCAAGTCGATGCGGGAATGCGTTGACGGGTCATTAACTCTTCGAAGTAGAAAACCTCAAGGCTGCACGTCATCGCGGCGACATTACAGGTCAATCCACCGAACTTAGCAACGCCACGCATCAGCACGGCTTCTGACTCATGAATTTGTGCGATTTCGGACGTGCAACCCGTGGCTTGGATTTGGTGATGCCAGGTCGGTGCGAGTAGGTCCGGCCGGCGATCAAGCGTAGTGCTTCGAGCAGACGCGTGGCGATGTCGGCGCCGAGCAGCAGCGCTGGCAGCAGTGGCTTCAAAATGGAGTGGGCCGCGGCGCGGTTGATGCGCCGCGTCGGCGCCAATGAGGCCTCGCGCAGGGCAGTTTCCGTGGCCAGGGATTGGAGGTTGTCGCAAACGATCTTCGCGGCGAAATCGTGCAACGCGGCCTGCTGCGAGAGACCTGAGACATGCTCGAGATTGAGCCGGTGCTTGAGGCGTTTGAATTCCTCCTCGATGCGCCAGCGCTGGTGATACAGGTCGCCGAACTCGTGGGCCGGAAACGCCATTGGGTCGAGCAAATTGGTCATCAGGACGCGCACCCTGCCGGTGCTGGCGATATGGCGCACCAGGCGGACCGTTTGCGCCATTGCCGGGCACTCGTAGTCGGCGGCGTCACGCCGGTCGGGAGCCGCCAGCGTGACGATTCGCGCGTCGTCGTCCGAACGCAGGAAGTCGCGCACGCACGCGAAACCCGAGTTGCCTGCCTTCTCGACGCGCATGCAGAAGCCGACGCCGCGCGCGTTCAGCGCGGCGACCAACCAGCGCGACGGATAGCCGCGGTCCATCAATAGCAGGTCGCCGCCGGACAGGCGGTCGATGTGTTGGAGCAGCATCTGGCGCTCGCCCTCGTGGACGCTGTGCAGCGAGGCGGCCAGCATCATTTCGGCGCCGGGCAGGTAAAGGCCAAAGGCGATTTGGTCGGCACTGGCGGCGCGCGCGACGTGGCTGGCACGGCGCCCGAAACGCAAGGTCGACGTGTCGGCAGCGACGAGCCGCCGGCCGCGCCAGCGCGGCACGAAACCGTCGGCGTCGGCGCGCTCGACGAGCCAGTCGTTAAGCGCCGGGATGGCTGTGGTGGACAGCTTGGCGCGGCCTTGGCGAAGGCTTGCTCGGAGACGTGGTGCACCAATTGGGCCTGCTCTTTGAGGTGTGCGAAAAATTCGTCGAGTTCGGTCTGGACGCTCTTGCGCATGCCGCTGAGCATGACAGCGACCAACGCGGGCAAGGGCAGCTTACGCTTGCGCACGAAGGCGTTGCAAGCGCCGGGATGGCAGGCCAGGTCGCGGAATTGAGTGGAGTGCATGAACTGAGAAAACGCGGTGAACAAGGACGGTAACGACATGGCGGCCAATGAAGATCAAAAAGATCTTCATTGGCCGCCGCCCTGCTCGCGAAACCCCTCGCGATCAGGGCGGCGGCCGCGCGCAGCGGCACTCCTGTCAAGAACTAACTGACGTCGATGGCGAAAAAATGAGCCGTCCGCTTAAGTTCGGTGGATTGCATTACAGGTGGATGGGCTGCACGCTTACCATCATTCCGCCTCCGCGATTGTAAAAAATTAATCGCTCGTTGTCACTAATGGAAAAATATTGCCATATCTATCAATGGATTGAGAAGCAACCTGTCGCTACTCCTGCAAAAAGTCCATTTTGGTGAAAAACCGTGAGTATTCAGTGCGCGAAGATAAATACAATTAGTATCAGGGGTTATGCCTAAGTGTTAAAGAAAAAGATCTATTTTTGTCAAGAGTATTAAGTATTTGGTATGGAAATTATCGAGCCGATCCGTTTTCGGCTCTCCCTGACCTCAAAAGTCGTATGGCGGCAAACCTAGGTTGGTCCAGATCTGAATAGGCATCGGCACAGGATTCGGTTCAGGTGTAACGACTATAGTTAATTTATTAAATTTAAATCTAAAATCAGCTGTTTTGAAAGGGTGTGGTCATGGCGTTTATAAATGAGTTTATTTCAGATCCTGATGTGGTTGCATATAATATAGCCGCCATCAACCGCCACTATTTGAAGAGCAATTTCAGGCCACATTGGACAATTGATCGCGAAAGAAATATTTACCTTCGCGAAGTGGCGTCTGGTCGTGACGAGTATGTTGGAGATCATACATATACGCTGTACTGGAGAGGCAGCCTGATTGAAACGGAATTGCGCCAGACAAGCGGAAAGAACGATGATCATGTCGCTTGGAGAGAATATTTTTTGCTTAATCTTGCGCTGCCTGCGCATCTGGAGATAAGTAGAAGCGAAATCCTTGCTGATTTGAAGGAGGCTTTGGCAGTGCGCAATGGTGCCGGAGTGTATGCGCGCGGCAAGCAAAAGCAGTCAATTTTCGATTTCTAATCGGGCCGAAAATGGAATATATTACTGCAGCAACGGCCCTCAAAAAACTGACAGATAATCTCGATTACTATACAACAGCTGAAAGGTTAATGGAGCTTGTAGATGAGGTGTCAATCGAGCGAACAGATGGCCTTTCTCACGGTCGTATAACGGTACTTTACAGCGGCGGGGTAACTCAGGGGGGAGTCAACACTAATAATGTTATTCTACAAATGGTAAGTGGCGGTGCCGATATTCGTGTGATCAACACGACTGAAGCAGCGGAGTTCATGAACGATGATGTTTTCCGCGCGGTTGCAGCCGATGTGTTCGATTTGGAAAACCCCGAAGATATTGAGACTCGCGGCACGCTGGCCAATGATTTTTTCTATCACGCAAAAGACGGGGTCTGGGCTCGAACATCGGATCGCTTTGCAAACGCGACGGTAGGTGAGGTAAGGGTGCTAGGAGGGTACGGGTCAGCGGGACGTACTTTTTCAGAAGTTGAATTGCCTGCATTACTTAGAGAAGGTTCGAAAGTAACAATGATCGATGGTATAGACATCGATCAAATTCGGAGCATTGGCGATGACCGGGCACGTTTCGATGCTGTCAAGGCGAATGCAATGATGCAGATGCACTTTAGTGATGTCTCGGTAAATAGTTATCAGGACTACCTGAACCTGTCCCAAGAGGAACTTAGTGCGCGCATATCCGATCCAGTACGTTTTGCCGCTTGGAACGAAAAATTAAACAACCTCGATGCAGTTAATGCAGCAGACTTCGCTAACGGTCGCAAAGCGGCTGTTGAAGCTGGTTCTCTTCTAGAAAAGGCGGGATGGGCCGATGGACTGAATAAGCTTGGTTTCGTCGGCATCGTGCTTGGTCTTGCCAGTTCCGCCAATGACGCCGCCGCTGCCGCCCTCGCGGGCAAGGACGACCAGGCGAAGGAGATCATGAAGCTTTGGGCATTAGATGCTACAGCGTCCGGTCTCGGTGAAATTGCAGGAGGCGTAGCAGGTACGATTGTCGTCGGACTGCTTGCTGCAGGCGGCGTAACACTCAGCGCGCCGCTAGTTGGCGCACTTGCATTAGGTGGTGCCTTGGTCGGGGGAATTCTCTTCTCCGATGGCGCGAAGGAATTGTATCATCTGATGGACGACCGGGACGGCACCGGCAAGCGCGACATTATTGATCGTCTGGAAATGTTGTGGTTCGGCCAGACTTACACCCTGTCTGACCCCCTACCACGCAGTTTAATGCTTGGCGAACGACAGGAGATGAATGCGTCGCTCACGAGAGAGCAGATTCTGGAAGCTGCCAAGACCGACATCGCATGGCGCTATGCAATACGAGAATTGAATCCTTTTGTGATCGTGGGGCCCGACTACACCAAGCATAACCTTGATGGCAATCTGGACATTTTCGACGAGATCACGCATTCCAATGGCCTTACCGAAGCGTTCCTTAAAGATCGCATCGACATGCTGTTGTGGAAGATGAAATTCGATAAGATTGGTGCAAGGGACGATAATGACGTCTTCGCTCCGGAGAAATCGAAAACCTACGACGAGGATTGGGACTCCGACACGGTCCAGGGAAACTGGGATTATGTCGATCATATAAATCAGCTACCCGGATTGCAGGGTCCGTTGACGCTGGCAATCGATGGCAAGGGCATCAGCCTCCATGATCACCAGATCATTTTCGGCAAGAACAAGCCAGGCGAAGGCGATACCCTGGAGGGCGAGGGCGATGATGATCGCATCTACGGCTTGGCCGGCAACGATACCATCAAAGGCGAGGACGGCAACGATTACCTGGAAGGCAATGCCGGCGACGACTGGCTATACGGTAACGACGGCAACGATATTCTCAAAGGGGGCGCCGGTAAAGATATCCTGTGGGGCGGTGAAGGCAACGATGCGCTGCACGGAGGAGCTGGTGACGATAACCTTGGCGGCGAGTCTGGCAATGACTTCCTCAATGGCGGTTCTGGCACCGATGTCCTGATCGGCGGCGACGATAATGATTATCTGCTGGAAACGGAGGGTGACAACTTCACCACCATGTATGGTGATGCTGGCAACGACATTCTCGAAGTAAGCGCGGCAAAAGGGGATACCATCCTCAAAGGCGGCGCTGGCAACGATATCATCCTCGCAGGCGGTGGCACCAATAGCATTGAAGGCGGTAACGATAACGATCTGATCCGCGGCAACAATGGCTCCGACATCATTGACGGCGGTGACGGTGCCGACAATATCGAGGGCAGTCTGGGTGATGACGCAATCACCGGCGGCACTGGCGCGGACTACCTGCGCGGCGGCGCCGGCAACGACAGCTATTTCTACGCAGAAGCCAATTTTGGCACCGACCTGATCGAGGATTCGCAGGGCAACGATCAGCTCAATATCGAAGATCTGCATATTACTGGTGCCAGCTACGATGCAAGCAAGCTCGCCTGGATTGCCGCCAATGGTTACGAGATTCGCCAGTACAAGACAGGCGATTCGACCACCTTGGCGATCAGTGCCGCCGGCGATACCCAGAACACCATCTATATCCGCAACTGGACAGCCGGACAGTTCGGAATCGTGCTCGATGGCGCGGGCAGCGAGCCCCAGCGTCCCGATACAGCGCTGCAGGGTGCGACCACGCGCGCGGAAAACAATTACGTCGACTACCTGCTTAGCGACGCCGGAGACGGCGGCCAGGGCAACGATTTCGTGCGCGGTAGCGATGCGGCAAGCGTACTGGCTGGCGGCAGCGGCAACGACATCCTCGATGGCCGCGGCGGTGAAGACTGGATCGAGGGCGGCGATGGCAACGACGTGATCCTCACCGGAGAGGGAAAGGATGTTGCGCTCGGTGGTGCCGGCAACGATATCATTCGCGCTGGTTACAAATGGGACATGGAACGCGGCACGTATGTCGATACTGGAGTCCCGGTCGTCTACTATCAGGCCGGCTCCGGCGCCGGGAACTGGCTGAGGACAAATCCACGCACAGACATCCCGCTTTACTACATCCAGAAAAACGCGGACGGCAGCGAGACGACCGTCTATGTCGATGCGCATCCGGAACTGGCACTATTCGATGTGTCGTTCGAACCCAAGCTCCAGGTCAATGAGACTTATTCCGGCTATATGTATTGGTGGAATACGGGTGACCCCGATGCCAGCATCGAACCATCCCTGAATATTAAGCTCATCCTCGGCAACAGCGAGAAAGTGGGGCAAGGCACCGTTGCGTGGGGGGACAGGCCTTCGGCGAATTTCGGAAAACCGATGTCGTTCGAGTTGAATTTGGGTAACGCAAAGTCAGTACTCGCTGCCGGCACCGGCGAGGCTGGTGCCCTGCTGCGAGGCGGCACAGGTAACGACGTGATCTATGGCGCCAACAACAGTGACAAACTATACGGCGAGGCCGATAACGATCTCCTGGTCGGCTATGGCGGGGACGATGAGCTCTACGGCGGCGCCGGCAAGGATGAGCTGTCGGGCGGTAGCGGCCGCGATTTCCTCGATGGTGGCGACGGCAACGACGATCTGATCGGCGGTTTCGGCGCTGATGTGCTGTACGGTGGCGCGGGCGACGACGCGCTCAGTGGCGACGCGGTGTATCAGACCGGCGTGAACTGGTATCCGGCCGGACTCGACGAAAGCAGGATGAGTGGCGATTTCCTTGACGGGGGCAGTGGCAGGGATAAGCTTTGGGGCAATAACGGCGACGACTACCTGTACGGTGGCGACGACGAGGACAAACTCTACGGCGGCCTGGGCGAGGACCACCTGTTCGGTGATGCCGGTGAGGACGAACTCCAGGGCGGCAAAGGTGGCGATTATCTCGAGGGCGGCGCGGAAAGCGACCTGCTCTTCGGCGAAGAAGGCAATGACATCCTGCTCGGCGGCGCTGGCAACGACCAGCTCGATGGTGGCGCCGATGACGACATCCTCGATGGCGGCGAGAGCGACGACGCCCTGATCGGTGGCGCTGGCGCGGATATCCTGCGCGGCGGCGCGGGTGCCGACGTGCTGTTCGGCGACGCAGGGCCGGGTAGGGACGGCGCCGATATTCTCGAAGGCGGCGCCGGCGACGATCTGCTCAACGGAGGCGGACTCGGAGACACTTACATCTTCTCCGTCGGCGACGGCCGCGATACCATCCAGGATGATGGCGCGGACGGTTCGTACAACAGTATCGTGTTCAAATTTGGCGCCAGCGACGTGCGCGACGTGCGGCGCGCCGGCGACGACCTGCTGATCGAATACGGCACCAATGACTACGTGCGGGTGCAGGGCTTCTACGCCTCGAACTCCTTCGGCCTTGGATACCAGGGCAGCGGTGCCGAGATGATCGACCAGGGTGCGGCGCAGGCGCGCATTGCCTTGATCAATTTTGCCGACGGCATCAGTTGGGGCCTGGACGACATCCTCGCCATGGCGCCCGCTCCGCTGCCTGGCGACCTGCCACCTGACCCGTTTGCCGGCCTGGCATCGGTCTATTTCGTCAATGCCCTGCTCAGCCGCGAAGAAATCCGCGCCGCCGGCAAGCACGAACTCAGTTTCAGCTTCGTTTCGGCGTTCCGGGACGGGGTGTCGGGCCCGATGCCGTTCACCGAACAGCAACAGGAATCGGTACGCGCCGCGCTGGCGCGCTTCTCCGCGGTGCTCGACCTGCGGTTTACCGAAATCGATGACGTGGTTGGCGAGACGGCCGACCTGGTGTTCCAGATGGACGATCTGAGCTCGGCCCAGATGGGGGCGTTCGCCGGTTACGCCGACCCTGGGAATGGCCGGGTTCACGTCAACAGCACACGCTATGGCGTCCAGGTCGCCGACGAGTTCGGAAACATGAAAACGCGTGACACACTCGAGCAAGGCGGCACCGGTTTCCAGATGCTGCTGCACGAGATCGGCCATGCGCTTGGACTCAAGCATCCATTCGAAGCCCCCCTGTTGCCGAGATCCGAAGACAATACGGCCAATACTGTCATGTCCTATACGCCTGTGGAAAGCGGCGCGGCAAGCGACCTGGCGATGTTCGACATTGCTGCCCTGCAGTACCTGTATGGCGTGGCAAAGGACCGCCATATCGGCGACGATGTCTACACCTTCGATACCCGCTACGTCCAGGATGCCGGTGGTGTCGATACCTTCGATGGATCGGTGGAGACGCGGGATCTCAGCATTACCCTGGAGCAGGGTGGATGGCTGCACCGCGGCGCGAAATCGGACAGTATCCTGGCCGACGGCCAGGCCTTCATCGGATTCGGCACCATCCTCGAGAACGCCAGGGGCGGGCACGGCAACGATACGCTGGTCGGCAACGGCTGTGCCAACTTGCTTGAAGGCGGCGCCGGAAACGACACGCTGACTGGCGGCGGTGGCGACGACATACTGGCAGGTGGCGCGGGCGGTGATACCTACGTGTTCGCCTCCGGTAGCGGACGCGACCAGGTGACCGAAACAGGTCGCGACACGCGCCTGGTCATCAATGAAGTCGGCGGGAACGGCTTGTATTACCTCGACGGTGTCCTATATTTCGGCGCCGGCGGCGATCGCATCGAGATCGATCTGGCGGAGGTAGCCGAGTTGATCATCGATAACGTGCGCTACAGCGGCGCGGGGATTTCGGCTTTGCTCGAGGCAAAGGTCGCCGACAGCGATCTCACGCTGGAAGATGGCGACGGGAATGGGCGACTTCTCGGCAGCGGGAACTGGCGCATCAGTGGCAACGATCGGGCCAACCTGTTGCACGGTAATGCAGGGCACAACGTGCTGGAAGGCCGTGCCGGTGACGACATGCTCGTCGGCGGCATCGGCAACGATACCCTGTCCGGCGGTCTGGGCAACGATACGTATGTGTTCCAGCGCGGCGATGGCCAGGATGTGATCGACAACAGTGCAAGCGATCATGGGCAGGCGGTCGATCGCCTGCAGCTTGGCAGCCAGATTGCCGTCAGCGACGTCACGCTGAGCCGTACGGATGACGATCTGTGGGTGGAGGTCAAGGGGGGCGATCGCGTCACCGTCAACGGATATTTCGCGCCGGGCGGCGAGGGCCGGATCGATTACATCGTGTTCGCCGACGGGAGTGTTTGGGATGACAATGCAATCAGCGCGAAGGTCGTCAGGATACCTACCGAAGGCAACGATACGCTGTCCGGCAGCGCCGGGACGGATATCCTGCACGGGCTGGGTGGAGCCGACGTCCTGCGTGGGAATGGCGGGGGCGACGAGCTGTTCGGCGATGCTGGAAACGACCTGCTCCTGGGTGGCACCGGCAACGATATGCTGGTCGGCGGCACGGGTGACGATACCCTGGAAGGCGGCGCGGGGAGCGACACCTTCTTCTTCGATCGTGGAGATGGTCGTGACCGTGTGCTGAGCGGCCCGGACGACATTGGCAGCGACATCGACCGCATCGCCCTTGGCGCCGGCATCAGGCCGGGCGACGTCAGCGTCAGCCGCATCAACGACGATCTCGTGTTCAATGCCGGTCGTGGCGACCTGGTCACCGTGGCCGGCTACTTCGCGGCTGGCGGCAGCAAGATCGACCTGGTCGAATTTGCCGACGGGTCGCGCTGGACCCAGGCTTTCATCGAACAGCGTATCGCAACATTGACCGGGACCGAGGGCAAGGATGTCCTGGCCGGGACGGCGGCTGCGGACGTCATCTATGGACTTGGCGGCAGTGACACGCTGTCCGGCAACGACGGCGACGATAGCTTGTTCGGCGGTATCGGGGGCGACACACTCAAGGGCGGTCTGGGCAACGATACCTACTGGTTCGCACGCGGGGACGAATACGATACCATCGATAACCGTGCGGACGATCACGCCAGCGCCATCGACACCATCCGCTTCGCCAACGGCATCGTCGTGGGCGATGTGGCCGTGAGCCGCTCGGAGTATGGAGACCTCCTGTTCAAGTTCGGCAGCGACCAGCTGAAGGTGGTTGGCTACTATCTGGACGATAGCGCGAAAATCGACAAGGTGGTGTTTTTCGATGGCGCTGTCTTGCAACAGCGCGATTTCGATGACCTGATATACATGCCACCTGCGACGTTTGGCAACGATACGCTGGTTGGATCGGAACGTGCAGACGTCATCGATGGCTTGGACGGCAATGACACGATTTCGGGAATGGGGGGCGACGACTTCCTGTACGGCGGTCAGGGCAAGGACATTCTGTACGGCGGCGCCGGCAACGACACCCTCGACGGCGGTACCGGCGACGTCCCCGGCGTCGACACCGGCAGCGACACTCTGGCAGGAGGCGAAGGCAGTGACACCTACCTGTTCGGCGATAGTTCGCGCTTGGATACCATTATTGAATCCGACGGCAAGCCTGGCGATGTCGATGTGCTGCAGTTGGGCAGCGGAATACTTCCTTCGGAAATCGTGCTGGCGCGCGAGGGAGCTTCTCTCAAGGTGCAGCTTGGCGGCGGATGGCCGACCG
>Ga0265780_10008037_pt1 | contig 12862 bp, 11 predicted proteins | sample P1T30metagenome_FD_192432 | JGI IMG/M metagenome (GOLD analysis project Ga0265780, IMG submission 192432) | Plant litter microbial communities from East Loma Ridge, Irvine, California - P1 T30 | ecosystem: Environmental > Terrestrial > Plant litter > Unclassified | place: USA: California...
CCGAAGCGGGCCAGGGCATCGGCCCGGCGGACGAGGTCGAGGCGCACCGTCACCCGCAGCGACGCCTCCATCGCGGTGAGGGCGACCTCGCCGTCGCCCTGCGCGAAGTGCGGGTCTCCGACGTACGCGAGCGCGCCGGGCACCTGGACGGGCAGGTGGAGGCTCGTGCCGGCGACGAGCAGGGCGATGTCGACGTTGCCTCCGAAGGCGCCAGGCGGCACCGAGTGCGGTCGCTCGTCGCCGGCCGCGGCGACGCCCATCACGCCGAGGAACGGCCGCAGCGGGAACCGCACGACGTGCTCGCCGCCGGCCACGAGCGGCATGGTGCCCATGAGGTCGCCGGGCTCGCCGTGGGCGCCGGACTCGTCGTGATCGACCGCGGCGAAGACGCTGACCGACCCCTCCTGCAGCGGGTACTCGCCGGCGAGCGCGCCGCGGTCGTGGCGGTTCGACACGACGCCGTAGGGCACGCGCGGCAGGGCCTCGACGAGGGTCAGGGTCAGCAGATCGCCGGGCTCGGCCCCGCGGACGGCGATCGGGCCCGTGACGACGTGCGGCCCGTCGGCCCCGGGGTCGCGGCCGTGGCGGCTTCCCGCGTCGGCCGCGATCGCCGCGGCGTCGCGGAGCACCCCCTCCGGAGGCACGCCGTGCGCCCCGAAGAAGCGCACCGGGTCGCCGCCCTGGTCGCCGAGCAGGCCCTCGTGGCTGACGGTGTCGATCGTGACCAGCGTGCCGGGGTCGACGGTGAGCACGGGCTCGTCGGCGGCGCAGGGCAGACGGCCCCACAGCGTCGTCGCGGGGCTGGCGGGCAGGTACGTCGCGGAGGCGATCGGGCCCTCGTGCGGCTGCAGCGGCCACGCGTCGGAGGGCACGGGGGGCACGTCTGTCGTCGGCATGCAGCGACCCTAGCGAGACGACGATCCCCCCACAGGGCGGTCCTGAAACAGCCCGTTCACAAACGGCCGATCCTGAAACAAGCCGTTCACACGAGCCTGTCAAGATCCCGGCATGGCGATCATCCTCGGCGACAACCAGTACGGCAAGGCGGAGTCCCACCTCGTTCGCGTGGTGCGCGACGGGCCCCGACACGAGATCCGCGACCTCACGGTCACGACCGCGCTGCGCGGTCCCTTCGAGGCCGCCTACCTCGAGGGCGACCAGTCGGCCGTGCTGCCGACCGACACCCAGAAGAACACGGCGTTCGCCTTCGCGAAGTCGCACGGGGTGCAGTCGGTCGAGGGCTTCGGCCTCGACCTCGCGCGCCACTTCGTCGACGACGTCGACCCCGTCGTCTCGGCCCGCGTCGAGATCGAGGAGCACGCCTGGGCGCGGGCCGTCGTCGACGGCGCCGAGCACGACCACACCTGGCTCCGCACCGGCCCCGAGGTGCGCACGGCCGCCGTCACGGTCGACGCGGCGGCCCCGGGCGGGGTCCGCGAGCACGTCGTCGCCGGCGTGAAAGAGCTGGTGCTGCTGAAGTCGACGGGGTCGGAGTTCGCCGGGTTCCTCACCGACGAGTTCACGACGCTGCCCGAGACGCACGACCGCGTCATGGCGACCGCCCTCGACGCCAAGTGGCGGGTCTCGGGCGACGCCGCGACCGACGCCTCCTTCGACTGGGACGCCCTCCACGCGTCCGTGACGGCCATCATGGTGCGCGAGTTCGCGACCCTGCAGTCGCTCGCCCTCCAGCAGACCCTCTGGCACATGGGGCGCGCGGCGATGGAGGCCCACCCCGACATCGCCGAGGTGCGCCTCAAGGCGCCGAACAAGCACCACTTCGCCTACGATCTCGAACGCTTCGGGCTGCAGAACGACAACGAGGTCTTCTGGGCCGCCGACCGCCCGTACGGGCTGATCGAGGCGACCCTGCACCGCGACGACGCGCTGCCCGCGGGCGACGCGTGGCGCGCCTCGGCCGGCCTCGCCTGACGCGGCCCCCGCACCCCGACTCCCGACACCCGACGACCCCGACCCGAAGGAGGCGCGATGAGCGCCGCAGAGACCCCCACCGCCCCCGAGACCGCCGGCTCCGCGCCCGTGGTCGACGCCGCGGTCGACGCCCGGTGGCTCGCCCGCACCGTCGAGCTGGCCGTCGCCAACGTCGCGGCCGGCGGCGGCCCCTTCGGGGCGCTGATCGTGCGCGACGGCGAGCTCGTCGCGGAGGGGCAGAACCGCGTCACGGCGAACCTCGACCCCACGGCGCACGCCGAGGTCGTCGCCATCCGCGCCGCCTGCCAGGCCGTGGGCGACTTCTCCCTCGCGGGCGCCACGCTCTACACCTCGTGCGAGCCCTGCCCGCTCTGCCTCGCGGCCGCGCTCTGGGCCCGGGTCGACCGCGTGGTCTACGCCGCCGACCGGCACGACGCCGCGCGGGGCGGCTTCGACGACCTCGAGTTCTACGAGCTGTTCGGCCGCGACCGCTCCACGTGGGAGCTCCCGGTCGACGCCGTGCGCCCCGGCGACGCCTCGGCGCCGTTCGACGCGTGGCTCGCGCACGACCACCGCACCGACTACTGAGCGGCGTCGTGACGCGACTACTGAGCGGCGTCGTGACGAGCAGCGGGCCCGGCGGCGGGCCGACCGGCGGCCGGGCGGACGCGTCGGCGCCCCGGGAGGCGCCGCGGGCCTCAGCTGCCCCGGTACGTCGAGTAGGCGAACGGGCTGAGCAGCAGCGGCACGTGGTAGTGCGCCTGCTCGTCGACGAGGTCGAAGTCGAGCACGACGCGCGGCCAGAAGGCCTCCCGGCCCGCGGCCTCGAAGTACGCTGCGGTGTGGAACACGAGCCGGTAGACGCCGACGGGCAGCGCGTCGGGCCCGAGCTCGGGCACGCGTCCGTCGTCGTTCGTCACGCCGCTGGCGAGCACCGCTCCCGTCGCGTCGGCGAGGTCGACCGCGACGCCGGCCGCGGGGCGGCCGAGCGCGGCGTCGAGCACGTGCGTCGTGACGTGGCTCACGCGGCCGGCCCCCGCGGCGAGGCCGTCTCGGCGCCGCGTCCGGTCTCCGCGCTCGACTCGCCGAACATCTGCCGCAGGCGCAGCGCGGCGATCTCGACGAGCTGCTCGCCGACGATGCGCTTCTCCGACTCGTCGTCGAGCGTCAGGCGACGCTGCAGCTCCTCGACGATCTCCTCGCGGCTCCGCCCCGCGGCGCGGATGAGGAACACCCGGTCGAAGCGCTCCTCGTACGTGGCGTTGCCCTCGGCGAGCGCCCGGGCGAGCCGGGCGTCGTCGGTCTGCTGCGACGCCTCCTGCTCGCGGCGGCTGAACTCCTGCGCCGCCCCCTCGCCGGTCGGCGACTCGCCGATGCGCGGGTGGTGCGCCATCGCCTCGTCGATCTCGGCGTCGGTGAGCGGGTCGCCGGCGCGCTCGGCGGAGGCGACCAGCGCCTCCACGTCCTGGTACGGCGCGCCGGAGGCGACGTCGTCGACCCAGCGGGAGACGGAGAGGGCTGTCGCGAGGCGCTCGCGCAGCTCGCTCTCGGGGAGATCGATCATGGAGGTCACTGTACTGACGGACCGCTGGGCCGCCGGGCCCGCGACGCAGGCCGGCTCGACCCGAGCCGGGCGGGAGGTGCTCGCGTGGACCTGATCACCGTGCGGGAGGTCCGCACCCCGTCGACCCGGGCCGAGCTCCGCTTCGCCCCGGGCGAGCTGCCGCTCGGCGGCGGCACCTGGCTCTTCTCCGAGCCGCAGCCCGGGCTGACCGGCCTCGTCGACCTCACCACGCTCGGCTGGAGGCCCCTCGAGGTCGGCGACGACGTCGTCACCGTCGCGGCGACCTGCACGATCGCCGAGCTGACCCGGGTGCCGGCCCGCGACGACTGGGCCGCGCACCCGCTCGTCGCCCAGTGCGCGAACTCGCTGCTGGCCTCGTTCAAGGTGTGGAACGTCGCGACCGTCGGCGGCAACGTCGCCACGAGCCTGCCCGCCGGGGCCCTGACCTCGCTGCTCGCCGGGCTCGACGCCACCGCCGTCGTCTGGACGCCGGACGGCGGCGAGCGGCGCGAGCCCGTCGCGCGGCTCGTCACCGGGGTCCGCACGAACACGCTGACGACCGGCGAGGTGCTGCGCTCGTTCGAGGTGCCGACCGCCTCGCTGCGCTCGCGGGCGGGGTTCCGTCGCGTCGCCCTCAGCCCGCTGGGCCGCTCGGGCGCCCTCGTGACGAGCCGCCTGGCCCCCGACGGCGAGTTCGTCGTGACGATCACGGCCGGCACGACGCGTCCCGAGCAGCTCCGCTTCGACGAGGTGCCGGGAGCAGCCGCCCTCGCCGACGCCGTCGCCCGTGTCGGCACCTGGTACGACGACCCGCACGGCGCCCCCGACTGGCGGCGGCACGTCAGCGCCCTCTTCGCGGAGGAGCTCCGCACCGAGGCCCTCCTGCCGCAGCAGCCCCCGCCGGCGGCGCCCTTCGTCCACCGGCCGGGCCCGCTCGGCAGCGCGACGGGCGACGCCGCCGCCCGCACCGCCGTGCCCGCCCCGGTCGCCCCCGCCCCCGACGCCGCCGCACCACCCGCCCCCGACCCCGAAGGAGGCGCGGCATGACCCCCCGAGACCCCTCACCCGTCCCGTCGGTCGCCGCCCTCCCCTCGGCGACCCCGGCCCGCACCGTCGCGTTCGAGGTCGACGGCCACGCGCTCGAGGCCCCCGTCGCCCCCGGCCAGGTGCTCCGCACCGTGCTGCGCGAGGCCGGCGTGCACGGCGTCAAGAAGGGCTGCGACGCGGGCGACTGCGGAGCCTGCTCCGTGCTCGTCGACGGCGACCCCGTCCACTCCTGCATCTGGCCCGCGCACCGGCTCGACGGCCGCGTGGTCACGACCGCGGCGGGCCTCGGCACGCCCGAGCACCCGCACCCCGTGCAGCAGGCGTTCGTCGACGCCGCCGGCTTCCAGTGCGGCTTCTGCACCGCCGGCATGGTGGTGACGGCCTCGACGTTCACGGAGGCGGACCGCGACGACCTCCCGCGCCTCCTCAAGGGCAACCTCTGCCGCTGCACCGGCTACCGGTCCGTCGGCGACGCGATCTGCGGCGTGTCGAACACGGCCACGCCGGCCGCGGGGACGGCCGTCGGGCAGTCGGCGAAGGCACCCGCGGGCCTGCGGGTCGCGACCGGCACCGAGGAGTACACGCTCGACTTCCGCTCCCCGACGAAGCTGCTGCACCTGGCCGTGCTCGGCAGCCCGCACGCCCACGCCCGGGTCGTCTCGATCGACACGACGGCGGCGGAGGCCATGCCCGGCGTGCACGCCGTGCTGACGCACCACGACTCGCCCGCCACGCTGTTCTCGACCGGTCGCCACGAAGACCGGGAGGACGACCCCGACGACAGCCTCGTGCTCGACCCGGTGCTCCGGTTCCGCGGCCAGCGGGTGGCCGCCGTCGTCGCCGAGTCGGTGCGCGAGGCGCGGCTCGCCCTCGACGCGCTCGTGGTCGAGTACGAGCTGCTGCCCGCCGTCTTCGACCCGGAGGAGGCCCGCCGGCCGGGCGCGCCCCTGCTGCACGGCGAGAAGACCAGCGAGGCCTCGCGCATCGCCTTCCCCGAGCGCAACACCGTGGCCGCCATGCACGGCGAGACCGGCGACGTCGAGGCCGCCCTGGCGGCGGCCGACGTGACCGTCGAGGGCACCTGGCAGACCCAGCGGGTCAGCCACGCGGCGCTCGAGACGCACGCGACCCGCGGCTGGCTCGACGACGACGGTCGACTCGTGCTGCGCACCTCGAGCCAGGTGCCCTTCCTCGTGCGCGACGAGGTCGCCCACGTCTTCGGCCTGCCGGAGGACCGCGTGCGGGTCTTCACCAAGCGCGTCGGCGGCGGCTTCGGCGGCAAGCAGGAGCTCATCACCGAAGACCTCGTGACGCTCGCCGTGCTCCGCACCGGCCGCGCCGTGCAGTTCGAGTTCTCGCGCGAGGACGAGTTCACCGTCGCCCCGACCCGGCACCCGATGCGGGTGCGCGTGCGGCTCGGCGCGAGCGCCGACGGGGTGCTCACCGCGATGCACGTCGACCAGCTGATGGACACCGGCGCGTACGGCAACCACGGCATCGGCGTCATGTACCACTCGGTGCACGAGTCGACCTCGGTCTACCGGTGCGCGAACAAGCGCGTCGACGCCGAGTCGGTCTACACGAACAACCTGCCCTCGGGGGCGTTCCGCGGCTACGGCCTGGGCCAGGTCGTCTTCGGCGTCGAGTCGGCCATGGACGAGCTCGCCCGCCGCCTCGGCCTCGACCCCTTCGAGCTGCGCCGGCGCAACGTCGTCGTGCCGGGCGACGCGATGGTCGTCACCGACCCCGACGAGGAGACCGACCTGCTCTTCGGCAGCTACGGGCTCGACCAGTGCCTCGACCTCGTCGAGCAGGCCCTCGCCGGCCCGAGCGACGACCCCGCGGTCGCCGCGGCCGACGTCGTGCCCGACGGGCCCACCTGGTCGGTCGGCACGGGCATGGCACTCGCCATGATCGCGACCATGCCGCCCCGCGGGCACTTCGCCGACACCTCGGTCGAGCTGCGCGCCGACGGCGGCTACGACATCGGCGTCGGCACGGCCGAGTTCGGCAACGGCACGACGACCGTGCACGCGCAGATCGTCGCCTCCGCGCTCGGCACGACGCCCGACCGCGTCAGCATCCGCCAGTCCGACACCGACGTGGCCCGCTACGACACGGGCGCGTTCGGCTCGGCGGGCGTCGTCGTGGCCGGCAAGGCCCTGCTCGCCGCCTCGCTGAAGCTCCGGGCCGCGATGGCGGAGCGTGCGCTCGAGGCCGCCGGAGGCGCGGCACCCGTCCACGACGGAGCCGCCGCCCCCGAGGTGGTCGACGGCGGGGTCGTGGTGCACCGCGCCTCCGGACCGGTGCTCGTCGGCGTCGACCGCCTCCTGGCGGACGGGCCGCTGCGGGCCGACGGCAGCCACGACGGCACGCCGCGGTCGGTGGCGTTCAACGTGCACGGGTTCCGGGTCGCGGTCGACCGCGCCACGGGCGAGGTGCGCATGCTGCGCTCCGTGCAGGCCGCCGACGCCGGCACCGTGCTCAACCCCGAGCAGCTGCGCGGGCAGGTCGAGGGCGGCACGGCCCAGGCGATCGGCACGGCGCTCTACGAGGAGGTCGTGCTCGACGGCGAGGGACGCGTGCTCACCTCGGCGTTCCGCAACTACCGGGTGCCGAAGTTCTCGGACGTGCCGCGCACCGAGGTGCTCTTCGCGTCGACCCACGACGAGCTCGGGCCGCTCGGCGCCAAGTCGATGAGCGAGGCGCCGTACAACCCCGTGGCGCCCGCCCTCGCGAACGCGATCCGCGACGCCCTGGGCGTGCGGCCGCACGAGCTGCCGATGTCACGCGACCGGCTCTGGCGGCTGGCGCGCGACGCCGGTCCGACCCCGCCGACGGGCTCGGGTCAGCCGATCGGCTCGGGCATCGGCGACACGGCGTAGGCGACGCTGATCGTGTCGTCGGTCGTCGGGTCGTGCAGCTCGACCGACCACGCGTCGGCGAACTGGTCGACACCGGGGGTCATCGCGACCGTGCCCGAGATGAGCACGGTGCCCGGCTCGCGGAGGCCGCGCTCGGCCAGCACGTCGAGCCAGTAGTCGGGGGTCAGCAGCGCGCCGAGCGTGGAGTCCTGGATGAGCCGTCGGTCGTCGCCCGTGCCGACGAAGCCGCGCAGCGCGATGTCGTCGAGGTGGTCACGGACGTCGTCGAGCCGCCAGGCGCGGGTGCCGAGCACGTCGGGGCTGGCGTTCTTGCTCCACGCGACGCCGTGCACCTCGAGGGCGCGGTCGGTGTGGTCGCAGGCCGCCGTCAGCAGCACGTCGTCGTCGGTCACGACGAGCGCCCACTCGGCCTCGCCGCTGGTGCGGTCGTGCTGCACGGCGACCTCGTCGACCTGCTGGGCCAGGTAGGGCGACACCGGGTAGAGGGCGGGCGTCGTCGTGGGGCCGGGGACGCCCAGCTCGGCGAGTTCGGCGATGTGCGCCTGGACCTCGTCCTGCTCGCGGCCCGCGTAGCCGGCGTTCAGCAGGCGGGTCACCTCGACCGCGCGGACGGTGCCGTCGGGCAGCGTGAAGTGGAGGGTGCTCATGGGTGCTCCTTCGTCGGTGGCCGTGTGTCGATCATGTGAAATCTGGTCTCGCAGGGGTCACGGGCCTGGTCGGGACCGGCCTGCATGCTTACTGTATACACACGGTATTGCCAGACCGCCACCTCGGTGGCAAGCTCCTCTGAACGGATCCCCCGACGACGGCCCGGCCGTCACCGACCCCGAAGGACCGCCCATGACCACCGCCTCCCCCGCTCCCGCCGACGGCGCCTCGCCGCCCGTCTCGCGGCGCTCGCTCGCCAAGGCCTTCACCGCCTCGCTCACCGGCACCTCGCTCGAGTGGTACGACTTCGCCGTCTACTCCGCGGCGTCGGCCGTCGTCTTCCCGAGCGTGTTCTTCCCGTCGAGCGACCCGTACACGGCGACGATCCTCGCGTTCTCGACCTACGCGGTCGGCTACGTCTCACGCCCGCTCGGCGGGTTCGTCTTCGGCCGCCTCGGCGACAAGGTCGGCCGCAAGCCCGTGCTCGTCACGACGCTGCTCGTCATCGGCATCGCCACCTTCCTCATCGGCGTGCTGCCGGGCTACGCCACCATCGGCCTCGCCGCGCCGATCCTCCTCGTGCTGCTCCGCTTCGCCCAGGGCGTCGGCGTCGGCGGCGAGTGGGGCGGCGCCGTGCTGCTCTCGAGCGAGTTCGGGAACCCGAGGAGGCGCGGGTTCTGGTCCAGCGCCGCCCAGGTCGGTCCCCCCGCCGGCAACCTCCTCGCGAACGGCGCCCTGGCGCTGCTGACGGCGGTGCTCACGGAGGACGCCTTCCTCGACTGGGGCTGGCGCCTCGCCTTCCTGCTGTCGGCGGTGCTCGTCGGGTTCGGCCTCTACATCCGGCTCAAGCTCGAGGACACCCCGGTGTTCCAGGCCCTCGAGGCCCGCGGCGACGCCCCGGCCGCGCCGGTCCGCGAGGTCTTCAGCACGCAGCTGCGTCCCCTCGTCGCGGCGATCCTCTCCCGCATCGGCCCCGACGTCACCTACGCCCTGTTCACCGTCTTCACGCTGACCTACGGCACGACCGCCCTCGGCCTCGAGCGCAGCCAGGTGCTGGTCGCGGTGCTGATCGGCTCGGCCTTCCAGCTGGTCTCCATCCCGCTGGCCGGCGCCCTCTCCGACCTGATCAACCGGCGCCTCCTCTACGCGGTGGCGGCCGTGGGGGCCGCCGTCTGGTCGTTCGTCTTCTTCGTCGTGACCGACGGGTCGTCGACCGTCGTCCTGACGATCGGCATCGTGCTCGGGCTCGTCTTCCACTCGCTGATGTACGGCCCGCAGGCGGCGTTCATCATCGAGCAGTTCTCGCCCCGCCTCCGCTCGACCGGCAGCTCGCTGGCGTACACGATCGCCGGCGTCTTCGGCGGCGCGATCGCCCCGCTGATGTTCACGATCATCTACGAGCGCACCGGCAGCGGCTTCGGCATCGCGCTCTACCTCACCGTCGCGGTCGTGCTGACGCTCGTCGGGCTGGCGCTCGGACGCGACTCGGACGTGCGCGAGGACGAGGAGTACCTCACCGGCCCGACCCCCGTGGTGTCGGAGGCCTGACGTGTCAGCTGCGCAGGAGGAGGTCGAGCGTCACCGTCAGGTGGCGGTCGATCGCCTCCCGCGCGGCCTGCGGGTCGCCCGCGGCGAGCGCGGCGACGATCTCGTCGTGCTCGACGCAGACCCGCTCCTGCCGGTCGGTGCGGCGGAACAACGCCTCCACGCCGACCAGCACCTGCCGTGCCCGGAGCTTCTCGTAGCTGCGCGACATGAGGCCGTTGCCGGCGGCGTCGACGAGCAGCTGGTGGAAGCGGCGGTCCCACTCGATGAACTCGCGGCCGCTCTCGGTCGGCTCCTGTTCCTTGAGCTCGTGCTGGCGGGCGAGCACCTCGCGCATCTCGGCGAGCGGCACCCGGCCCGTCTCGAGCGCGACCGTGGCGGCGTGCCGCTCGAGGACGCCCCGCAACTCCATCAGCTCGGCGATCTCGCGACCGGTGATGACCGGCACGCGGGCGCCTCGGCGCGGGATCATCTCGACCAGGCCGTCGGCCGCGAGCATGAGCAGCGCCTCGCGCACCGGGGTGCGGGAGACCCCCACCTGCTCGGCGAGCTCCTGCTCGCTGAGGAACGCGCCCTGCATCGAGGGATCGACCAGCACGTGCGCGTAGAGGTGCTGGTAGGCCTTCTCGCGGCCTGACAGCGCCTCGCCGGTCTCGACGGGGTCCGGCTTCATCTGCATACAGTACGTATACACCAACGACGGAGACACCATGCGCATCGCCCTCGCCCAGATCGTCAGCTCGGCCGACCCGGCCGCCAACCTGCTCGGCGTCGAGCAGGTCGCCCGCGACGCGGCCGCCGACGGCGCCGAGCTCGTCGTCTTCCCCGAGGCGGCGATGTGCGCCTTCGGCGCCGACCTGGGCGCGGTGGCGGAGCCGCTCGACGGCCCGTGGGCCGCGCGGGTGCGCGAGCTCGCGACCGAGCTCGACGTGACGATCGTCGCGGGCATGTTCACGCCCGGCGACGGCGGCCGGGTGCGGAACACGCTCGTCGTCGCGACGCCGACCGGCGACGGCGACCACTACGACAAGATCCACCTCTTCGACGCGTTCGGCTACGCCGAGTCCGACTCGGTGCAGGGCGGCGAGCGCGCGGTGACGGTCGACGTCGGCGACCACCGGGTCGGCGTCGCCACCTGCTACGACATCCGGTTCCCGGGGCTGTTCCTCGCGAACGCGGCCTCGGGCGCGAAGGTCAGCGTCGTGTGCGCCTCCTGGGGCGCCGGGCCGGGCAAGGTCGAGCAGTGGCAGCTGCTGGCCCGTGCCCGCGCGGTCGACACGACCACCTTCGTCGTGGCCGTGGGTCAGGGCGACCCGGCGACGCAGGGCGTCGAGGCGACCTCGTCGGCCCCGACGGGCGTCGGGCACAGCATGGTCGTCTCGCCGTTCGGCGCGGTGCTCACCGAGCTCGGCGCGGAGCCCGGGCTCGTGGTCGTCGACCTCGACCTCGCCGACGTCGACGCCGCCCGCGGCACGCTGCCCGTGCTGGCCAACCAGCGCTTCGCGGTCGCGACCGGCCCCGGCGCCTGACCCGCGCCTCCCCCGACTCGCCGAATTCGCGAGAACACGACGGCACGACCCGGCGGCAGCCGCCACGTACCGGGAGCCAGCCCCGGAGATCTCTCGGTTTCCGGCCACGTCACGTCCCGGGCGGCGCGCCGAACGCCTCAGCCTCCTTGCTCGTCGCCGCAGGACCGACCCGCGACCGACGGGCTACGGCGCGCTGGGCGACTCGACCGTCACGTCGCCGGCGACGATCTGGTCGCGCAGGGCGTCGACCTCGGCCGACAGCTCGGCGCTGACCGACGAGGCCAGGTCGTGGAACGGCGCGATGTCGACTCCGCCGTTCTCGAGGGTGCCGACGTACGGCTCGCTCGTGAAGCTGTCGTCCGTGGTCGAGACGGCGATCTGCTGGACGGCCGCCTCGGTGTCCTTGAGCACGGAGGTCAGGAGGATCGGACGGTACTCCGCCGGCAGCGTGTCGTAGCCGTCGTTGTCGACCCAGATCACCGAGACGCCGTCGGCGTCGAGCGCTGCCGAGGCCGCGCCCTCGCCGACCTGGCCGGCGACCGGCATGACGACGTCGGCCCCCTGGTCGATGAGGGCCTGCGCGAGCTGCTTGCCCTTGTTGACGTCCTCGAAGTCGCCGGTGAACGAGCCGTCCTGGGCCTCCTTCGACCAGCCGAGCAGCTCGACCGCGGTGCCGTGCGCGGTGTTGTAGGCGTCGACGCCGTCCGAGAAGCCGTCCATGAAGAGGGTGACGGGGGGCTGGTTGCCGCCGCCGAAGGTCGCCACCTTGCCGGTCTTCGAGACCCCGGCGGCCAGGTACCCCGCGAGGTACGACGCCTGGGCCGTGTCGAACAGGATCGGCTTGACGTTGTCGCCCTCGACGGTCTCGTCGACGATCGCGAAGTCGATGTCGGGGTTGGCGGCCGCCTGCTCCTGCGTGGCGGCGGCGAGCTCGTACCCGACGGTCAGCACGAAGCCGCAGCCCGAGGCGACGGCCTGGTCGACGTTCGGGGCGAGGTCGGTCTCGCTGGTCGACACGAGCACCTGCGCCTCGATGCCGTCGTCGGCCTGCGCCGCCTGGAGGCCCGCCCAGCTCGACTGGTTGAAGGAGCGGTCGTCGAGCCCGCCCGAGTTCGTCACCATGCGGGCGCAGTGCTCGCCGGTCGTCGCGTCGTCGCCGGAGTCGCTCGGGGCCGCCGAGCACGCCGCGAGCAGCGCGACGGACGAGACCGCGATCAGGGCCCCGAGGAGGCGCGGGGCACGCGAGCGGGACGACGGGCGGAACGAGGGGGCGAGCACGACAGGAGACCTCCGGGGGCGGCGCGCTCGCGGACGAGCGCATCTCGGGACGCCGCGGGCCGCGGACGCTGACCAGCATCATGGCAGGGAACGACCGCGCCGCGGAGGACCGTGACGGGATCGAGACGGCGGTCAGCCCGGCTGCTGCCCGTCCACGCCCGCCCCCGGCACGCCGTCCCCCGCCTCGCGCGCCAGGAGCGCGAGCTGGACCCGTCCCCCGACGCCGAGCTTGTCGTAGGCGTGGCCGAGGTGGGTCTTCACGGTCGCGAGGCTGACGAAGAGCTCGGCGGCGATCTGCCCGTTCGACAAGCCGCGGGCGACGCCCGTCACGACCTCGGCCTCGCGCTCGGTGAGGACGGCGAGCCGCTGACGGGCCGCCGTCTCGGCCGGCGTCGGCCCGACGGGTGCCGCCGACGCGGCCCGCGAGCCCGCGC
>Ga0265780_10008038_pt1 | contig 12861 bp, 12 predicted proteins | sample P1T30metagenome_FD_192432 | JGI IMG/M metagenome (GOLD analysis project Ga0265780, IMG submission 192432) | Plant litter microbial communities from East Loma Ridge, Irvine, California - P1 T30 | ecosystem: Environmental > Terrestrial > Plant litter > Unclassified | place: USA: California...
TCTCTGATATACATAGCGTTGTGCTTCGAGAAGCTTCGCTGGTGTTCTTGAGGTTCTCGAAGGTTCCACCAAGGTTCCACCGAAGATTCCACCGAAGGCCACAGTCTAAGGAACACCTATCAGGGCTTCAGCCCCTTACACTAGCGTGGAGTGCAAAGTACGAGGACTAAACTGCCCTGCCGGGCTTGCGTGCGGTGGTCACTGTAAGAGCGTTCTCGAGGATGCTATCGTCCAGACGGTGAGCAGGCGCGAGGATGAGTGGAAAAGTGTCGTCTCAAGGATATCGTGTCAATCTTCATGACACAGTGAAGTTCCAAGTTGGAGACGGAAACACGCGAACGCCTTGAAGAGGCTCTCGAGCTTTGGGTGCGCAGAAGATCGTGTTTGCATGTCGTTGTCGGATGCCTCTGGTGAGCAGGATTGTATATTAATAGTCCAAAAAGCCGACGTAGTCTTAGCCAAGCTCGAGAAACATATCGCAACCTTTTGAATCGATTCTTTGCAAGAGCGCAATTAGATGCACGTCTGAATATCTCAGCGCTAACGGATCATCTTCGGCGGCATTAGCAGAGTACTCGTGTGGGATCGAGGGGCGTTCTTCCAGAGATTGTTTGACGAGATACGTTGTATAAGCAAGCGACAAGATCCCTCGCCATCGAGAAGACTCAGCGTGAAAGGAGAGGGCAGTTTCCGCTATTTGTTTTTCATTAGCGCTTCAGCGCCGCACTGTACCCTTCAAACATCTCGACTAACACGCCACTAACGACGAAACCATCTGCGTGACTTGGAAGTCCGCAAGTGCGTTAGCCAAGCCATCGAAGCCAGACTGCATCTTGACAACAGTCCCAGTACGATTGAACGTGGCTACCCCGCGACTCGGCGGCCAGTGTGTCATTGCATCGTCTCTCGTGGCAAGCCAGCGATCCATTGACATAGCAAGGGCCGGATCGACAGATTTGCGCCGCGAACCGCTCGTTATACTCATGCGCATTCCTTCCCCCAAGCCCGTAGTCGAAGTTCGCTCTGCTGATGTGTCGTGCCGCATCTTAATAATCTGAAAAATTTCCACGCAGTGACGTCGTTCAGTCGACAATGTACCCGCCCATATGACGTTCCGCGCAACCAGATCTCTGAGAGATTTCGTTTCGTCCATCCGGTCGTCATCCGGCCCAAGCCAAACGATGACCTGAGCTGCCTGTCTGTAAATTCTCGCCATTGATGAGACCTGCTCATTGCGCTCCTGGATGTTGTGCTGGTTGATGCACACTGAATCGACCCATAGCCATTCAAACGTCTTTCTGTGCGCTGCTTGGATAGCGTCGTGAGAACTTCCTCTGACACGCAGGATTTTATCGTCAATCGTAATATAGTCCGAGAGACCAGAATCGCCCCAACAGTACGATAGTGCGGTATATTTGGGGGCGCTGTCTAGGTCGACCGTGTGCAGGTCGAATTGTAGCTCACTTGTGCCAAGTGCAGCGGGGCGTGGACGGAGAAGACGAATCTGCTGTCTGATCGAGTCAAGGGGCTGATACTGATACGGTTCGCTGTTTTGTGATTCAGTGTTCTTGGGATTCGTGCCGCATATGCGTGTCTTCGTCATGTCCTGGAGAGATCCCGGTGGACAAGGAACAGTACCTTTTGCCTGCTGTGGTGCGCGCGCTTCCAACTCTTTGCTTGATGTCGGATGATCGTGACAGTCCGGCCCAATGGGATTCATGGGGTCTATCGCATCCAAGCATTCGATGTGCTCTGCCACCATGGTCGTAGTTGGACGTTCCTTGCGCCACTGTCCGCGTAAAACCTTCACTCGACGCCTCAAGCGAGTAGTCGCGCCACTGTGGTATACTCGCCCAACGCGCTTCTGCACGGCTGACGAGCCAACCAAGCTGTGCCTCCCTTGCAGCGTCCCAAGTACACGATTGACATGTCGACGCTGTGCAAAACCCCAGGTTCCGCTCGATGCCCATCCAGAGAAGTCAAAGAGCTCGCTGAAATCTCCGGAAGTATCTTGGCTAGCGTAGTTATCTTGATCTTGGTCTCCATGTGGAGAGTCGAATGAGGGGTCGCCATCTGGTCCATGCGCCTCGTCCGATTCTTCTTCCGATTGATGATCTCCACTGTCGTCGTCGTTGTCTTCATCGTCGCTGTCACTGTCGCCCTCGCGGAAAGGATGTTGGCTGCCTTCGCCATTGCTCTGCCGTGGTATGGGTGGTGGGAACACGTGGCCTGATTCGTGATGCCATCTGACATGCTTGCATCTCTCATCCCAGCTCTGAGGGTGGTGCAAACAGATAGCGCATTGCTCAGGAAATAATGAGCGCACACCTGTCACCTCACACTGTTTCGCTGCAAGCACTCCACGATGGAATGTCTTGATGTGGTGATGGATTTTGTCATCTCGGGTGTAGACATGCTTCGCGGTGGGCTTAGCAGGATCTCCACACATGAAACAGAACCAAAATTGTTGGGGGTAGACAATCTGTTCGTGACGGATAAGGTCTTTGTGTCTTTTCGAACGATATCCGCATCCAAGAGTACATGCGTACGGGCCAGACTGATTGGTGCGATGACCGTTGCTTTTACAACCAGTCTGGACGCTGTTGAGTATGATACTGCGTGCGAGTTGTCGGAGTGATTCTGTTGGACGTAGCATGACCGTCTTTTGCACGTTCAGGGTGGTATGTGCCGATGGACCATATTGCAGCGGTGTATTGCTTGCATCGGAATGGAGCGGGACAAACGATCGAGCAGTGTCTTTTCCGTTGTTGCTGTTGGAACGGATAGATGGCTGGTTGATTTGGTCTATCGGTTGTCTTCCTTTCCCTTGGTAAGAGGACTCTGGATAGCCAACGTCGTTGGAGGGCTCGTGGTGAAGATCGAGAGAAGTTCGAGTTGTGGGATCATGTCTTGTGTAGTCTGACGAACTATATCTCCCAGACATGTCATGCCCAGGAAAGGAGGTTCCGTTTGAGGCTTGGACCTGTATGGCCAGCTGATTGTGTGGTTCGTGATCACAGGTCAGATTTAGCGTGGGCTTCGGCGTTGCGTAGGAGTTGCGACGTGCTTGCTCGATCAATGTATTCAGGAGAGCATCGATGCGGTCTCTGGGCTCGGAAAGCAGGAGAGAAAAACACCTAGCTTCGGTATCACTGAGCGGTCGTGAGTGGTGGCAGAACCAATAACTTAGCCACTTCTCCTTCCAGTAGAGCATATCTGTGAGTCTTTGAGAGGCACCATACGCAGCCAACTGATTGGGTGAGAAGGATCTTAAACTTCTGGTCTGCTGTTGGAGGGCGGCCGATGACGTGTAAATTCCCACCTAGCAATTTGCAGGTCAGCAAGCGTTCATAAACGCTCTTGGGTCAAACACACGTTATTCGGCACGAGCTTGGTGGCGGAGGATTGCCAGTGTCCTGCTGTCGGATCCATGTTGCGGCTTCAAATTGTGTGTGTTCGAAGGAAGGAGATCCAAAGTTCGACAAGGCTGAGTATGAGGACGGGAACCCAGGAGAGTTGTTGTTGGAAGATGTTCAGAGTGGTTGAAACATGTCCAAACTTTGTGAAGACGAACACATTATAGTTGCCGACCTCCAACGGTAACGAGGTTGTAGAAAGGCTGTGCCCTCTTCAAGAGGGCAACAGTGCCAAGATGCACAAGTCCTCCAGCGGGCCCTCCTCAGGTGGGCGCACGCCCTCGCTTAACATACCAATGACAGCTGATATAGATAGACCAGGCTGACGTGACGCTCGAGGAAACCATCGTCTCAGCTGCCAACGTCATGCTAGGTACCCACGAGGACTTTGCGAAAGAAGGGCGAGGCGCAACGTGGACATACAGATCTGCGGGGCAACAGTGGGGCAGCTGGTAGCTCCATGTCACCTCTCGCGAGATGAGGCCACCTCCGACGCTTACTGGCGGCCTTGCCAGTAGCCCGTAACCTGGTCGTATCTTCGACATGGTGTTGGCTTCACTTGTTCACACCCCCGATCGACGCCAACATGACAGCGACGAGCGCCAAAGGGCTCACGCCGGAGCAGCTCGCTTTCTTCAACGATAATGGATATCTCCTTATCCCAGATGCGTTATCGCAAAACACCGTCAAGGAATTGCTAGCGGATACGAACAAGATGCTGAACGAGTTCTCGCTGGACGACCATCCGATGACCAAGTTTTCAACAGGCGGCGATGATGGTGCCGATCATGTTGGAGATGCGTACTTCCTCGAGTCTGGCGATAAAGTGCGGTTCTTTTTCGAGGAAGGTAGGAACAGTGATGCGCCACTTCGAATGCACCGTTGCTGATAGTAGACAGATGCATTCGACAAGTCAGGCACCCTCACGAAGCCAAAGCACCGCGCCATTAACAAGATCGGACACTACCTCCACGAGTTATCGCCGTCCTTCCGCAGCATCTCGCTGTCCGAACGTAATGCCGCAATCGCACGGTCGCTATCCTTCCGCGACCCGCGTGTGCTACAGTCTATGGTGATCTGCAAGCAGCCTGAGATTGGCGGCGCCGTGCCTCCACACCAAGACAGCACCTTCCTGTATACAGATCCGCCGAGCGCGGTCGGGTGGTGGTATGCACTCGAGGACGCGACTGCGGAGAACGGATGCTTGAGCTTCGCGGCCGGGAGCCACAAGCGCGCATCGATCGAGAAGCGGTTCGTACGGACAGGTGAGAAAGGGTCGGAAGGGACGGGGTTCATCGACAATGAGGGGGCGCGCTTTCCGAAGGACCTGCAGAATGGCGTCAATGGGCCGGAGAAGGAGTATGAAGTTGTGGAGAACGAGGAGAAGTACGATATGGGCGAGGTCAAGGCTGGTACGCTGGTATTGATCCACGGCAACATCCTGCACAAGAGCGAGAAGAACACGAGTGGGAAGAGTAGGAACATCTACACGTTCCATGTCATTGAGGGCGAGCAGGAGTATGACGGAAGGAATTGGCTTCAGCCACCAGCACAGGGATTCTCGAGGTTGAATCAGGCGCAGAGCAGTGAGGGGAAGACCGAGTCAAATCGATTGGGACGAGATTGGTAGCGAAGGAGGAATGCATTGCGACTTCTATGACTTGCTCTGCACGCACAACGCGATGCCGCCGAGCACGAACGCCATGCCTATCCATGTATCTGCGTGATGTTAGCAGCAGTCATACACCATCCTCTACGAGCGGTGCTCACCTCTACTTATGACCTTCTTCTCGGCCCACCATTCCCCAAGCACCGTGAACATGAATGCGAGCGAGTTGGTGATGGGCACCGTCAAGCTCAGCTCCGCTTTGCCGATGAGGATGAAGAACCATACGCTCCCCGTCACGTTCAGCAGCAGAGGCACAGCATAGGCGGGTCGTGACAGTACTCCAATAACGGCATACCATATGCCCAGCACCTTCCTCTTCAGCCACGAGTTGTTGGGGTCCGTGAGTGAGGGTCGCTGCGGTGGTGTGTAGTTCCTACAAGTATGAGTTCGGAGCATGTATGTATGGACTGGATGCTCGCGTACATGGCTGCTTTGCGCATGAAAGGCGTCGTGAGCCCCCAGCATGCGCCGACCAGCAGGAAGCCCAGAATCCAGCGGAAGATAGACGGTTGCGGCTCGTTTGCGACGGGCGTGTCTGGGTCCATTGTTGCGATGCTGTTCGCGCTCTGTGAAATATTGTAAATTGTTTTCAGAGCAGTCTCAGGGTCAACAAACGATGCTGGTACAAGTTGTTGTGGTGGAAGCTCGACGTCGCTGTGCCGTTACTGCTGTCCACTGCCTGAGGCATAACAGACGCGCCTTCCAGTGGCTTGGCTTGGCAATACGCCTCAACACCAAAATATCATCGTGGGTCCTCACCAAACATCATGACAGACCACAGAAATGCCCGCATGCGATCAACAAGACGGGAAACGCAGGGCACAGTTGATAGGTCTCCGAAACGGGACCTGCAGCCACATCGAGCGACCCTGCATGAAGCACGAGCACGCTGCAGTGCCGGCGCAGGTACAGCATGCGCGCCTTCAGGAGCGCGTCATCACTCCAGATTCATGGACTCACTCACTAGATGCGACGCGCCACAGCATGATCCAGCTACCAACAACCAGAGACATTGCTCATGTTGCGTAGCATCACTACCGCAGGCTAGGTGTCTTCCATCCATCTTCTTGGTCCCTCCACATCTCATATCGTCCTATCGATTTCGCGCGTTCCCTCTTCAATCTCCCATCTCGGTCCATCATTGACTCCTTGCCATTGCGCTTGTCTTTCGCTACGGCGGGCTGGGAAACACTGCTTGCGGAATGTGCGACCACCGCATTCCAGACTACGAGATGGCAGGTCGGATTGTTCATCGCAATGTGCCGACATCACGAGACCTCACCGGACGACCACTTTGCTTTCTGCGCATACTGCAAATCGTCAATTGCAAACTTCCCTCTACGATGATGGCACGGTACATGCAGTCAAGATGGCAATCAATCTACACAATGGTTCTTTGTTGTCGTCAAAGAACGGTAAGTTACATCTGATTGTGCAGTTGGGCATCGTGACCTGGGTAACCATCTGGGAATGTAACTCCCCGCTCGGTATGTGGCTGCTTGCGGCATGCGCCAGCCCTCCCGCGAGGCTTGCCAACCACCCCAGATTTACAGAGCCTCTGACATTTTGACACTTTCCGCCACATAATTGCCCGAAACAACAGGGCAGTAGCTTAGGTCAGCACCCATTCCATCCAGATACGCTAATTATAGTGCACTGAGTCCTGGAATGCACTCGATGGAGGAGAGGCTGGTAAGATATCTCTCCAACGAGCATGTGCATGTATATATCAAGTATTGGTGGGTTTGTTTAACATGTTTGTATTCAGCATCATTGGCCCGCTACAGACTTGCTCTTCCAGACCCACACTGCGCGCACAACATACCCGCAGCAATACAAGAACGTGTTACATTCGTCGCGTCTTCGCGTTTTCTACCACCCGAACATCACCCTACCTTCCAGCTACCTGGTCATCAAGCACGTGAAGTTTATCCATGCCTTCGTTACTACACCACCCCACCGACATACCAATGCGGCCATTTACCGACAAAGAGCTGGAGGTCATTGACCTGGACCGGCTCTTTGAGGAGTATGTTGAGACAGAGCTGTTCCAACCATACAGCGATTCGACGGCAGACCAGTCCAGCTCCGACGATCTGGCACATCTCTTTGATCTCACGTCGTCGAATGAGAGCGATGCATTCGCAACATCGCCTATACTCGATCAGGATATGGACATGGCTTGGCACAAGGCTGTCGACCCTACAGAACAAAACCATGCCTCGTCCATGCCAATCGATTCTTCTTCATTCTACACTGACGAGCGAGTGGAAGAGTCACACAGCAATTCGGATTTGCTCAACTTTGAGGACATATTCGAATTGGAGCATAATCAATTGCGCTCCGTCTCTCAGCCTTCCACACCCCGACCCCACACCACAAGATCAGTCAAGAAGGCTGTGTCGTTCAACGATCGCTCAATACCCCGCGGCGTCCAGAAAACACCTCGCAAATTCCCCTCAACATCTTTCACCAAAATGAGGCAACCATCGTTCTACCGTGCACCCATCCCAGATGTCTGGAAACGAAAGGTCGAAGCTCCAGCAAACAGCTACACATTACGAGCATCATCAAACGGTGTGATTTCGCCGCCGACGTCCACCAAGTTCGAGCACCACGAGCAGAACAATGGCTTATTCCACCGCGCGCACCAGTCCTACACCGGCGACCACTCACCCCTCACAAGCCCAACTATCGAGACTGGCTTCTCAAACTACCAATTGACACCGCAAGCATCACCTGCGATCGGCATTGACAACACCGATCACTTCAGTGCAAACATGGGACTCGCATTCAGCTCCTCACCCTCGAGTGCGGCTCTTTCAGCCTTGCAGACCCCGCCCTCGTCGCTACGGCTACCCATGACGACGTGGGGTCCAGACGCGTCGCCGAGCCTGGACTTTGGCTTTTCAGCCTCGCCCGATTATTCTGGCACCAAGACTGCTGGATGGTGGGACGACGAGCAGCCGCACTCAAATTCGCGCCACTCAAGCCAGAACGTGGCTGCCATGGAGGACCTGGGGATCAGCTGCGACACCACTTCGTTCGACGACTTCGCGGGCCTGGGCATCCATGGGTTACCCAACACCGACAACAACGTCTTAGCCTCATCATTCGATATGAGCAACTACACCACTTCAGCAACGAACATATATCCGACCCCACCAAACCACCATCACCAAAGCCATATCGTGCCCATCGGCCACCGCCCCCTCTCACGCACTCCCAGCCCAACACCTCAACCGCGCTTCCACCGCCGCCGGCCTTCAAGTCAGAATTTATCTGCCCCACAAGCACAGCGCACATCGCGCTCCGCGAGACGGAAATCCAGCGGCACATCGTCGCGCCAGAGCTCGAGTGGGAATGTGGGCTTTGTCAACTTCACGCCGCATGACAGTCGCAAGATCTTGACGGGCGTGGCGCCGAGTGGGAGCAGCAAGACGAAGGCGAGGAGGGAGAAAGAAGCGGCCGATAAGAGGACGAAATTGAGTCAGGCGGCTGTGAGGGCCATTGTTGAGGCGGGGGGCGACTTGGGGATGTTGGAGAGGGAGGGGCTGTTGGTGCTGGAGAGTTGAGCACTGGGCGAGAAAGAGCTATTATAGTGACAGTAGACGAGACGCATGTGCCGAAGAACTGTTTGTTGCCGCGCATATATCCCGGCTTTTCTTTACGGTTTCTGGAGTGTAATGCGTTGATAGCTGCGTAGGAGGAAAAGTGACATGTGACAGGACTTTTTGGTTGAATACATTCTTCTTCCTCTTCATCGATGCAAGACTGCCTCGTGACCATGCTTCCTCCGTCTGGAGCCTCTTGGCTCTATTTCCTTAGTGAACTTCGTCATCCTTGAAGCGCAAAGTTGTTCCTGCGTAGCGACCACGGCCGCACTGCCGACTACGGAGATGTACTCCAATACCACCGTAGGTCTTCCAGTATGTCAGATCTGCCTCATCGGCCCATCCCACCCTTTCAACCACCGGCCTCAGCCTCCAACCTCCCCAACACCGCCTCCACGACGCCCTTGGCCCCAATGCCCCTCTCGCCCGCCCCACCCATACTGTTCTCCTCAGCCTCCAACTCCACAGCGCCATCATACACCTTAACAATCATATCCTCGTCCACGCGCATACCACACGCGACCAGGCCCTTGATCAGCGTACTCACCCTCGTGATCTCGCGCATGACCGCCGGCTCAATCTCGTCGTTCTGAGACGAGTAGAGTGTTTCAGACACTGCTTCCTCAAGCTTCGTGATGCTGAACTCGGGCTGATTCGTGGCCTTGACGTGTTTTGAAATAAATATGTATCCATTCACGCCGAGCACGACGTCGATTTCTCCCGCCGCGGTGTTCAGCGTAAAGACTTGTCTCCGACTGCGCACCACGCCGCCCCGTCTCGAAAGGATACCCCCGCCCGCCCCGCTGAGGCTCGTAAACAGCCCGTTGCGCAGTTTCCCGTACTTGAGCGAGCGCGTATGCAGCGACGCGGTATTGTCCTGATGCAGACTCTGCACCTCGGCAACGAGTAAATCCCCCTCACTAAAAAACGTCCGGATATTCAACTCATCGACCGCCGTACGCCGCCTCAGTATGCCGCCCGGAAGATTTATACTGCTGAGCGGCAGATTCGCAAGCATGGGCGCTGCGATGTCGACGCTCCATTTCTTGGTCTGCACGCTGGCGATGCGGCCGACTACTAGGTCGCCAATCTCGGGCTGGTACCGCGAGCGCAGGGGCTGCACCGAGAGCAGCTTATTGGTCTTGTGCATGTGGCCGGCGACGGTGGAGATGATGGTCGTGGAGGCGGCGGGGATGTAGGTCCCGTGGCCGCGCATCCATTGCGTGTCGCTGGTGATGTGCTCGCCGGGCGTGACTATGGATTTAGTGGCTGAGGTGGGCAGGTCGTCGTCGGACATGTCGACGTCTGAGTCGGAGAGGGGCGCATCGCGGCGTGGGGGGAGGGGCGCGCTGGGGGGAAGGATGGAGACGGGCATTGTGGATGTGCGCGATGATGGTATGAACTTATGGCTTGGCTATGTTTTATGTGGTGTCGTTCTCTTTGATGTCTGTCGTGTTGGCGAGTGTGTTGGTGTTTGGTGTTGATCTTCTTGCCCTGGAAATTCTGGCGGGGACATGGATCACGCTACCCACAAAAGGAATGGTTCGACGCGTCAAGCTTCACGTCCACCTCCAACGTCGACGTCATCTCAACATACATATCACCAATATTGCCAGACATGCCACCAAAGACGCCATCGCCTACCGTGTCACACTACAACGAGCCCTTCATCACAGCCCTGGATGCTGCAGCACCAATCAACGCTCAAGATGACCCCAATTACTACGCACGGTACCCGCGTTCCCTCATCACGGCCTCCCATCTTGACACGTTCATGACTGGTACTGGATCTGCCATCTACGACTCCTTGGTCCCACTCCTTGAAAGCACGAACCACGAACTTATCTTGGTCACCTGCTTCTGGGCGCGCTCATCCACTCTCGAGGCCTTGAACCACGTCTTGCGACGTCTCTCCGACAAAGCCATACGCCGCGGCACCGACAAGATTCGGGTGCGATTATGCTTCTCATCATTGTCAATCTTCCAGAAGCTCTTTCACAAGCAGTCTGTCACGGGTCAAACGTACTCGTCTGAGACCTGGGTGAAAAAGCTAGGTCTTCCGGATCCGACGGATCTAGGTGGCTTGGACCTGATGATCAAAAGTATCTTCATCTTACCCTTCAGCGTTATGCACCCGAAGTTCATCATCGTCGATCGAAAGAAAGTGGTGCTGCCGAGCTGCAACATCAGCTGGGAAGAGTGGTTCGAAGGCGCTGCGACAATGAGTGGACCTGTCGTGGAACAGCTTTTGAAGTTCTACTTTACGTTCTGGGAGCGGAAGCTGGAGGTCCCTACCGTGGCATGGACCACAACACATGATACCGCAAGTTGCCTGGATAACGTGGATACATCAGCTTCGAAACTCAAGTCCAAGGCCCAACTATCTGCGTCAGACGTTTACACAATCTTCCTCCCGAGCCCACACCGGCGCAATCCAAGACTCAATCCTTTCGCCTCCACAGATAAACTGCTCGCACCACCCACGCCCCTCAACTCCTTCATACTCACAATCTTCGCCAAAGCAGAGCGCAGCATACGCATACAAACGCCCAACGTCACCGCACCTCCAGTTCTCTCTGCTCTCCTAACAGCCCTCGCACGAGGCATCGACGTCGATATTCTGACCTCCGAACGCCTTATGATACTCGAGCAGCTGGTCACAGCCGGCACCACAACGTCGCGATGCATGAAGACGCTCATCAAGCGCCATCGAAAACTCCACAATAACGCTAGACGGCCCTTGACCAACGACGAAGAAGCAGCCATCGCACCGCGAAATATCGGACGCTTGCACATTAGCTATTTCGAGCCGATTGGCGGACCTAAGAAACGCGGTCTGGAAGGCGGCGAGCCGCAGCAAAGCCATCTGAAGATGACGATTGTGGACGAAGAGCTTGTGCTGCTGGGTTCGGGGAATTTGGATCGTGCGAGTTGGTTTACGAGTCAGGAGTTGGGCGTTGCGTTTTTTGATAGGGAGGTTGTGAAGAGGATTGGGGCGGTGGTGGATGAGGCGATGCGGGGGAGGAGCAAGGTGATGTTCGATAGCGAGACGGCGCGATGAAGGAGTCCGTCGGTCTTAAGTTGACAGCACGTTCTGTGCACCCCCTTCTCTGGTCCGATACCAACTCGAAACACCATCGCCACCTTTCCCTCATACGACCGTCCCGCTTATTTGTCTCAACTGATCGTACGAATGAATTTGCCCGTCCGATTGGCTCGATACCCGGTAAAACGCATTCATCGAACTCTTCCGTAATAACCCTAACCTGCACTATGCAGTTATCTGAGAAGGCTAACTGCTACTGATAGCTAGAGATGATAGCCCGTTGCTCAAATTGTCCATGCGCCTTTTTTGCCTCAACTCACGTTCGATTGTCCTCTTAAAAGCCTCCTCGAGCACTTCCTCGCTGCGATTGTTCGACCCGAGCGACATATTGCCATATTAATACACTATTTTGACCTCGACCACAACCTCTGGCGTCTTGAACAACGTGTGCTTGGTTTCCATCCACCAGGCTGCCTAGTCAAGACCTTTCCCGGACATGCCGTGGGACGATCGTTGACATACAGAATTTTCAAGAGACGCAAGTTAGGCAGCTTCGTCTGCAACCGGATGTGTGTGACGTACCTGCCATTCACGAAGCGCTCCCCACTAGTGGTGTTCAACAAAGGATCGATGGAGAACGTGTAGCAGTCGAGCGCAGATATCGTACCGGAAGAACTTTGACATGTTGCGTAGTCCGGATCTGTTCCATCTCTTTCCCCTTGAGCGGCCGATGAGTTCAGACCGAATGTATCCAAACCCAGATTCAAACCTCGAGGCAATGGCCTGCTCGACACTGCCTGTTAGCATTCGATGATAGCAGTACCTCGCTAAGAATCAAGCCGCGTCAATGAAACCGGCGAACGCCTGGAAGACTAGGTCAATGGCTATAGTGAAGGTGACTGATCTACGGATTTCGCGATGCTGTATTCTTGTCCCGCTCTCTAGTGTCTTGTCTCCACTGTTGCTGACATCTGCGTTGTTGTGCGCTGATCGAGGTCCCCGAAAGCATTCTTTCCCACTAACGTGGTTCATCACCAAGTCGCCAACCGCACCGAGTCGTCAGCTCTCCCCCACTAACACGCCTGCGCGGCAACGCTGCGTAACACCACATCAATT
>Ga0265780_10008039_pt1 | contig 12861 bp, 15 predicted proteins | sample P1T30metagenome_FD_192432 | JGI IMG/M metagenome (GOLD analysis project Ga0265780, IMG submission 192432) | Plant litter microbial communities from East Loma Ridge, Irvine, California - P1 T30 | ecosystem: Environmental > Terrestrial > Plant litter > Unclassified | place: USA: California...
CCGTTCTGGTCGGTAACGACGACGGCGTAGCGGTCGACCGCGATCGCTTCGCTGAAGGTCAGGACGATGCGGGTATCGGTCACGGCGACGCCGGTAGCGCCATTGGCGTGCGAACTACCGATCAGCGTGGGGCCGGCAACCAGTGCGCTGGCGCCGGAGATGGTGGTGTAGGTATCGGACATGGCGCCGATTATAGGAGGCGCCCTGTCCTGAATCTCGAATTGTTGCTAGGCAATAATTGAAATACCTGCCGGCGTGTCTTATTTCAGCCAACCCCGATGACGGAAGTACCACAACGGCGCCACGCCGCACGCCACCATCAGCGCGATGGCGAACGGGTAGCCGAATTGCCAGTTCAACTCGGGCAGTATCTTGAAGTTCATGCCGTAGACGCTGGCGATCAGGGTCGGCGGCAGGAAGGCGACCGAGGCCACCGAGAACATCTTGATGATCTTGTTCTGGTTAATGTTGATGAAGCCGACCGTGGCGTCCATCAGGAAGTTCACTTTATCGAACAGGAACGATGTGTGGCCGTCGAGCGATTCGATATCGCGCAGGATCTGACGCGCTTCCTCGAACTGGTCCGCGTTGAGCAGGCGCCCGCGCATCAAAAAGCTGACCGCGCGCCGCGTGTCCATCATGTTGCGGCGGATGCGGCCGTTCAAGTCTTCCTCGTGCGCGATGGCGTTCAGCGCCGCGGCCGCGTCCTGGTCGGTAAATTCCTTCTGCAGCACGCGGGTCGAGACTTCTTCGAGGCTTTCGTAGATGCCTTCGAGTGCGTCGGCCGAATACTCGGCGTCGGTCGCGTACAGGTCGAGCAGCACGTCCATATAGTCTTCGATCGAGCCGGGCCGCGAACGCGCGCGCATGCGCACCAGGCGAAACCCCGGCAAGTCGTCGTTGTGCACCGAGAACAGGATTTTGCCAGACAGGATGAAGGCCACCGTCACCACACGCGACGGTCCGTCTTCCTCCTCGAGCAAGAAGTCGGTGCGCAGGTGCAGGTCGCCGTTTTCCGCCTCGTAATAGCGCGCCGAGGCCTCGATATCCTGGACTTCGTCCTCGCCCGGCAGCGTGACCCCGTACTTGGTCTTGACCCAGGTACGCTCTGCCTCGTCCGGATCGGTCAGGTCGACCCACACCGGCGCGACCTCGTCCAGATCCTGACGCGAAGCGATCGTTGCCTGGTTCAGGCGGCCGTTCTGTAGGACGAATACATTGATCATGCGCTGGGTCTCACTTGCAATATTGCTTGCTATTTCTCGGCCGGGTCGGAAAGTAGCGCAAGTGTAACCGTTCGCCCCGCAAGGGGCCAACCCCGAACCAGGAATTTCGCCTGGAACGGGACCTGGGGCGCCTGGCGTATCGGGGACAGGCCAAGAAGGATCGCTGGCTAATCCGACGCTTTGACGCTGATGCCGTTCAGGAACAAGTCGACGAAGTGCCCAATCCGCGATGTCGATGAACGGTCATGTTCGAGGGCGATGGAGATGGCCGTGACCACGTAGATGAAATCGTCGTAAGTGACATCGCGGCGGATGGCGCCTGCTTCCTGTCCACGCTGAAGCAGCCGATGCCCTTCCGTGGTGATCGCATTGCATCCAGGCGTCCCGCATTGGATGACCGTCCCGATCGACGCAGCCAGGCTCCGATAGATGCTCATGTTCTTGGCAAGCTCTTCCAGATAGGCGCGTACCGCGTCGCCTGGAGCGAGATCCGGGTCGCGCGCAAGGCTGGTCTGCGCCAGCGACAGGAAACGCTCATTGCTGGTCGCAGCCAACAATGCCTCACGCGTGGGAAAGCGACGATACAGCGTACCGATACCGACGCCTGCGCGCTTGGCCACTTCTTCCAATGGCACATCGGCGCCTTTTTCGAGGAACAGCGCCTCGGCGGCAGCAAGGATCAGCTCACGGTTTTTTTGCGCGTCAGCCCGGAGGGCAGGTTCATCACTCACTTTTTTCCTCTTTCACTTGTCAAGTGGAGGATACCTCCATATTATAAGTGGAGCAATCCTCCACTTATTGAAAAGGGTATCGGCAAATGACGAAGCGTTTTGACAACAAGGTCGTGGTGATTACAGGGGGCAGTGACGGCATCGGCCTCGCGACGGCGAAACTGTTCGCCATTGAAGGTGCGCACGTGTACATCACAGGGCGCCGCCAGGAACTGCTCGCCGAGGCCGTCAAAGAGATCGGCCACGGGGCGGTGGGCGTGCAAGGCGACGTTACCAAGGCTGCCGACGTCGCCCGGCTTTACGAACGGATCGGACGCGACCACCAGAAAGTCGATGTCGTGTTCGCCAATGCGGGCATGTACGAGACCGTTCCGCTCGATGCGATCGACGATACCCATATCGACGCAATCTTCAACGTCAATGTGAAAGGCATGGTGTTCACGGTGCAGAAAGCGTTACCGCTGATGGCGGCGGGAAGTACCGTGGTCCTGAACGGCTCCATCGCCGGTAGTAAAGGCCTGCCAGGCCAGTCGCTGTATAACGCCAGCAAGGCAGCGGTACGCTCATTCGCCCGAAGCTGGACGAATGACCTCAAGGAGCGGGGTATTCGCGTCAACGTGGTTTCGCCCGGCGGTACCGAAACACGCCTGATACGGAGCTACCTCGACGCGCAACCGGAAGTCGAACAGGCGCTGAATGAAAGCGTCCCGCTTGGACGGCTGGCGGAACCGGACGAGGTAGCACGCGCAGTGCTCTTCCTGGCGTCCAGCGAGAGCAGCTTTGTCGCTGGGCATGAATTGTTCGTCGATGGCGGTGTCGCCGCGGTATAGGTCCCGGGCAAGTCCCGTCCAGTGCGCGCGACGTCCGACGCTCTTGCTCAGCTCAAGGCACGTCGGCGAAGCGCATCTGGCGCAGGATGGCATTGGTGCGCCGCTGCAGGTAGTTGGTCGAGCGGTGCTTGTCGTAGTAGCGCGGATTGGGCAGCATCACTGCCAGCCGGGCGGCCTGGGCCGCACTCAGGTTGGCGGCCGAGGTCTTGTAGTAATAGCGCGCGGCCGCTTCGGCGCCGAACACGCCGCGCCCGAATTCGACCACGTTCAGGTACAGCTCCAGGATGCGTTCCTTGTCCATCACGGTTTCGAGCATGAAGGTGATGATCACCTCCTGCCCCTTGCGCAGATAGCTGCGCGAGCCGGACAGGAACAGGTTCTTGGCCAGTTGCTGGGTAATCGTCGAGCCGCCGCCGACGACCTTGCTGCGCCGGTTATTGCGTTCATAAGCGCGCTCGATCGCCTCCCAGTCCACGCCGCCGTGCGCGCTGAAGTTGGCGTCTTCCGACGCTACCACCGCGCGCTTGAGGTTGCGGCTGATCTGCGCATACGGCACCCACTGGTGCTTGAGCGTGGCGTCCGGCTTCTTTTCGCGCAGCTGCGACAGCTGCTCGCGCATGAAGCTGGTCGAGCCCGGATTGAACTGGGAATACCAGCACACCATGGCAAAGAAATACAGCTGGACCAGCAGCACCAACAGCAGCGGTCCCAGGAAGATCCACTTGATCCAGCCGCGCCGCGCCGGCGCGCCCTTGCGCGGTTTGGCTGCCTGCTTACCCATCTTATGCTTGCGCTTGACGCATCGCGACCAGCACGCCGGCGGTGGCGGGACGCACGCCGCGCCACAGGAAGAAAGCCTCGGCGGCCTGCTCCACCAGCATGCCCAGGCCGTCGCGCACGGCGGCGCCGTGGCGGCTGGCGAACGCCATGAACACGGTCGGCTCGCTGGCGTACATCATGTCCAGCGCCAGCGTGCCGGGGCCGAACACCGAAGCCGGCACCGGCGGCAGGTCGGCGCCCAGGCTGGCTGACGTCGCGTTGATGACGACATCGAAACTGCCTTGCACGCCATCGAAGCTGCTCACCGCCAGGCGCCCGGCATGGGCCGCGAAATCGGCGACCAGTCGTTCGGCGGTGGCCAGGGTGCGGTTGGCGATGACGATTTCACGTGGGCCTTGTTCCAGCAGCGGCAGCAGCGCGCCGCGCGCGGCGCCGCCGGCGCCTAGCAGCAGTATCCGTTTATCTACCAACGGCACGCCGGCATTGCGCACGATATCGGCCACCAGGCCGGGGCCGTCGGTGTTGTCGCCGACGATCTCGCCATCGGCGAAGATCAGGGTGTTGACGGCGCCGGCGGCCTGCGCGCGCGGCGCCAGCCGGGTCGCCAGCCGCGCCGCGTCGAGCTTGAACGGCACGGTGACATTGGCGCCGCGGTAGCCTTGCGCGATCAGGCCGCGCACAGTGGCCTCGAAGCCATCGAGCGGCGCCAGACAGCGCTCATAGTCGATATCCTGGCCGGTCTGCGCCGCATAGCTGGCGTGGATCTGCGGCGATTTGCTATGGGCGATCGGATTGCCGATGACGCAATAGCGCCCGCTCATGGCGCGCCTTCGCCAAGGGTGGCCTGCACCTGATTGTCGCGGGTGAAGCGGAAGCGCGTAAACACTTCCCACAGGTCGTCCTTGCCCTGGCTGCGCATATTCGCGGGGAAGGCGCCGAACGGCGCCGAGCGGCGCACGATCGCCAGCGCTGCCTGGTCGAGCGCGGGGTTGCCCGAGCTGCGCTCGACCTTCGGGCCGCCATCCTTCAGGTATAGCGTGCCGTCCTGGAACACGGGGATGTACACGATCAGTTCACCATACAGCTTGCGGCCGCCCTGCTGCGGGAAGTTCAGTGTGCCGGTTTCCTCGATGCGTTTCTGCATCGCCTTGTAGTACAGCGCGTAGCCGACCTGCTGCGTGCTCGGTGTGATCTGGGTGCGCTTGGGGCGGCGGTTTTCTTCTTCGATGCGCTGCGAGATTTCGGCCACGCTGCGCGCGATGGCGCGCGTGCTGTCGAGATTATCCTCGCCGTTGCGGCTCGGATCGGGCCGCTCCTTCTCGGTCACCGGCGGCGCACTGAACGTGCTGCTGCCGCGCGCGCGCGTCAAGACATTCTGTTGCTGCTGTTCGAGATCGGCGATGCGGCGCTGCAGCGCCTTGATGCTGTCGCCATCCTCGACCTTGCGCAAGTCGGGCAGCGGCGACTTGGCGCGGCCGGATTCGACCGTGCCGCCGCCATCGAGGTTGGCCTGGGCCAGTGCGTCGGCCTTGACCGGCGCCTTGGCGTGCTTGGCATTGACCAGCACCACTTCCAGGCCGGGATCGGCCGGGCGCTGGCGGAAGGCTTCCGGCGCCGCGAAACGCACCGCCAGCAGCGCTGCGTGCGCTACCACCGATACGGCCATGGCGATCATCAGGGGACGGTTTTGTAGGAGAGACTTCACGCGCAGTGATTGGCCTAATCGGGCAATTGAATCAAAGAATTAATCAATTCTACCCCGGCACGAACGGATGAGGGAGGTAGATAAACGCTGGCGCAACGGAACGTGATTGCTTCGATAACGGTTGTTGTTGAACTTACTCCAAATCTGACTGACACAACAAGAATAGCAGACGAGTTAAACAAAAATGTTTAAAATGTGGCTTGCACTTCTTGATGAATTTGCCTAACTTGGATGGATCGGGGCACAGCAGGAGTGCGCGGTGAAACAGAGTGAGTTTGTCAGATGGTTGAAGCTACAGGGTGCGACGTTCAAGGATGAGACCAACCATCTGAAGGTCTATTTGAACGGACACCAAACCATCTTGCCGCGGCACCCGAGCAAGGAACTAAAAACTGGCCTTGTAGAAGGGGTGAAAAAGCAACTCAAGCTCAAGTAACTTATGTCTTGGGTCAACTTCCCAACGCCATGGAGAGCGAATGAAATATCCAGCAACCTTTACTCCTGCCGAAGAAGGCGGATTTGTCGTCACATTCCGCGATATTCCGGAAGCAATCACGCAGGGCGATGATCAAGCAGAGGCGCACAAAGAGGCGCAGGACGCCCTCGTTACGGCAATGGACTTTTACTTTGAAGACAAACGGCCTGTCCCACTGCCTTCGAAAGCGCGCAGAGGCGAACGCTTGGTCATCTTGCCTTTGAGTGTATCGGCCAAGGTGCTATTGCTGAACGCGATGATCGAGCGCCAGATTGGACCATCTCAATTGGCCCGGCTCATGGGGATCAAGCCCCAGGAAGTAAATCGAATCATCGACTTGGGGCACAACACGAAGATCGATACTGTCGCGGACGCGATGGCTGCGCTCGGACACGAGCTGGATGTCGTCGCTGTCTAGGAACCTGTCCCGACAGGCTCCTGGACCACCGTCATTTCTGCCGCTGCTTCAACTTCAACCAGACCAGCGCCCCAGTTGTACCCTATCCCGGGTATGCCAAGGCCACTGCTGTAGAGAAATCTACTGCGCCGACGCCGGCGCCGGCTGCGGCGCGTCGCCCGTATCGACGGCCGTCACGGCGCCCTCAGCCTCGACCACTTCGGCCACTGCCGCTTCGCCCGCGTCCTGCTCTTCGTCATCCTCGAGCGCCGCATCCGGCTGCGCGCTCGCCACTTCGAGCAGGCGCGCTTCGAGCGTCAGCTCGAGTTCGTCCCAGCGCACGATGTCCAGTTTCACCTGGGCGCCTCGGGCAACCTGCGGCATGCCCGGCAGGCGCACTACCAGCGGGACGTCGACCAGGCGCACCAGTTCATCTTTCAGCACCACGGCCTCGACATGCTTCGCCTGCTCTTGCTGCAGCCAGCGCAGGCACCAGTAGCGCTCCATATTCTGCTGGAAGTCGTTGTAGGCTGCATAGGCGGCGTCGAAGCTCGAGACGATCGCGAACAGGGTCGCGTCGCGGTGCTTGAATGGCGCCACCAGCGGCGCGGTCACGCCGTTCGCGGCGGCGGCCAGGATCTGCCACTGGTTGACCAGGTCGGTGTAGCGGCGCAGCGGCGAGGTGCTCCACGCATACTGGTCGACGCCCAGGCCCTGGTGCGGCGCGGCGTGCGTGACCATGCGCACCTGCATCTTGGCGGCCCAGCCGCCGGCGCCCGGCGTCTGCGAACGGTAGATGCCCGGCACGCCCGAGTCGTGCAGCAGCTTGCCCCAGGTGCTGTTGGCAAAGATCATCAGCTCGGCCACGATTTTATCCAGCGGCGCGCCGCGCTTGCGGCGCACGATCGAGACCACGTCGTCCTCGACGTAGAAATTGAAGTCCACGCGGTTGGCCTGCTCCGGCTTGAGGCCGAAGGCTTCGCGCTTCTTCATGCGGCCCGCTTCGAGCTGCAGCGCCCACTTCCACAGCAGGCCCAGTTCGTCCTTGTGCGGGTACTCGCCCGCGCCGCTCTCGAGCGTTTCTTCATTGACCAGCGCATCCAGGTCGTTGTGGCGCAGATTGCTCTTGATCGGCACGCGCTCGGCGCGGGTGGTGGTCGATACGACACTCCAGTCGGCCGGGTTCAGCACCGCGTACAGCGACAGCGCCGGGCAATCATTGCCTTCGGCCAGGGTGAAAGCATTGACGACCTCATCCGGCAGCATGGTGATCTTGTCGCCCGGCATATACACGGTCGACATGCGCGCGCGCGCGATCTTGTCGATCGCGTCGTCCGGACGGATGCCCAGGCCCGGCGCGGCGATATGGATGCCCACCCGGACCGTGCCATCGTCCAGTGTGACGACCGAGAAGGCATCGTCGATCTCGGTGGTGGTCACGTCGTCGATCGAGAAGGCAGCGACGTCGGCCAGCGGCAGGTCGCCAGGGGCCTTCGGGATCTCGACTGGGGCAAAACCGGCGCCGCGCGGGAAATGCTCGAACAGGAAGCGGCCCATGTGCAGGTCTTTGGGCGAAGCCAGGCCGCCCACGTCCAGCATCAGGCGCTGCTGGCTGGTCTGCAGCTCATTGGCGGCGGTCTCAAAGGCCTTGTATTCGATCGTGTTCTTGTCGGGCTTGAACAGCAGCTGGTGCACCAGCTGCTGCATCGACGCCGGCAGCTTGCCGCCTTTGAGTTCGTCGACATAGCCGGCCTGGACGATGGCTTGCTGTTTCTTTTTCTCGATGCCGGCCAGCGCGGCCTTCAGCGACTGTTCCGGCGCCGCCTTGTAGCGGCCACGGCCCTTCTTGTAGAAATAGATGGGCGAGCCGTGCAGCGCCAGCACCAGGCCCGCGGCCTCGTGCGGCAGCGGGGCGTGGCCGAAATACTCGGCGCCCAGCTCGGCGAAGCCGAATTCTTCTTCGCCCGCGACTTCCCACAGGAATTCGAGATCGACTTCCAGGGCGATCGCCTTGGCCGCGTCCAGCAGGGCTTGCGGCTCCGGCTTTTCGAACTGCAGCAGCACGTCGCGGGTCTTGACCTTGGTGCGTTTGCCGCTCGGCATGTCGACCTGATAGGCTTCGCCGGCTTGCGACAGGATGGCGCCGACCTTGAAGTCGCCCGATTCCTCAAAAAATACGTTCATAGTTACAGTATGTTCTTCATGGTTACGGCCGCTCCCAGTGCCAGTACCGCGGGCAAGAATACCTCGGTGACCAGTAGCAAGCCTTGACGGCGGCGATAGACACAGCGCCGCGCGTAATAAATGGTCTTGTCGCCCTGCATGCCGAGCGCCGCGTGCGCACGGCGCACCAGCGGATGCCCGGCGTCCAGGCGCGCAAATGCGAGCTGTCCACGCCGCACCAGCGGATCGTAAAACAGCGTGGTGCCGAGCGAACGCTCCCCCAGCGCCGAAAACAGCGGCCAGTCGCTGGCATTGGCGCTGGCCGGCACGACCGTGTGCGCGAATACCACCGGCTTGCCGTCGCATTCGAGCAGCACTTCGCGTTCCCACACCCGCTGCACGCGCGCCAGGCCGATCGCCCCCGCCTCGTCCACCAGGCACGGGGCGCGGTATTGGTGCAGGCGGCGCACGCGAAACTGTTCACTGTTTGCCACCAGGCGCGCGGTCAGCGAACCGGGCGTCACCAGCCAATCGTGCATCTTGTCAGGCGCGCGCAGTGCGCGCGCATGCGGCTGCCAGGCAGCCAGGCGCAGCGACGCATTCCTCACCGCGCCGCGCCCGCCGTATTGGTCGTGAAGCCGCAGAACGCCAGCACCTCGTCTACATAGTCCGGGAACGCGGAGATCGCGTGGTCGCTTCCTTCGATCACATGCTGGCGTGCGCCATCGTAGTGGGCCACCATATCGCGGTAGTCCAGCACTTCGTCGCCGGTTGCCGCCAGCAGGAAATACCGCTCCGGGCGGGTGATCTGCTGCACCCGCAGATCGGCCAGCTCGCCGATGTACTCGGGGCGGAACTCGAACGGCTCGTCCGAATGCCAGGCCGTCGTCACGCCCACGTGTTGTTCCAGATTGCGGATCGGGTCGACCGCCGGATTGATCACGGCGGCGCGCACGCCCAGGCGCTCGGCCAGCCAGCAGGCATAGAAGCCGCCGAGCGACGAGCCGACGATCACCAGGTTCTTTGGTGCGTGCCGTTCGGCCAGGTCGAGTGCCAGCCGCATCGCAATCTTCGGCGACGCCGGCAACTGCGGGCAGATCAGGCGTTCGCCCAGGCCGGCCTGCTCGAGCTTCTGCTGCACCACGCGCGCCTTGAACGAGTTCGGCGACGAGCGAAACCCGTGCAAGTACAACAGGTACGGCGCAGCCGTCATGGCGCCAGCGCGTCCAGCAGTTTCTGGTGCACGCCGCCAAAGCCGCCATTGCTCATCACCAGGATATGGTCGCCCGGCTGGGCTGCCTGCACGATGGCCTGCACCAGATAGTCGATCTGGTCGAAGCTGTGTGCGATCTTGCCCATCGACTTGAAGGCGTCGGCCAGCGACCAGCCCAGCGCCTGCTGGCTGCCGAAGCCGAACACCAGGTCGGCATCCTTCAGGCTGCCCGGCAGCGCATCCTTCATGGCGCCCAGCTTCATCGTATTCGAGCGCGGCTCGAGCACGGCCAGGATGCGGCCCTTGCCGGAGCCGATCTTCTGGCGCAGGCCACCGACCGTGGTCGCGATCGCGGTCGGGTGGTGGGCAAAATCGTCGTACACGGTAATGTCATTGACGACGCCGCGCACTTCCATGCGGCGCTTGACGTTCTGGAAGCGCGCCAGCGACTCGATCGACTGCGCTACCGGCACGCCGACGTGACGGGCGGCGGCGATCGCGGCCAGTGCGTTCGAGCGATTGTGTTTACCGGTCAAGTCCCAGTGCACGGTGCCCTGCGGCTCTCCATTGAACAGGACATCGAAACTTGCCCCGCCCGGATGCTCGACCATCGCCCAGTTGTCGCCGTCGGCCGAACCGAAGCTTTCCTTCTCGCTCCAGCAGCCGCGCTTGAGCACGCGGCCGATCGAGGCTTCGTCGCCATTGACCACCAGGCGGCCGACGCCCGGCACGGTGCGCACCAGGTGGTGGAACTGGGTTTCGATGGCGCCGATATCGGGGAAGATGTCGGCGTGGTCGTATTCCAGGTTGTTCAGCACCGCGGTCTTGGCGTGGTAGTGGACGAACTTGCTGCGCTTGTCGAAAAAGGCGGTGTCGTATTCATCCGCCTCGATCACGAAGAAGTCCGATGGCTTGTCGCCATGCAAACGCGCCGACACGCCGAAGTTCATCGGCACGCCGCCGATCAGGAAGCCCGGCGCGTAACCCGCGTCTTCCAGGATCCAGGCCAGCATCGAGGTGGTCGTGGTCTTGCCGTGCGTACCGGCCACGGCCAGCACCCATTTCTCGCGCAGGATATGTTCGCCGATCCACTGCGGGCCCGATACATACGGCAGGCCGCGATTGAGGATTTCCTCGATCAGCGGATTTCCGCGCGTCATGACATTGCCGATCACATACAGGTCGGGATTCAGCGCCACCTGTTCCGGGCCATAGCCCTGGATCAATTCAATCCCCTGGGCTTCCAGCTGGGTGCTCATCGGGGGATAGACGTTGGCGTCGCAACCGGTCACGCGGTGGCCGGCTTCCTTGGCCAGGACTGCCAGGCCGCCCATGAAGGTGCCGCAAATGCCGAGGATGTGAATGTGCATGGAAGAGAAGCTATATAGCCATGTAAATAAGCGAATACGCGATTCTACCCGAGCCGCCTGATTTTCCGTTCAAGAGTATGATCGACGGCATGATGCCGAACTTGAACAACGATCTCCTCCAGCTGCGCACCGAGATCGCCCTGGTCGCCGCGCGCATGATTGCCCAGGATGGCGCCGATATCGATACCGCGCGCCGCAAGGCCGCCCGCCAGGTGCTGGGCGTGAATGCTCCCAAGCCGAACATGATGCCCGACGACCTCCAGGTCGAGGGCGAGGTGCGCAAATACCAGGCGCTGTTCGGTGGCCCGGCGCATACCGAACAGTTGGCCCGGCTGCGCGCCACCGCCCTGCAGGTGATGGAAGCGCTGGCCGACTTCCACCCCTACCTCACCGGCGCGGTGTTGCACGGCACCGCGGGCGAGCACGACGATATCCACCTTCAGCTGTTCGCCGACAGCGCCAAGGAAGTGGAAATCTACCTGCTCAACCGTAATGTTAATATCGACATCTCCGAGACCCCGCATTTCAAGGGGGGCCGCCATGCACCGGTCGAGACCGTCACGTTCTCGTGGAAGAAACAGACGGTGCATGCGGAACTGTATGAATACCAAGACCTGCGCGGCGCACTCAAGCCGCGCGCGGATGGCCGTCCTCAGCGCATCGACGCCGCGGCCCTGCGCGCGCTGATCGACGCCGCCGATACCCTGGAACAGGACGAATGAACAAGAAACATCTGGCCGCGTATGCGGCAGTGGCCGCGCTGTTCGGCGTGATGGGCGCCGTGGTGGCGGTCTACAAGAAGCAGCCGGCGCCGGTCACCACGGCCGCGGCCCCGAGCAATGGCGCGGTGCACTCGGCCGCCACCTCGCTGTACGCACAGTCGCTCAACGACCTGCAGGGCCAGCCGCAGGCGCTGGCCAAATGGAAGGGCAAGCCCTTGCTCGTCAACTTCTGGGCCACCTGGTGTGCGCCCTGCGTGCAGGAAATGCCGGAACTGTCGCATCTGGCCGGTGAAGACGGCGGCAAGCGCTTCAATGTGATCGGCATCGGCATCGACTCCCCCACTAATATGAGCGAGTTCGCCGCCAAGCACCAGATCGCCTATCCACTGTATGTGGCTGGCATGGGCGGCACCGAGCTGTCGCGCGAGTTCGGCAACAGCGCTGGCGGCCTGCCGTATACCGTGCTGATCGGTGCGGACGGGAAGGTGCTCAAGACTTATCTGGGCAAGCTCAAGTTCGACGAATTGCGCGCCGATCTCGATAAACTGGGCACGTAAACGGGTTTTTACCGAACGGTCGTACGAATTTAAATGCTGTTAACTTCTCCTATCGACCGGCAATTTTACTGCTTGCCAATAGACGAGCTAGGCGGCACAATGCCTGACTTTCGGGCAACCAGACTCTCACTATGGCGAAAAAGCTACTGCTGCTGAACGGCCCCAACCTCAATCTTTTGGGGACGCGGGAACCGGAAGTGTACGGCACGACCACACTCTCCGATATCGAGCAGGCAGCAGTTGCACAGGCAAGCCAGGCCGGTGCAGTACTGGATACCTTCCAGAGCAACCATGAGGGAGCCCTGATCGACCGCATCCACGCTGCCAGAATGGACGGCGTGGACTTCATCGTCATCAATCCTGGCGGCCTGACCCATACCAGCGTAGCCCTGCGCGATGCGTTCGCTTCGGTGAGCATTCCTTTCGTGGAGGTGCATATTTCGAATATCCACCAACGCGAGGCCTTCCGCCACCATTCCTATTTGTCCGGCATCGCGCGCGGCGTGATCTGCGGACTGGGGACGGACGGATATCGGTTTGCCATCGACTTCGCACTTAAATAGCGTTAATCTACGTCAACTTCATGTAACAGCGGCCGCCGACTAACCACAGCGTAACGGCCTGCTCTCTAAAACGAATAATTCCAAGGGGTTTCACATGGATCTACGAAAACTCAAGACCTTGATCGACCT
>Ga0265780_10008040_pt1 | contig 12861 bp, 11 predicted proteins | sample P1T30metagenome_FD_192432 | JGI IMG/M metagenome (GOLD analysis project Ga0265780, IMG submission 192432) | Plant litter microbial communities from East Loma Ridge, Irvine, California - P1 T30 | ecosystem: Environmental > Terrestrial > Plant litter > Unclassified | place: USA: California...
TGCCGGCCAGCCCGAAGCCGCGCGCCTGGCGGCATTGCGCAGGGCGTTCTTTGCGCCGGGCAGCGATGCGCGGCCTTGGCTCGATGGCTGGCATCCCGCACTGGCGCCGGCCTACCGCAGCGCCGCCAACATCCCGGCGCGCAGCAAATGGTGGCCGGTCACCAATGCGCCGGTGCTCGACCTGCAGGCGGCCGACGACCCATGGCGGCCGCGCGCCAGCGTCAATGAAGTCAAGGATCTGCTGGGCGCCAAGGCCAGTGTGGTGGTGATCCCGAACGCGAGCCATGCGCTGTTCCCCGAACAGCCCGAGGCCGTGGCGCGCGCGATCGTGACGTGGGCGGCGGGCTTGCCGCGCTGAATATGAGGACGAAATGAGAACGGCCGGGATGTCCCGGCCGTTTTTTTATGAATCGGCTCAGCGGCCCTGGAACACCGGTGCGCGCTTTTCCTTGAAAGCCAGTTGCGCCTCTTTGGCGTCATCGGTCAGGCCGATCGCCGCCGTCATGTCCTGCTCGTAACGGTAGCCGTCGCGCAGCGTCATGCCCTCGATGACGTTGAGCGTGTGCTTGCCCATGCGGGTCGACACCGGGCTCTTGGCCGCGATGGTATGCGCCAGTTCCAGCGCGGTCGGCAGCAGTTCTTCTGGCGTGGTGCAGGCTTCGACGATGCCCAGGCGGTACAGCTCTTCGCCGCCAACCCGGTAGCCGGTCAGCGCCATGCGGCGCAGGCGCGAATGGCTGAACAGGCGCATCGCATGGCTGCACCCGCCCAGCAGGCCGACGTCGACTTCGGGCAGGCCGAGCGAGGCTTTCTCGGAAGCGACCAGGATGTCGCTCGAGGCCACCATCGCCAGGCCCGAGCCGAGCGCGGCGCCGTTGATGGCGGCGATGACCGGCTTGGCGCATTCGCGGATCGCATGGAAGCATTCGCGCGTGCGGCGCGCATGCGCCATCATGTCGCCGGGATGCTTGATGTTCTCGGCGCGGCCCTTGAGGTCGGCGCCGGCGCAGAACACCTTGCCGGCGCCGGTCAGCACCACCGCGCGGATCTCGGGCGTTTCGGAAATGATGTCGAGCGCCTGGGTCAGTTCATCGTTGAGGATGCGGGTGAGCGCGTTCACGGGCGGGCTGTCCAGTGTCAGGATCGCCACGTGGCCCTGCTGTTCGAAACGCAGTTGGGTGAAATCGATCATGGTCATTCCTCGGTATCGGTGAAGCCGAACAGCGCGGCGGGATTGTCGACCAGGATGCGTTGGCGTGTGGCGATGTCAGGCACCCAGGCGTGGAACAGGTCGAGCAGGGCGCCAGCGTCGGGCGAGTTTTCGCCCATGCGCACGAACGGCCAGTCGGAGCCCCACAGCAGGCGCGCCGGATTGGCCGCCACCAGCGCGTCGTGGAACGGGCGCGCATCCGCGTAATCGGGCGCCTGGGTCGAGACGCGGCACAGGGTTAGCTTGACCCACACGCCGTCGCCTTGCAGCGCCCGCAGCACATACTGAAAGGACGGATCGTCCACGCCACGCTCGGGTTTGACGCACGCCATATGGTCGAGCACCACATCGATGCCGGCGGCGCGGATCTGCGGCAGCAGCTGCGGATAGGCGTCGATCGGCGCCCACAGCTGGGCGTGCAGGCCGATCGAGCGCATGCTCGGGGCCATCTGCAGCAACTGGTCGATGCCGACGCTGCCGGCATACGGCGCACCGGTCGGCGTGCGTACTTCGACGAAGCGCAGGGCGCGCACGCCGCCGTCGTACAGCGCCTGCAGCTGCGCCACCGGGGTGGAGGCGTCGGCCACCGCCACGCCGCGCAGGCTGCCCCTACCCGCGGCCAGCGCGTCGAGCAGGGCCGAGGCGTCGGCGCCATAGGGCGCCGGCTGCACCAGCAAGCCGCGCGCGGCGCCGAGCGTATCGAGCATCGTGCGGTGCAGCGCCCTGGGGGCCAGCGGCGGGGCATAACTGGAAGCATGCGCCAGCGGGAAGTCCTCATACGGCCCGAACACGTGGGCATGGCTGTCGCACGCGCCCACCGGCAGCACGCTGCGGGGCGCCGCCGGCATGCGTGGGTCAACCGTCTCGAGCGGCGCGCTCATGGCGCCACCGCCGGCAGTTCGGTCAACTGGCCGGGGCGATTGGCGCCGACCGGGGACAGCGGCGGCTGCGCGCCTTCGTCCGGCAACGGGATGTGGTGCGCATTGAGCGTCATTGCTACCATCGAGTAGTAGCCGACGATCGCGGTCAGCTCCACCGTGCCGGCTTCGCCGCACAGGGCCAGCAGGCGGGCGTAGGCGGCGTCGTCGACCACGCCATGCTGCAGCAGCTGGCGCGTGTACTCGTAGACGGCGGCGTCGGCGGCATCGTTGAACGGCGGCGGCGCCGCCACCAGCATGGCGTCGATCACCGGCTGCGGCAGGCCGGCCGCCTGCGCGGCGGCGGCGTGGACATACCATTCGAGCTGGCTGTTCCAGCGGCGCGCCGTCACTAGGATGGCCAGTTCGCTGTGGCGCGGCGAGATACTGGTGCCGAAGCGCAGCAGCGCGCCGAGCTTCTGCCAGCGGTCGGCCAGCGCCGGATTGTGCAGCGCCGCGCGCAGCGGGCCGACCAGGCGTGCGCGCGGGCCGCCGACGATATCGTCATAGACCGCGCGCTGCTCCGCACTCATGGTGTCGGGCGTGGGTAGCGAGATGCGCGGCATCGGTGTGGAAGTGGTCATAGGTTCTTTGATGTCGTGCTTGAAATAATTCGGGTGGTCAGATGACGCCGTCGCGCGCCCACTGGGCGATGCGCTGCTCGTCGAAGCCCAGGCCGGCCAGCACCTCGTTGGTGTGCTGGCCCAGCAGCGGCGGGGCGCGGTCGAAGCTCAGCTCGGCGTCCTGGAAGCGCATCGGGCTGCGGATCTGCGGCACCGAGCCGGCGGTCGGATGGGGCATCTCGATCAGCATCTTGCGGTGCTTGACCTGCTCGTCCTCGAACACCTGGGGGATCGTGTTGATCGGGCTGCACGGCACGCCGGCACCGTCGAGCAGCGTGGCCCACTCGCGCATCGGCCGCTCGCGAAACAGCGCCACCATCAGCGGCAGCAGCGTATCGCGGTTGCGCACCCGCGCGCCGTTGCTGGCGAAGCGGTCGTCCGCCACCCATTCCGGCTTGCCGGCCACCTCGCAGAACTTGGCGAACTGGCCGTCGTTGCCGACCACCAGCACGATGTGGCCGTCGGCGCAGGCGAATACGTCCTGCGGCTGGATGTTCGGGTGCTTGTTGCCGTTGCGTTGAGGCGTCTTGCCGGAGACCAGGTAGTTCATGCCCTGGTTGGCGACCGAGCCCACCATCACGTCGAGCATGCCGATATCGATGTAGTCGCCCAGGCCGGTCTCGGCGCGGCGCGCCAGCGCCGCCAGCACCGCCACCGAGGTGTACATGCCGGTCATCAGGTCGACGATCGGCACGCCGACTTTCTGCGGACCGCCGCCGGGCAGGTCGTCGCGCTCGCCGGTCACGCTCATCAGGCCGCCCATGGCCTGGATCATGAAGTCGTAGGCGGCATTCTCGGCCTTGGGGCCGTCCTGGCCGAAGCCGGTCACCGAGCAGTAGATCAGGCCGGGGTTGACGGTTTTCAGGCTGGCGTAGTCCAGGCCGAACTTGGCCAGCGTGCCGACCTTGTAGTTTTCCAGCAGGATGTCAGCGTCGGCGGCCAGCGCGCGCACGATCTCCTGGCCCTCGGGTGTGTTGAGATCGACCGTGACCGAGCGTTTGCCGCGGTTGGCCGACAGGTAGTAGCCGGATTCGCGTGTCTCGTTGCCGTCGGGGTCTTTCAGGAACGGCGGGCCCCAGCTGCGGGTGTCGTCGCCGACTTTCGGCCGTTCGATCTTGATGACGTCGGCGCCGAGATCGGCCAGCACCTGGCCCGACCACGGACCGGCCAGGATGCGGCTCAGGTCGAGCACCTTGATGTGGGAAAGAGGACCAGCCATGATGAAACTCCTGTATGCGATGTGTCTGTGTGAGGTGCGGCGGCGCGGGCGTTACGCCCCGGCGTCGTCCGGCACGGTGGCGGCGACGGCCGGGCGCTGCGCGAACACGGCATGCCAGGCAGCCAGGCCAGGGTGGCTGGTGCGCCAGTCCATATCGGCGAAACGGTAGTCGAGATAGGACAGCATGCAGCCGACGCTGACGTGGCCGATGTCGAAGCCGTCCTGCGCCAAGTTTTGGGATTCCTGCTCCAGGCGATCGAGGCTGGCGCCGATCTTGACCGCGAACGCGGCCAGCCACTCGGGCAGCTGCTGGGCCGGGGTCTTCATGCGCTCCTGGCGCCAGATCAGCAGGATCGCCAGCATGCCGTCGGCCAGCGCCTGGCGCCGCAGCGCGGTCCAGCGCGCCGGGCCGGCGGCCGGGAAGAACTTGGCGCCGTCGTGCAGGCTGTCGAGGTATTCGCAGATGACGGGGGAGTCGTACAGCGCCTGGCCGTCGTCCAGCACCAGGGCCGGGATCTGGCTGAGCGGATTGTCCTGCATGAGCGCCGGGTTGGGCGTGGCGATCGCGGCGACCGAGCGCACCCGGGTCACTTGATGATCGAGGCCGGTTTCCTGCAGCAGGATAGCGACCTTGCGCACGAACGGCGAACGGGGAGACCAGTGGAGTTTCATACCATTCCTTTTCTTGGTTGGAAAAGTAACGGCTTGGTGGGCTCCGCTACTTTTCGCTATTTCAGTTTGATGTCGAGGCGCACCACGTCGCCCCGGTAAATTCCTTGCCCGACAAAGACCAGGCAGCCATCGCCATCCACCGCCGAACGGCCCACGTGCGCGACCGGCGCGTTCAGCGGCAATTGCAGCAGGTCGGCCAGCGCCGGATCGGCCGATCCCAGCGTCAGCGTCTGGTGCGCTTCGGCGATCTCCAGCCCCGGCAGCTCGCGCAGGATGCGCATCGAGGTCTTGCTCTCGAACGATTCCGGCGCGATGCGCTCGCACAGGCGCTCGTCGATGTACACGTCGCCCAGGTAATACGGTTTGCCGTTCCTCCAGTGGCGCCGCCGCCAGTGCTGGTAGTTCGGCGCCATGCTGCCGAACATCGGGTCGGGCGGCGGCGGGTTGCGCCGCTCGCCGCGGGTCAGGATCTCGATCGTCACGCCATCCGGCGCGATCAGCTGGCCCGACCAGTCCGACGCCACTTCGCACCAGTACTGCTCCTGCGGTTTGCCGGTCACGAACGTTCCCTTGGCGCGGAAACGCTCGATCAGTTTTTCATCTTCCAGCAGGTCCAGCGCCTGGCGCACCGTGGCGCGCGCGACCTGGCATTCGGCGGCCAGTTCGTCGACCGTCGGGATCTGCTGCCCCATCTGCCATTCGCCCGACTCCACGCGGCGCCGGAACAGGCTGGCCAGCTGCACGTAGCGCGACGCCGCACTGCGGCTGAAGTCGATGGCCAGGGTGGCCGGTACTTGTGTCGATTTCATCAACGTTCTCTCTCTTGCGGGAATGACCCCTGATGGGAGGATTATCGCCGAATAAGTTGATGAACCGGCTTTTTGACTGATATGCGTTCAGCTCCCGGTATAGGCCGGGGGCCGTTTTTCGAGAAAGGCGCGCATGCCTTCCTTCTGGTCGGCGCTGTCGAACAGCAGCTGGAACGCCTTGCGCTCGAGCTGCAGGGCGGTTTCCAGCGGCGCATCCTGGCCCAGCTGTACCGCTTCGCGGATGGCGCGCACCGCCAGCGGCGGCATCGCGGCGACCGTGCGCGCCAGCTCCAGGGCCTGGTCCAGCGCGGCGCCATGCGGGCTCAGTTCGGACACCAGGCCGCAGGCGAAGGCCGCGCGCGCGTCGATTGGCTCGCCGGTGAGCATCATGCGCAAGGCCTGGTATTTGCCGATCGTGCGCAGCAGGCGCTGGGTGCCGCCGGCGCCGGGCATGATGCCGACCTTGATCTCGGGCTGGCCGAAGCGCGCATCCTCGGCCGCCACGATCATGTCGCAGGCCAGCGCCAGTTCGCAGCCGCCGCCCAGCGCATAGCCCTCGACCGCGGCGATCAGGGGCTTGGTGCTGTGGCGCAGGGTGGTGAAGACCTGATCGGTTGCCTGCAGCGTGTGGCTCGTTGGGGTCATCGACGCCATCTCGTTGATATCGGTGCCGGCCACGAAATAGCCGCCGGCGCCGGTAAGCACGATGACCCGCACCGCGGGATCGCGGTTCAGCGCCTCGACCGCCCCGACCAGGCGGCGCTTGACGTCCAGGTTCAGCGCGTTGCGGCGGCGTGGACGGTCGATCGTGATGACGGCCACGCCGTCGTCGCCGGCGCTGAAGGTGACCGGGACCGGTTCGTTGGCCAGTGGTTGAATGCTCATTGCGCGGCCTCCTGCACTGCGTGGAAAGGCTGCTGCGTGAGCGCGCGGCGCAACAGCAGCGGCGCGCTGCGGTAACGGTCTTCGCCGTAGGTGGCGGCCAGGTTGGCCAGCACGCGCTGCACGAAAGCCGGCGTGACCGCATCGGCCCAGGCCAGCGGACCGCGTGGGTAATTGACGCCCTTGACCATGGCCAGGTCGGTGTCGATGGCATTGGTGACGCCTTGCTGGACCACGTCGGCGGCTTCATTGGCCAGCATCGCAACGGTGCGCATGACCACCAGGCCGGCCACGTCGTCGATTACCACAACCTGCTTGCCGAGGGCCTGGAAGAAGCCGGTCGCGGTATCCAGCGCGCCGGCCGGTGCCCCGTCGGCAACGGCGATGGCTACCGTGCCGGCGGCGACGTAATCGAGCGCCAGGTCGAACACCACTGCGACCCCATCGCCTACGGCCAGGCGCTGGGTCGCCGTGCGACCATCGGTCAGGGCCAGCGTGACGCCGTCGATGCGCAGGCGGCCGGTCTCGCTGTCTGCCTGATGGACGGTGATGCCGGCGTTGCGCGCCAGCCGGGCCAGCGGGCTTGCCACGCCCAGGTCGCCTTCGACGATTACTTCACGTGGTGCCGGCGCGGGGGCGGCGCTGCGAGGGGCAGGGCGCACAGCATCAGGACCGTAATCATAGAACCCCTTGCCGCTCTTGCGGCCCAACCAGCCGGCATCGACCAGTTCCTTCTGCAGCAGCGACGGCTTGTAGCGCGGATCCTGGGACATCGCGTCATAGACCGATGCCGTGACGGCGTAGTTGACGTCGTGCCCGATCATGTCCATCAGCTCGAAGGCGCCCATGCGAAAACCCCCGCAGTCGCGCAGGATGGCGTCGAGCGTGGCGACATCGGCGGCGCGCTCGTTGAGCAGGCGCAGCGCCTCGCCGTAGAACGGCCGCGCCACCCGGTTGACGATGAAGCCGGGCGTCGACGCGCAGCGCACCGGCGTCTTGCCCCAGGCCAGGGCGGCGGCGAACAGCGTGTCGGCAACGGCCGGCAGGGTCGCCTTGCCGCTGACGATTTCGACCAGCGGCAGCACCGGGGCCGGGTTGAAGAAGTGCAGGCCGGCCACCTGGGCCGGGCGGCGCAGGCGCGCCGCGATGGCCGTTACCGACAGCGACGAGGTATTGGTGGCGATGATGGCGTCGTCGCCCACCAGCGCCTCGACCTCGCGCAGCAGCGTGGCCTTGATGTCGAGGTTCTCGACGATCGCCTCGATTACCAGGGCTGCGCCGGCCAGGTCGGCCAGGCTGGCCGCCTGCTGCAGGCGGCCCATGCGATCGGCATGGGCGGCGGCGTCGATCTTGCCTTTCTCGAGCAGGCGCCGGTAGGCGCTGTCGATCGACGCGATCCCGCGCTCCAGGGCAGCGGGCGCGGCATCGTACAGGACCACCCGGTGGCCTGCGTTGAGGGCGACCTGGGCGATACCGCTGCCCATGGCGCCGGCGCCGATGACGGCGATCTGGTGGTGTGGAGTCAATGCGTTCATGCTGGTCGATGTCTTGTGTCGGGTTGATTAGTTGGCGCGGCGTACCGGGGCCAGTGCTTCCGGCTTCACGCCGAGCAGCAGGGCGACGGCGCCGATCACCATCAGGGCGGCGAAGTAGTACTGGCCGCCGGCCAGGCTGCCGGTGGTGGCCGAGATCCAGCCGACCAGCATCGGGCTGAACAGGTTGCCGAGGCCGGCGATGGTGCTCAGCAGGGCGATGCCCGCAGCGGCGGCTTTGCCGGTCAGGAACGACGACGGCAGGGTCCAGAACGGTCCGGTCAGGCCCAGCGTGCCGGCGGTGGCCAGCGTCAAGGCCAGCATCGACAGCGGCAGGTTGCCCTGTGCCGATGGGAGCGTGGCCCAGCCGATCGCCGCAGCGAAGGCCGGTACGGCGACGTGCCAGCGACGCTCGCCGGTGCGGTCGGAATGGCGGGCATTCATGAACTGGACCACCAGGGCCACGGCGAATGGAATCACTGACAGGATGCCGATGGTCATCACGTTCTCGGCGCCGGAGTTGCGAATGATGGTCGGCAGCCAGAAGAACACGCCGCCGGTGCAGGCCAGCACGGCGATGCCCATGCCCACCAGGCAGTACAGGCGCGGATCGAGCAGGGCTGCCTTCATCGAGGTCTCGCCCGGGGCTTTCTTGGGCGCTGAGCTCGCCAGGTCTTCGCTGATGATCTGTTTCTCACGCGCCGTGAGCCACGTGCTGCTGGCCGGGCCATCCTGCAGGTAGAAGTAGGCGATGACGCCCAGCACGCAGGCCGGCAAACCTTCGATGATGAACATCCACTGCCAGCCATGCATGCCGGCCACGCCATCGAAAGCGTGCATGATGGCGCCCGACAGCGGGCCGCCAATCATGCCGGCCAGCGGGATCGATGCAGTGAACAGGGCGTTGAATCGCGCCCGGCGGCTGAGCGGCACCCAGTAGGTGAGATACAGCAGCATGCCGGGGAACAGGCCTGCTTCGGCGGCACCGAGCAGGAAGCGCATCACATAGAAGTGCATCGGCGTCTGCATCAACGCCATGCCGGCCGAGAACAGCCCCCACAAGACCATGATGCGCAGCAGCGTCTTGCGTACGCCGACCTTGTGCAGCGACATATTGCTGGGCACTTCGAGAATGATGTAGCCGGCATAGAAAATGCCGGCGCCGATGCCGTAGATGGCGTCGGTGAAGTTCAGGTCCGCCATGAAGTGCAGCTTGGCGAAGCCGATGTTGGCGCGGTCGATGAAGGACACGACGTAGCACAGCATCATGAACGGCATGATGCGCCACAGTACCTTGCGGTAGGTGGCGTCGGCTTCGAGTTCGCGTGCGGTAAGGCCCGGGCGCGGCGCGGCGCCGGCCGTGAGATCGGATACTGACATGGTTGTCTCCAAAATATTGGTCTGTATTTTTATTATGGTGATCCGTCGCTACGCCAATTTATTGTCAAGAAGCAAATGGCACAACGCTAAAATGATTATAGGTCAGGTTTATGGCCTAAACAAGCGGATTCTATCCGTGGCGATGGTTTTGATTCCCGTCACGATTGACCAGCAGGAGTCGGCACCAACGGCCCGTCTTCGAAGTTGATCGGACGGCAAAGAGACAGTGTTCAGATCGTTTATTTGTCATCAACATTTCATCGTCAATACCTAAGCTGGGTCGTGCTGGACATCCGTTCGATGTTTCCCCCACAACCGACCTGGACCAATGACATGCCCATTTCAGTGTTCGTTCCGCTACCCGTGCAGGTGTCCGCATGAGCCGCCGCACATTCTTGCGCACGCTCGCCCAGTCGGGCGGCGCCAGCGCCGTCCTCGCCACTTTCCCGCCCGCCATCCAGCGTGCGCTGGCCCTGCCTGCCAATCAGCGCACGCGCAGCCTGCAGGATGTCGAGCACATCGTCGTGCTCACGCAGGAGAACCGCAGTTTCGACCATTACTTTGGCACGATGGAAGGGGTGCGCGGATTCGGTGACCCGTTCCCGGTGCCGGTGATGGATCGCCAGAACCTGTTCAGCCGCAAGTCGGTCTTCGTCCAGAGAACCGCCGGCGGAGCGCCGGTGCCGGGCCGGCCCGGCTGGCCGCAGAGCCGCGCCATTGCACCGTTCCGGCTCAATACAGTGCAGGATTTCCCGGTCATCCGGGTCGCGGGGACGCCGCACGCCTGGCTCGATGCGCAGCTGGCGTGGGACCACGGGCGCATGAACGACTGGTGCACAGTCAAGCAGAATCATTCGATGGGCTACTACGCCGAAGCGGACGTGCCGTTCCAGTTCGCCCTTGCGCGCGCCTTCACGATCTGCGACCACTACCACTGCGCGACGCAGACCGGCACCAACACCAACCGCCTGTTCCTGTTCACCGGCCATAACGACCCATTGGCCAAGGCGGGCGGCCCCTCGACCGACAACAGCCACGACAACTTCAATCCCGATCCGGGCACCGACTACCTGTGGACCACCTATCCGGAGCGCATGCAGGCGGCCGGCGTGAGCTGGCAGGTCTATCAGAACATGGCGGACAATTTCACCGACAATCCGCTGGCCGGATTCCGCCCTTTCCGCAACGCGTGGTATGGCCGCCCGGGGGCGTCGCAGGCGCTGCGCGAGCGCGGCGTGAGCACGCGCGACCTCGACCTGCTCAAGGCGGACGTGCTGGCCAACCGCCTGCCGCAGGTGAGCTGGGTGGTGGCGACCGCCGAAGGGTCGGAGCATCCCGGGCCATCCAGTCCTGCGTCGGGCGCCGACTATATCGCGCGCGTGCTGGACGCCCTGACGGCTAATCCCGAGAGCTGGAGCAAGACCGTCTTCCTCATCAATTTCGACGAGAACGACGGCTTCTTCGACCACGTGCCGCCGCCGTCGGTCCCCTCGTACACCCACTACAGCAGCGATCCGTTGCAGGCGCGCTTCGCCGGCGCATCGACTGTCGACACGACCGGCGAATACCACCAGGTGCTCAATGGCGCCGATGCGCGCACCCTGCATCGCCCCTACGGATTCGGACCGCGCGTGCCGATGTATGTGATCTCTCCCTGGTCGAAGGGCGGCTGGGTCAATTCGCAGGTGTTCGACCACTCTTCGGTCGTGCGCTTCATCGAACAGCGTTTCGGCGTGCGCGAGCCGCTCATCAGCCCGTGGCGGCGCGCAGTCAGCGGGGACCTGATGTCCTGTTTCGACTTCGTCAATCCGCCCGACAGCGGCTTGGAGCAGTTCCTGCCCGAGACGGCCGCCAGGCGCGCGCTGGCGCTGGGCCTGCCCAACACGAAAGTGCCGGCGACGCCCACCACCCTGGCGGCGCCGGTGCAGGCGGCGGGCGTGCGCCCGGCGCGCGCGCTGCCCTACGAACTCCAGGTGCAGGCCCAGGCGCAGGTGAGCGGCGGCGCCGGCCAGGTGGTCCTCACGTTCGAGAACGACGGTGAAGCGGGCGCCGTGTTCCATGTGTATGACCGCCTTGCGCTCGCTGGGGTGCCGCGGCGCTATACCGTCGAAGCCGGCAAGAGGTTGCAGGGCAGCTGGAGCAGCGCGTCCGCCTACGACCTCTGGGTGCTGGGGCCAAACGGCTTCCATCGCCACATCGTGGGGGACGTACGCCGCGCCGCCAATGCAGCATGGCCCGAGATGATCCTGCGCGCCGACCGCAGGGCCGGTGAACTCGTGGTCGAGCTGGTGAACAACGGCGCCCAGCCTTGCGTCTTCCAGCTCAGTGCCAACAAGTACTACGCCAGCCGGCCGATGGAAGTGCGGGTCGTGGCGCGCTCGCGCAGCACGGTGCGCCTGCCGCTCGCCGCCAGCCACCACTGGTACGACTACAGCTTGCGTGTGACCGGCCTGGCCGGCTGGCAGCGGCGCTTCGCCGGCCACCTGGAAAACGGGGCGGCGTCGATCAGCGACCCCGCGCTGCAAGGGGCGGCGCAACTCGACCAGTACCGCGTCGTTTGACATTGACAAAGGAGTGACTCATGAACTTACGATTTCTCGTCGGTACGGCGCTGCTGGCGGTGACGTGCGGCAGCCAGGCTGCGGTCGTGTACGGCAACAACCTGGTGGTCAATGGCGATGCCGAAGCCGGCCTGACCGGCTGGAGCGGGTACGCCGATTACAGCGCGTTCCAGTCAGTGAACTATGGCAGCAACTGGGTATTGCCTACGCAGCCGGGGCCAGGCGATCGCGGCAGCAGCATGTTCGCCGGCTTCGGCCAGTACGCCGTGGGTTACCAGACGCTGGACTTCGGCGCCGCGACGGCGCGGGCCACGTCGTATTCCTTGAGCGGATGGCTCGGCGGCTGGACGAACCAGGATGATAACGCGCTGTTCTACGTGCAATTTCTGGACGAGTTCGATAACGAGCTGGGCAATTCTTCGCTGGGACCGGTGATGGCGCAGGATCGAGACAACCAGACCGGCCTGTTCTACCGCGAATCCGAGGGCTTCATGCCCGCCGGTACCCGCAAGCTGTCGTTCTGGTTGTCGATGGAACGCCTGGTCTCGGGCGACAACGATGGCTATGCCGATAACCTGTCCTTCGTGCTGGGAGAACCGGCTAACGAGGTGCCGGAGCCGGCGACGGTCTCGCTGTTCCTGGCTGGCCTGGGCCTGCTGGGCTGGCGCGCTCGTCGCGGGCCGTGGCGAATGGCGCGCTGAGAAGTCGCGCGCCGGGTTATGACCGCGTCAGTCAGCGCTGTTGGCGCCGGCCCGGGCGGCGGCGACGGCTTCATACGCCTGCCTGCGTTCCTCGGCGCTGAGGATATGCGGCGCGGCGATCGGCCCGGCGGCGCCGGTTGCGAACAGGGGCGTGTGCTTCCAGCGGCCGGTCAGGCGCGCCCGCACCACTGCACCAATCAGGCGCGCTACTGACAACATCGCCCACGGTGTGCTGTAGCCGCGCTTGCCCTTGAGGCGCGGGCCGTTGACGGGAACGCGCTGCGTGCCGAAGCCGGCGTCGAGCGCTGCGGGCGACTCGGCCAGGCAGCTATGCACCAGGGCGATATATGACAGC
>Ga0265780_10008041_pt1 | contig 12860 bp, 10 predicted proteins | sample P1T30metagenome_FD_192432 | JGI IMG/M metagenome (GOLD analysis project Ga0265780, IMG submission 192432) | Plant litter microbial communities from East Loma Ridge, Irvine, California - P1 T30 | ecosystem: Environmental > Terrestrial > Plant litter > Unclassified | place: USA: California...
GACCGGCCGTCGTTTGCCGGCGCCGAAAAAGCGCTGTCGTACGAAGCGGGCATCAAGGAAGATTTTTTCGGCCAGCGCGCGCGCCTGTCGGCCAGCGTGTTCCAGTACCGCGTCAAGGACAAGCAGCTGACCGCCGGCAGTGGCGTCATCAACATGAACCAGCTGATCAACGCCGACAAGGTGACCGGGCAGGGCGTCGAACTCGAAGCGCAGGCGGCACTGAGCGAGTCCTGGCGCGCCAGCATTGGCACCAGCTACAACCAGACCGAAATCAAGGATGGTTCGCTGTTCGTCCAGCAGTGCGGCAACTTCGCCAACACGGGCGGCGTGGCCGGCTGCACGGTGACCAACGCACCGGGCCCGTTCCCGGGCACAGTCAGCATCAACGGCAACCCGCTGCCGCGCGCGCCAAAATGGCAGACCAATTTCACGCTGCGTTACAGCACGCCGATGGGCAATGGCGACTTCTATGCGTCAACCGACTGGACCTACCGCAGCTCCTACAATATGTTCCTGTACGAAGCGGTCGAGTACAAGGCCAAGCCGCTCACCGAAGGCGGCGTGCGCGTTGGCTATAAATGGTCCGATGGCAAATACGAGCTGGCCGCGTACGGGCGCAACATTACCAACAAGGTGCAGGTGGTGGGCGCGATCGACTTCGACAACCTCACTGGTATCCTGAACGAGCCCCGTACCTACGGCGTGCAATTGAAGGCGCTATTCTAGTCAGCGATGATGGATGATGGTGGCCCCGCCTGCGCGTACCGGTCCACGGCCAGCGCCAGCGCGTCGATGGCGTGATCCAGGTCGTCGCGGCCGCCATCGTGGCGCGCCTGGCGTGGCACCGGAACATCGACTGGCGCGCCATGCAACCGTGCCTGCAGCTGCTGCGCCAGCACGGCGCACGCATCGGCGCGCGCGGCGTCAGGATGCGGCGGCTGCGCACGCGTAATCCGCAGCACGATCGCCGCGCCGCAGAGGGCGCGCACGCGCAGGAGGATAGCGCCGACCTGGTCCAGCCTTGCTGCGCGGGCGCGGCCTTCGAACAACAGGCGCTCGCGCGCGGTCTCGGCGCGCGAACTGGTCAGCCCGGCGTCACGATGCAGCCGCTCGAGCGCACCATCCGCATCGCTGCCGGCGCGGAGCAGCCCTGCGACGTACGCCATGTTCGCCGTCACCGCTGCGGCCACTGCATCCATCAGCGTGCGTTTCTGCCGCTCGGGCCACAGGGCCAGGCACGCCACCAGGCCGACCACCGCGCCGATCGTCTCGTTGATCACGCGCGCTGAAATCAACCCGCCGGCCGGATGGATGAAGTCGGACAGCAGCATGAACATCGGGGTCAGGAAGACGATGAAGAAGCCGTAGCTGACCAGGCGCAGCGCGAGGGTGGCGCCTGTCAGCAGGACGACCGCCACGGCAATATGGGCAGGGCTGGGCCCCAGCGCCAGGAGCGTGGCCGCAATCAGGCCTCCGGCCAGGCTGCCAAGCGCGCGCTCGAGCACGCGCAGCCACGTGTTGGCCATCAAGGGCTGCATCACGACGATCGTGGCGATCGAACCCCAGTACGAAAACGTCACGTCCAGCCAGTGTCCAAGCGCGTACGCCGCCAGCACGGCGGTGGCCACCCGCACCGCGTGGCGCCAAACTGGCTGGGACACCGCGAGTGGCCACCAGCGGGCGGGCGCAGGACCAGCGGATGCCGGGGCAGCAGATGCTGGCTCAGGCGCGGGTGCATCCTGCGCCATCGACACCAGGGCGCTGCTTGAGAATTGCATGGCGAGCGCGAAGTCGCCGGACTGGGAACGGGCCTTCTGCAGCAGGTGTTCCGCCTCCGCGCGTAGCATGGCGCGATCGAGTATCGGCTGCGATGCGGCCAGCCGCAGCAGCCGTTCGAGGTCGGCGAGCAGCGGCCGCTCGGTCACCGGATCGAAGCGCTGGCCCGTCGTACGCAGGCGGCCCAGTGCAATCAGCGCGGCGAAAACATCGGTGGCGGCATTCACGCCGCGCGTGAAATTTCCCCGGCCGGCATCGGCCCGGGCGACGATCTGTAACGTGCGTTCCAGTGCAATGCGCGTGGCGCGGCGGTCGAGCGAGTCGTAGCGCGTCCATGCCTCGGCGGCGTCACCTGGCGCTGCGTCGAGCGCGGCCAGGCTGTTCACCATATCGCCGAGCCGGCTGAAGACGGCAACCAGCGCACGCCGCGCGGGCGTGGAGGAGCGGATCGGCCACAGATAAAGGCACAGCAGCATTGCCCACGCGGCGCCCAGCAGGAAGTACCCGCCCAGCGCCAGCGCGCCGGGCAGCGAGCGTGGCGTGGCCACGCCGATGACGACGGCGAGCGAGGCGATCAGGCCCGGTTGCGGCGCGGCGGGTCCGAACGTCAGTGGATACGAGCGCGCGAGGCCGCACAGGAGCACCAGTACAAACATGGCGGCGCCGCCGGCCACTGCCCCGCAATGGGCGCTGTACGACGCAATGACCAGCGCCGCCATGCCAAGGCCGGTGAAAAACAGCAGCGTCCTCCCGCGCGCGGGCCGGCTGCCCACCGGGTCGGCCAGGCAGATCCAGAATGCGGCAATCGCCGACCATGCCAGGCCGGGAACCGCGAGCAGCAGCGTGGCGGCCAGCATCACGCCGATGGCGAGGGCGGCCCGCAAGCCTTCGGCGAGGCCGATCTGCTCGGGCACGATGGCAAATACATGGCCTTCCGACCAGGCGGTGCGGCGGGCTATGGACGCGACCAGCGTTTCGGTCAGGCGCATCGCACCGCCACGTGTGAAAGGGTGTCGATGGAGGATGGTGTCATGGCGTGAACAATCAAAAGTGGACGGCAAAACGGTGTCCGTCCACGATACCATCTTCCGCAGCATTGCTCAGCCGTTGGCCGGCATCGGTACCGTCAGCACCCACGTCACGCCGAAGCGGTCTTTCAGCATGCCGTACAGAGGCGCCCATTGCGCCGGCGCCAGCGGCTGCAGCACGGTCGCGCCGTCCAGCATCTTCTCCCACGCGGCGGTGATCTCGACAGGGGCACCGCCGACCACCACGTACATCGCGTTCTCGCCCGGATGCCATGGCCGGCTGGCGGGGACGTCGAACGCCATCACGCGCATGCCGCCGGCGGTGGCGACCTGGCCCCACATGACCTGGTCGGCTTCGTCGGCGTGTTCGACCTGGCGCGCGTCCTGGTAGGTGATGATCGTCAGCTGGCCATCAAAAGCGGCCTGGTAAAAGGCGAGGGCGGCACGGGCGTTGCCGCGGAAATTGAGGTGGGGCGTGGCGCTGAGGGTCATGGTGTTTCCAAAAAAGTGAAGGAGACCCATGGTAGGACGCGCCACTGTCAATTCATGGCAGTATGCTGCGCTCCGGGACATGTTCCTGCAGCCGCCATTCCCTGAGCAACGCCTGGCGCCGGCGCGGATAGCGCTCGCTGAGGTCGTCGGCAGCCTCGATGCGGTCAGTGCGGAAGTTGCGAAAACCGCCGCGCAGTTCGCACCAGCACATCACGACGCGCACCAGGTCGAAGTACACCAGCGCGTACGGCCACACCACGCGTTCCGACAGCGTGCCGCCAGGGTCGCGGTAGGCGATGCGCAGCTTGCGTTCCTGGCGTATCGCCGCGCGCAGCTGGCCGGTTTCCACGGCATGTGCGGGCGTCCTGCCCCGCGGGCCGATCAGCAGCGCCGACGTCTCCAGCTCGCGCCGCAATGCGGGCGGCAGCACCGCGCTCACTTTGGCCAGCGCATGGGCGGCGCCTTTTGCCAGGACCGGGTCGCCGTGTTCGGCGACCATCCGCATGCCCAGCACCAGGGCATCGAGTTCTTCCGCGCCAAACATCAGCGGCGGCAGCATGAAGCCGGGCTTCATCACGTAACCGACACCGGCTTCACCTTCGATGGCGGCGCCTTGCGCCTGCAGGCTGGCGATGTCGCGGTAGAGCGTGCGGATGCTGACGCCGGTTTCCAATGCCAACGCCTGGCCGCTGACCGGGTGGCGGTGGCGGCGTAGCACTTCCAGCAGTTGCAGCAGGCGTTCGGAGCGGGACATGTTCGATGGGCGCGGTGGTGGACAGGACGGTGATTGTCGACGTTCGGCTGCCGGCTCGGCAAGGCCGAGCGGCCGATCGGTTTATTGATCAGCAACGGGCTTACCCGCACGCGGCTATTTCTCCTACGCTGCTGAGCAGGCATTTTTGGCACAATACCTGAAACGGACAGTACCCTGCGACTGTCCCGATCACATGCAAGGAAATCATATGAAAATCTCGTCCAAACTGACTGCCGGTGTACTGGCCATGGCCTTCGCCGGCGCCGCCGTTGCGCAAAGCCACTCGGTTGCCAACACCACCAACCCACCCAACCAGCAAGCGCAAAGCCAGGCGGCGGTCAATGCCACACCAGCGCAGAGCGCGACTGCCCATCAGAACTCGGCGGCGCAGGGCGACTCGAATGCAGGCATGGCGGGCAAGTCCAAGTCCACCAAGGCGAAAAAGAAGACGACTGCCAAAGGTGCAAAAACCAGCGCTGGCACGAGCGCCGAGGCATCCATGGAATCGCAGCCTTCTGAAAAGACCGCAAATTCGGTCGAGCGTTCGGCATTTGATTCGGCGCCGAAAAGCGGGAAGTAAAACTGAAGCGATGGAAAGTGGCGGAAGGCAGAAAGAGTCGAACTTACATGGGAGCGGCTGACGCCCCCAACCGGGTTTGAAGCCCGGCCACACCACCGGATGTGATTGCCCTCCGTACTACTGAACAACGACCCGGCGCAGGTGACTACGCCGGGTTTTGACCATTCATGTCTGGTCTTCCGGCCACGTTGCGTTGGGACGCAGGACATGGCGGTTTTGTATGCGGCGAGTATAGCCGGTCCGGTCGAAATACTCCAACACCTGCACAGCACGCTTTCTTCCCAGCCCGGTCGCATCGCGGAAACTAGCAGTCTCGCCGTCCGCCGATTCGGCGATCAGGCGCGCCAGCGCAGACAGGGCGCGCGGGTGATAGAACAGGTCTGTCACGACCTGGCTGGCCATGCCGGCGCGCGCGAGTTTGCGCAGCAGGCGGCGCACCTCGTCTTCGGGCAGCTTGCATGTCGCCGCCAGGTCGCGCACCCACGGCGGATCGAACCTGCCAGCGTCGAGCTCCGCCAGTAACTTTGCGCCCGTGACACGTTCGGCCTGCGTCAGCTCGACGCTGTGCGATGGCAGGTGCAGGCGGTTGGCGCTGATGCGCAGCTGGCCTGCGTCCAGCAACGTCGATAACAAGCCGGTCCACAGTGCCTCGTCAGCATCCGGATACGCCATGCGTTTCAGGTGCCAGCGTTCCGGGCCGGCGTCGTCGGGCACCCGCGCGTGGTACGCGGCGACGACGTCGAGTACCTTTTGCTGCAGCGGCGCCATCGTCGCCGGATCGATCAGCAACTGGTCGCCACCCGGCAGGGGCAGGCGCAGCGTGGCGGCCGGCAGGTCCAGCTGTTCAGGCGCGCGCTGCGCCAGCCGCACCAGCATCGAGAGCTTGATGCCGGCCGGGCTGTGCGCCAGCAACGCGGCGGCGTCGGCATCCACGGCGAACCGGCGCAGCGCATCGCGCCACGCAAAGCGCGCCGGCGTGCGGCGTTTGCGCGCGGCGCCAAATGGATCGAGCACGGTGCCGCCGCCGATGGTCAGCGTGGCCTGGGCATTGCGCAGCACGAAGCGATCGCCCGGCACGGCGTGGACCGGCGCGTCGAACACCAGCTGCACGACGCCTTCATCGTTCAATGGCACCAGGTGGGCCAGGTGGTGCGCGGCGCCCAGGTGCACGTGCACTGGCATCCAGGCCGACAGCGGCGGCGCGTCGGCGCCCAATACCACGTCGGCGTCGAGGCGTTCCGAGCATACCGACAGGGACGGGGCGACCAGCCAGTCGCCGCGGGCGATATCGTCGCGGTTCACGCCAGCCAGGTTGAGCGCGAGGCGCTGGCCGGCGTGACCCGTTTCCGCGCTCTGGTTCTGGGCGTGGATGGCGCGCACGCGCACAAGCTCGCCGCCAGGCGCCAGCACCAGGCTGTCGCCCACCGCCACGCTGCCGGACAAGGCGGTGCCAGTGACGACGGTGCCCCGCCCGGCCAGCACGAACGCGCGGTCGACGCCAAGGCGGAACAGCTGTTCGTGGCCATGCGCCGGCAGCGTGGCGGCGATCGTGTTGAAATGGTCCAGTACTCCCGCTACGCCAGCATCGTCTGGATCGAGCGCGTTGGTGCGGAACAGCGGCGCTTCCGCGAACGGCGTATTCGCCAACAGCATGGCGATGTCGTTTTCGACCTGTGTCAGGCGGTCGGCGTCGGCGCGGTCGGCCTTGGTGATGGCGACCACCGCACGGCCCACGTTCAGGTGGCGCAGGATGGCCAGGTGTTCGCGCGTCTGCGGCATGACGCCATCGTCGGCCGCCACGACCAGCAGCGCCACGTCGATGCCGGTGACGCCTGACGCCATCGTGCGGATGAATTTTTCGTGGCCCGGCACGTCGATGATGCCGAGCCGTTCGCCGCCGTCGAGCACACGGTACGCGTAGCCAAGCTCGATCGATATGCCGCGCGCTTTTTCTTCCTTGAGCCGGTCGGTGTCGACACCGGTCAGTGCGCGCGTCAACGTGGTCTTGCCATGGTCGATATGGCCTGCGGTGCCGACGATCATGCGGCTAACTGTCTCAATTGAGACCTGAATTCGTCCACATGAGACGCCTCGAGGCAGCGTAGATCGAGCCACAGCGCGTCGTCGCCAATCCTCCCGATGACCGGGCGGGGCAGGGCGCGCAGCCGGTGCTCGAGGCGGCCGAGCGGATTGCCGCGCTGGCGGCTGGCCGCGCGCATCACCAGGCCGTAGCTGGGCAAGACGTTTACCGGCAGCGCGCCGCTGCCGATCTGGCTGTTCATGGGCTCGGCGGTAACGGTCCACTCCGGGCCCAGCAAGTCCTGGAATTGCGGCATCAGCTGCATCGCGATGGTTTGCATCGACTGCGCGGGACGCGTCAACAGCCGCAGCGTGGTCAGGCGCTCGGCCAGCAGGTCCGGCGCGCGATACAGATTGAGCACCGGTTCGAGGGCGGCCAGCGTCAGCTTGCCGACGCGTAGCGCCCGTTTCAAAGGATGCTTCTTGATGGCCGCGATCAGGTCGGCGCGCCCGGCGATGATGCCGCACTGCGGTCCGCCCAGCAGCTTGTCGCCGCTGAAGGTGACCAGGTCGGCGCCGGCTTCGATGGTTTCGCGTACCGTCGTTTCGTGCGGCAGGCCATAGCGTTCCAGGTCGACCAGCGTGCCGCTGCCCAGGTCCACTGCGACCGGGATCCCCTTCGCGCGCGCCAGCGGCACCAGTTCATCGAGCTCGATCGCCTTGGTGAAGCCGGTGATGGCGTAATTGCTGCAATGGACCTTCATCAGCATCGACGTGTTCGCGCCGATGGCATCGTCGTAATCGTGCAGGTGGGTGCGGTTGGTGCTGCCGACTTCACGCAGGATGGCGCCGGCGCGGACCATGATGTCGGGGATGCGGAAGGCGCCGCCAATTTCCACCAGCTCGCCGCGCGAGACAATGACTTCCTTGTTGGTGGCCAGCGTGGCCAGCAGCAGCAGCACGGCGGCGGCGTTATTGTTGACGACCGTGACGGCTTCCGCGCCGGTCAGGGCCAGCAATTGTTCTTCGACCAGGCTGTCGCGGTCGCCGCGCTTGCCGGTCTCCATGTCCCATTCAAGGTTCATCGGCCAGCGCAGCGCGTCGACCACCGCCGCAATGGCGGCATCCGGCAGCAGTGCGCGGCCGAGATTGGTGTGCAGCACCGTGCCGGTCAGGTTGAACAGCGGGCGCATGGTTGACTCGTTGGCACGGGCCAAGGCGGCGCCGGCCTGCTGCAGGATCGCTTCAGGCGACTGGTCAGCCGCCGGGGCAGTGGCAGTAGAAACGCGCAACGCGTCGAGGACAGCACGCACGGCGTCGGTCGTCTGCTCGCGGCCGTACTGTTCGATCAGGGGCGCGCAGTGCTCATGGGCCAGCAGCGTGTGGACCGCCGGCAGGCGCCGCAGGGACGCTGTTGAGGCCTCCAGCGGCGCCGCCATTACAGTTCCTCTTTCAGCCACAGCAGCGGATTGCCGCTGGCGCGCGCATAACCCGCTTCCGAGACCAGCATGTCCAGCGTCAGGCTGGCCAGGTCGTCGGCCAGGGGATCGATCTGGTAATCGTGCTCCTGGTTGAAGATTTTGCGGTAGGTATGGCAGGTGTCGCAGGTTTCCGCGCGCGCCATCTTGGTCGGGTCCGACAGCTTGTTGATGCGCGTCTGGCCGTGCGTGTCAGGGTCGATGGGGCCCGGCTCCGGGGTGTTGATATCGGTGATGGCCTGGTAGTGGATCTTGTCGTTCGCTTCGCAACACGAGCACTTCACGCGCACCATGTGCCATTCGCTGGCGCAGAGTGAACAATGCAGGTAGCGATAACCCTGCGACTGGCCGCCGATGCGGATCACGCTGGCCACCGGATGCGAACCGCACACCGGGCACAGCGTGCCGGTGATCAAAGGCGCAGCCCAGGCTACGTCCAGCTGCGCGGCCATGATGGTCCAGCACACTTGCAGGGCAGCGGCAATGAACGGCGCGGCCAGCGTGTCGATGCCGTCGGTGGCGGCGTCGAGGATCAGGTCGGCGATGCCTTCCAGCGCGGCAGTATCGAGCGCGCGCAGGTGCGCCAGCGCCGGGACCATCTGGGTGCGCACGGCGTCATTGGCTTCCAGTGCGTCGAGCAGCTCGGCGAACACGGTGCGCCATTCGGCGGGACGCTCGCCGCTGGCGGGCAGCGGCGGCATATTGTGATTGTGGGCTTGCTGCATCAGCTCATCGGCGGGCAGCGTGACGCCGGCCGGCAGGCGTTTCGCCGTTACCGCTGCCTGGGCATCGACCAGTGCGGCCATGGCCAGCAAGTAACCGCTGTAGCCCGGCTCGACAGGGATCGCTTCGACCTGGTTCTGGGCCAGGTCGCGCAGGCGCGCGGCACGCGCTGTGAACAGAGCGCCCGGCTGCGGCAGGTGCAGGCGGATGATGGCGTTGTGATCGAGTGTTTCGATCTCGCCGGGTTGCAGCAGACGTTGTACCAAGGTATTCCCCAATATGAAAAAAGCCGGGCTGCATTGAGCAGCCCGGCATATTTTAGTTCAGAACTGCACTACTTGTTCAAAGCAGGTCTTGTTTGCGCTCGGCTGCGTGCATTTCGGCAGCGGTCTGGGTTTTGACGCCAGCGCGCTTCTCGTCCTGCATCACTTGCTCGAACCACAGCGGATGGTGCTTGCGCGCCCAGCCATACGTAACGGTGCCGCGCACCATCGCGCCGATCGAACCCTTGATCCACAAGCCTGCGTAGATGTGGACGATGATCGAGACAATGATCACGAACGCAAAGAACGCGTGGAACAGGTTGGAGAAGCGGCGCAGACCGATCGGGAAGTATGCGCTGAAATATTCGCGCCAGATCACGATGCCGGTCAGCAGCAGGCCGATCATGCAGACAATCAGTGCGAAGAACAGCAGCTTCTGGCCGGCGTTGTAACGGCCGATCTTGGGCAGGTTCTCTTCACGATTGTTCAGCACGTCGCCCATCTGGCGCAACCACTGCTTGTCTTCCTTCTCGAACTTGTTGTGGTGCCAGAAGCGCACCACCAGCCAGGCGAACGACAGGAACATCGCCACACCCAGGAACGGGTGCAGGATGCGCGTCCACTGCCCGCCGCCCAGGAACACGGCCATCCAGGCCATGGCCGGATGGAACATGGCCAGGCCGGACACCGCCAGCAGGATGAACAGGATTGACGTCACCCAGTGGTTGCTGCGCTCGTTCGGACGGTACCGTTCGATGAGGGGATTGCCATCGACGTCATGGCGGACATCAGGCTGGAAACGGCCGGCGGCATCACGCTTCATGATGGTCTTCCTTCCGTTCACCTTTGATGTCGCGGGCCGCGTCGAGCGCTTCCGCTTCCTCGACCTTCGTGACTTGGTTCGGTCCGACGCGCGAGTAGTGGAACCAGCCAGCCACCGCCGCCGCCGCCATGCCGGCCAGCGCCAGTGGTTTTGCCGCACCCTTCCAGAGGCCCACCATCGGGCTGATCTTCGGATTGGCGCGCAAGCCGTGGTACAGCGTCGGCTTGTCGGCATGGTGCAGCACGTACATCACGTGCGTGCCGCCCACGCCCAGCGGGTCGTACAGGCCGGCGTTTTCGAAACCGCGCGACTTCAGGTCCTCGATGCGCTCGGCAGCGTGAGTCTTCATGTCTTCCTTGGTGCCGAACACGATGGCGCCCGTTGGACACGTTTTCACGCAAGCCGGTTCCTGGCCAACCGCGACACGATCCGAACAGAGTGTACATTTGTACGCGCGGTCATCGACCTTCGAGATGCGCGGGACATCGAACGGGCAACCGCTGACGCAGTAGCCGCAACCAATGCAGTTTTCCTGCGCAAAGTCGACGATGCCATTGGTGTATTGCACGATCGCGCCTGGCGCCGGGCAGGCTTTCAGGCAGCCCGGGTCTTCGCAGTGCATGCAGCCGTCCTTGCGGATCAGCCACTCGAGGTTGCCGTCGTCCTTTTCCACTTCCGAGAACCGCATCACGGTCCACGATTGCGGGGTCAGGTCGATCGGGTTGTCGTACACGCCGAAGTTGGAACCGACGTCGTCACGCAGGTCGTTCCACTCCATGCACGCCGTCTGGCATGCCTTGCAGCCGATGCATTTGGATACATCGATCAGCTTGGCGACCGTGCCGGTGACAGGCGAGCGTGCAACGGGCGGCTGCACAGTCGTCGCCGACATGCGCTTGATATCTAAAGATTGCAAAGCCATATATTTCTCTCTATGCCTTCTCGACTTTCACCAGGAACGACTTGAATTCCGGTGTTTGCGAATTGCCGTCACCCACCACTGGCGTGAGGGTGTTGGTCAGATAGCCCGGTTTGGTCAGACCCTTGAAACCGAAGTGAATCGGCAGGCCGACCGTGTGGGTCATCTTGCCATCGATTTTCAACGACCTGATTCGCTTCGTCACCACAGCCTTGGCAACGATGCTGCCACGCTTGGACGACACGCGTACGCGCCCGCCATTGACCACGCCGATATCCTTGGCCAGGCCTTCACCGATTTCCACGAACTGTTCCGGCTGGATGATGGCATTCAGACGTGCATGCTTGGTCCAGTAGTGGAAGTGCTCGGTCAACCGGTAGGTGGTGGCCACGTGCGGGAAGTCCTTGGCGGTGCCGAACTGCGCCCGGTCGTCCGGGAACACGCGTGCCCCTGGATTGCTGGTGGCGCGCGGGTTGTTCGGGTGCATCAAGTTCTTGCCGACCGGGTTTTCAAACGGCTCGTAATGCTCGGGGAACGGCCCCTCGTTCATCATGCCGCGGGCGAAGAAACGCGCCACGCCTTCGGCATTCATGATGAACGGGTTCATGCCGTTCTCGGGCGGTTCATCCACCTTGAAATCCGGAATGTCGGCGCCGCTCCAGGTTGCGCCGTTCCAGCCGATCAGCTTCCTGGTCGGGTCGAAAGGCTTGCCCTTGGTGTCGCACGATGCACGGTTGTACAGCACGCGGCGGTTGGCCGGCCAGGCCCACGCCCAGCCCAGCGTATTGCCGATGCCGGTCGGGTCGCTGTTGTCGCGCCGTCCCATCTGGTTGCCCGCTGCGGTCCAGGAGCCGGCGAAAATCCAGCAGCCGGACGCCGTGGAACCATCGTCCTTGAGCTGGGCGAAGCTTGCTACCTGTTCGCCTTTTTTCAGCAGGACCTTGGTTGGATCTTTTGGATCCGGAATTTCCACCAGCGCCTTGCCATTGAATTCCATCGCCAGTTCTTCTGGAGACGGGCTCATTGGCTTGGCATATGGCCAGGTCAGGTTGACGATCGGGTCAGGGAACTTGCCGCCGTCGGTCTGGTACATCTTGCGCATGCGCATGAAGAGTCCCGACATGATTTCCAGGTCGCTCCTGGCCTGGCCGGGAGGTTCCGCGCCTTGCCAGTGCCACTGCAGCACGCGCGACGACGACACCAGCGAACCGCGCTCTTCCGCAAACACGGTCGTTGGCAGGCGGAACACTTCGGTCTGGATCTTCGACGGATCGACGTCGTGGAATTCACCGAAGTTCTTCCAGAACTCGGCCGTTTCAATCGCCAGCGGATCCATCACGACCAGGAATTTCAGTTTTGACAGCGCTTCGGTGACTTTCTGCTTGTTCGGGGCAGACGCCAGTACATTGAAGCCCTGGCAGATATAGCCGGTCATTTTGCCTTGGTGCATCAGTTCGATGGCCTGCAGCAAATCGTATGGCTTGTCCAGCTTCGGCAGGTAGTCGAAGGCGAAGTTGTTCTCGGCAGTTGCCGCATCACCCCACCACGATTTCATCAGCGAAACGTGGAATTTCTTGTAGTTGCTCCAGTACGACAGCTGATTTGGGCGCAGCGGCTTCGATGCCCGAGCATCGATGTAGCCGCCGAAGTCCTGCTCGCCCTCGAACGGCAGCGTCATGTAACCCGGCAGCAGGTTCGACATCAGGCCCAGGTCGGTCAGGCCCTGAATGTTCGAGTGGCCGCGCAGGGCGTTCATGCCACCGCCGGCGATGCCGATGTTACCCAGCAGCAGCTGCACCATGGCGCCGAGGCGAATGGTTTGCGCGCCGGTCGAGTGGTGCGTCCAGCCTAGTGCGTACAGGATGGTGCCGGCGCGGCCCGGCACGGCGGTCGATGCAAGCGCATCGGCCACAACCTGGAATTGCGCAGGCGGCACGCCGCAGATCTGCTCCACCATCGCCGGGGTATAGCGCTAGTAGTGCTTCTTCATCAGCTGGTAGACGCA
>Ga0265780_10008042_pt1 | contig 12859 bp, 12 predicted proteins | sample P1T30metagenome_FD_192432 | JGI IMG/M metagenome (GOLD analysis project Ga0265780, IMG submission 192432) | Plant litter microbial communities from East Loma Ridge, Irvine, California - P1 T30 | ecosystem: Environmental > Terrestrial > Plant litter > Unclassified | place: USA: California...
GTACCTTACAAGTACCGAAGGTGCATAATGCAGGAAGGCTTAAGGTGCCAGGGCGGACTACTCACAACGCCACTCTCGATCCAGATGCAACCTCATCCATCTAGACTCTTACAAAGGATCACTCCCGGATGGCGGGTCGCAACGCTGAGGAGGTAATGCGATCGACTTCGGATAATACAGCCGCATGGGTCACTCACTGGACGGCTAACTGCCCAGTCTTACAGCCCAAAGCCAATCTTGTGGAAGCCAAGCGGAGTGAATTGCCAATGCCGTGGTTTTGGAACTCACGAGCAGCGGAAGCTCGCATTGCGCCTTGCTTCTACTTTTGTCCTTGAAGTCATTATTGCAATGAGTTCCATGTGCGACATTCGACATGGAGACACGCTCAGCACAATGCTAGCTCAATACAAGACGCTCCTCCCCCAAGGCACCACCCCTTCGACAAACGAAGCAGGGTAACCGGCTTGCAGCAAGGGGCTATGACTTGCACGTCGGCTTGAAGCGAAGAAACACGACTCAGTGAAGACCATCGGAACGCAGCATCCGGAATCCTTTCGAATTGCCGAATTATAGTCCCAATTATCTCGAGCGCCAAAACGTCTGGCGTTGTCAAGATGGGATAAAGTTGGCGATCTTCACCCCAAACTAACCCCCGCATAACCGCCCCCGCACGCGAGATGGGCTTCACCCCTGCCACTCTGCTGGTCGTGATGCAGCTCCCCACATTTTAGTTTCATGTCGCTCCCGCAGCTATTGTAAATGCTCGTTGTCTTGCGAATATCATAAGCTTGAATGTTTGCCTTGAGAATTTCGTTCATCTTCATCTATTTACTACATCCTTACATCTTGGCGCGACCATGCCGTTAGGTATATTAGACGACAGCAAACTCGAGCATGTTCCTGGAACAGCGCCATTGAGCGAGCTAGGCAGGACCGATCTTGAGATTGCGGCTTCTGGTGTTGATCGTGGTCTGCTGAAGCACGACAAGACTGGTGAAATCGTCCTCGTTCCTCAGCCCTCAGACTCACCAAATGATCCGTACAACTGGCCAAGATGGAAGAAGGAGATGTTCACGGTCGTGATCGCGTATGGGTGTGGATGCGTCGGGGCTATTGGACCGTTGTTGACGCCAGCTTTCGTACCGTTGGCTGACCAGTTCGGTGTACCACTTCAGCGCTTCACTCTCGGTTGTAATGGATCTTGCATCGTTGCAATTGCCGCTGGTAGTCTTGTTTGCAACGCACTGGCTGTCAAGGTTGGCAAAAGACCAGTCTACATTGTCACTACTATTGGGCTGGCAGTCTCATGCTTCTGGGCCGCTGAAGTCAAGAGTTTCGGTTCACTGGCTGCAGCAAGAACTATACAAGGCTTCTGTATGGCGCCTTTCGAAGCTCTGATCCCGGCTTCTGTAGCAGACATTTGGCATGTTCATGAGCGTGGTTTCCGCATGGCGATATTCAATCTCGGCGTGCTTGGTGGCATCAATCTCGCTGGACCAATTGGTAAGTACATTCTCTGCAAATCTTTTGAATCAGCTACTAATACATCCTAGCTGGATCTGTCATCCAAGAAGGCTCTTATCGCATCGCCATGCATGCAATGGGCGGTGCAATGGTGGTTATGCTTCTCCTTGTCATCTTCTTCATGCCCGAATCCGCCTTCGTACGACGCGGCGCACTTAACATCGATACCAGCGACAAGACCCTCGACATCGGAAAGTCTGAGAAGGAGAATGTCGAAGACATCGAGGAACGACATGCCGTTAGCGTATCTTCCGAACCCAAATGGTCCTACACGAAGGAACTTCTGCCATGGGCTGGCTACTGGGATCACGTATCGTTCTGGAGGACACTACTGCGCCCTTTCTTCATGATCGTATCTCCGATAGTCATGTGGGCGACATTGCTGTTCACCATCTGTATATCCTGGCTGGTTCTGATCTCCATCACGCTGTCGCAAATCTTCTCGGCGCCTCCATACAACTTCTCTGTCAGTGCAGTCGGCGCTACCAATGTGTCGTCATTTATCGCATCCGTATTAGCTACGCTCGTAGCAGGATATATCATCGATGGCGTGGCCAGATACATGTCGACGCGCAACAATGGTGTCTTCGGTAAGTAAGCCAGACAGACACTGAGCCTTCACTGACGATAACATAGAACCCGAGTTCCGTCTCCCAATCATGATTACCTACCTCATCTTCACCGCAACCGGATTCTTCGCCTGGGGCCAATCCCTATACAATCAAGATCCGTGGCCTATCCCCGTCATTGTCTGCATGGGCCTGATCAACCTCGGCGTGCAACTCGGCACCACATCCGTAGTCACATATGTGAGCGACTGCCATCGTGAACAATCCGCCGAAGCGTTCGCTATCATGAACTTTATCAAGAACATGTTTGCCTTCGGGTTGACGTTCTATGCGAATAATTGGCTAGCCGCACAAGGTGTGAGGGATGCGTTTTATGTCATTGGCGGAACGACTGTTGCGGTGACTGTAACAACTATTCCGATGTACATATATGGCAAGAAGGCGCGGAGCTGGGTGCATAGGTCTAGGGTGCTCGATAGAGTGTTGAAGAAGGTGTAAGACGTGGCCCATCGAAAGTGGCCGCGACATTACTAACTCGGGGCACGGTAACGAATTGTGTAACAACTTCAAGCATCCTTCTTGTAAACTAAGTTCTTCTAGTATACAATAGTAACACTTGGAAGGCACTTAAATTAGGCCAGTACCTGAATGCGACTCATTGACTCAATCAAGTTCTAGCATACCACCAGGTGCAGCAATAATTCGTGCGCGCTCGGTTTGAGTTCATTCTATAATGAAAGATTGATTGTTACTTTATACATAAGTCTAACAAGACTCAATAAATTCTTAGCAGGCAATGCAGTCTTAGGAAAGACGTAAATCAGGTTGACGGTTCCTTTGTAAGAAACTGAGAGCTTTCGGACATAGTGCGCTCGAGTTATTGCGGCACCTGGTGACACCGTCTTATGCTGACATCAATTTGAGTTGTACGACTTATGTGACCAGCTCAGCGGCCATGTCAACCAGAGGCCCGCGTGTTTGTGCGACGTCAACTACGAGTGATCATGGAGGTGGTCAAAGCCAAACCTGAGCAGTCAGAACTGGCCATGACTCACGAAAAGGCTCATGAACAACAAAGCATGTCTCATAAATCGATCACGTATGCAATTCTCTCTTGAAAAATTATTCACCTATTTTTGTGTCTTGATGCGCTAATTCAAATCGAGTTGCTACAAAATAGAAAAGTTTCACAACAGCTGAAGTCAGACGAAAGGGCTCATTTGAAGCGCATCAGTAGCATCAGCTCACATGTATGAAAGGTCTAGTAGTATTTTCTGATTTAAAGTGGTTTTGTCTACAGGCAATCCTAGAAGTACAGGCATCATGACTTTTCAGCCTCGGACTCAGTAGACGCCCACTGACTACTATGATCGGACCCCGTAACGTTCGCTGGCTGATCTGTGGCCGCCCCCTCACTAGGTATGACGCTGCCGTCTGGGCTCTTCTCCAATTCCTTTCCACAGTACTTACACTTGATATGCTTTTCAAAATCAACGGTTTCCCAGTAAGTTTTGGTGCTACAATCGGGACACGTGAAAGACTCTCGAGTCTTGTCCAAAATGCTACTCATTTTCATCGACTCATCACCAATCTTTGGCTCTTCCTTCTTATCATAGTTCCATTCTGGGTTAAAAGGATGTCCAGCTTCCACTGCGCTTCCGCCAGGCGTTGCTAGAACGTTCATATGAGACTCAGCGGCCACAGTCTGCGTTCTTCCAACCTCCCCAGAAAGTGACCTGATGAGGGCGAATTGGCCAGTCTTATTTTGCTCTATCTGTTCGGCACTGTTCTTATGAGCGAAATGGAGGTGAAAAATCATACGAATTTGACCTACGCTTTTTCTTTAACCTCGTCGTTGGTGAGTCTCCTGGATAAAAGTGGAGGGGGTGCTTTTTCTGAGGTCTGTGGTTCGCTCATGTTGATCGAAGGTTGGTTCAATAGTGTGATTGTTTAGAATGGTTCTAGTAAGTGTTATAGTTGCCTGATGGTTTGCTGTATGTAGTGCAATCTACGAAACCCTTCAGAGCCAACTTTTTATATTCACCTGTATGACTGTACCGCCATGACACTTGACTGGACCACGAATCTGACGCAGCGACTGTGAGTTGGTGGTGAGTCTTTCTTGCCACACTCAACTCTCCAAGTCATACAGCAGGCACCCACCGGTCCTGAAGTTGTACACAAAAGCCTTTCCACCCTCACCACTTCCCCTACCTTCCTCGTTCTTCATTTCATTCCACCGCGCTCTGTATCCGAGTAGTAAATCGTGAAGCTCCTGGAGGTATTTTCTCTCGGCGATTGGCATCTTCTGGATGGCTTGGCGCCAGGAATCGGGGTCGCTCAATCTGGTCTCGCGAATCAGATTCATGACCTCTTCCTTGGTCTCGATGGCTGCAATGGGCGCAGAGTTGAAGGACAAGAGAAGCTCCACAGACCGAGTTTGTGCGGCTTCGACGATTGACCACTTGTTCGACTTCTTGGAGCGGTGTTGTGCTATGAGGACATCGACGTTGTTCTTGGCGGATGCTGGTGCGGAAGAGCTTGTAGTAGGTACGGTTTTAGTGAGACGCTGTGCAGCGCTACCTTCTCGAGCCTCGCGGTCTCGGAGCTCGTTACGAAGGTAGTTTAACAGGTCGCCAGTGCGAAGGTCTGTATCTTCTTTCTTTCCGATAGACTTGACCTTGAGCTCTGGCTTGTCTGGTGCAAGACCATGTTTAATGACGATAATCCAGCTGTGTCTATCTTCCCTGTAGTGGCGGAGTATGTCTTCGATCGAGTGGGCGTCTACGGCGAGTTCTGCGGTGTAACCATGTGCAATGAGCTCAGCCACCAGCTTGACACCAGCCGAGCGAAGCACGTTGGAGTCAAAACTGGCTATTAGACAGTCGCAGCGTCGTGGCATCCATGATACTATCGCTTTGTCTTCGTCGGCATGCTTCTTCAGGAATGTCGACTTTTCTGGCTTTTTGAGGTATCGTGTCATAGCGTTTACAAGTCTGTCCCAACCAAGATTCACACCGACAGCATGGTAGCTAGAGGTCGGATGGGCGTGACCTGGTCCCTTAGGTCGGTACTCTTCAATCAGTTTGTCGTACCGTCCACCAGCAGCCAACACCTCGCGCTGCTTGGTGTCAAACAAGCATTGGAACATAATGCCCCCAGCATAGAACTTTTCGTTGAAGCTACCCAGAACGCTGACGTAGACCTTTCGCTTTACGCTCCATAGCTTAGTGTAGCCCACCACGGATTTCAGATGTGCGAAGATTGCGTGTGTTCGATCAAGGTACTTGGTGCCCTCAAAAATGCGTCTCAGTTTAGAGAAAGCCTTTTCTGGTGAATCTCTCCAGTCAAAGCGTGCAAGATCGTCCAGTGATGTGGAGGATATACCGACATCAGAAGACCGCAGTAGATTCCGTATCACTTGCCAAGTGTTCCTTCCAGTGTTCAGCCTGCTTAGCACCGTCTTTACAAGTGGGCGTTGCGGGGCGCTAATACGGCAAAAGTCCATTACGATGTCCAGAAGGGCTGCATGGTTGAGATGGAAGCACATCTGTGTGGAGCCGAATGCAGGGAACTCGTCAATGATGTCATCGACGACCTTCAGAACTTCAGCTTCTTTCAGAGCAAGATCCAGTGTGTCGTATGACAAGATGTCAAAGTCTGCCTCGCCATTACTACGAGGTGCACCCCCAGAATAACTGTCTCGGAAAACTTGGCCGATTGTAAATGTCTTCTCGAGAAATGGTGCGCCACGACCAATGCTCCGAGCATACGGCAGAGTCAGATCGTACGGGAGCTGAACTAGGGTTCCAGAAGGATCGAAAAGTTTGACAGCGTTCGTATTGGCATAGTGATCTGACCAGGGCAGAAGGGGCTGACGCTGAATCTCGACAGCACCGTGGCTACGGAAGACCATAGCCAGTCTGTCCCTGACAAGATTCTGCAACAAAATGTCGTTTGCCTTAATGGTGTTGGCTGCAACACCCATGTCCCATGCATAATCCCGGGCTTGCGTGTCCGGCTGTTGAGAGAAAAGAGCAGCCATCATTTTCGCGTAGTGTGGGGAGTTGCGATCAGATAGCGCTTTGAGTGCTTCTTTGACAGCCTCGTCTTCGATCTGCAGGGGAACCTTTCCAGTCCGCAGTAGCTCACCACAACTCGGTCGCTCAGATGGTCGATGACTAATGAGGGACTCGATGATGCTACCCTGCAGTGCCTTCTCTGGTGTCTGGAACTCCGCAGGCAGACCGTGCTTCCTTTCTCTTAAGGATCGAATGGTTCTATCCCGCTCCATCGCTGTTGTCAAAGGGAAGCACATTTCGAAAAAGATGATGCCCATGGAGTACATGTCAACCTTATCGCTGTAGTTGCCAGTCATGTTGGAACTGAGCTCTGGCGCTACATACAGCGCAGTACCCACACTTCGAGTCATGTCGCCATCCTGGATTCCTGCGGACGCTTTCTTGTCGGGTCTTTGGTACTGACCACTGGTAGCGAGACCAAAATCACCAATCTTAGGGATTTTAGCCACATCGATGAAGATGTTGTCTGGTTTGAGGTCACGATGTATGATACCAAGTGCATGAATATGCGCAAGGCCTTCTAACATCTGTCGAAACAACCTCCAATACTCATCCGGCTCATCGTGCAGACCTCTCCGGATAAGATCCCTTAACGTCTGCTTTTCGCAGAATTCCATCTGAATATACAGAATTGATCTCGTCGATCGTTGGTGGTGTGAATTAGAAAGCGTGCGTCTCTTTACCATGGGAGATCGAGGTCCGACACTTGCGGTACCAGTATCATCTTCTAGTTGCAATCAGCCTTGCTACACTACAATTTTAGCAAATTTATATACGTACCAGAGTCAGAGCCAAATATGACCGCATCCTCATCCTCGTCTGAACCTGCATCAGAACCAAATTCGATCTTGGGGTAGCCACTAGAGCTGATGAAGTCTAAGCCTCCAGTGCTTGTACTGAACGCCATGCCGTTTGCGCTGTTGTCCGAGCCATCTGATTCGCTTCCAGATTCATCACTGTTCAAGGTTGTGGACTCATCATCGCCCGCCTCAGGCATGCCAAGCGTATCTTCTTCTGGCCAAGCAGTATAATAGCGCACCACACAGGGGTGGTTCAGTTGTGACAACAGCATTACCTCGGAAAGTACATTGCTAAGCGCGGCCGCCGACTTTTGCTTGATTTTCTTGATCGCATAGGTTCGTCCATCGACCTTGTTGCGTGCTTTCACCACCACGCCATAGCCGCCTTTTCCTAGTCGGCCTTGCTCAACCCAGTCAGTGGCATATCGCGAGTAAGATCCTCCGACTCCGGACGAAGACTCTCGCCGAAGTTTGAAGCGACTCAAAGAAGTCGAGGAGTGGCGAGATCGTATTGGTGACTGGGGTAGGTCGTAAATCGGAACATCGTCCCTCAGAAATTCACATGGGATGAGATCGAAAGCAGACGGTCGCTTCTTTGGGTCAGGTTTGAAGAACTTCCTCATGATCTCCTGAAGTGGATCGGAGCACTTCAGGCTCTCCGACAGATCCTTTGGTGAGTTGTACTTCTGAGGCACATCAAGTCCGAATAGCATTTGTAGGAAAACTACCCCGAGATCCCAGACATCTGTCTTTCGTGTGCGACGCGCATCCTGTGCTAGCTCTGCGGCAATCCAGAAAGCTGATCTGGAAGTAGTGGAGACTGGCTCGCCCCTACACAGATTTTGCATAACATGCAGGCTGTCCTGAAAGCCCGCATCTGCCAAAATGACCGAGATGCTGCCAGTAGCAGATTTCTTGAAAAGAACATTGCGAGGGTGTACACGTCTGTGAACGATACCATTGCGATGAAGGAAGTCGAGGGCTTCTAGGAGCTCGATGGTCCAAGAGCGCACTTTGGTTACAGTGACAGGGCCATCATCTTCCAGCTTTTCGCCTAAAGACCCTTTGCTTGCTTGCTCCATAAGTATATTGATTTCCCATCCGGAGGAAGGTAGATGCTCAATCTTGAAATCTAGCACGGTCATGACAGCGTTTTGCCGTAGTCGCTTGATCTCTTCCATCTCTTCCTCAAACTCCATAATGGCCTTCTTCAGTTGAGGTCCCGCAGAAGAGTTCCCACCGCCCACACGAGCACGCTTCAAGATGAGGGTCAGAGCAGAAGAATTTCCCGCAGGCTTGACAAGCAGATTCTCAGTAACAGGGCCGGCACGGAAGGGAAGCATACCTTCCACCACGCTGCAGTCTACCAGTGAGTCGCCATGAGGGAATGAGACTGTTCTGTCGAATGAAATGCGGCTGGGGTTCTCTTCGGTGGGAAAGTAGGAGGTTGGTACGACTGCAGACGCTCTGTGTTTGCGCTTTACCATCAAGTCCTTGCGGCGCATCTCGTCGCTAACTAGTTGCTGCAACATGCGCTCTTCCTCGGCTTGCTCTTCGTCTTTCTTCCTTTGAAGCTCCTGCTCTTGCTGCTTTGCAGTCTCAGCAGCCGCAGCTTCTTGAACGGCACGTTCGGCGTCCAGGTTCTCAAAAGTGCCGTCGTTTTCGCGTACAGCAACTTCGTCTTCGAGGATGTCTTGAATGGCAGTTGCTATTTCATGAATCATGACCTCTCCAAGCAACTCCTTTGGTCGTGTCTTTAGCAGACTCTGTAGCTTTGTACAGGTCTTCTTCCGGAGATTAGTTGCCTTCTCGAGCGTCAGAGCGGGCAGCGACTTTGGATATGTCGCGGTGAGTTTTGCGCACAACGTTATTGATATATCGTCGTTGGAGAAAGATCTCAGCTTCAGGCGCAAAACCCGATCTGTAGTTTTCTGCGTTCTGTTAGTCACGTCCCGTGTGCATTGAGTCATTCTCTTCCAAAAGTGGTTCTCTATCACCCAGAAATTATGAAACACTTACACTCCACGCTCCTGTAGCTTCCGATTCTTCGTAGTCGTCCATGAATATGGCCTTTAAGACTTCACGTTCATCTTCTTGTGCCTTCTCGTACGTTTCTGAGGGTTGCGAATCCATTCGAGGTCGGATCGGAAGTGCCTCCGTAACAGGACTGGTAGCCGGAGAACCTCCATTTGTTTTGCTGGTGAGGACATTCTGCTGCTTGCTTTTATTCCTGGGTGTTCTATGCGGTGCCATATTGGGCTGTCTTGTGGTTGGTTGAAGGATCCGTCATGAAGGGTTTGACGGAGAGACGAGCAGCCGAAGCTGCCGCCCTTAGACTGTAGACATCACGTTCACTTTTGGTTTCGAGTGAAGGTGTGCAGTTGAAGAGATGCAAAGACTTCATGGCCAACGCATCTCAGAGTAGCGGTGGTGGGGCGATTCGATGCTGGCAGGTGGGCCCGCGCTAAGCAAGGCAGGCGCAAGCGGCCGCGCGACGCGACTCCTTCACGGCTCTAGCTCTCGGCGCATGGGCACAACATCCGACATCACGGCTTCTTCGACCGTCTCATCAACAATCGCGCAACCGCGTAGCTTTATGGATGTCTACGCGACTCGCCATCTCTCTTTGTCACCTCTAATTTCATAGTCAGCTGGGCTGCAAACGCCCAAGTCTTGACAGTAAACAATCGCCAAACACGCCCGCGATATTGCAGAAACAGCTCCAGCCTCTGCTATTCACCCTTGGAACGACTCTTGTTTGCTTATTCTACCTGTCTACACACATGCGAAGACTTTCATCATGTTTACCTGGATTACTGGCCCCCGCATCACCAATGTGATAGAAGATCTGCAGCCAGGTCCGCACCGAAAAGACCTTATGTTCAGCCCATGTGCTCATTACTTGTGTAGAAAACAACTACGAGTCCACCTTTCTCGAGCCACCCGAGACTCCGGCCCACCAATTCGCCGTGAACGCTTTTAAACATGCGTTGTTCGGTACCCCAGCGCCGGAAGACGCCAATAACCCTTCTAAGCGGAATGACAAAAAAGCGAAGATAGACGCAGCAAATGCAAAACCCATAGTCATTACTCCGCCGCCTGAGGATGGCCCGCTCCTCTCGCCCTCGAAGCAACCCGGAGGCATACTCATGACACCCGGTACTGCGAGTAAAGGAAGGAAGACAGTGTCGTTTGGGTCCCATGTTGTGGACAACGAAGGAAAACGTGGGAATATTGGAAAGAGTGGTATCCCGAACGACTGTCCGGGAAAATTCCCCAGTCCTTGGACACCAGGCACACAACTGAAGTTGGAGCCGGGCAGCGACAAGCGACCACGCACAAAGTTCACCGAAGCGCTGCTAGATGCACGAACTACCACGCAGCCAAAATCTGGTCAGAAACCAAAAGCAAAGGACGACAGCGATATCACGATTGATCTGGGAGCGCCGCGGTCTGAGTCTGGAAAGTACTGGAAGGAGCAGTACGAAAGCTATGCCGAAAGGAGTGAGAAGGAGATGAAGAAGGTCATTGCGAAACAGCAGCTGGCCAAGAAGTTTGCGATGAAGAAAGACAGCGAGGTCACCGATTTGACTACCAAGTTTGAGCAGGAACGTAGGAAGTTCAGGCAGCGGGAACGAGAGTTGGAGCAGCAAAACCGGGATGTCCAGGACAGGCTGAGTCAAGCCATAGCAGACCACACGTCAGCGACCATGGAGATAGCCACACTTAAAGGTCGCATCGCTGTGCTAGAGCGATCGTCATCCGGCCCCATTCAAGATAAGCCACCATTCCATATATTCGAGGATACGAGCAAGGACGCAATCCGAGCTACGGCTGGACAATGGGGTGACGAAGCATCATTTGCGCCATCGGCCAGTATGGCGTCGTCTGGTAAGGAGAATCACTCCCCTAAGCCCCGGCGCCAGCGTCGCCAAAGCGTGCCGGATAGATCTGCCCAACGGGTTACTCAGCCGGGGCTTGGGACGGCGCAAGGCGAGGTTTCGATTGTTTTAGGGAAATCTCCCAGGGCGCTGACGAGATCCAATGAGCAATCACTGGATATGATACCGGCGTTCACCGCATCAGAGCAGATACCGAGGTCACCACCGCGAGCGCGAAAGACCGAGCCAGCGAAAGAGAATCATGCGCCAAATTCGCCAGACGCAGTGCTTCCGTCAAGTCCACTGCCCATGCCATCTCCTGGTATCGACCCATGGATGGACCTGAACAACGAGAGCTCAATACAGCCTGTCGACAAGATGGCGATACCAAACTTTTCTAGTAAACCTTTCTCGAGACCGGAATGGGAACCAGCACCCAAAAGTCAACGTGCTCCAAAGACGGCATCGCAGACCAAGCACGCAGCGCCGACAAAGCGCGAAGATCGACGACCCGAGAAGCCGGCCGTGCCTGACATCAAGACAGGTCCCTCAAATGGACAATCTCGACCCGCAAGAGCTGAGCGCGACGTGCACGATCGACCAAGTGCTGCTATATCAAGCGACAGACATCGCACCATCGAGAATAAGAAGACGGATGTCGAAGTTCCGAAAAAGACTGATGCACTTCCGAACCACTCACCAACGGACTCTAAGTTTGGCCTTTCGAAGATTACAGCACATCATGCTGAAGGATCGTCGCTAGTGAAGAAGGACCGAGCCGAAATACTACAGGTGGACCGGAAAGAACAAGCAAAAAGGAGGCTAGAGGAGCGGAAGAGGCTCAGAAAAAATGCCCCTTCTTGATCGTGGGCGCAGGTTTCGGGTTTTCTTTGTCCAGACTTGGGGACAGTCTTGACAGTTGCATGATTATGGGCATTCTTGGAGTACAGCACGATACCTTTGGACATTCAAGTCTTTTGATCAATACATATTCTACTATTGCACACTAAACAAACATGTATTGGGTATCTCAAAATGCTCGTACTGAGCATCTATTATAAAACGCCTGTAAATGCAAGAACGCTATACTGTCAAGGCGACTATTTGCTCTCACTTTCTACCCTCGGAAATCTCCTCCAACGCATTGAAGACGCCCACTGCGCTGTTCTCCAACGCACTCTTCTCACGTGGACTCATCTTCTTTAGCACGTACTTGCCTACAACATCCGGCTCCCGACTATCCGGCCTCCCGATGCCCACACCAACACGCCACCATTTCGTCTTCCCTAAACTCGCCTGACAGCTCTTGAGTCCATTGTGTCCCTTGGCACTCGCCGAGCCATCTCTAACGGTGACCTTCCCCAACTGCGACTCCAACTCGTCATGCACAAGAACCAACCGCCCCTCTATCGCCGCATCCCCATATTTCCGCTTCACGTCTTTCAACCACTCATTATACGCGCGCCCTACGCCTTTCCCAGACACGTTCATCAAGCTCGTGCTCTGCCAAAACGTCCAGTCTTGGGCAACTTGAAGTGGCCCATTGGCTGTGCGTTTGAACCCGGAAAATAGGCCGCCAAAAGACACATCGGATGTGTCGGGTGTTGAGACTTGGCCGGCGAGACCTTTTGTGAATGGCTTGTAGGACTTGCTTGCGGCGAGGAAGGAGGTCAGAATGTGGCCGGCCGAATGTAGTGTGTTGGCATACGTGCTGCCAGGGTTGCCGATGGAACATATGAGCAGCGGGTAGGCGGTTTGTATGGCGCTTTTGGCGGGGGGCATTGAAGCTGGTATTGAAAGCTGCGACTTTTTGGGTGGGTTATTGGGCGGTTTGCCAGATTGTGTGGCAGGTTGTGTGAATGCGATTGCGCAATCGGCGTCGCTGAGCTCAGGTTCTGGCGTTGAGGTTTGTGGAATTTCGAGATCGGCTGCAGGGATCTGCGGGGAGCTCGTAGGGCTGGCCACGTGCGCATGTGTAAGCGTTTTCGACATGATTATAATCA
>Ga0265780_10008043_pt1 | contig 12858 bp, 15 predicted proteins | sample P1T30metagenome_FD_192432 | JGI IMG/M metagenome (GOLD analysis project Ga0265780, IMG submission 192432) | Plant litter microbial communities from East Loma Ridge, Irvine, California - P1 T30 | ecosystem: Environmental > Terrestrial > Plant litter > Unclassified | place: USA: California...
TCGCGATGTCTCAAGGACGAGAGGACTGATATGCAGGTATGCTATCTTGACGGAGAGAAGTCAGAGAAGGAAGTTTGAAATACAATGCCAATATTCCCTGATGAAAGTTATGATATACGCGCTTTGGTCATGCAAACATGTTCCTGTCCTACTCCAAAACGCCTCACTCCCTAAACTCCGCATCGACCTTCTCGAAGTTCTCCAGAAAGCTTTGGAACGCGAACACACCCAGCCCCGGATCCTGACTTCCGGTAGTAGCTCTGATCGAGTGCATACTCAACTGCGGAATGCCCAGATCAATTGCCCTTATTCCCGTGGCGGAACTTAGCATCGGCCCAACAGTTCCACCGCTCCTGGAGTCATTGCGGATCTGGAAGACTTGGAGCTGCGGATCGACCTTCCTCACACCAACATCTTTCTCCACGCAGCGCGTAAGTATAGCAGTGGACACTGCGTCGGTCGTCATGTGTCCATTTGGATCCGCACTGATTGCCGGGCCGACATTCAGACGCGGAGAGTGGTTTTCCATGTAAGCGTTGAGGAAGTTGGGGTTGACAGCGTGGATGACATCGCTGCTCACCAGGAAGCTGTTGGCATACGTGCGTCCCAGCTGCCTCGACCCCTTCCCAGCATCCGCAAATTCTTCGACAACACGCTCCATTATGCTCGGCAAGAAGTTGCCGTGTGCGCCCTGTCGTAGCAATGACCCAACCTCCTCGTCGTCGAACAGCGCTACCATGCGAATCTGCCCCGAGCCGGAGAGTGTAGATGAAGAATTGAGAAGGGCCTGGATAGCAGCCCACGAACAAAGCTTGTCGTCGATGCGGCCCGCAAAAATGAACTCCCGATCCAGGCCACCGGTGCAGGCGGGTTGGACGTCGAAGAGCTCGAGTTCCCAGTTCACGATGGAAGAATAGTCAGTAATTCCGAGTTCCTTGGAGATGGCGCTGACGAGGCGGGAGGGCTGGGTGGAAGCAAAGCCGCTCAGGTTATCAGAGGTGGTGGAGGTGGAGTTGAGGTCCGAATTATCGAGACCGATGATGGGCACCATTTGAGTTTCCTTGTTGAAGGGCCCGTTGGCAGCCGCGCCGAAATGTGGTGCGAGGGTAGGAATACGCGCAATAGGCCAGTCCAGCTTCACCAACTTAGTAGCAATCTTCCCGTTCTCTTTGACGAGCACGCGTCCGCCAATGCCGAGGTCGCGGTCCCACCATGTGTCGCCCAGGCCACCGGCATATGGCGCGACGCCGAGCTGAACGTAGCCAGCCTTGGTGTGTAGCTTGGGGATGGGCTTGAGCTTGGCGGTGAGGGCGTCGATGTGGCCTGCAACAATGGCGGCGCCGTTGCCGACGGTGTAGCTCTCGCCGATGGCGAAGGCGATGAGGGACGAGCCGTTGCGGATGACATAGTACTTGCCCCCGGCTTTGAGATCCCAAGAGTCGCGCTCGGAGAGCTTCTTGTAGCCGTCGTTTTCGAGGTCTTTAGCTACTGCATCAACGGCGTGGAACACCGTGGGGCTGGAACCATGTTAGTATAGAGGTAACACACGATGGAACAGTAAATGGCCGTACTTGGCTGTCATGAAGTCCGTGAACGGCTTCGTATACTTCTCGGGCCCTTCTTTCGACTTGACCTCTTCTTTCCTCTCCTGCACCTGACTCCAGGGATTATTGCCCGCCTTCGCCTGAACAGGGTGCCAAGGATGCGACTTCAGCCTCGTCTCTTCAGCCACCGGCGGGGTGTGAGAGTCCTCATGCCCAGTCGTGAACTTAGGACGAAGGGCAATGCTACGACGGCCGCTGGCAGCGAGAGGACCATTCATATACGGTCCCATCGGTGGTCCCGCAGCAGGAGCACGCCGACTATCAGAAACCATGCCAAGCTTCCTGAGATCGTCCATAGCCACACACGGCGTCATCACGCCCTTGCCAGAGGAACGGCGAACATCTTCACATTCCATCGCCATCCCGTCCAAGCCCGCGCTCCTCTCCTCAGGAATCTTCGGCGGCACGGGCGGCGGCCTCTGCTGCTCCTGCTGCTTCATCCCATCCTCCTCGATGTCAATCAACGCGCCATACCCCGTCGGCGCCGCAACGCTATGCCTATTCCTCAGCTCCCATTGCCGCTCCACCTCAGCGCGGTCTACGCGTGGGCGGCGAGGAGTCGAGGCTGTGGTGTTGGCGCGGCCGAGGAGCGTGGAGCGGGCGTGGCGGAGGGTGGGAGCGAAAGGTGGTGGAGAGGGGTCGGAGTAGAGGTCGGCGTTGGAGACGCTTTTGCGGAGGGCGGGGGCGTTGCGGGTCATTGTTATAGTGTGGGGGTGGGGGTGAGTCGTGGAGGGAGTAGGAAGGTTGTCGTGTCGTGATCGTGATGTGTCGGTGCCGTCGAGTACGAGGCGCGCTAGCAATGGGACGCGATGCTGAAACCGGAAATAAGGCGCAGCAATCTGCTGATCGTCGTCACATGCAATGATGCTTAAAGCAAGCATTATTGATCAGCTGTGAGGTACGATTACATGCCAAAGGTCTGGTAGTAAGCTGATCAATTCGTGCTATCTAAGCCCTGTCCTTCATGCTCTGATCCTTATGCGACCACCCTTCAAGAACTCCTCTGTAATGCCGCAAAGCCAGGAAAAGAAAAGCCAGTATATAAGTAATGGCGTGAGACTGGGGGTATGAGATGCAATGTAAAGCGTTCTTAGTGCCGTGTTGTGATGGCGAGTCTTCAAGCGTGGTGCGTATGTTACTATGGGCCGTTGGGTCGATTTGGCATCTCTTCGTCCTCATCAGCGTCCTCTGGGTGGCTATTTTGACTGTTAGCACCATCTCGTCCCAACATCTAGTCGTGGCCATACCTCAGGATATCCTTGATGTTCTTCATCTCGTAGTGCTTCTTGCGCATCTCCTCAAACTTGCGGTGCTTCTCACGCTCTTCCGCAGTCGCATCGGGTCCAAGCTCGCCATGGTAGCCGGCATCGCCAACAGTCTCATCATCGACCATGACACGCTTCTCGCTATCCGGCGTCTGCGACTCAGCCCGTGCACGCATCTCAGGCTCGCCCAGGTCGAAGTCCGGAATGTCTTCAATCTTGGGCTTCCGCTTGGGCTTGGAGTCCAGCTCGTCTACCTTGATCTGCTCGGCGTCCAGCATCTCGATTTCCTCCTCGTCTTCGGCTGGGTTGTACTGCTTAACATAGGGCGTCTTTGGCTCGTCGATCTTCATCGTGCTGTCGCGGTTCTGCTCGTTGAGGTAGAGGTTTGCCTCGTCCCACTTCAGCTGTGGGTTGTTCTCGTCGACGTGTGGGCTGGTGCCTGACTGGCGCCGTGATACTGATCCGCGGGCATTTGAGGATGACCGTCGGTGGGCGCCAGCGTTGCGCAGTGTGTTTTCGAGGACGATCTCCTTCTCTGACATCTCGCGGCCGAGCTGTGGCCGCTCGCTAGGCGGGCTCTTAAGGGGGACGTCTTCGGTGGTGGGCGAGATGTGGGATTCGGAACGGTTCTTGAGGATGCCTGGACGCTGTCAAATTGTGTGGGGTACGGAAAGGGTAGAAGCGTACCCTTTGGTCGCTCTGGATGCGACGATGGCGAGTGCATCTCCGGCGATTGTGTCATTTTGGCGGTTGTACAAGTGGTGAGGGTGCGGACGATATTATGGTGCTGGCACGTGAGAGCGAGCAATGTGGTCGTGCGCTCGCTGGTGTCGCTGTTGAGAGTTTATGATGGTGTCCAGAGGATGGTCAGAATGCGCGGCTCTATTCTGTGACGGAGGAAGGTGCTGTCGGATGAGGTTTGGCGTGAATGTGGGGTCATGTACATAGCGTTGCTGGGGCACCAAATATGACGTACTGTCGGGCAACTGCACCGAGCAAGCCACCACCTCTTTTGTTTGTGCCTCAGATCACAACACTTCACATGCACATCCTCAAAATTTGACATGGGACTGACTGCGGATGTCGCCTGTTTCTACTTCATCGCGACCTCACTGCACTTGAGCTAGAGGTTAGCCATATACAACCATGTGCTGCCCCATGCAAAAGGAAATCGGCAAATTATAGCCCTAGCTTCGTGATCTTTTGCAAGAACTATGCGCCACACCGTTACCCTGTTCTCGTCGGTAATGCTCACTGCAGCTACCAGCAACAACATGGTGCTGATGCAGAGCTCTTCGAAGACATGGTAAGCCACTTGGTGTATGTAGGGACGTGGAAATTCAAGAGCCTTCATGCAGATTAGCAGAGCTCTTCACACGCATACAGGAAGTTGATGAGAGTTGAGCAAGTGTTCAGACAGTGCCTGAGGTCTTCACGCCCAACCAAGACAGCGAGTGCTGGCTGAGACTCTGACTACCAGAAGTGGTCCAGCGGACCGTCATCACGACGCGACACGCAACAAGCACACATACATACATGAAGTTGAGGGCGCGTGACAAGAAATGTCCCTGCTTTTAGGTCATCACCGTGTCATGGAAGCCGCAAAGGCGGCCCTCGTGACGATGGTTTTATAAGAGGGGTTTCTTCTGGGCCAGCTTCAGAGTCGCCAGCCGAGTGGGGTTGTTCGAGCTGGCGATGATTTGAAACGAAGTGGTCGTGGTTGAGGAAAAAAGGAAGCGCTGCGAACTTCGAGAAAAGACAGATTCTATGCCAAGACGCCTAGCGGAGACCGAGCCGCTCTACGTGCCGACCTCTCATCAAACGTTTTCTTACTCGGTGGACTACCACAGCAACGACCTCCATACATTCCACCACGCCTAACCACCGTTTCGAAGAGACTTTCTCACCATCAATTCATAGCATCACACATTTCGTGCAGCATTTTATCCATCCATTAGCGTAACTACTGGAACACCGTCCTTCCCCACTTCGCAACATACATTGGCCGTTGGCCGCCTGCATTGCTCCTCCGCTGCTCATTCGCTCTTTTAATTCCACCAGGCTTCGGACAGAGTAACTTGACCTTGTATAATATTGTACTTTTAGCATCCTCCCCAATGGACAACAGGGAGAACCTCTGGACCCGCCGCTCCAAGTACGTTGCCCTCGTGCCCCTCATGTCCCCCATGTCTCGCCTTCAAGTACTCACAGCTACACCAGCACTAGCAAACTTTCACTTTCCATGTCGCATTCTGAGCAGCAGAACGAGAAAACCGAGCATCCGCAGCGCACGTTCTCCTCGGCGAAAAGATTCGGTAGCGGCGACTCGTCGCATGGCGGTAAAAACCCTTTCAATGGCGTCGCCCCGTTGAACACCGGCGGTTTGACCTCACCAACCACCGGCGGGTCGTCTGCGTTTGGCCTCGGCTCAGGCGCGTTTGCATCGTTTGGGTCTGCGACCAAGACCCCGAAAACTCCAGGCACCGCCTTCGACTTCAAGACGGCTGCGACGTTCTCCACCACAAGCGTACCGAACACGCCCATCGAGAGGAAGGAACGGCCAACGAGTAAAATTATCAACAGCGCGCGCAAAGAGTCCATCTCCACGCCAATACCAGAAGACTCCATGATGTCGTCAGGCGAGCTCGACCCCAAGATGCCTTGGCCGCTCAGGTGGACCTGGATCGTGTGGTACCGCCCACCCACACCCAAGAGCAGCGACTACGAAAAGTCAATACAGCCCGTCTCCAAGTTCAGCAGCGCGCAGGAGTTTTGGAAGATCTTCTCGCATCTCAAGCGGCCCTCGAGTCTACCCACAGTCAGCGACTACAACCTGTTCAAGAACGGCATACGGCCGGTCTGGGAGGACGAGGAGAACAAGCGGGGCGGCAAGTGGATCATGCGCCTTAAGAAGGGTGTGGCAGATCGCTACTGGGAGGAGCTGCTCATGGCAATCGTTGGCAACCAGTTTGGTGAGGCGGGAGAGGAGGTCTGTGGCGTCGTGCTGAGCGTCCGGAGTGGCGAAGACGTCTTCAGCATATGGACAAAGAACGACGGCGGCCGCAACATCAAGATCAGGCGAGTCACGACGCTTAATTGATTTTGATCTTGTTTTGCTAACGAGCGGCAGGGAAACTGTAAAGCGTGTCCTCGATCTGCCCGACGGCACGAACATCATCTGGAGAAGCCACGACGACAGCATTGCGCAAAGAACTGCAATTGACCAAGCTCGCCACGAGAAGAGCCACCTAGGCCACGAGAAGCGCAAAGTGACCTCGACGGACGAATCTCAACACAAGCCGTTAGCTGGGTCATAACCTCTGCTTCCAGCCCTCGTGTCTACGCTCTGCTGACTTTGCTCAAGTGGTGGGGTAGCAGGTGAAATTTTGCTGAACCCATGGCTTCTTTCAAATGAAGTGCCCATACGAGCGCCATAGCATGCTGCTTCATGCTCGAGACCCCATTTCATCGCCGTGCCGGGTGCCCTGATATCCACGCATCCTGCTTACGGCGATAGAGGCTTGAGGACTGCCACTACCATGCCGACACTACACCATCCCAGGCCCGTCAGACCACTTCCTGCATGGCTAGTCCACGAGTCATGGACAAGGGACTCAGCGTCAGAGTCGGGGGCTTCTCATGCACAGCTGGATTTGTTCCCTGACACGCCGACATGCGCCCCTCCAGTGGAACGATGCGATTCTGGCTTTGGCTTCTATTTCACAAGGTTTTGATCTTCACTGCATTGCGGTACTGAGCGTAGCGTTTGTTGCTGCTTTGCATATTGTATACTACATCTGGCTGGGTGATGAGCGAATGCGCTGCTGGTACTTGGGTAGAACCAAGAAGAGCTGTTGAGCAATGAAATGTGATACATGCTCAAACGTGAGTTTTGGTCACTGTGAACGTGCTCGTGATTCGATGTCTTGGAATTCATTGAGAAAGTCCGGATTTAAGAAACGGCAGGCTCGACGCGCCTCCACGTCAATGAACACGGAAGGCGCACGGACCACCCGGTTGCGAACCTCACCTTTTGTTCTCGTCACCTTCACCTCGCGTGCCTCGACCCACCCGACCGCGCGTGCGCTTCACGCCTGCGCGTTTTGACTATACCTGTGCGCGATTGTGCCCAGCCCAACTATGCCCCGTCGCCTGCCCCGCACCGCAACTTCTCGATGAACCTTTTCACGCAACTCAAAAACGCCATAATCGGAGGCGACGACGCACCAACAACAAACGACGTACGACCATTTCTCTCAACGCTTGTTCACGGCGCCTTTGAATACATTCCACAGCTCGGCTTGCGACCTGCTGTTGTAATCTCACCTCACGACGCTAACAACATGCGACATCAGACCGATCATGCGCTTTCGAGGTCGCACGACGACAACGAATTGCCTTCGAACCCTTTCGCACCAGCGTCTTCTGATGCAAGACACTCGTCGCCGCACATAGATCTCACCTCTCCGCCGAGGGAGTCAGCACCTCGAAATCAGAAGGGACGAACAGGCCCCAACCTTGCACCACATCCAACGGCCAAGGACAAACGAAGCCTGGAAGAGCGAAGATTGATCGCAGACTACGAGTACGGAAAAGCGCGCAGCTTACTCGTGGGACGTAGGGAGAGAGCTGACGAGTCCGACAGTACTCCCGCCGATGCAGTCTTCGCACCCGACCCGACCTCTTATTTCACTTCTCGGGTTCCAATGGGCAAGGTGGGTTCATGGGATATATACCTCTTCCCTGTACATGAGACTGACCCTTTTTAGCCCGGCGCTGGTAAAGGTTTTCAGCCCGTGAATACTCTAGATGGCCCGACGCGCCATGCGACCCCAAAACGGCCCGTCACCTACAGCAAGCCGCACACACGGCTACCGAGAATCATCGATAGCTTGGACGGCTCAAAGAAGTTCCGCGAACAGAAGCTAGCGAAAAGCCAGAACACACTGGGCAGGAACATCTTGGCCAATCAAGACCAAACATATGGCTCCTGGGAGACTCTTTCACCTACCAAGCGACGGAAGACGGAGCCACAGGTCATCGACTTTACCGCGGAAGAAGATTTGTCTCAGGAAGTGCAAGAGATTCAACCGCGACTTGACTCTACTACACCCGTAGTGCGACGAAGCGGAGCTGCGCCGCAACCTGTCCACTCTGTTCGATCACAGCGAAGCTACGACAGCGGTACGTTGAAGACTGTAAAGCAGTCGAGATCAGGGTTCCCGAGTGCATCACGCGCGGTCGACGACCTAGTCAGATCAGCCAAGGTCAGAAGTAAGCCACAAGAGTATGGTGTGCAACAGAGGACACTCTTTGGTCGCTCTAAGTCTAGATCTGCCACGCCAAACACTCAGGACAGCCCCATCCACGTTCCTGACGAGGGACCCACCCACCGAAGATACAACAAGCCGAAAACTCTTTTCGAAGGCTTCAGCCAAGGCGAGGACAAGGAGACTGCTCGAAATCACAAAGTTCAAGATCATGAAGAGATTATCAAGTCGCGTCACTTCCTGGAGCCGCGGATCAACGAAAATACGGCGGACGATGAGGAAAAAACAACAAACATACGTGAACGCAGTGGGGCAACCACCAATGTCCGCAATTATCGACCGGCGAACCCGAAGATGACCCAGGTTGACCCTAATGAAGACGATGTAGACGAGCTCCAGATGGACGTGGTTGAGACAAGGCCTAAAATCACCAAGCGGCAACCTTTGCCATCCAAGGCTTCGTACACAGCGAACAAAGGCGAGAAACGGAAGATAAAAGTAGATCAAAAAAAACACGCCTGGCTGCTTCTATCTGCGAGGAGTCATGAATTCCATGCTGTTCGTCCCGTGAGTCGCGAGGTAGACGGACCTTCTTTACAATTGGAGAGTGGCCCGGAGCCGAACACGTGGTGCATCATTGAATACGATGGTGTGGATCCGTCCGGGGCTGTCAGAAGTCGTATAACGAGCAAGGATGTGGTCAAAGCCTACTCCGACGATGAGGGCCGCATACGTCTGGAAGGCCCCCGACAACAAGACGGCAGTCAGTCCATCGTCGACCTCGATTTCCACGAAACCAAAGACTTTCGTCGATTCCGAGACGTGCACGTCCCGGCTTTTGGACTTCGCCATCACATAACGAAGGACAGCGGATACATGGACAAACTCTTCAAGGCCGCTCTGGTCAGGAATGATAAGATAGGCACCTGTGAACTGGTGGCGGATTCGCCCGTTGAGGATCATGGCGAAGGTTCCTCTGCTGTCTGGCCTTCCAAGACTCCACTGTTCGATCAATTCCGACCTGCTGTACGAAACACTCGTCCTATGCCGGTACTCGACACCAATCAAAACGATTTTGCGGGCGTTTCCACATCCACACGACTCGTACGTGCCACGCGAGCCTCGGCACCAGTTCACGACTTGGCGGAGATCGTCCAGCCAAACGCAGTCGAGAAATACTCCATTGTTCATGGTTTGGGTAGAAAGTGGTTGAGGCCTCTGACGCATGTCTCTGAGCGACAGCGAGCCGTTGTCAACCAGGATGACCTGTCTCGTCTCGACGATGAGGAGATGCTCAACGACAGCCTCATAGATTTCTACATGATCCATCTCTTCGAGAAGTACGGCGTTCCAATGGACAAGGTCTACTTCTTCAACACTTACTTCTTCACCAAACTCACGGAGAAGACTGGTCGAGCGTCGATGAACTACAAAGCTGTTGAGCGTTGGACACAGAAGATTGATGTCTTTGGGTACGACTATGTCGTGGTCCCCATTAATGAAGGCATGCATTGGTACCTTGCGATCATCTGCAACATTGCCAACATCGAAAGGAAGCCTCTCGATTCCGACGACGACGTGGCCAAAGACTCGATTGAGGATGTTCCTGAAGCAGTCGAACAATCCGTTCCGGGTGCAGAGGTCGCTCCGTCCGTGGAGCCACAGACACATCACCCATCAAACTTCTCTATCTTTGATGCGGAGGTCACCCAGCAGGAAGAAGGCGAAGATGTGAACCTGTTCGACGAAGAGGCGATCAGCCTTGTTAACCGCGACGTCATCGGTCCTGTAGGTGAAGAAGGTGAACCCAGCCGTGCCTCTTCTGTGCCACCCACGGCGCACGAAGACGATCAGACGGCACAAGCAGGTGCAAGTGTTGCGCCCGAACAAGACTCAGCGCCTGTTGCTGTTCAGTCCAGCCTGGATCCGGCTAAGGGAACGAAAAAGAAGTTGAAGCGTAAGCCTCCAGTCGTCCGGAGGGATCCATCAGAGCCCGTCATCATCATTTTGGACTCGCTTAGCAATGGCCACAGCGGAACAGTTCGATCACTCAAAGATTGGCTTGCGGCGGAGGGCGAAAACAGGCGTGCGATGACAGCAGTCATTAAGGCGAAAGGCCTATATCCCAAGGGTGATCAGATACCTACGCAGAACAACTTCTCCGACTGCGGCGTCTACATGTTGGGATATGTCGAGAAGTTCTTCCAGGACCCCGACGAGTTCAAGCGCAAGCTACTAGTTGGTGAGATGACGTCTGAGGACGACTGGCCCAAGTTGAATGTCAAAGAGATGAGGAAAGGCATCCGGGACGTTCTTTTTACAATGGCAGAAAAGCACCAACTCGATATGCCGCTGAAGTCGAAGAAGAGTGCCAAAACTGGTGCAGCGTTGAAGAAGGTACCGACACCTCCCGGCTCGCAATCTGCAATTGCAAGTTCTCGAAGCTCGCCAGCCAAACAGCTGGAGCCCACTAGGGTTGTTGAGACAAAGATCGAGCTGGCGAAAGTTGCTTCCCCACAACCAAATGACGTTGCAATTGAGGATCAGCCGATCAATGGGCTTCCCGGACTACGACTCATGTCTCCTTTCACTCCTCCACGTCGTGACCCATCTGCACCGGTTGCTGAAGTCACCTTTCGGAAAGTTTCCGACTCACCACCAGTGTTTGAGTCGCACTCGAAATGTGATACTGCATCTCCATCGAAGCAGACCCCGGAACGCAAATGGGGCCCGGAAGTTCGATCGGAACGTGCTACTGCATCTCCACAAAAACAGACTCCAGGACGCAAATGGAGCCCGGAAGTGCGAATCCCAGGAAAGACACCGAACTCACATCAATTGCTCATCCAAGGTCGAGACGTCCATGGCGAAACTGCTCGTGCGAATGGCGTACATCAACAAGCTGAAATGAAAGCTTCGGCCAGCCCCATCAAGAAACGGCGACAAGCAATTCACGATGAGAACGAGCAGCCTTCGTTGACGTGGATCGCCGCTTTCAGCAGGGCACCCGAACCACCGCGACATGCGGTGCATGACGGCAAAAATGTTCGCACCCCCGCTCCGAGCAAGCGAGCCAAATCAGCATCTGCAGAGAACAAGCGCCCATCGTCTCGTACTAGCGCATCGTTACACAACCAACGCGATGGTAGCTCCGACCAGCCCATCGAGATCGAAGACTCGCAAGATGTAAAGTCCAAGGCCACGCGCTCACCACGGGGCTCCAACAATGGCTCGTCTGCGCAACGAAAGACACCTTCGCGTACAGTGCAGTCGCTCCGTCACGCTTCCTCCGTCGAAGAGATACCATCACCCTCGGCGCGAAAGTCTCCAATCAAGTACCGTCACGAGCCAGAGCCGATAGATGCTGAACTCATTGCCCAACTTGACGCCGGCGACCGGGCTGTGTCTCGCAAGCGCGCGACAAGTGACCCGGACGCTATGGACATCGATACCGATGTGCAAGGCACAGATCCTATGGAGATAGATACTGAGATTCGTGAGACCCCCGAGGCAAAGTGCATGAGTCCGAAGGGCAAGGCGGACTGGATCACCGGTCAGGCGCTTCCTCATTAAGCAGCTGGATTGAGAGACAGGAAGGAGATGAAGTGGTGCTGACGGTTTCTGCGTCCTTGGTGTATATCATGTATAACTATCTTGTCAACATATGCATGGCGACGGCGTCCTTTTTGTGTAGGGGTTTAGGGTATAGAGTGGCGTGTATGATGAGGGAAGTGGCAAAGTGAATCGCGTATACGTGGTTTTAGTGGGAGCGAAGTCAAGATGTCAATCAAATGGCATATCCGGATGAGTTTTATACACCTACACTACTACGTCCATTTCTCCCCTCTCCTCCTAATCTTCCTGTCACCCCTTAAACCCCGGCCCAAAATACCCCGGCCACGGCCTCGGCACGTTACCAGGCCAGGCCGCACGATACTGCGGATACACACCTGGAATTCCCAGCCCCGGGTGTCGAATGTGAGGTACATGCGCCTCGGGTTGTCTAGGAATTGGCTGCATGGGGTGAAGTGTCATGCCTTGCGCGGGCGTGTGCAGGTTGTAAGGTTCGGCGTAGTGGTGCGTTTGGCCTCGATAGTAATAGGGTGTTAGGTCCCGTGACATGAGTGTTAGTAGGTGAGTTGCTTTTGGGGATGGAGAAGGGCGGTGCGTTGGGTTTGGGTAGATTTAACTGGTAGGGGCTTTTGTGGCGCTGTGGGTAAGGAAAGGGAGGGAGGGAGATTAGGGCTAGGAGGTTATATAGTCACAGTGAGCATTTACGGCGAGCGAAATAGTACGTGTACGAGGCAGCATCGTTGATGTGTTTGACTCAACATCGTCCGCGCGCGAATACGAAAGTGCTCGTATTTCTTGAGCCAACGACTTTAGCTTTTAGTGTGTCCTGAAAGGTTGACACAATGAGTACGAGCACCTTTCCTATGCTCTTCAACACCACGCAAGCCACGCAACACAGCAAACAGCGCTAATTCACATCAACCTTCACAACTACACAACTACATATCGATTCTCTTTCTTCCTCCGCCTCATCTCCCTGAGAACACAGGCCCACAATACCCCGGCCTCGGCCTGGGTACATTGCCCGGTAAGTTAGGCCTATACTGCGGATACACACTCGGCACGTCCTGCATAGCTCGCCGGATACACGGGAGGCTTTGCTCACGCTGCCATCCGGGTGGCTGTATGGGGTAGAGGGGGAAGCCA
>Ga0265780_10008044_pt1 | contig 12858 bp, 12 predicted proteins | sample P1T30metagenome_FD_192432 | JGI IMG/M metagenome (GOLD analysis project Ga0265780, IMG submission 192432) | Plant litter microbial communities from East Loma Ridge, Irvine, California - P1 T30 | ecosystem: Environmental > Terrestrial > Plant litter > Unclassified | place: USA: California...
TCGCCGAGCCGTAGTCGTCGACGACCGCCACGGACAGCGGGAACGTGACGGGGAAGTCCCGGAACAGCAGTCGTCCCGCGTCCGCGGCGGCCGCGCGGACCTGCTCGGCGACCCGGTCCGCGTGCTGGGCCGGGGTGTGCACGACGATCTCGTCGTGCACGAAGAAGACCAGGTGCGGCCCGGCCGTGACCGGCCCGGGGAACAGCTCGGCGAGGCGCGTCCGGAGCGACCCCATCCACGCGAGCGCCCACTCCGCCGCGGTGCCCTGCACGACGAAGTTCCGCGTGAACCGGCCCCAGCTGCGTGCACGGGACTCGACCGCACGCTGCATCGCGGGGGTGCCGTCGACCGTGTACGCCCGGTTCCTGGCCTCGAACCAGGACTGCTCGGGCACGGGCGAGGTCCGGCCGAGCAGTGTCGTCACGGGTTCGCCGCGTTCCCCCGCCCGTGCCGCCCGGGCGACGAGGTCGAGCGCCCGCGGGAACGCCCGCTCCAGACGCGGCACGAGCCGGCCGCCCTCGCCCTGCGTGGCGCCGTACATCGCGCCGAGCATCGCCCCCTTCGCCTGCTGCCGCGTCTCGACCGCACCGGAGGCGACGACGCCGTCGTACAGGTCGCGTCCCGCCCCGGCGTCGGCCATCGCGCGGTCGCCGGCCATCGCCGCGAGGACCCGCGGCTCGAGCTGCGCGGCGTCGGCGACCACGAGCTTCCAGCCGTCGTCCGCCACCACGGCGGACCGCACCTGCTTCGGGAGCTGCATCGCTCCCCCGCCGTCCGCTGCCCACCGTCCGGTCACCACCCCGCCGACGACGTACTTCGGGTGGAAGCGGCCGTCCCGGACCCACTCGTCGAGCCAGGTCCAGCCGTTCGCGGTGAGCAGGCGCGCGAGCCGCTTGTACTCCAGGAGCGGTTCGATCGCCGGGTGCTCGATCTCCCGCAGCTCCCACTTGCGGGTGCTCGTCACCACGAGGCCGGCCCGGCGCAGGGAGCGCAGGACGTCGGCCGGCGAGTCCGGGTTGAGCGCGGGGTCGTCGAGCCGGGCGCGCAGGACCGCGGCGATCTCCTCGAGCCGGCGGGGCCGCACGCCGTACGGCACGCGGGGCCCGAGGGCGTCCTCGAGGAGCCGCTCGTGCACGTCCGCCCGCCACGGCAGGCCGGCGTGGAGCATCTCGGCGGCGACGAGCGCACCCGCGGACTCCGCCGTGAGCAGCAGTCGCAGCGCGCCGGGGGTCGTGGACCCGGCGACCGCGGCGAGCTGCAGGCGGAACTCCGCGACCGGGTCGAGCTCGTCCGTCGGCGCCGTGGCGCCGAGGAGCGCGTCGTCGAAGAGCTGCGCCTGCGTCGGGCGGGCGACCCTGGCCTCCTGGGCGGGGACGTCCCACGCGTCCGGCGGTGCCGCGGCGAGCGCCGAGCCCCGCGCCGCCAGGGCGCCCCGCAGGATGCGGCGGCAGAGCCGCAGGTCGACGCACCGACCGGTGCGTCCGCCGGCCGCGAGCACGGCCGGGTACCAGCGTGCGGTGTCGTCCCACACCCAGCGGACGTCCGGTGCCTCGCGTGCGGCGACGAAGGCCGGGAGGCCCGGCTCGTCGACCCGGACCGGCTCGCCGTCCGCGGTCCCCGCGTCGGTCAGGGGCGTCGCGAGGACGCCGCCGTCGACGCGGCGGAGGACGAGGTGCACACCACGATTGTGGACCGTTCCCGGTGGTCGGCGCGATCTCGGTCACGATGCGCGACCAGCGCCGGGACCTGGTGGGCTCACCCCATGACGGCGCCCAACATGTGCGCGAGGAGAACGGTGACGGGACCGCCGAGGATGAAGTTGTTGAGACCGTGCATGAGGAGTACATGCCAGATGTTCCGCGTCCAGAGGTAGACGAGGTTCATCAGCAACCCTGCACCGGCGTAGGAGAGGGTCAGGAGCCACTGACCTTCGAAGTTACCGATGTGGATCGCACCGAACACGAGGGCGTTCAGGACAGTCAGGGACGCCGCGAGTGTGTACCGGTTCCAGATCGGGAACTTCAACAGCAGCGTGTGGCGGAAGGTGAAGTCCTCGATCAAAGCAGTGACGACCGGGTTCAGCGACGCGAAGAACAAGATCCCGATGGCCAGCGGCTGCTCGGAGCCCTGCCCGTCCGCGACACCGTGGTCGACGAAGGGCCGCAGTGCGGCCTTCACCACCGAGACGATGACCTGCACCACGATCAGGCCAGCGACGACGACACCGGCGCTGCGCCATGGCGCGGCCCAGAACCTCCGCCAATGCCGCGCGAGCAATGAGCGGTTCGCGACGACGAGAGCGGTGAACAGCATGATCCGCACGATGGTGTCCGAGATCGCGATGGTCGCCCGGTCCTCGGTGGCCGCCATCACCAACCAGCCGCCGATGAAGATAGCCGGCACCGCGAGCAGCGCCACCCAGTCTCGGGCGTACCAGCTGAAGCGCGTCGGCAGGGCTTCCGCCCGGACCCGCTGCAAAAAGGTCGTTCCGCGCACGGCGGGAGGTGTTGCGAGGACTGCGGTTCGCTCGGTCATGTATTGAAAATATCAACACAACAGGTTCCGTGCATCAGACCGGCGGATGACACGCTACACACGCCGCACTGCGGCGAACCCGGGGAGCCGACAGTCGCCATCTACAAGTGCGAGGCGCCGCAGCCGGCGGCGGTCCGGTGGTCACCGGTCACGACCACCGTCGCCCTCACCACCCGGCCGGACGGCCGCGGTGTCGGCGACGTCGATGCGGACGTCGCCGTCGGCGGACCGCGAGACCTCGACGCGCGGGTCGGCGTCGTGCTCGTCCGACCCGGACATGCGCCGCAGGGTGTCCTGCCGTCGCTCCTCGAAGGACATGTCCACGCCGTCGTCGAGGTGGTCGCGGTCGGGCTTCGTCATGCGGCAGACGCTACTCGGCGGATTCTCCGCGACGACCTGTTGCTTCGAATTCGGAGCAGTGCTACGGTGACCAAAGTTGCTTCGAATCCGAAGCACACGAGCACCACCGACGGAAGGCACGACCATGCAGGCAGTACGGTTCCATGAGGTCGGCGGCCCCGAGGTCCTCCGCACCGAGGACGTCGAGCAGCCCACCCCCGCGGCGGGAGAGGTCCGGGTGCGCGTCGCAGCGTCCGCGTTCAACGCCGCGGACAACGGGATGCGCGGCGGGTTCCTCCCCATCCCGGTTCAGCTCCCCCACGTGCCGGGCTACGACGTCTCCGGCACGGTCGACGCGCTCGGCGACGGCGTGACCGGGCTCGCCGTCGGCGACGCGGTGTTCGGGTTCCTGCCGATGGAGCGGGACGGCGGCGCCGCCGAGTACGTCGTCGCCCCGGCCGAGGCCCTCGTCCCCGCGCCGACGAGCATCCCGCTCGCGGACGCCGCGGCACTGCCCAGCGTGGGGCTCACCGCCTGGCAGGCGCTCTTCGACGAGGGACGCCTGCAGGCCGGTCAGCGCGTGCTGATCGTCGGCGCCGGTGGGGTCGTCGGCAAGTACGCGATCCGCCTGGCGGAGCGCGCCGGGGTCGAGGTGGTCGCCACGGCCAGCCCCCGCAGTGCCGACGCCGTGCGTGCCGCCGGAGCGACCACGGTCGTCGACCACACCACCACCGACCTGCTCACCGCCGTGTCCGGCCAGGTCGACGTCCTGCTCAACCTCGCCCCGCTCGACCCCGCGCAGTTCGCGTCGTACGTGGCCCTCGTGCGCGACGGCGGTGCCGTGGTGAGCACGACGGCGTTCATCACCACGCCGGGCGACGAGTCCCGCGGGGTGCGTGCGGCGACGGTGTTCGTGCTGCCGAACCGCGACCGGCTCGCCGAGCTGGCCTCGCTCGTCGACCAGGGTGCGATCGAGGTCGAGGTGACGCGGCGGATCCCGCTCGCCGAGCTGCCCGCCCTGCACGCCGAGGCCGCCGAAGGACGGATCAGCGGCAAGGTGATCGTCCTGCCGTGAGGCCGCGCGACGGTCACGTCCGGGGTGGCGTCCGCGTCGGGGGTGGCGTCCGCGTCGGAGACGGCGTCGGCGTCGGGCGCCGCCGCGTCGGGCGCCGCCGCGTCGGGCGCCGCCGCGTCGGGCGCCGCCGCGTCTGCGTCTGCGTCTGCGTCTGCGTCTGCGTCAGCAGAGCGGGACGTTGACCGCCAGCCCGCCCATCGCGGTCTCCTTGTACTTCGTCGACATGTCCGCGCCGGTCTGGCGCATCGTCTCGACGACCTGGTCGAGCGACACGTGGTGCACCCCGTCGCCGCGCAGTGCCATGCGCGCCGCGTTCACGGCCTTGTTCGCGGCGATGGCGTTCCGCTCGATGCACGGGATCTGCACCAGGCCGCCGATCGGGTCGCAGGTCAGGCCGAGGTTGTGCTCCATCGCGATCTCGGCCGCGTTCTCGACCTGTTCCGGCGTCCCGCCGAGCACCTCGGCGAGACCCGCGGCGGCCATCGACGCGGCGGAGCCGACCTCGCCCTGACAGCCGACCTCGGCGCCGGAGATCGACGCCCGCTCCTTGTAGATCGATCCGATCGCCCCGGCGGTCAGCAGGAAGCGCACCACGGCGTCGTCGCGCTGCTCCGGCGTGATCGTCGGCACGTAGGTGAGCGCGTAGAAGAGGACGGCGGGGATGATGCCGGCGGCGCCGTTCGTCGGCGCGGTGACGACCCGGCCACCGGTGGCGTTCTCCTCGTTGACGGCCATCGCCACCAGGTTCACCCACTCCATCGCGAAGAGCGGGTCGTGCCGGGGGTCGTCCCGTCCGAGCTGCTCGTACCAGTCCGCCGCGCGGCGCCGGACGGCGAGCCCACCGGGCAGTGTGCCGGTCCGACGGACGCTCCGGTCGACACACGACTCCATCACGCCGTGGATCCGGAGCAGGCCCGCGTGCACGTCGTCGACGGACCGGGTCGCCGCCTCGTTCGCCAGGGCGACGCCGCTCACCGGCAGCCCGCTCGCGGTGCAGGCGGCGAGCAGTTCGGCGCCGCTCGAGAACGGGTACGGCACCGCGTCGTCGACCGGGATCGCGGCAGCGGCGGCGGTGTCGACGGCATCGTGGGTGTCGACCGCGTCGGCGTCGCTCGTGATGAAGCCGCCGCCGATCGAGTAGTAGGTCTCCTCCGCGATCGTCGCGCCGTCGGCGTCGGACGCCCGGAGCCGCATGGCGTTCGGGTGCCGCGGCAGCATGGTCAGCGGATGGAGCACGATGTCGGCGAGCCGGAACGGGACGGTGGCACCGCCGGACAGGGTGAGCTCCCCCGTCTCCTCGAGCTCGGCGAGCGCAGCCGCCATGGCGTCCGGGTCGACGGTCTCCGGGTCGGAGCCGGTCAGGCCCGCGACGACCGCACCGAGGGTGCCGTGGCCCTGCCCGGTCGAGGCGAGCGAGCCGTACAGGTGGACGGAGACCGCGGCGACCGGGGCTCCGGCGATGCGCTGCGCGAAGGCGGAGCCGGCACGCATCGGTCCGACGGTGTGGGAGCTCGACGGGCCGATCCCGATGCTGAACAGGTCGAACACGGAGACGGGCACCACGCCACACTAACCCGTCCGGACGGCCCGCCGGATCAGCAGCGACGAGCGGTGGACCGCTCCACCAGCGGCGCGATGGGAGACTCGGGGCATGCCCATCCTCAACAAGGACATGCAGGTCAGCATCTCCCTCGCCGCCCGGCCGAGCAACATCGGCACCCGCTTCCACAACTTCCTCTACGACGAGCTCGGCGTGAACGCGGTGTACAAGGCGTTCACGACCGACGACCTCGCCGGGGCCGTGACGGGCATCCGTGCGCTCGGCATCAGGGGCTGCTCGGTGTCGATGCCGTTCAAGGAGGCGATCATCCCCCTCGTCGACGTCGTCGAGGACTCCGCCGCCGCCATCCAGTCGGTCAACACCGTCGTGAACGACGGCGGCGTGCTGACCGCGTCCAACACCGACTACGAGGCGGTGGCGTCGCTGCTCGCCTCGCACGCGGTGGACCCGGCGGCGCGGGTGCTCCTCCGCGGTTCGGGCGGGATGGCCAAGGCGGTGACGGCGGCGTTCCGCGGCGCCGGCTTCGAGCACCTCACGGTGGTCGCGCGGAACGAGCGGACCGGTCCGGCGCTCGCCGCGCAGTACGGCTACGAGTGGGTGGCCGACGAGCGCGCCGCCGGGGACGCCGACGTCCTGGTGAACGTCACCCCGCTGGGCATGCGGGGCGACCAGCAGGACGCCCTGGCGTTCGAGCAGGACCGGGTCGACGCCGCGGGCACCGTGTTCGACGTGGTGGCGTTCCCCTCGGAGACACCGCTCGTGCAGGCCGGCCGGGCCGCGGGCACGAGCGTGATCACCGGGGCGGAGGTCATCGCGCTCCAGGCGGCGCGCCAGTTCGAGCGCTACACCGGGATCGCGCTGACCGACGACCAGGTCCGCCGCGCGAGCGAGTTCAGCCGGGCCGAGTGAGGCTGGACGGGAGGCCCGTGGCGGTCCCGCCACGCGCCTCCCGTCCGCCCCGCGTCAGCACTGAGCGCGGTCGTCAGACCGTGGCGGCGCGACCCGCGGCGACCCAGCCGAGACGGCGCAGCGTCTCGTGGTTCCGGATCCACAAGGCCGGCTGCATGAGGAACCCGGGGACCCACGTCCCCGGCCCCTCGACCGGGTTCTCGACGATCGTGACCTTGCAGCCGCGCGCGTGCGGCTCCACCGACAGCTGCACCCGGGCCTCGCCGATCGGCCAGCCCTTTGGCTGGATCGTCATGCTCCGCGGCGGGTCCCACTCGAGCGACGTGGTGACGTCGTCGATGACGAGCGGCCAGACGCCGAACGAGTGGTGCAGACGGGACCCGACGGCGGGCCAGCCGGCGTCCTGACCGCGCATGCGGGAGGCCCCCACCACCCAGGTCGTGAACAGCCAGCCGTCCGCGAGCACGTCGAAGACGTCCTCCGGTCGGCAGTGCAGGATGCGGACGTTCTTCGCCATGCTCAGTCCTCCGGTGTGGTCGGTGCGAGGTCGGGGTCGTCCGGCAGGCCGAACGTGTGCCGCAGCGCGCTCTTCGCGGCACGCCACCCGGCCATGCCGTGCACGCCCGGGCCGGGGGCGGACGCCTCGGAGCAGAGGTACATCCCGCCGCCCATCCGCCAGGGGTCGGACGACAGCACCGGACGCTTCACGAGCTGCCAGAAGCTGGCCGCGCCCGCCGCGATGTCGCCGCCGACGTAGTTCGGGTTGTACTCGCCCATCTGCACGGCCGTGCGGCTGCTCGACTGCAGGATCGTGTCCCGGAAGCCCGGCGCGAACCGCTCGATCTGCCGCGTGACGGTCTCGGTCTGGTCGACGTCGGAGCCCGCCGGCACGTGCGCGTACGCCCAGAAGACGTGCTTACCGCGCGGTGCCCGGGACGGGTCGACGACGGTCGGCTCGGACCCGAGGACGTACGGCCGGTCGGCGTGCTCCCCCCGTGCGACGGCGGCCTCGGCCGCGGCGATCTCCGCCCTGGTCCCGCCGATGTGGACGGTACCGGCGCGTCGGAGGGCCTCGTTCGTCCACGGCACCGGGTCGGACAGTGCGAAGTCGACCTTCGCCGCCGCGTTGCCGAACCGGAACCGCCGCAGGGCGCCACGCCTGGGCGTCGGGATCTGCTTCCCCGCGATGCGCAACATCCCGTGGACGCTCGTGTCGAACAGCACCGCCTTCGCCGGTGTGAGGTCGGCGAGCGAACGGACCTCGCGGCCCGTCTCGATGCGACCGCCGTGCGCGACGAGGTCGGCGGCGAGCGCGTCGACGATGGCCTGGCTCCCGCCGATCGGGACGGGCCACCCACGGGCGTGCGCGTACGACCCGAGCGACAGCGCCGCCGCGGCCGTCGAGAGCGAGGGCAGGTGCTGGATCGAGTGCGCTGCGACGCCGGTGACCATCGCGGGCGCGACCTCGTCGCGGAAGCGGAGGTTCCACGCGCTCGTGCCCTGCTCCAGCGCCCGGAGCCCGAAGCGCAGGACGCTGAGCGGGTGACGCGGCACGTGCAGCAGCGAGTCGGTCGCGAAGTCCGCGACCTGGTCGGCGTGGCTCGACAGGGGTCGCATGAGGTTGCGGAACGCCGGCCCGTCGAGGCCCAGCTCGTCGGCGGTGCGGTCGAGGTCCTGGTACGCGATCCCGGCGGCGCCGCGGTCGAGCGGGTGGCCGTACTGCACCTCGGGCAGGCGGAGCTCGATGCGGTCCTCGAGCCGGAAGCGCCGGAAGAACTCGGACTGCAGGGCCATCGGGTGCACGGCCGAGCAGACGTCGTGGTGGAAGCCGGGCAGGGTGAGCGCAGCCGTGCGGGCACCGCCGCCGATCGTGTCCCCGCGCTCGACCACCTCGACGGAGAGTCCCGCGCGGGCCAGCGTCACCGCCGCCGCGAGCCCGTTCGGTCCGGCCCCGACGACCACCGCATCCACCATGCGACCGAGCCTAGGGACCTCCGGCTGCGCGCCGTCCCGGCTGCCCGGCACGGCGTGGCGCGTCAGGCGCGGGTGGCGTCCGGATCGGCCGGGTCCGTGCCGTCGTCGTCCGCGTCGGCCGTGTCGGGCTCGTCGGCGTCGGCAGGCGTCCCGGAGCGGACCGGGTGCTCGGCCAGCAGTGCGGCGAAGTCCTCGTCGAGCATCTGGCGCAGCCGGTCGTCGCGGCCGACCTCGTAGTCGTCGGCGGGCCGCTGCGCCCATCCGAGCCGTCCGACCACGGTGGTCCCGATGTCGTCCCACGCGCGCGCCCGGGCGGCGAGGACGATGCGGTCGACGAACCCCTGGTCGTCGCGGCGCTGGTCGAGCATCTCGGCGAGGCGCTCGTACGTCGCCTCGCGGGTGCGGAGCTTGAGGTCGTCGCCGCGCCGGTAGTCGTGCTGGTGCCGCGAACGCCCCGTCTGCTTGCTCGACCGCGACCGGATCTCGCGCATGCGTTCCGCGTCCCCGCGCTGCTCCTCCGCCATGCGGTGCAGCTCCTGCCGGGTGGCCTCGGCGATGACGGCGTGGTCGAAGTACCCCTGGTCTCGGAGGGCGTTCGTGATGATCCGGTTCGCCACGGCGACGGTCACGGCGGCCTTCGCGATGAGGAACCCCTCGTCCACGGCGCGCTTCAGCTCCACCTGGCTGATGGGTCGATCGCGCACGTCGTGCTTACTGCGTCGTCCGAACAGGGCCATGCTCCGACGATACCGGCGACAGCGGCCCCCGCCCGGCGCGAACTCCTCCCGGAGACGGACCCCGCATCCAGCCCGGGAGGGACGACACCAGCCGGGCCCGCCCGTACCGTCGATCACATGATCACCTCGGCACCCGCTCCCCGCACCGGTCTCGGGACCGCGAGTCTCGTGCTCGGCGTCTGCTCCCTCCTCGCCGGTTGGACGTTCCTCGCGCCGATCGTCGGACTCTGTCTCGGCGTCGCGTCGCGCAGCCGGGAGCCGCTCGCCCGCGGTCGCGCCGGCTGGGGGATCCTCCTCAACCTCGTCGCGCTGGCGGTGTGGGTCCTCGTCGGCGCACTGCTCGTCGTCGGCGGCGCGTTCGCGGTCTGGCAGGGCGCGTCGCAGGTCTCCTGACCCGACCCGACCGGCCGGTCCGTCAGAGCAGCAGGCCGTACACCGCGACGTCGACGCGGTCCGGGCCGAGGGGCAGCGCGCCGCGGAGGGTCCCCTCGTGCGCGAACCCCAGCCGTTCCGCGAGGCCGCGGCTGCGCCGGTTGTCCGCCGCCGTCCGGATCTCGAGCCGCGCGGTGCCGCGTTCCCGGGCGACCCCGACGAGGGCGGAGGCCGCGCGCCGGACGACGCCACGTCCCTCCAGGTCGGCGTCGATCCAGTACCCGAGCGACGCCTGCCCGAGGTACGGGTCGAAGGCGAGGGACGCCGCCCCGACGATCCGGTCGTCGGCGCGGACCACGCACGGCAGCGCCCGGTCCATCGCGTACTGCCCGAGCAGGTGCTCGGTGTGCATCCGGATGGTGTCGACGCCCTGCACCTGCCACGCCCACGGTTCCGCGGCACGCAGTCGGTCGAGGTTCGCCTGCACCAGCTCGTGCACGGGGTCGACGGTCGTCAGGTCGCGGAGCGTCAGCCGGTAGCCGTCGCCGAGGTCCCGTCCCGATGCCGTCACGGGTCCGACACTATGCACGCGGTCGGCGGTCGTCACCGGTCCCGCGTCAGTCGTACCGAGCGAACCGCCCGACGGGACACGTGAACGGACGGGAGGCGCGTGGCGGACCCGCCCCGCGCCTCCAGGCCGTCATCGGGTGAGCAGAAATGGTCGGGTGCCACCCGGCAACCCGACCATTCCTGCTCACTGAACGCGCGACGCGCGGCGCGCGGCGCGTCAGGGCTCCGTGATGAAGCCCTTGTCCACCATCCAGTCGAACGCGACGTCGGCGGGCTCGCGCCCCTCCACGTCCACCTGCCGGTTCAGCTCCTGGAGCGCGCTGTCGGTGAGCTCCGGGGAGATCTGGTCGTAGACGTCCTCGAGCTGCGGGTACTCCTCGAGCGTCTCGGACCCGAGCACGGGCGAGACGTTGTACGCCGGGAAGAACCCCTTGTCGTCCTCGAGCACCGTGAGCCCGAGCGACTTGATGCGACCGTCGGTGGTGAAGACCTCACCGAAGTTGCACTTGCCACGGTCGGTGGCGGTGTACACGGTGCCGGTGTCGAGGATGCTGACGTTGCCGTTCGGCACGCCGTTCTCGCCCGAGCTGCCGAGCTCGAACCCGTACTTCTGCAGCATCGGCTTGAAGCCGTCCGCACGCGAGTTGAACTCCGACTCGACGCAGAACGTGCGCTGGTCGACGGGCAGCTTCGCGATGTCCGACAGGCTCCGCACGTCGCCGAGCTCGGAGACCGCCTCGTCGCGCACCGCGAACGCGTACGTGTTGTTCATCGGCGCGGGCTCGAGCCAGGTGAGGCCGTTGCCGGCGTCCTCGTCCCGGACGGCCTCCCACTGCTCGGTCTTGTCCGGGATGCCCTCCTTGTGGCCCAGGTAGGTCAGCCACGCGGTGCCGGTGTACTCGTACGTCATGTCGGCGTCGTGCGACGTCATGAGCTGGCGGACCGCCACGCTCCCGGGCACGTTCGTCTCGTCGGTGACGTCGAAGCCGGCCGCCGTCGCGGCGAGGACGGCGATCTTGCCGAGGATCAGCTGCTCGGTGAAGTTCTTCGCCGTGACGGTGATGGAGGCGTCGTCCGGCAGGTCGTCGATCCGCTCGATCGAGCCGGACCCGGCGGCCGGCACGAACGAGGTCGCCGGCTGCAGGCCGCAGCCGGTCAGCACGAGGGCCGCCGCGCCCGCCACGGCGGTGGCGGCCGCGACGCGGCGTCGGACGGTCGGACGGGCGCGGGGTACGTCGCGCAGGTCTGCGGGCGTCATCGGAGTCCCTTCGGTCGTGCCACCGTCTCGACCACACGGCCGAGCCAGTCGATGGAGAGGGCGAGCAGGGCGACGAGCAGCGCCCCGGAGACGAGCACCTTCGGCAGGAACAGGTTCACGCCCGTGGTGATGAGCAGCCCGAGACCGCCCGCGCCGACGAAGGTCGCCAGGCTCGCGGTGCCGACGAGCAGCACCAGGGCGGTCCGGATGCCGGAGAGCATGACCGGGACGGCCAACGGCAGCTCGACCTTCAGGAGCACGCTGAAGGCGCTCATGCCCATGCCCCGGCCGGCCTCGACCAGCCGGGAGTCGACGCTCTGCACGCCGATCATCGTGTTCCGCAGCACCGGCAGGATCGCGTACAGCACGAGCGCGACGACCGCGGACCACGAGTTCAGCCCGAGCCACGCGGCGAGCAGCACGATGAGGCCCACCGCCGGCGCCGCCTGCCCGAAGTTCGCGACGGCGAGCACCGTGCCGCTCGCCCGACGGAGCGGACCGCGGGTGAGCAGGATGCCGAGCGGGATGCCGATGACGAGCACGAGCACGGTCGACTCGAGCGTCAGCACGAGGTGCTCGCCGGTCAGCGCGAGGATGTCGGACGGGTTCAGCGTGCTGCGCTCCGTCGCCGTGAACTCCGCCGTGGCCAGCCACACCACGAAGCCGACGAGCACGACGAGGATCGCGATCGGCTGCACGAGCAGGCCCTTCCACGAGGTGCTCGTCCCGGTGGCGGGTCCCGCGACGGCCTGGCTCATCGGTCGCCTCCGGGGACGGACGCGTCGTCGAGGTCGCCGGCGGCGGTGCGGTCCTGCACGTCCGCGGGGTCCGACAGCGTGGAGATCGGGTTCGTGTTCGTCCCGACCGGCGTGTACGCCTGGTCGTCGGCGGCCGATGCACGGGAGCGGGTGATCGCCTCCATGACGGTCTCGACCGTGATGACCCCGCGGAACGCGTCGCGCCGACCGGTCACGAGGGCGGCCCCGGTGCTGGACACGAGCATGGTGTCGAGCGCGTCGTTGAGCGTCGCGGCCTCGCCGACGACGGGCAGGTCCGACTCGATGCCCTCGGGGATGCGGGTGAGGCGCTCCAGCTGGCGGCGGCTCGGCCACCCGATCGGGCGCTCCCGGCGGTCGAGGACCACGGCGTGCTGGTGGCCGCCGGCCTCCCGCATGCGCTGCAGCACCGCCGCGGCCTCCTCGCCCGGCGAGCAGGTGACGGCCGAGGCGACCTCGACGTCGCGCACGCGGTTGAGCGTGAGCTGCTTGAGGCCGGCGCCGGAGCCGATGAAGTTCTCGACGAACTCGTTCGCCGGCTCGGCGAGGATGCGCTCCGGGGTGTCGTACTGCACGATGTGCGCGCCCTCGGTGAAGATCACGATCCAGTCGCCGAGCTTCACGGCCTCGTCGAAGTCGTGCGTGACGATGACGATGGTCTTGTGCAGCTCCTCCTGGATGCGGAGGAGCTCGTCCTGCAGGCGCTGCCGGGTGATCGGGTCGACGGCACCGAACGGCTCGTCCATGAGCTG
>Ga0265780_10008045_pt1 | contig 12858 bp, 15 predicted proteins | sample P1T30metagenome_FD_192432 | JGI IMG/M metagenome (GOLD analysis project Ga0265780, IMG submission 192432) | Plant litter microbial communities from East Loma Ridge, Irvine, California - P1 T30 | ecosystem: Environmental > Terrestrial > Plant litter > Unclassified | place: USA: California...
TTGCACCTTGCAAAGTACCCTAGGAAAGCCTGTACTTGTTCATCCGCGTTTGCTTCCGAGCTGAGGAGGGGAAGCACCGATCATCCACCCAGATACGCTTTGCTCTCGAACGTATAGCTTTCCATCGACCGGGTGATATATCACAGGATTTTGGACGACTGCGCTTAATAAGTCTACGAGAACTAGACTTTTCTTATCAATCACAGAGGTTGGACATTTCAAGAGTCGTTCCTACCTTTTCGTATCTTGGTCCTCGGGGATCAAGAACCATTCTTGCGCTGTAGGAGGAATGATTTCATGCGCATCATTGGATCCAGTGTTTCGAAAGAGTCAGTGAAGGTCTGATTCAACTGTTCACGTACGCCCTCGAACCATCGAGAGATAGACCCGATGCTGCTTACTGGCCAGATTTGGCGACTCGTATGGGCAACGAACATGACCTTAGGGCAGATCAACACATCGAGGATCCAAAGTATGGAGAAAGCAGAGAACTTTTAGTGATGGGTTACTCTCAAGAGTTCGATCAGTTGTGGATATTGCATGTAGTACATGGTTGGGATAGGGAAAATGAAAAATTCTGGGAGCAAATGGCTTTCATTATGGCGCTGAAACTTCCTCGTCAGATGATGAGTTCAGTCATGGATTAGCGCGGAAATGGAGCCTCAATGACCGTCGAGTCTGGTTGCAGCCAATGGAGCGCTCATCTGGCCTTCTAAGCAAGTAGTGTCGATCTAGCACGGCGCGAAGCATTTGTAGGACGAGCGACGGCAGTCGCAGCGGGAAAACCACATGAAATGCATTCCACTCGTTAGTCGCCGCGTTAGTGTTCAGTTTAATTTTCTGCTTTGCCCTGATTCTACAGCGCTTTGCTCGGTTTTAACCCGTTCGGACGGCAGATTCTTGTTCCCCAAGGTCATCACGAAGGATGTGTGGCGTGTTCAGCTACCAGGTGGCGTGGGGACGGTTACGATGCCTGCTAGTCCGGCGGATCATTGCAACGCTTGGAGCGCGCTACAGTGGGCCGTCGCTAACTATGGTACCAAATTCATGCTTCCGTCCGTCACTGTACGCAACGTGACGGCGGAAGAAGCACTGGCAGAGCTAACTGGTATTGAGCAGGTAAACAAGGTTATGTAAAGATTATGCTTCAACATCCGCTTTGGATAACTAGAAATTTTAAATATAAGCAGTCTAAGCCAGGTATTACGAGAGATGACGGGCAGAACGTCAGACTACGAATTAGCTCTCCACCTGGGCAACTTTTCGCTAAGATGTGGATCTATACCAAAATAGGAAATATCCTCTAGTCTCTTGGCACAAGCGCCTCTCAGGATACATTTGTAAGACGAGCGGAGGCAGTCGCAGCTGGTGAGGGATATAAAGAGGGACCAAAAGACAAGAATTCCTCTCACAAGTCGAGTCAAATCCATCCTTTGGCCACATGCACTTTGTTCTACCTCTTCATCCTTGACATTCGCATTGCCTGCAACCACCGCCATGTCGACACACATTGCTGTTGCAACAGTTGCTCGCAAAGCACGTCTTGGTATCATACAAGTACCAGCAATCGAGCCAAGTGGCGAGCAAGTACGCGTCCGAGTTGAGTGGACGGCATCAACACCATTGGACCTGCACCAAAACGACGGAGCTCTTCTTGTCAAGCATCCTTACGTGTTGGGCGATGGCACCGCGGGTACTGTCGTCGAGGTTGGACCGGGTGTGAAGAGGTTGAAGGTCGGCGACAAAGTGTTTGGCTTTACTTGGAGGACACAATCCGAAAAGGCCCATCAGGAGTTTTGCACAGCCGATGAGTGGCTTTTCGCGAAGGTACATTCCTGCTGCCGTATTCAGATGGCCGTGTGTACTCACTACTGCTTAGTTGCCAGAAGGCTCCACACTGCCCGAAGCTGTGACGCTACCCAACAACTTCGTGACAGTCTTCCATACCTTAAACACGGATCTTGGCATCGAAACTCCATGGCCGAAACCTGTCGGCTATGTTCCGAAGGATGCCGACAAAGCCATCCTTGTCTGGGGTGGTTCCTCATCGGTCGGCCAGTTCGACTCCAGATCCTGAAGTACTACGGCTACATGCATATCCTGGCGACCGCATCGACCAAGCATCATGAGAAGCTGTGGGCTCTGGGCGCAAAGGAGTTGTTTGACTACAACGATGCAAACGTCGTCGAGGCGATTCTTCGTTCTGGTAATAACGGCACAGTCCCGCTGATTTTCGACTGCATCGGCAGCCAGAAAGGCAGCATGGCACCGATATCCAAGATCGCGAAGGCGGGAGCGAAAGTCGCGATCCTCTTGCCAGTCATCATCCGCGACTCAAGCGAGACTGAGGACCCAGAGTATGAGATGGACGTTAAGGTCGCTGCGGATTGGGCAGAAGGTGTAGATGCGCGAGGTGTTGGTACACATTTCTACCCCAACGTGAGATTTAAAGCTATGTCATGACGACGAAAACCAGCTAACGCATCGCAGAATGAGTTCTTCAAGAACCACCTTCAGCCATACATCATGCACACAATGCTTAAAGAAGGTATGGTGGCGCCTCAGAAGCAAAGGATCGTTGAGGGTGCAACCATGCTCGAGCGCGCACAAAATGCGATGGACATGCTTCGCAGGAAGGACGCGAGTATGGAGCGGTTGGTCTGGCGAGTCAGCAATGAGGCGTGAGGTGTTGTATAAATCCCACCGGAAGAATTTGCGTGCCCAGCACCGAGGAACTCGTAGGTTGCGCATGCGCGGGTCGGTGAATTGTTTGTGCAAGGGTGGTCCTTATCGGTAACTAGATGAACGACGGCTTGATGGCTCACGGCACTTACTTTATCGCAAGATCATCCTTTCTCTCGGGCTTGGTTACTCATGGGTCTGCTCTATCGCCGTCTTCCGGAGATGCCGCAGGCTTAGTGGTTCTCTCTGCGCAATGTTGTGAGCGTTGACAGCCTCTCTCTGGCCGCGAGTATTTTCCCTCGATCTAGCGTATCGGTGTTTTGATTCAAACATGTTTGCTGAAAGTTGAACCGTGCATGTTCTGTGCGTAAAAATATCCGATGCAGCCCTGAAGAGATTGGGTTTTGAGATCTTTTCAACTATTCCAAATATGGTATAGCCAGGAACTGTCATCACCTGGGCATCCTCGCACTCCATCACCACGCATCCAGACCATCGATGTGTTGCACGTTCTGCATGTTTCCATCGCTCTGCAAACAGTTTTGACAGGCGCGCGGTCGAATGACGCATGTCAGCCCCCTGCAATATGAGTGACGGGGCTCGCGGTGCTTCTTGTCCTCCATTGCATGATGCCCCAGCGTTATGAAACCGCCCACCCGTTTCAACCCAGTTCAGCGGGCGCTTCGCCCAGATGAAGCGACTCGCTTATATATCTCCATCACGTTAGCAATCCGCGATTTTTAGAAAAAATAACGCCACGATGAATGGGCCCCGCTGTCGCGGGAACGCCCATGCTTAGTCCACCGCCTTGTCCTTCATCGATAACCTTAGTCTGTCCGAGGCCGCACTCTAAGTGGTGGAGGAATGCCCCAAGTATGACAAGAAATCCCACGCCACGTCTGACATGTCGGAAGCGAGAATCCATGGACAATGCATGTGGTCGAGAACATGGAAGGACGATGTTTCGAGGCTGGACTTGTTCGGGAAGCCGTTTCGAATCTTTGATGACAGGGCCCACTGTACGGCATAACTAACAATCTTGCGGTCTTGTTATAAGCCATGGCAGGTTCACCATCATTCATCGATCCAGACGACAGTTTCCATCTCTTCATCACAGCTTTTTGTGCTCCTCGGTCTGAGACCTCACATTCGTTCTTTCGACACTCATTCATTCTTACATTCTTTTACAGAAGCTAGGCTTCCATCACGCTCACTCAGCACCTCTTGCTCTCAGACACCAATCCAAACCAAGCACAATGAAGTCCTACACCGCTGCCATCGCCCTTGCTGGCTTCGCCTCTTCTGTCGCCGCCCACGGCTTCATCAAGAGCCCCGTTCCCCGTCAGCCAGGTGCAGGCCTCAAGGCCGATTGTGGTGACCAGGTCTTCAACACCCAGAACTCAGACAAGTTCGGCAACGTCCAGGGCTCCATCCAGAACCTCCAGGGCTCCCACCCCGACTGCCGCATCTGGCAGTGCAAGGGTGTTCCTTTTGCGGATGCCGGCGAGATCTTCAGCTACACTCCTGGCCAGAAGATACCCATAGAGGTTGAGATCCGCGCTCCCCACGACGGTAGCGCCAACATGTCCATCGTCAGCGTCAAGTCCGACAAGGTCATCGGCGAGCCTCTCATCAGCTGGGACAAGTACGCCCTGACGTCCAGCCCCATGTCTCAGCACCCAGACTGGACCAACTTTGAGATCACCATGCCCGATGTCAGTGCCGAGTGCGCCAACGCTGGCGACTGCGTGATCCAGTGGTTTTGGGACGCCCCTACCATTAACCAGACCTACGAGTCTTGCATCGACTTCAAGATGGCTGGTGGCTCTGGTACTTCCCCAGCTCCTGCCCCGGCGTCGTCTGCTCCTCCTGCCGCTTCCTCCGCGCCTGCTTCTTCTGCTGCGCCCACCCCCACCGTACCCACCGCCACTCCTATTCCTTCCAAGGTCGCTGAGGTCTCCACCCCATCTCCTGAGGCGGGCTCCGGATCCGGCGCCATGCCCAAGACATTCACCGTCACCAGCTTCATTGCTTGGCTCCAGGAGAACGCTGGCACTGAGACTGCCGGCAAGCTCCGCCGCATGATCGCCGCCGGAGGTGAGCACGCTCGCGCATTCCGCGTTTAAGCGATGACGATACGACGTGGACTTGGGGATGTTAGAGACGCTGTTCGATTCTGTTGTAGATATACACTTCAATGATGCACATATTTTTGTCGCTTTTGCGATGCGCTTCACATGCCTGCAGCTTTACTTCAGTGTTTTCGTGAGTGTTGGTCGTGGTCAGTGCTTCGTGACTGTTCATGTCGCGCTTTGATGCCAACATTGAGTGCACGGCAGCTCAGTGTTTTACTGACACGAAGTAATGAAGGCTCAGAGCTTCGGCCATTGGGTGTACTGGTCGCCCCGCAAGGCCTGCTCGCAAACCAATTACATTGTTGGCCAACATGCGGAATGAATTCGAACATTGAAGTCGGTCACAAAATAATTCAGCAAGGTTTACCACATTTTTGAGTGATTTTTCCTGTCCATATACATTGAAGTAGAATTTATAGTAAAACTACAAATGCTCGACATTACGTGCAAGGCAATGCAGACGATGGCAACGTTGTCACAGCCCTGTCTTCTTACTTCGTAGTAATCAGGGCCTGTCACCTTAGAATACCAGTGCTTCTCCTTGTGACTCACTGTTTTGCTTTGAGTCAATTTCATGATAAGCCCTACGCGCACTTTGATTCCTTGATGATTTGACTCATGGGCGGGGTGAATAAATAAGCGTGAAAGTACCATTGTTCTTCTTTCATATACCACACATTGTCAGAACATTGCTTGCGAATTAAACATCCGACTCACTCTGTTCAGACATCTGTACATCATCTCGACACGAAGATGGAAAAAGCATCAGTCCAGATCCAAGATCGGCTCATGACGGTGGAGCGCGATCTAGGACTCAAAGTCACCGATCGGGCCAAACCAGATCACAATACGGAAAAGGTTATAGTAGGCGTATTTTGGATTGTCCAGATGCAAGAACAGGCCGAAAATACTGTCGAAGCATCTCGCTTCGGCTTTACCACAGACTTCAATCTCCTCAAACTCGCATGCGAAAAATATCCCAAACTCGACGTGCAAGGCTACGATGTTGTTGCTCCACGCTGCCCAAAAACTTATAACGCTCATGACAATTCGCAATCTGGAGAATCGCTCAGTCAGATCTATGGATACTGGTATGAGAATGGCTCGACGAATAATAAGGATATTGTCATCGGTGCCAGTGGTCATTGTCAGTACCAGTTCCTTACACTTGCGTCATAAATGGGTAATAACTGAACATCATGCAGTCCTGAAATTCCTTGGTGTGCTCACAGACCCATTCTTCAAACCTGAGAGGCCCTATAAAAGTCTGGAGACTTTGCATGATTCCACAGGTCTCGGTATTAAGAAATATAAACACAGCTTCTTTGACTGGATCGACGGCCGCAAACAGATAGGAAGCAATTTCTGGATCGTTAAAACAGACAACAATGATGGGAGCACTCTCTCCTACGACGTCTCCACATCAGTAGGCCATGCTACTGCTTTACGCGAACGCGAAACACCTAAATACGAGGTGATAAGCTATCAGTTGCCCAAGGATGAGTGGAAGATAGCCTGGTTTCGTACATTCTATGTCATTGGTGAAAGAATGGTGGGAGCATTTGCTTACAACCCAGCAAACATGATGGGAAATACGTCTCGATGTGAGTTTTTCTAAACAGCTTACGTGTCACGACCCTACTTACTTGTTTTTAGTGGCCAATATTCTCTGGAAAGAAGCTTGGGATATGGCTAAGGAAGGGAAAAGAGTTGATGATGATCGGGCCATCACACCGATGGAGGTCAGTGTGGCAAGGGACATCGAGCAAATATATGACCCTGGGGCAAAAGGTAGCGGCCAGGATGACCTCGTGGTGCACGCTTGCCGTCAAATCTGGCGAGCTGCGGATATATCAGTGTTTTTCGATGCTGTAGAGGTGGATTAGCCGCATACCATGGGCCAGGTCTGCTTGTTTCATATTTCTCCGGTAGTTTCATTGGACATTGTAAGCTCTTAAACATGAAAGTCATCGTGCACGAATCGTTGAAGCGTCTAACATGATCGACATGCTTCACACCTTTGCATCTCTATATCTTATTAGAGTTTGTAAAACCTATGCACACTCAGCATTGCACACAAGCACTAGGTAAGAATGACTGCAGTCTTTGTCCGTTTCAGATCCCTTCCCATACCTGAGCCCACGCGACCTGACTGTGTTATTCTTTGATGCAGGTGCCACGATCTACTCACCAACCCTGATGCTGAAAGGGCTACATATGACTGGCTCGTGTCCGAAGATGACGAGAAGACATTTCAATACGAGTATGACTGTCAGCGGCACATTGCATCATCGTCATAGCTAACCCCTTTCTGACGCATAGGTGAGTCAGTACGCTGGGAGATGAGTGTTCAAATACATGACCCTAAAGGGGTGCCATGACGCGGTAAAAGAGATGTATAAATATCAAGTGTTACCGTTCGAAAAAGTTAGTTCATGCAATTCATCGTTCCAAAGCCTCATCAACGACAATCACCTCTTCAGAACCTAAACTTTGGAAATATTATGGCAGATATTCATGACCTCATACAGGTCCCGAGTAGGCTTCTGGAGTATGAGAATCGAGAAGAAGATGATCCCGACTTATGCAACTTTTGGATCATACAGAAGATTCCTCTCGAATTTCGAAATATTGATGGAGCTGACGTTAAGAGCCTAGGTTACACCTCTTCAAAGAGCCAATACCAACGCATGCGAGCTGAGGATCTCTTGTGTAAACTTAGCCTACGAAGTTTCGTAATCCCGCCAAACACATTCCTCGAAGAAATGAGACCCATCTTGGAGCATTTCAACAACAACCCTACTTGGTTTGGAGAGTTTGTCAGCAACGAGGATCCTACTAGCATGATCGAACACAGTACACACAGTAAGTCATAGGGATCGAGCCCATTGCTCTTCTTCGTTCAATGACTAACATTTGTAAAGTGCAAACCTTTGTTTGGTATCTGTGTCCTGAGTTACTGCGGAAGCTGGCCTTTCCGCTCAAGTCTCTTGGCAAGCCGCCGGAGCGATAAGTCTTCGAGGGAATCTTTGAAAAGGACATTGCCGACTACAAAGTTGGCGTGCCAAGTCCTACTTGCCTTGAAAAGGGTAGCAACTTCTGGATCCTTGATTCCAAAAAGGTCAGAGCGCAGAAGCCAGAAGAAGTCGATACTCGCAGAGGCTATACTCAATGCGAACATGTTGCGCGTTGGTTTCTCAAGGACGGTGATTGCACCATACAAAGCTACCAGTTTAGCAAATACGCCAAGGATGTGGAACTTCTCAACCGATTCATTGGAGAGTGCGCACATAACCAAGAAATTGGCTGCGGCTGGGGCCACCCGGAGCGCACAAGTGCATATTGTAAGTTTTCGACAGTCTGCTTTTTGAATCTTTTCAAAGTACCATGCTGATTAAGAGATAGTTTACATATACTACAACCAAAACCAGCCTCGAAATGAGACTCTCGAGAAGGGTGTGCCTTGGCCAAAGCCGGAAGAAAGACCGGGCGAGAATGACTGGATAGAATTCAGTCAATACTCGTTAATTCAGATACTTCATTTGTACTTGTTATGATTCAACCGATCTCTTCATCTAAACGTAGTCGCTCTCGCTTGAATGCTCGCTATTACTGGTACCTATCACACATGTGCTACAAAGGCTGTGTGCAGACGTGTCAAGTCTCTGTTTTCTCATGACCTAACAGCACATGCACGCAATCGCTGACCTACCGCCTTTGCCTACGCAATATTTCCCTTGTCAGCTGCACCCGAAGTATCCATTTCTCCATTGAAACTGGAACCATCACGATCGATGGGCATCTCAAAGCCCAGGAAACCGTCTTCACCACCGGTATTCTCTCGCTCGTGCATACCGTTCCCATCTAACTTCTGACGTTGCGGCGCAGGCTCAGTGGCCGCACCCGGTGACGCATTACGAGCTCGCTTGCTGCCAGTCGGACGACTACTGCTGGGCACTGGTGCCTGCGGAGCAGGCATCGGTACCAGTGGCGGCGGTTGCATCATAGAGATTCCAGTCTGGTTTGCTTCACCGTGATAGGTGATCGTGTTGCCAAATGATACCCGATTGCTAACACCTGGCATAGGAAGGAACGATTTCAGAGAGCTGGGATCAAAGCTTTTGCCGTCTGCCCCCAAGTAGATCCGGAACTGATTGTTCTTGTAGAGGTTGTGATTATGCGACCCATTGTTGATCGAACCGGCGGCACCTGCTTCATCCTGGATGGGCGCTGCTAGTTGAGGCTGCGAGTTCAGAGGTCGCTGCATCGGTCCGCTGGTCATCGGAATTGTAGGACCATCATGTCCTAGTGGGGCAGGGTTGCTTGCGTTTGAAAGGCTGTACTGACCTGCAATGTATTTCGATAGGTCCTGCGGGCTGAAGCTTCGCTGTCCTTGTGATGATGGAGTTGCTTGACCTACAAATGTTCCACCGTTATAAGTCGAGTAATACGGCTGGCCAAAGTCTGGCGCAAAGCCAGGGGAAGACGGGAATCCATCATATGAATACCCGGAGTAGTCGGAATATCCAGCCAAAGGATCAGTTGGTGCAGACTTGTGACGCCGACCCTCTTGCTCGGTCTTGTGTTGTTGAATGATCTCGTCTGCCTTTCGCTTCTTCTCCAGCCGATTTCCGTTCGATGCCTTACTCACGGGCCTATCGTTCATTATGCTCACCGGGGCATTCACCACGCCAGCAATGAACGTATCTGAATACACGAGGTCCGCGCAGACCGATTTCCAGGTTCGGATCAGATTCAATACATTGACGAATCGTGTGTAGCAATCGCAATCTCTATCGATCAGCTGTATCCGCTTCTGTTTCTTTCCAGTTCGTGTGAAACCCAGTCGGTCCTTGTCGGGGTGGCCGGAGTAGCCGAACCGGCAATGGTCGATCAAAATGCGATGCACTGCTCGACAAGTAGCTTCGACATCGACAGCAGGAAAGGCGTCCGGTTCTCCAAGTGTGCAAAACAGAGGTCCGTTGCCTTGGTTGTCGTGGTAGTTGCTCACATCGTAGAAAGCTTGCATCAAGTCCATGACACATTCTTCCGTGCGCTCTGCGATATACGCAATGGTTGGATCCTGGCTCGGGGTGCGGGGCGGTGGCTGCTTAGGTCCGTAGCGATGGTCGTTGGCACCCTGTGGATTGTTTTGGAAAGAGAGCTGGGTTGGGCGGCCATTTTGATCGAATTGATAGGTGCTTAAAACAGGACCGGCTTGTTGTATAGCGTGACCCGCCTGAGTTGGTTGATGTGGAGTGGTCATAGGAGCTGGGGATGGATTGTTGGGGTCGATGTGATGGCTCACAGTAGAAGGGCTGGAGAGCGTAGTTATGGTTGAGGAACGAAGAGTTGTGGAGGGAATTTGGTTCTCTGCAAGGAGGGTAGACAATATGTAGTGCTGGGAACTCCGTGCCTAGCCGGGGCGCGATGAAAGCGCATGTATTCACTTTACAGCTACCGTTCACAGTCGTTCAAGAACAATGTCCAACTCACTAGGGGGTTTGGGAGTCAAGGATTACGGATATCAGGCAGGGAAGCGTTGTCGCCATTCTACACTGAAAATTTCCGAGCTCATCCTCACAAGCCAGAACCAAATGATAGAATCCCACATCTTTCAAAACTTAAATTCATCATGTCACTCGCTTCGCGGTCCTTGGAGATGGTTTCATGTGCTTGAATACAGTCGAATATAGCAGCCAGGAATAGACTACGCGCGCGAGATCCACTATTGTTTGACCATGTATAGAACCCTTGAACGCAAATATCGTCATGAAGCGTTTAGTAATACTCTCTGGAGAAACGCTGTCACTTCAGCAACGTCGTCTTTGATGCCTACCGACTTGAGCCTCACCTAGCCTGTCCAGGCCGCCTCAGTGCAGAGAGAGATGGCGTGCTAGAGCAAAATGTGTGTCAAAGCTGCATGTAAATCTCGCTCTCCGATTGGGCGCTTCTTTTGTGATGACAGAAGGTTCGTCCCGTACATTTGGGCAGTGGCGCCGCAGGGTCGGGTGGCTTTCTATTTGTGTAGTCAGCTGCTGAGGGTGATGTTCGGTGCAGGTCTGAGGGAGACAAATTCCGTGGGTAGCTCGATGCTGAGAGGGTATGGGGGCGTGGATGTTGGAATGGTCAAACGCAGCATCTGCATATGACGGCCGTTCCCCGACATTGCGCTTCACAGCTTCGACTTCCCCACGCTTGGCTCCAACGCAGGAAGATCACAAGGCCAAGAATAGGTTCAGCCTCCCCCGCGGATAGTCGAACGATGCCCCGTCGAACGATGCTATGACTGTTGGAGTGTGATGTGCGTTCGTGGAATATAAGAACGTGGTTCTTCACGAGAGCTGCCTGGCCCATTGACACGAGCGCTTCAAATCTGCCAACGCCGCTTCACAGCATACCAGACCTCAAACTTTGCGCGAAAATTGCCATCTCCTTCATCTTATTCATACAATACCCTCGAATCTCCAACTTGACCTCAGTGCCACTGAATCGATACATGAATCAATCTCCTCGTCAAGCGGGGTCATCACTCCGTCAAGGCGCATATGCGCACAACAGTCCAACTCTGGATCGTCATAGTGTACCCTCCGCGAATGGCGATGGCTATGATTCCTTCTCAGAAGATGCGATAGGCATGTCCCAAGCCTTGGGAGCTCTGCATGACTCCTTCGACACGCATAGCGGGGCACCAAACGAGTTCAGCCAGTATCCGACACCAAAATATGGCTACGGTGCGGAGAGAAACGACTTGAACAATCGACAAGCTTCCGAGCCCGCCCTCTCATTTGCTACTCAGAGTGGCCAGAGCCTTCTACGTGGCATCGGGAACTATGCGGCAGCAACCAGTCCTTGCGCGCCGAACAGCGAGACTGCTCCAGCAAAGGCTCAGTCCCCTCCCTCTTACTTCCTCTCCCATGGGCAGGGCACGTTCGCGAGTGCTACTGGCCATCAGACTCACCTCTCACCGCAACTTCCGTTGTCGCACGACGCGCCTTCATACCCATCAAACATGCAGCGCCAGACCAAGTACCAGCCCTTTCAGAACCTCTTCCACACCGCGCAGCAGGCCAGAGATCATCGAAGGCGGGAAACGCTGTTTGGCCGCCTGCCTTACATGCAAGTTGATGACACCATCGAAGACGTTGAAAGGAACCGTACTTTGCACGTCGAAGAGATCTTCAATGCAATGACAAGTGGAGAGGTTGCCAGAGACAACAACGGCTCCATTGCCATGAAGCGATGGGTTGGCAACGCTCACTACCCGGCGAATCTGGTAGAAGCATACGCTCACAAGGTCTTCGACTGTCTGCTTCAGCAAGCTAAGGAGGGGTTTCGGGGCTGGGAGCACAACGACTACGTTGCGGACGAGCGCAAAGGTGACGATATAGACCGGGAAGTTGACTGCGCTGGCCGTCTAGCCAACATCATCCAGGCCCTGGAGCAAGAGAAGACCATCTGCGAGGACGTCATGAACTCTGCCTGCCAGATTCGCATGTTCGTCAATGCTCCGCGCGCGTACGCAAACCGCAAGCACCAGAATCGCGTCGGCAACAGCAAGAGAGGCAAGGGTAAGGACGCGACTGATATCAACCCACGGCCAGTCAAGGCACCACGATTAACCGGCAGACGTACAAGAGCTCGCTCGTCCGCTGCACCCGAGATGCCAACATCAAGAGACTCCACGCCACAATACCAGCCGGCTACACAGCGCGCACCTAATTCGGCGCCGTACTTCCACTCACCTACTTCGCAGAACCTCGCACTGAGTCCCGCTTCCGCCGGCTATACAGCTCCACGAATGATGCCGCTTCATAGGCCGACAATGTCAGCATCTCGCCCTTCGTTTACACAGCATGCAGCCTCCGCAAACTCACCACCGTCGTCATCGCCGCCAATCGCTTACTCCCCGCAGTCGTTTATACCACGCGTGGCATGTGAGGCGCCGTTCTCCTCCCCATTAGCGGCGCATGCCAGCTACTCACCAGCTACTACAATCGACGACATCAAGCCGCCATCAACTGCCAACTGGATCGGCATG
>Ga0265780_10008046_pt1 | contig 12857 bp, 17 predicted proteins | sample P1T30metagenome_FD_192432 | JGI IMG/M metagenome (GOLD analysis project Ga0265780, IMG submission 192432) | Plant litter microbial communities from East Loma Ridge, Irvine, California - P1 T30 | ecosystem: Environmental > Terrestrial > Plant litter > Unclassified | place: USA: California...
GCGTCAGTATTCAGATACTCCACGCCGGTGAATTGCGCCGTGATGGAGTCATCTTTTGCGAGTGTGATTCTCGGTCAATCCTTTACTTCGTCGCTCAATTTCCACCTCTTAATACTGTCATGTCCCACGTACACAGCTCTCCTGATCTTTCGAAGCACACGCACGTGCTACACGCGGTGACTGGCCCAACGTGAAAGAAAGGCACACAACATACCTTCCTGCAATTATTCCTGATCGCCTGTATACTCGCCATCTTTTGCAATTCACTCTCTCCTAATTCAAAAGCTTTACCCTCAAAAAAAAGATTGAATGTTATCAGCGAAAGACTCACACGTCTTCGTCGGCAATTCACGGCGGTAGGTATCTCTTAGCGCTCGGGATGAAGCTCTGACCTCCCCATCCCACATCCCACATCCCACATCCCACTGCCCGTCCACGCCGCGAAACAAACTACAAAGTACACCTCCACCAATACGCACAAACTCCAGCACTGCAAACACAATGGCACAAGACCAACCCCTCCACCTCGCCGAAATCCTCTCCGACCTCGTCTCGCTACGCGTCTGTGTACGTTCTCCTCCTTCCCCAAAACCTCCCCAGCATGTACTAACACCACCAGGACCCCTCCGCCGCTCTGTCCCTCGTATCCGCGCGCCCCAACCCCTCTTCTTCCTCCTCGCAGATAGATGCGCAGGAAAGCGCGGAAAAAGACGACGTCGAATTAAGCCGGGCGAAGGAACTGCTCAAGTTGCACTACGATGTCAAGGAGAGGCACAAGCGGGGGGATTTAGCGCGGGGACTGGAGGAGGCGAGGAAGGAGGTGGGGAGAGCTGTCGCGGGGTGAAGAATCCACGCTGTTGGGAATTCGGAAAGGTTGAGAAGATGCGTGGCCGCCGTATTGGAAGAAGACGTACTATAGAGGACACAGGAAGCTTATAGGTTGGGTGGGGCCTGAAGGGCAGAAGGTGCTGTGCTTGTTCAAAGCATGTGTCGAGGAATGAAGCGTACGAGCCTCAGATGTGGTGGTCATGAAGCTACATGTCAAATGCAAGGATGGATGGCTGGTATTGGAGTTTAGAGGCATTCTACTTTACGGTTGTAGACACTACCCCGGATTTCAAGAGGAACATCATGCACGCGGCCATGGTACGATAGAGCAGGAGAATAGTCCAAATGGCATTCGTGTCAAAGAGAAGAAGGGGTTCTAGGTTACAACAAGAGTAGGATCAAGGATGCTGGGGTAATAATGTGGGAATCCATGCCGCCAACTGGGAATTACAATTTTCCACTGACGAGAGTCATACACGCTTTGACCAAAGGAGCAACATCTTCACCGGCCTTCTTCTTCTGGCGCAACATGACGACCAGTGGGACGATGTCCTTGGGTGTACCAAGACGTAGGACCTTTGGTAGGACCTTGGCAGTCACCTTGGACTTCGCGTTGCCGAGTTTGGTGGACCTCTTGGACCTGTGGGATGTGTTAGCAAGGGTGAATGTAGTGTGGATGGCACACTTACTTCAAGCTTGATGCGCCAGCAGTAGGTACAGCAGGTACAGGAGGTGCACCAGGAACGGCTGGAGCACCAGGTACAGGGGGTACAGCTGGCGCTGTAGCTGGCGCTGTAGCTGGCGCTGTAGCTGGCACGACTGGATCCTTGATGTCTTTGGCGTTGTCCTTTACTTCCTCCTTGACTTCTTTGGCGGCGTCTTCGGTCTTGTTCTTGGCATCTCTGGCAGCGTCTTCGACTTTGTCCTTCGCTTCTTTGAGGGGTTCCTTGACGGGATCCTTGACGGGCTCGGCTGCTGCAGGCGCTCCGGCAGCTGCGGGATCAGCGAGTGGCTCTGGTTCGACCACTGTGAGCTCTTCAGGTGCGGCTACCTCGCGCTCGATGGCCTGCTCGGTCTCAATGAGTGCGGGTTCTTGTGGGTCTGTGGGAACAACCTCGGGCTCTTCAGGTACTGCAGCTTCCTCGGGGACGGCATCTGCGACAGGGTCTTCGACAGGCACTTCTGGGACAGCCTCTTCGACACCATCTTCTACTGGTTCGGCAACGAGCTCGTCTGCTGGTACGTCGGCGGCAGGGTCCTCTGGGGGCTCTTCAATGGCAGCTTCTGCAGCTTCAGGGTCCGCGAGGATCTCTTCAACAACTTCGACAACGGGATCCACAACATCGGCCATGGCTATGGACTGAGGGTGGAGAGTAGAAAATTAATGTAATAGCGATGGCTGATGTAGAAGACGGGGAAGAAGTGTGATGCTGGATAGTGGTCGAGTGGTGAAGAGACCGAAGCGCCAGGGACGCGATGTACTCGATAGATAAGCTCATGGTGAGGAAGGTCCAGTTGTGTTGTCAAACAGCCATGGTTGCTCCTGTTGGTCTTGAAGGCAGTTGGGAAGCCTTTACTTTCAAGAGGTTGCTTCCGCATTGGGCGGGTGAGCAATCTTACTGTAGAATTACTTGTGCATCTCGATTGCCGACTGGTCGAAGCTTCAAAGTATATCCCTTGTTGTAAACCTCAGTCGCCTAATTGAGTGTAAGATTGATTCCCGTCAAGTCTCCGTGATGTTTTTGCTGTGGTGAAGGAAGGTGTGGAGCCAGGGTCCCGTACTCGTACCTGAAACTGACGTAGCCTGACAGCCTTCGCCGACCCGCCGAGCCGCAACCTGGAGCTCTTGACATCTAACACTTTCACTCTCACTTTCACCACAACACCATCAACACGACACGTCTTACCCCGCACGCAACCGAAGGGCAGACTGCAGTTGTCACCATGGCGCTCAGCATCGACCAGAAGCGTCTCAAGGCGACTAAGTTCCCACCCGAGTTCGATAGGAAGGTCGACATTAAAAAGGTCAACATTGACTTGATGAAGAAGTGGATCGCGAACAAGATCACTACCATCCTCGGCGACGAAGACGACATCGTAGTCGAGACGTGCTATAACCTCCTTGAGCGAGATGATTTTGTGAGACATCCCTCTTCGCGTCATCTACCTACAAATTGGAGCTAACATGTAGCAGCCCAAAATCAAGGAGATCCAGATCCAGCTCACGGGCTTTCTGAACAAGGATACGCCAGTGTTCTGTAAAGAGCTGTGGGACCTCATGCTGAGTGCACAGGAAAGTCCCGTCGGCGTACCGCGGGAGCTGTTGGAGGCGAAGAAGCTCGAATTGCAGAAAGAACAGGTGAGGACACAAAGTCTTACAACCATTGGCATATCTAACTTTGCATACAGATGTCCAAAGCTGAGGCCGAGCAACGTCTTCGCGAGGGTCAAGAGCAGACCGACATGATCGATTCGTTCCGCCGCAACGAGCGCCCAGATCGCCCCGAACGCTCTGAGCGTCCTGAACGTGGAGAACGCCCTGAACGTGGACGCGGTGGTCGCTTTCGTGGCGATGACCGCAGAGGAGGCGGCCGAGGCCGAGGTAGAGATTTCGATCGTGGACCACCACGACGAGGTTCGCGGTCTCCACCGTACGTCGACCCGGCACACCAGAGAAGAGCGCATGCTGACCTATACAGGCGACGACGATCTCCGCCGCCACGTCGCGAACGCGACATCTACGTCCCAGGTGGTAGCGGTGGTAGAAGTCGCGGCCGAGGAGGACGTCGTGACAAGTCTCGTGAGCGCCGTCGCTCGCTTTCAGGCAGTCGCTCCGCTTCTCCACCACCTCGTCGCAGTCGACGCTCACCCTCTTCAGATCGCTCACGAACACCACCCCGAAGACGCCGCCGATCGCCATCCTCGAGTCGTTCCAGATCACCGCTGCCGCGCCGTGCACGACGCTCTCCGCTCGACTCGAGATCACCGCCACGACGGAGGAGGGATAAGTCATGGTCTCCAAGCCATGATAGCAGAAGGTTACCCAAACATACCTCGCGCTCCGTCTCCCCAGCAAAGAAAGACAAGTCGAACTCACCACCACCCAGGCTGTCACGATCGCGTTCACGCACCCCTCCGCGTCGCCGTCGGAGGTCTCCTAGCAGCTCACCAAGTCCCGTTCGAGACCGGCGCCGTAGACACTCCTCTTCTGAAGCCGATTCGCATGGCTCACGCGTCGACATCAAGAAGCGCAAGCTCTCAGCTAGCATGAGTCGATCGAGGTCGCCAAGCAAATCTGGCCGGTCGCGACGCAAGATTACGCGATCGCCGTCGGCATCACCAGCTTGATGAAAGCAACGCCTAGTGAAGAAGGTTGGTATTCATATGAAGACCGGCCCGAGGTCATACCATCGAGCCTCGCCATGCTTTCGCGCCCGTTTCCAACAACATCGACGGCCTCGAACGATAATTTCTGCCCGCGCGACAAAATCGCTATTAGGCATAAACGGCGTTCCGGTATCCATTGCGCCATGCGCCACCCAAAATGAATAGTACCATGACCCGTAGATTAGGTATTCCTCCCCCAATAGATATTCATGTTGAATTGGAACGGCCCACCTGTATGCGTGACCGTTCATTGCACCTGGGCGATGTTGCCGTTCCTCACGGCAGCGAGTGTTGAACTTGGCATTGCTCATATAGTGGTAGGGTGCCTTAATGCCCGTCTCCTTCTCGGCTTGATCGTAGATTCCAGCCACGAGGTGACTATATCCAGATCCGATGTGGAGAACCTCTCTCAGAAATCATTGCCCAGATCATAGCTGCACAAGACTCTGGAGCAACGCATAAGGGTCTCCCTGTGACTGGGGGAATGCCAGCGAGACCACTTAGAATGAAGTCATCCCATGACGATGAGGTCCTTGTTGCTTCAACCGTCACGTCGTCTGCATTGAGCGGCGACGACACTGATGTCGTCGAGCTTGCCTGTAGCATGTCAGCAGTGTACCTGTGTCACGATGAAGTCCTACACACCTCCTTCAATCGAAAGGCCCTCATCGATCGCCTTCTCCATATACGGGCTCTCAGCAAACGGATCCTGAGCAATTTCCCGCGCAGCATTAACAAGCCGCTGCGCAACAAAACGCATGCCGTCCGCATACGTCTGCTGCTCAGTATCTTTAGTCTTGTCTCCAGTCCACTTTTCCATGCTTTCAACGACATTGGTAACCACCTCATGCTCCCAAAGATTATCAACCACGCCGTCCGTCATGGCCAGCACAACATCGTCTTCCTGAAGAACCACGCGATCCACAACCGCATTGTCGTTCGGCGTGTCGGGACTATTAGTCCCCAACTGGCGCGGACAATCAAACCAGTGCCACTGCTCCTCCGTGCGGAACACCACTTCCCTGGTACTCGGACGTACCACGAGGATTTGCGAATCGCCGAGCTGCGTCACGTACAGGATCGGGTGGTCGGGCCTGTCGGTGTCGGAGCTGAGCAGGGCACCACACGCGGTCGTGGTGCCGTGCCACTCATTTGGCTCCGAGGTAGCCTGTTTCGTGAGTTCGTATGCGGCTTGCAGGTATGCGATGGGGTTGGGCTCGGTGGTGGGCGAGTATGCGGCCTTTTCGGTCTCGAGGGCCCAGAAGTGCAGGGTTAGGCGCGACCATAGACTGGGCTGGTGTGTCAGAATGGAATCTAGCATGAGGGTTTCTTGGGAAGTGAAGGGAAGGGACTCACGCGGCATGGCCTTTCTCTCGTGTTCCCCAAGCTCCCACGCCGTCGTTTGCGCCGATGAAGTAGTCACCGACTAAAACCGCGTCGTCGCCGTTGGTCACCCCTCTGATCATTTCGCCGTTGACTTTCGGCCTGCGGTCCTTGCTCTTATTATGTGTACTCAGCGGCTCCGAGAAGCTCGTGGACGGCAGGGACAAGAACGGCGGCGGGAAAGGTCTCGAAGGGCGTTTGGCAAACAGCGCATAGCCAGCTTCAAAGTAAAATGGCGGGCGAGTCTTGGGCTTCGGCGGATTCGCATCATCCGGCACAGGCGTCGTCGTGCCCACTCTGGGCTCCTGTGACTTTTGCGCGTACCATCTCGCGCTCCACACGAGACAAGTTCGTGGAATGTATAATTTAGTGGTTCGCCGCGCTTGCGAGAGGAGGGCGGCGGTGGTGGGACGCAGTCGGAGAGAAGGCGCGACCATGCCAGCGACTCGGGGACGAGGGTTTCGGGGAGTCTGCTGCACACCAGGGCTGGTGTAGATCAAAAGCGCATGGTTAGGCGGAGGGCCTCGTTATCGGCATGTGGGGACCTTGGGACGGGGCGATCGCGTTTATTTATGGATGGCTGCCGGGGAATGTTGAGGTAGGGCTGACTAAGGCTGATGACGTCTGGTTGCCTTGCAGCCTTGCGAAGTACTGTGGTACTTCATGGTAGTATGTAGCGACTTGCTGTGTAGAAGGTTTGGAGATGAGTGTCAATTGTGTTTTTGAGTGTACAAATTGCTGTTCTTCGGATTAAGTCGAATCTGAGCAAGGTCACGAGTAAGTTAGAAAGATCTCATCAGACCAATACTTCTTCTCGAAATAAAGCTGGCATATGCATCTCTTAGTAAAAGGATATGTGTACATGCACCTCCATGAGGAGATTTGACCTTGTACTGAGCATCTCTGAGGGTATGTTGAATCCAGCTTTCGTAAAACCAAGCCCCCGAGGTGTTTCCATGCGCCAGCAATGCAATGTTGAAATTTGAAAAAGAAGAGATGCCCTCGCAGATCATGCTCTCCTCTTCATGAAGGTTTCCAAATCTTCCTTCGTGGCCACGCCCAGCACAAACTTGCGGCTGGCATCCGTCACCACCGCGAAGTCCTGTTTGCCAATCCCGTCAACCCCGCCATTGAAGAACTCGTCGAGCTCCTCCAACGGCGTCTCCGTGGTTATGACCTTGTACCTCCTACCCCGTCGCTGGAACTTGTGCATGGCCTCTTGTACCGGATCGCTGTCTTTCACCTTGCCTTCTTTGAGTAGTTCCTGCAGGCGCGGGATGCTGATGTAGCCCAACAGTGCGCGGGTTTCTTGCGATGTGACGGTGAGATGGGTGTAGTCGCGCTCGAGCCCGCTCATGAGAGCCCATGAGATCGGGTCAGTGGGCTTGACGGACAGAGCGGGAGGTGGGTCGAGATCCTCCACGGTCGCCTGCGCTTCTTAGTCCAGAGTCCACTATGGAAGTCAAATAGGTTGCGTTGCGTACACCACGGTATTTGTTCGCCCATAATGCTTGATAGTCGCCGTTTGTGGCACCATTCGTGGCAGGGGCTTCGGTAGCCATGTTTGTAAAGTACAGCTATGGTGTCAAGCTTGCGCGCTACTCTCAGAAATTGTAGGGCTGGATCTAAGATCTAGGACCCTGCCCAGGTGACGTCTCTGCGCTAGCTGCCTACGGGTATGCACGAGCCCGCCGTGAACGGTCACTGCATGTTGGTGACCAACAGATGCACGCTATAGTTTGCTGGTCGAGGTTCGATTCTGATGTTATTTGAAATAGCCCGATGAGCCACGTTGACCCTGATTACCGCAGCACCTCGCCATAGCAGTTGCAGGTCAGGACAACCGCCGATACAATGCGCATTCATATTCCAGTACTTCGAACGGCATTCACCGCCAGTTGAATACGGTCTTGGTATTCTGCAGAGAAATCTCGCTATGCGCAACGCGCAGAATAGAGAAGATTGTTGTGCCCTGGTGGTGTGTAGTTATCGAAGGCCAAGACATCTAGAGCGGCTAGTGATAACCGCCGAAGCCCTGAGTGTCCCACCTTCATACACCATCGCCAACACATTACTTCGCTCAGATATGCTGTCGATTTGCCATGGACCGCCACGATTCACGATATTTTGAGCAGTCGACCCATCTTCTTTCGCCAGAACACAACGACTCACCCGACGCTCCGCTGCCCCTCGATCGATAGAACCAGCTGCATCCACACACTCCACGACCATTGACCGCTATAGCAGCGGAGTCCGAGAGCCGGGGATACACGTACTACGCGATGGGACTTATCTAAAACTCGTATTTCGGCGATCTGCAGAGCCACCTGGGCATATCACAACGAGGGGAGCTATATAGAGGATTTGAGCGTCAATCGCGAGCATCATAGGATGTCGAGCGATCTGGCAGGTCGAAACCCTCATCGATTGTGCAGATAGACGCCAGAAACATTGCACGAACATACGCATACAATGCGCCCACAATAGGATCTGAACAGGCTCTATGTCTGCTGCATCAAAGTCTGAGCTGAAAGCCGGCAATACTACGAGCTCCGAGGCCACAGCGACTACCTCGCCCCAGCAAATAAGCGTGTACATGGTCTCGAACAGCATGCGGGAAAGAGCTAGGAATCACATTGCTTATCCATAGCGGATACACCTCAAGTACGAGTGGCCGAACCCTATATCCCGAAAGTCTGGACATCAGCATGGTCCTTGCTATCCCGGACGGGACAGTGCTCCGTCACTCCAGCTCTCAGTACACTCGAACTACTGGGACTTCCGTATCTACGATCAGCATGCCCGGGTGCTCTTTTCCAATCCATGCGGACAAGCATTGCAACTATGCAAGGTCTCTGACAGCCGTTCTAAAAGGATTCATCGTGTCTCGAACGGCAACACTGTTGCTATTGAAAATGTAGGTGCCTCCGATACTGCTCGATGTATAAGGAAAGCCACGTGGAGCCGTCGAGACTTGAATTGCTAGTTCGCAGGACCAGTCCTTCAAGCCGATTGTGGATAGATGCTACTAGAGACTCCGCTGAACGCAACGCCTGCCAGTTGACCAAACACATCAGTTTGGAAGCAAAACTCCTGATTGCCATACTCATAGAGAGAAGTCTACAATCCCTGAGTGTCTTTTCAAAGAGAATTACGCTGCAATTATGTTTCGACAGTCTCTTGAGTTTGCAGGAGTCGGAGTCGACCGTCTAGCCCTACCCTTGAGGTGTATGCCGAGCTGCCCAGCGTTTAGTGGGACTGGAGTATCCTAGTCATTTCGAATCGCAATCGACGAATGCAGTACAGAGCAAACCCTCACGAGGATCACGCGCGACTGGTTCGTAGCGTTGTCGACGCATGGCATACCTGATGCGCGTTGAGTTTACAAGAGCTGGAATCGGATGCGCATCGGACGTGCTTTGTGCAGTGACATCGCGAGGATTGATAAGATAGAGTATAGTGAGTCTCACAGACAGCCGCACGAAGCACAAGAGCTAATCAAGACATTAGTAGCTGAAATGCGAACCGTAGCAAGACCCGTAGCTCTGCAGTCTTACTTGCCACGCAAACTGTCCACTCACCCGGTGCTCGTTTCTGTCGAACCTGTCAAACCTGAGAATCACGAAGCTAATCAGGCGAGACAGATCATTACGAACACTTTGGCAGTCAATTTCCTGACGGTCGGGAGCTCTTGAGGCACTCAGGCCCTCTAGCGTAGGTCTTATTTGGATGTGGCTTCCATTCACTGTTCCGCGAATGGACCCCTATCAGCTTGGGATTGACTCACATTGTGCAAGACAGCCTGGACATCGCAACAAGAGCAAAGGAGAGAATCTGGTCGTACGTCTTCTCGAAAGATCCAGATAGTGGAGTATTGTTGAGGGGTCAGTCGGAGGGCGGCTGCTCTGTACACGACGCGCACGGACCGAAAGCTCATCGCGCATCGCGCATCGCGCCCACCTTAAGAGGCACGGAGAGCAAACGCCAACACGTCTACCCGCACCACAAAGATTGCTGCAACACGAGTAAACTACCAGCGCTGGCTGTCGTAAAGACAGCGAAACTGCTCGAAAAAATACCGGCGCGCCTGAAATTGTCCTCCCCTGCGAATAGGATCCAATCGGTGCCAAGCCCTGCGCGCAGCGCTGGTAAGAAACCCAGCCCAGCCCCAGTCGTCCCGAGGAGGCCTTTTCTTTCCCTCCATCACCACACCACGACACGAACCCATCACCCACCTCACCCCCCACGTCCATCACCCACCACGGTCACCCATCGACTACGCGATACTGCCGTCGCGCTTGACGTCTCGACAGGGTAATTCGCGACCCGCTGTCTCCCTTACGCGTCGACACCACTCCGTGCCACATAAGCACGACCAATACAATGGCCGAGGAGACCAACGCGCCCGCTGTGGCCGATGCTCCCAAGCTGGTCGAGGAGACGACACCAGCAGCAGACGCTGTCGCAGAGCCTGCGGTCACTGAGGCGAAGCCGGCTGAGGGGATTGTGGCTACCGAAGATGTCGCGGAAGGTATGTGATTGACTGCCATACATCACGTCCACGAAGCTAACGCGACGATGAATCAGTTTCTAAGACTGACGACGCACAAGAAGACGCCGCCGCGAAAGAGGAGAGCACTGCCAGCGCGCAGCCAGAGACTGAGGCGGCTGGTGATGACGCAGGTAAGACCAAGCCAGACACCATCATTGATGTCTTCATCCTGCTAGTAATCGACAGTCGCTCACGTGCATATGCTTACGTCACCTTTCAGATGCTGCACCCGCCAGTGATGCTGCCACCAACGGCACCCCAGCTTCTAAGAAGACGACCAACGGCAATGGCAAGCGCAAGTCAGGAGCTGGCGTTCCAGAACACAAGAAGAAGACACCCGCAAAGGGCAAGAAGAAGGCACCTGAGCTCCGTCTCAATGTGAACCCAGGCGAGATGTACATGGTCGCCATGCGTGGCTACCAACCCTGGCCAGTCATCATTTGCGACGAAGGCATGCTACCAGAATCGCTGCTCAGCAAGAGGCCTGTCAGCGCGAAGCGCATCGATGGCACATATCGCGAAGATTTCCTCGAGGGTGGCAAAAATGCAAAGGATCGGCGGTACCCCGTCATGTTCCTGGGAACCAACGAATTGTGGGTCACATACTCTTCCTCACTCAGAGCCAGTTGTTCTAACATCCTATAGCGCATGGCAAGTAAACACCGACCTCCTTACGTTCAACCTCGAGGACGTGAAGAAAGACGTCGAAGAGGGCAACTCCAACAAGAAGAACAAGGCACTATGGGAGGCGTGGCAGGTTGCTGCGGAAGGCCACGACCTAGCGCACTTTAAGCAAGTCCTTGCCAGTCACGAGGCCGCCATGGCAGAAGACACTCAACAGAAGGAGCAAAAGGAGCTTGAGAAGAAAGAGAAGGCTGAGAAGTCCGCTAAGCGCAAGAGCGCGGCCGCAGCAGCTTCAGATGATGTAGACATGGCGGATGGCGATGATGCCACCGCTCCCTCTGCAAAGAAGGCCAAAGCAACCAAGAAGCGCAAGAAGGGCGATGAGAGTGACGGCGAGAACGACAAGGTATGCCAATCAACCACAGCACGCTTCACGATCACTAACCCGCTAACAGCCTGCAAAGACGCCCAAGACGAAGCTGAAATTGACAACCAAGACGCCCAAGGATGCATCTGCAGCGAAGCCCAAGAAAGAGACCAAGTCGAAGAAGAAGGCTAGCGAAGAGGCAGAATCTGCACAGCCTGAAGAGCCACCACTGACTGAGGAGGAGCGACTGGCAAAGCGTGAGAAGCAGATCTTGTACCTCCGCCATCGCCTACAGAAAGGCTTCCTATCCCGCGATCAGGCTCCCAAGGATGAAGACATGTCGAACATGTCAGACTACCTCAAGCAGCTCGAGCTTCACGACGATCTCGAGGCGGAGGTTATCAAGAAGACCAAGGTTCATAAGGTCTTGAAGGCAATAATCAAGCTCAACTCGATCCCCAAGGAGGAGGAGTACAGCTTCAAGCAGCGTTCGGGCGAGCTTCTCACCAAGTGGGGTGGCGCTCTCGCTTCTGACGGCGAACCAGCCGCCTCCGCCTCCGCCGAACCGGCAACCAACGGCGTCAAGCATGATGACGAGAAGCCCAGCAAGGAGGGATCTCTAGTCGCGAAGGCACAGTCGCCAGCCGAGACCAAGGAGGAGAAGAAGGAAGACACATCCGCTGAACCTGAGTCTGCTACCAAGCCCGCCGACACAGATGGCGACGTGACCATGGCAGATGCGGACAAGGAACTCAACAAGGACGCACCTGCGATCAAGGCTGACACAGAGTCTGCTGTAGAAGCTTCGACTGAAGCAGCGACTAGCATTGAGACGGCACCGACTTCCACCGAGGCTATCACGTCGTAGAATGGTGCTGTGTGTTTCGCAGGGCGAGCTTTAAATCGTACGTCCTTGGTGATCGAAGGCACGGAGTTTTAGACTCTAGCTGCGGGCCTATTTTCGGCAATGAGCATTCTTTTTAGGCTCTTTTGCAACACTGTACATGTACATATTCCTCGACCAGTATCACTAGCATGATACTGCGGGAAGGATGGTTTTTTTTGCGGCACATGCGTCATCGGGTTCAGCGCCTATGGGTTACTGCGCTGGATAGGTTAAAATGCTTCGTGTGGCGTCAAGACTGTCTGAGTAATCAAAATTGAACAAGTTAACAAGTTAAAATCATGATTGCCATTTGAACGGCGCATACTTATGTACATCACCATCCTATTCTAGTGTCTCCTCGTACACGGCTGCTTTCTCATGGCCGCCGACTCTTAGGAAGATCTTCATGCTTTCCAGCACCTGCTTCTTGAGGTCTGGTCGAGTTACGTTTTGACCCGGAAAGCCGCCAAATGTCGTATCAAAGTCGAACGGTTTGATGGCTTTCCATATACTATGTACCTTGGCAGGTGGAAGGGGGATTACTTAAACGGTCAGTCAGTATAAGCTATAGCTGGAGAGGAGTACTCACGGTTTGGATATGACCATTGAAAGGAGTAGCTCACGGTACCCAGCAGACGATCCTTGTGGTAGAACCCAGACTACGCATTATTAGCATCATCACACTGAACAGCCAGAGAATCACACAACTCACCGGCACACTCATGAACGTATCCGCAATAAACAGCTTCTTCTCCCACAGCAACACGGCACTCCCATCAAAATGCCCCCCACACTGAATCACCTTAACCTCACCCCCTACCTCTCCAATA
>Ga0265780_10008047_pt1 | contig 12857 bp, 11 predicted proteins | sample P1T30metagenome_FD_192432 | JGI IMG/M metagenome (GOLD analysis project Ga0265780, IMG submission 192432) | Plant litter microbial communities from East Loma Ridge, Irvine, California - P1 T30 | ecosystem: Environmental > Terrestrial > Plant litter > Unclassified | place: USA: California...
ATTCTTACCGTCCGGGTAGCGGGTTCTTCAATTTGTTCGATTAAGCTGCTTTGATACATACACTATACCTATTTAATAATCCCTATGCAGTGGCTCTTGACAGATTCCGCTTTATATTTATTATTCGTTTTTTCAATGCACGGGAATAACTGACAACGAGATACTCCAGTTTTCTGGAGGCAGACAGGTGTGGAATTCCAAGAGTCTTTTTTATAAGCTGAGTGAATTCTGCATCGTTACAATTCATACCATATTCCGCTTTATTCAGCAGGTAACTGTACAGGGCCGCCAGTCCGAATGTCTTCTCGGCCGGGAGATGCCATATCGTTAAATTGCCGTCTGTTGCTTTCACATTCCGGTGAAAGACAGGGTTGGTCCACATTCGCTTAATGTAAGTGTCATTCTCAGAGGGTCTGAAACCATTTTTATAGTAGAGATAACTTAAAGTATGCGCTTCCTCATTAAACTTTTTCTTCCCTTCTGCGAAGCGCTTAAGCAAGACCGGCCATAGTGTTTTGAAATCATTAAAAATCCTGACAGTATTTTCAACGCTTGCCAGGTAAAATTCACCCAGATGATATGCCGGAACTTCATTGATCTGTTCTTCAAGCAGCTCCTCATAGATCTCCTTCATTTCCTTCCGGCTTATCCCGTGTATAACATGATCTTCAGAATAATCCATCGCATAAGAAATAAAACCTTCTGAGGCAGCAGCCTCAAATAGTTTAGCGGCAGGTTTAATGAAAATGCAGTCAGAGTCAAGAATCAGATACATATCCCCGGGATTCTTGTTATGGACAGCTATATATTCGAGTATGGAGAATTCGTAAAACTGGTTTTGAAACATGCCGAAGTAACCCCTCGGGGTCTTGTATTTAAAATCGGTATGGATAACTTCTACGCCCAGATCTTCCAGGAGATCCTGAACATTTCTTCCGTCGACCAGGGGAAGTTGACTTATATTAGTAAATAACAGGTGCTTTTGCTCTTTATTGAACTTTTTACTTGTTATATAAAAAACAATCAGGCAGCGCCAGTAAATATCCTGATGGCTTTTGCTCGACGAGCTCTTTCCAGACTGGGGGAAAATACTCTCCTCTCCTTTTTCATCGGCGCAAAACCAGGTACAGATATAATTCATATATAGATAGAAGTTGGGTTAATTACGTTATTTATCATCTGGCAGATCTGTCTTCGCTGAAATAAATGTCCCCCTGTAACTGTTATAGCTTTCAAGATAAAACAGGCACATTCCCACATGGCCCCAAAATATAAGGGTGGGCACATAATTGAGCGAAAACAAAAGTCCGCTGATACAAAAAGGCATCAGCACCAGACATTCGTCTGATAGTTTTTTACTAAAACACTTAAAGGTTATATAGATTAAAAACGAATATTTTAGCAGCAGGCCTGCAATTCCATGATAAAAAAGAATCTCGATAAATCCTTCATGGAAATGATGGCCGGTACCTTCCTCCCACCAGTCGACGTAGGGATTAGGTAGTTCAAAGCCTTCGAAAGACCATCCGAAAAATGGCTTTTGAGCAATGAAGTTCATATACATCCTGGATTGTTCTATCCTGAAGTTCCCGGTGCTGCCCTCTTTTGCCGGGTTAAAAATTTCACTGAACCTGTCGGAAAAATAACCAAGCATACCCGGGGCATACTGTGAAATCAGAAAATAGGAAAGCACTAAAATAATTGCAGAGGTTACTACGATACCAGTAACACCCGGAATTGAATTGATACGATTTTTACATACCAGTACGAAATACAGGAATCCGGCAAAAATAGTACAGCTCCAGACAGAACGGTGCTGGTGCAGAAGTATCACGGTAAGGCAAAACAATACAATTAAAAAGGACTTAATATTCGGTGATTTTATAAACCGGTTAAGATACCAGAGTAAAGGAATATTTATCATCAGCACTGACGATGCGTGAATGATCCTGGTATCGCCTGAAAAGGGGCCTGTGTTTAATTCAATTTCAGATAAACCAAGGGAAAACTGGTGGCCGAAGATCAACATAAACAACACATAGGTTACCAGGTAAAAGTTTGCGATCAGCTCCAGCAGATCTAAACCCAGTTTCCTCATCAGCGATTTGATGAACACTACATAAACGGCAGGAAAAAGAACAGTAAAAATGGTAAAATATTTAAAGGGCGTTCCATACTGAATTAATGACTGCATTACGAGCTTGGCCATCAGTGCCAGGAACACCCAGATAACTACTTTTTCAGCTATTTTATAATTTTTCAGATCATATAATACAAAGGCAAATACACCAATGCTGAGTACTTTCACATAAATAGTAGTGACGCTGGCATTTTGAATAAAAAGCCAGGAAAAGCATTGTTCTGCCAGCAGATAGCAAAAGAAAATGGTAAAAAATTCCTTTACAAAAAGCTTATAGTGAAAAATCTGAATTGCCGGCCTCATAGCTCCAGTTTAATATTACCAGTAACAACCATCTTCTATCGTTTTGTTCCGTTCGGGGGTTTCTGCAGAAAGCGGTCTTACCCAATGTTCATTCATCATCGCTGCCACGCGATAATGTTCTTTTTGAGTTTCCCATCTTTTACCCTTAATGCCAAACAGCACCTGAGTTGCCCCCCCTAGGTGCAGGGCCTTTTTCCCCAGCCTTTTAATATGGGCGGCCAGCGGAAACCCATAAGCTCCGCAGCCGATTATCGCAATATCGAAGTCGATCTCAGCTATTTTCTCCTTCATATATGCAAGAGCTTCAAACCAGTCTTTAAACCTGGTACTGTTATTGGCTATGGACTGAACTGCCCTGAATGTTTTCAGTTCAAAATCAGGAAGTACATTTTTATCGGGGAACAGCTGCTCCCTTTTTTTATACTGCTCTCTTATACTTTGATCAAAGGGGTGCACAACAAGAACTTTTTTCCCTTCCAGAGCTGCAGACCATGGCTCGTCGTGGTTATATGGCTCCAGGTCAAGAAGCCCTACCTTGATTACCCCCTGTAATTTATGCTGCAGCATCAATTCCTGGTGCTGCCATGAACCCAGCACGTCCAGCATGTCAATATCTTCCAGCATCATCTTTGAGAACCGTGATAGGCTTGCCGGATTTGACGGGAAAAAACCCGCATTTCCGGACATATTGGTTATGGTATTTTTATCCCACCAGAAATGGTTCACATTCCCTTTAATATAACCGGCATAATTATTCTTATGATGGTTGATGCTGATATAATTGGTGAGGCAATTTAGCTCCACTGATCCGAATCTGGCAATCATTACAGGGGCATCCTGCAATAACAATTGCCTGATATGATCGCTTGCCTGCTGCCCCTTTATTACGCCCGATGAATAGTCAAAAAAACTCCCTCCCGACCCTGAAAAGCCTTTCCTGTAAATTGTCTTGGCTATTTTCAAAGCATATATTGCCGATGTGTTCATATAATGAGAGAATATGATCTTCTTATTCCGTTAATTTAAATCTAAAGCCGTCAATAACCGCCTTTGATATAGCAGTTATATTTTTTGGAAACGAAGTGAATGTTTTCTGATTAAGCGATAATTTTACTACAGCTAACATTCTGTGGGTATTGTTAAAAAATGCCCTGGTAACGCTGACGAACCGATTTCCATACTTTCTGTCAAGAATGATCTGGTTACGGATCTGGTAATACATTTTCCAGTCGACTGCGATTCCAGCGTTTACAGGTCTGATCTTTTTGATCAGTATTCCGTTTTTTACAAGGCCAGCCTTAAATCCAGCAAAATATACCCGGGCGGCATATTCGGTATCGTCGTAGAGAATAAAAAAACGTTTGTCTGCAAAACCGATTTTCTCAATAACCTTCCTTGAGAACATCGGACCTTCAAACGGAAACGATACAATAGTTTGGATCGTCTCGCCATTAAAATCCGAAGACTTTACATGTTCAACCGCCTCCGGCTTAAAAGGATTCGAAAAATTAAACCGCGAACCATACCTCCATTCAGCATCGAAGTTAATATATTTCCTGTCGGGCTGGAGCACGTCATACATCCTCCCGTATTCGGCATTCGCCCGCAGCATCTCCTCAAGGCAGCTCAACTGCGGCTCTACATCGTCATCCATAACCCAGATCCAGTCAAAGCCCTGTTCATAAGCTTCTTTCATTCCTCTGTAAAAACCAGCCGCTCCGCCCCCGTTCTCCTGGTGAACCACGTACAGATCATTCTGCAGGCCCAGCCACTCGGCAGTTCCGTCGGTACTGCTGTTGTTTATAACAATAATTCTATCGGGTTTCCTTGTCTGTGCTTTTAAGGCGCTTATGCATTCCTTAAGAAGATACAGACGATTATACGTAACAACAACTGCTGCTATTTTTTCCATATGTAGTGTCAGACTTCTGCTTGATCTTATTACCAGGAAGCCGCCTTCCTGTATTCTTTCCTGAAATATATATTCTTACAATCTGTTTATGAGCTTCTTCAGCGCGCCGTTATATCCTTTTCCTGATGCAGAAGCACTGGTATAGTACCCATAATTCTGGCTATAGCCATATCCATATTTGCCGTCCATACGTACCGCGTTAAAAATCAGGTTCAGTTTTTTAAACTTGGCCTGTTTCCCGATCTGTTTAATATAATTCAGATGTTCTTTAAGCGTTACATCCTGGCGTACAATATACAGTGTTACATCTGCTAGCCTGGCGAGGATCATAGCATCTATTACAAGATAAACCGGCGGAGTATCTATAATAATATCATCGAATTCCGTACGCAGCCATGCAATCAGCTCATCCATCCTTTTCTGATCCAGCAGCTTTGTCGGGTTGAGCGGCAGCGCTCCCGTTTTCATAATGTACAGGTCAGGCTCATTTGGCAAAGGTGAAATAATTTCGTCACGGCCCGCATCTCCTGAAAGATATTCGCTCAGCCCCTTCCCTTCGCCGATATTGAGATATTCAGCTATTTTGGGCTTACGAAAATCCAGTTCTAAAATAACGGTTTTTCGCCCTGAGGAAGCTAAAGCCGTTCCAACATTTAAGGATACGAAACTTTTCCCTTCAGATGGTATACTGGAAGTTAACAAAGTAACTCTGCCCCGCTCCCGGTCGCCATGAAGATAAAGCAGATTTGTTCGCAGGGCCCTGAACTGCTCCGATATCAGGCTCCGTTCAGTGTCTTTTACCACCACGACATCCTGAGTATCCGCATACGCGATCTCTCCTAATAAAGGCACGGCTGTCTCTTCAAGTTCATGACTCGAAGTTACCCTGTTATTAATTAAACCCCGGCCATACACCAGGCCTGCAGGAACAATAAGGCCAAGAAAGAAAGCTACGGCAAAAGATAATTTCTTCTTTTCATTCTTTTCATAACTGTAGTCGACTACGCGGCTGGACGTAAGCGTCTGTGCATAACTAAGAGATGCCTCCTCCTTTTTCTGCAGCAGGTAAATGAACAGGTTTTCCTTTACACTTTGCTGGCGTTTAATACTCACGTATTTCCTCTCCTGTCCGGGAATATCCTTTATCGAACTTTCAAAGCGGGAGTTATTCGAATTGAGTTGTCTTTTCGCCGAAAGCAGCGACGATTTCATGCTTTGGATATTGTCGCGAATTGCTGCCCTTGCTGTACTGATCTGGTTATTTATCGGCTCGAACATCGGATTACCCTCCGGTGTGGTAGCCAGGAGTTTATCCTTTTGCAGCTGTAATTCCATCAACCTGTTAATATTCGAAATCAGACCCGGATCAGAGAGCCCGAGCGTGGCCGGTGCAGCATTTGCCTTTCCCGAATTTACAAACCGCTCAATGTCTGTAATTATATTGAGTTTGACATTGACATCGTTCAGCTGTATATCATTGGACTTAACATTCTCAAGGTATAAATTTGCTTCCGAGGATACATCGGTAATTCCCCTGCTGCTTCTGAAGCCCTCAAAATCTTTCTCTACACCTGTAAGCTCGCCCGATAATGAACTTAGTCTTTCATCGATAAACTGCAGTGCTTTTTCTGCAAGCTGTCTTTTTTCGTTAGCTGCTGCCTCGTTATAAGCATCGATCAAACTGCTCATTACGTCCTTACCCCGGTTAAGCACTTTGTCTTCTATGGCGACCGTAATTACAGAAGCTTCTTTATTAACCTTCTCGGTCGTTATTTTTGATGTATAACTTTCTGCGGCTTCTTCCGGGTCTCTGAAGCTTAACCTTATTTTTTCACCGATACAGTTCTGAAGATTTGCGGTAGTATCTAGACGCCAGGTGCCCATACCGTTACTCACCGCAGCCCCGAATTTACAGGTCCTTTCCTCTCCTTCTTTATCTATCAGGGTAAAGTTCTCATTATCTTTCACTATAACCTCAAAACTACCTTCGGGTATGCCGGCGCTTGCATTTATAAGAGAAAAACGAAAGGGTTTTCTATCATAATAGTCAAGGTTATGCACTTGCCCTACTTTTTCATAGCTTGTCCATAACTGCAGCTTGTTAACCACTTTCTGCATCAGCGTTTTAGAGCGCAATACCTCTATCTCATTTTCCACTATCCTGGAGCTTTTGAAAAGGTCCATCCTGCGGATGTCATCAGCAGACTGGTCTCCGCCCTGTTTTTCATCTTTGATCAGCAATTTTGCTTTTACCTCATATACCGGCACTGAATATCTGACATAGAGAAAGGCCAGTATAAGTGCAAGTAATACCCCCACCAGAAAAAGTGGCCAGTGATACAGGTATTTTAGAAATGTTTCGCGAAGATTAAAGTCCGGACTTTCTCCCCTGACCTCACTTATCGGGGAGATGAGAATTCTTTCTGTTTTCATAGGCGGCAGATTAACGGGTGACAAGTATGGCCACTATCGACAGAGCCGACAGTAAAAAACCAATATATCTGTAAGTATTATCAACCGAGGCGTATTTATTGCTGCCCGGCTGAACGTATAAAATATCATTGTTCCTCATATAATAATAAGGCGAGCTGAAAAGCTTTTTTGAAGAAAGATCAACCGGTATATATTCTCTTTCGCCGTTTCTCTCCCTGATAAGCAGAATATTTTTCCTTACAGCGGTGATATTGAGATCGCCCGCGAGAGAGATAGCTTCCGGAATAGTCAGTCTTTCATTCTGAACGGCGAAGCTGCCCGGTTTATTAACATCACCAAGAACAGATACCTTAAAATTCATAATCCTGACATTCACTACCGGTTCCTTCAGATATTTAGTCAGACTGCTGCGTATCTGGTCACGTACCTCTGTCGTCGACTTACCAGACACCTTCATATTACCTATAAGGGGTAATTGTATCTCGCCTTTACTATCTACCAGGTAACCGGCTACCGGATTGGTGCCGTTTGAGCCGCCGGTTCCACCCGTATTTGAATTAAATACGGAAGATGCCTCCGGGTTGAGGCTGGTAACATTTATACCAAGTATATCATCTGTCTCCACTTTCATGGGACTATAATTTCCAACAACTTCTTTAGTGTCTCTGCTTCGGCTTATATCCTGGAAATAGGCTGTTTTTTTATAAGAACTGCAGGATGAAAACATACACGCCATAACACAGATCAGCGTAAAGCCTGACAGCCCTTCTTTGAAAGAAACTTTAATCATTTAAAATAGATAGATGTTCTAAAAACGTACTTGAATTATATTTTTGGAAATAAACAAAAATATTTTTTATAAGTTTTTCAAAAAAAATGCGCTTCTGTTGAATTGCAGATCAGAAATCCGCTACCCAACAATTATGCCGTAATTTTTCATGAGTAACTTTTTAATTAAAAAACTATATCTATGAATTTTGCTCCACATTACGGGGAAATAAAACTCATGTTTTTTTTAACTAATACTTCGAAAATACTTACGTTTTTTTGTGAGGTACAGATTTTCCTGATAGAGTTTTTTTTCGGGGTATCTCCATAAAATAAAGGAAGACGAACAATTGATACGAGAAATACGTACAACAGCATTCTACACTTGCAGCTCAGAATGAACTATACGAGAAATATTTTAACCACAGGAACGGTAATAAATACGCCCGCAAGATTTATAGATCTGATTTTAAATGAAATAGATTTAAAACCAGACCAGACTATATTGGAATTCGGTCCTGGAAAGGGGGGAATCTCATTTTCTGTCTTTAGTAAACTGCGTGATTCGCCGCCCAGGGATTACATCGGGTTCGAAATAAACGAAGAATTTTCTATCGCCCTGCGGGAAAAAAGTAAAATGACTGTAATTACGGCCAGCGCTTTCGATTATCAAAAACACCTGCCTCAAGACTTTAGTGCAGATATTATTATCTGCGGTTTACCTCTTTCTTATTTTCCTAGAGAACAGACGAAGACTTTTTTAGGATCGTTGAAGGAACTGAAAAAACCAAGTGGTAAAATCTTAATCCTGTATCATGCACCCTGGTTAAAAAAACAGATCAGTTCTGTCTTTCCATACTACAAATTTCGATATCACATCTCTATTCCGCCATATTTTCTAATTTCAATCAATTAATGCAAAGGTATTTTACGCTTCTTGGTATTTCAGGGATATTAACCTGTTTCATACTTTGTTATTGCTTTTTCTGCAAATACGAAATAATTGGATATCATCTGATCGCTCAACTTATTTTTTTTAGTATACTACTGGCAATCAATGTACTTACATCCAAATCAATTAAAAACATTAAGATTGCTGCTATCATTTGCAATAGCATAAATGCAGCTTTCTTTGCAACAACCATTCTGTTTTATCTTTTGGTTATTGGCAGCAATTATTTCTGGAAGCGAACAATTACCTATCCTCTGTTAAAAAACTATCTTCCTATTTTGAAGGAGCTGGCATTAACGGTCCCGGTCGAGCCGATGGTACTTGCAGGTGTTTTTGTTCTGTTTACAGGTTTTTTATCCGCATTATTTATCTGGAGCAAACCTTCCCTGCAAACATTTATTAAATTCAGGGATCTGACATTTCCCCAACCTGTAATGTGGAGGGGTGGTAGCCTGATTCTGATTGCAGTACTATTTGTTGCTTTCAGGCCCAGCCGGCATATGTTGATTGAAACAGCTATCGGTAAGAGAATCTTTTTATCCGAAGAGCCCGTTATGCAGTTCGGAGTCCACCCTATCGCTTTTAGTTTCATGGAATCTACCGATTTTTTGAAGGCAGAACATTACACATTAACGCCTGAGGACAAACAATGCCTGGAATCTGTACCCAAGAGCACGCTTAGTGGCAAAACTGTCGTCGTCATTACTGTAGATGCTCTACGCGCTGATCACTTACCAATGTATGGTTATAATAGAAATACAGCACCGTTTCTGAACAGCTTATACAAGTCAAAAAAGATATTCAAAGTTGAGAATGCATTTTCATCATCTTACAACACTCCCGGCGGCGCACTCGGAATTCTCTTCTCCAGGAACTGGAATAACTTCAGCTATACGGGACTGAGTTTATTGAAATATTTTCAGCTCTCCGGTTATAACACCTACACGTATGTGACAGGATATTTTCGTAATTTCTATGGCTTGTCGTCTCTTTTTATTAATGGCAGTGATCATTATTACGAAAGCGGAATAAACAATGCCACCGGAAATCAGAACGATAATGATAAAACAACCCTTGCCGAAATACAGAAAGCAAAAAGCTTTAGAAATTCGTTCTTATATATCCACCTGTTATCTACCCATATCACCGGAATGAAAAATGACGAGTTCAGATATTTCAGGCCCGATAAAATAGGAATCTCTGCCGATAAAAAAACTGCTCTTACCAATAATCACGACAATGGAATTGTACAGGCCGATTTTATGATAAAAGGTATTTTTGAAAAACTTAAGCAAGATGGAGTGTTGGATAACAGTCTGATCGTAATAACCGCTGATCACGGCGATTTACTTGGGGATGAAGGCATGTTCGGACACGAAGGCATGCATAAATATGTAAATTCAATTCCTATTCTGATTTACGACAAAAATACGGAATGGTATACCAATAAGGATATAGCTACTAATAAAGACATTGCCCCTACAATAACACAACGTATTTTCGGTACCAGCCCCTCCTGCTGGGATGGCCGCTCTTTACACGAGTCTTTCAAACCCACCACCATACAAACCATTTCGGCACAGGAGCGAAGCCCTTTTCCCAGAGGTATATTACATCTGGAATCAGATACCATTAAATTTGAAATATTTAATGATAAGAATCAACTGGAGAAGATCAGTTTCAAATACAGGGGAAAATGGCTGGATGATCGTATTTTCAAAAATTAGCCAGCTTAGAGTAGAATAGCAAATTTGTCTGCCTGGGATGCTTTTAAGGCAGCTGCTGATAATTTATAAAAATGCATCCCGAAATACCTGAAAAACGGTCGGAATGTCATTGCAAAATATAACTTTTGTAGATATTGAAGAGTATAAAATCTAACCTGTGTTCTATAAGTGGCGGATCTCCTCGATGCACTAATTACCGGGACATCTCAAATTTACTCGGATGGTAAAAACTGAACAGGAAGATAAATCTTCCTGAAATTATTCAAAACTGAACTTCTTCCGGAGTGTATTATAGGCACCTATTAATACACTACTATGAAAGACATTATTTTCGTACACGGGATGTTTCAGAATCCCACAAGCTGGAAAAACGGGGTCGGCTATTTCAGCCAGACGGGATACAATTGTACTGTTCCTGCCAGGCCTTTTCATGAAGGAAAACCGTCGGCTCTCAGGGCAAATCCGCCGCAGGGTCTTGGCCATCTGCACCCCGACGATATTACCGCACAGAACTATAAGGCCTATACTGACACTGGCAGCGTAACAGACTTCAAAGAATTTGCCGGACGCAGCCATTTTATCTGCAATGAACCGGGAGGGGAAGAAGTAGCCGGCTATGTATGTCAACGGATCCGGGCACAGGAGCAAACCACAGATAATCTAACCTATATACAGCAAAGCATATGAAAGCAGCAGTGTTTCACAAACCAGGCGACATCAGTTATACTACCGTAGCTGATCCACGCATAGAACTCGCAACAGATATTATATTAAAAGTGACCTCAACCGCAATATGCGGATCAGATCTCCATATTTTAAGCGGTGCAGTTCCGCAGACCACAGACATGGTAATGGGTCACGAATTTATGGGAGTTGTAGAAGAAGTAGGTGCAGAAGTAAAGAATCTTAAACGCGGCGACAGGGTTGTTGTGCCCTTTCCAATCGCTTGCGGCCATTGTTTTTTCTGTACTCATGGCGCTTCTCCGGCCTGTGAAAATTCCAACTATAAACATTATGGTCCTAATGGCGACATGATGGATCAGAAAGGCGCGGCTTTGTTCGGCTATACCGATCTTTACGGCGGGTATTCAGGCGGGCAGGCCGAATACGTGAGAGTTCCCTATGGAGATGTAAGTCCCAGAATTATTCCCGACAATATTACCGACGAACAGGCTTTGTTTTTAACCGATATATTCCCCACAGGCTGGTCGGGCGTAGACTGGGCTCAAATGAAAGGCGGCGAAGTGGTGGCTATATTCGGCTCCGGTCCGGTCGGTCTCATGGCTCAGAAAGCGGCCTGGCTCCATGGTGCAAGTCGTGTTATTGCAATAGACCCGCTGGAATACAGGCTGGAAAAGGCGCGTACCGTAAATAAAGTCGATACCCTGAACCCGCATAAAGTAGATGTTATTGCAGCTATAAGAGAAATGACAGGAGGGCGGGGAGCCGATGTTTGTATTGATGCCGTCGGCTTCGAGCCGGAACGCAGTTTACTGGATAAAGTAAAAGCTACCGTTAACTTTGAGAAAGGCAGTATCAAGGTACTTGAAATGTGCTTTGAAGCGGTAAGAAGGTGCGGCACTGTATCCATCCTCGGAGTCTATGGAAGTCCGTACGACAATTTTCCGGTGTTCAGAATTTTCGACAAAGGCATCACGATCAGACAGGGGCAGGCGCCGGTGCTGAATTATATAGATAAACTGATTGAACTGGTTAAAGACGAAAAGGTAGTACTGGATGATATTATCACGCATACCTTACCTTTAAGTGAAGTAGCTCATGGCTACAAGATCTTTGACGAGAAAAAAGATGATTGTGTTAAAGTGGTATTAAAACCCTGAGAAATGACAAACAAGCCATATTATTCATCCCGGGACAGTATAACTGAAAGTCCCTGGCAGGCTGGCCTGCCAGACAAGCCGGAGATCAGTTCTCCGGATTTATCGGTAATTTATGACGCAGCAGTTGTTGGTGCCGGTATCACCGGTATTACAACAGCGCTGATGCTTCAGCAGGCCGGAAAGAGATGTATTATTTTAGAAGCCGGAGAAATCGGGTTTGGAACAACCGGTGGTACAAGCGCACACCTGAATACATTTTTTGATACCACTTATCCTGAAATAGAAAGTGGTTTCGGTGCCGAAGCAACCAAAAGCGTTGCTGATTCAGGTAAAGAAGCTTTCCGTATTATTAAGGAGCTTATAGACCGTTACCATATCGACTGCGATTTCCAGTATAAAGACGCATATCTGTACTCTGAAAATGATAAGGAAAGCAAACAGCTCAGGGAGATTCTTGAAGCTTCCCGGAAAGCGGGAATAGATGTAGCGGAATGCAGTAAAAATGATGTCCCGGTTCCATTTCAACTGGCCATTCATTTTACTGGTCAGGGCCAGTTTCATCCCCTGAAATATCTCTACAGGCTTGCCGGCGAATTCATTAAACTGGGGGGTGTCATTCAGGAACAGGCATTTATAAGTAAAAGTACTTTTGAGAATGACCTGCATATCATTACAGATGGCAGCCGGACCGTTAAAGCAAAAAACCTGGTTTATGCCACACATGTTCCGCCGGGGATCACCAGGTTTACTTTCACTTGCGCGCCTTACCGGAGCTACGTTC
>Ga0265780_10008049_pt1 | contig 12851 bp, 11 predicted proteins | sample P1T30metagenome_FD_192432 | JGI IMG/M metagenome (GOLD analysis project Ga0265780, IMG submission 192432) | Plant litter microbial communities from East Loma Ridge, Irvine, California - P1 T30 | ecosystem: Environmental > Terrestrial > Plant litter > Unclassified | place: USA: California...
TCGCCGCCGGGCAGGCGCGGGCGCAATTGCACGATGGCGAGTGGGCGAGTTACCGGGACGCCTACCGCGCCATGGTCGTGTTCGAGAAATATGGCGGCCCCAAGAATTTCCTGCAGAGCCAGCTGCAAGTGCTGCCGCGCGACCCTGGCGTCCTCGGCGAGGGCCTGCAGCTGACGCTGGCCGGCAAGACCACCCAGCTGCACCTGCCGCTCGATCCGCTCGGGCGCACGGCCTTGCCGCTGCAGAAGGCGGCCTACGACGAAAACGCCACACTGGTGCTGAACCGCAAGGGGATAGCGTTCGCGCTGCGCCCCCAGGTCAGCATCGCCGCCCGCACCGACGGCGTCTACGACAGCGCCGACCTGCGCAGCGCCTGCGGCCAGGCGCTCGGCTTCGCCCGCTACGCCGACGCCTCCCAGCGCAGCCGCCAGTGCGTCGGCGCGCGCTTCGTGTTCAGCAAAAAAGGCGAGGGCGGTGCGCACTGGCGGCGCGAGGGTGGGGCCGAGGAAGTATTGCCGGTGGCACCGGGAGCGGCCGAGCAGGGCTTGCCGGTGGTGACCTACCGTTTCGGCAGCGAGCGCGGGCAGGTGCTGACGGACAGTGTGCCGCTGGCGATTTTGCCGGTGTTCGAGTAACCCGGACGACGTTGGTTAATTCCAGGCCGACGGCGAAAACAGATACCCCTCGCCCCATACCGTCTTGATCTTTTCCGACACCGTGTCATCGAACTTGCGGCGCAGCTTGGAGATGCTGTTGTCGATGCTGCGGTCCAGCCCGTCGAACTCGATCCCGCGCATCTTCTTCAGCAATTCGTCGCGCGACAGCACCCGGCCGGCGGCCTCGGCCAGCACCAGCAGCAGCTTGTATTCGGTATTGCTCAGGACGCATTGCTCACCACGCCAGCTGACGCTGCGGTCGGTGGTGACGATGCGCAGCGCGCCGAATTCGAGCACACGGCTGTCGCTGGAGGCCTTGGGCTGGGAGCGGCGCAGCAGGGCGCGCAGGCGCGCCAGCAGCACGCGTGGCTGCACCGGCTTGTTGACGAAGTCGTCGGCGCCTTGCTCGAGGCCCGAGACTTCATCGTAGGTGTCTTCGCGCGCGGTCAGGATCAGGATCGGCACTTCGGAAATGTCGCGGATCTGGCGGCACACCACCATGCCGTCCATGCCGGGCAGCATCAGGTCGAGCACGACGAGGTCCGGCTTGCTCGCCTTGAAGCTGTCGAGCGCCTGGTCGCCGCGCGTGGCGAGTTCGACCGTGAATTCATAGCCGGACAGATACTCCGTCACCAGTTCCGCCAGGCGCGGATCGTCTTCCACCAGCAATACGCGATACATAGTTGTCACCTCCGCGCAGTATTCTATAAGAGGGAGTGAGCCGGGCGGACATTATGTGACCTGCACGACAAATCAATACATTTCGTGACAAGAGGAGTGGGCATGGACGAGGTACGCGTCGAGAGCTGTGTACGCGCTGAGCACGCCGCGCCTGTGGCGGGCCGCGCCAGTCGACCATCCGGACATGGACCGCGACAGCATCGATCCGCGTCAGCCCGGCACCTTCGCGCGCCTGTTCCTGCCGAATACCAACGCCATCATCTGGACCGGCGAACCGACCGAAATGGACCGCCGCCTCGTGGCCCAGTCCGGCACGCTGGTGGTGCCGGGCATGCTGGACAAGCCGCTCGACGAGATCCTGCGCCGGTATGACGAATCCGCGCCGCTGCTCAAGAAGATCGTGCTGCCGCCGGCGGTGCGCGAAGAAGCGATGAAGGCGCTCTACCGCATGAACGTCACCAACGCCACCCTGTTTCCCGACCTTGATGGATTGGCGCGCTCGATCGGCATGGAACTGGAAATCGTCTGGGCCGGCAGTCAGGCCTGATCGAGTTCGGAGCGGCCTTTGTGTTCGATCCGGATGAAAGGACGCGAGCGAACCAGATGCACCAATTGCCGCACGCTCTTCCTGAGGTAGTACTGGTAATTGCGGCTATCAACGCGTTTTTTCTCGCGCACGCCCATCGCTTCGATACTGGATGCCAGCGCGGCTTCGGTCAGGCCCACCGGATAAGGCACCAGGCATTTCACGTCAATGTAGTTTTCCTGGAAATATTCCCATTTATCGGCGACGACATACGCCGGGAATAACTTCTTGGCCAGAATAGCTGCAGCCGCTCTGGTAATGAAATAACCATGGGTGTGCACGCCGCGATACGCGTCGTAGACATTGTGCTTCTGGTCCAGCTGCACCCGGCTATTCGCATCGACCCGCTTCACGTGAATCAGCATGACGGCGACGGGCACGTCCGCCGGGTAGAGTTGCGCCAGTTTCGACAGCGTTGCCGGCAGATCGTCTTCGAGGATCCTGGCATCGTCTTCCAGCACCAGCGCGTGGGGAATGTCCTCGGCAGCCATCTTCTGATAGATGCTGACGTGGCTGAGCGTGCAGCCGATTTCACCTTTCGAGAGTTCCCGATTGAACAGGCGCACTGCCTTTTTCGGGTCATACGATGCCGCCAGTTCCGCGGCCGACAGCGCCTTGCCGTTGACCGCTTCCAGCACCGTGAAAGGCATGTTCAATTGTTCCAGCTGTCCGCCCAGGAATTCGCGACGATGTTTGTCCTTGGGCAGGCTGATGATAAAGGTAGGGATTTTTTCCGAAGTGATCACGATAGGAATGGCAATCGGGCAGGGAGGGCGGGCTTCAGGGCGTGGCGGCAGGGCGCCGGGACGCATATTCTGAAGCGCTCGCATTATAAGTCAATACCCTGTGGAAAGTCATTACATGCGCCACCCGTTTCTGGTCAGAAGGTATGCAATAGTCCGATATTGGTGCCGGTATTGCCGCTGCCAGCCTCGGCATTGTTGTTGACCGTATAGCCCGCACCGTTCTTGTTGTCGATGTGCGCATAAGCCGCATACAGGCTGGTGCGCTTGGACAGCGGGTAGTTGTAGCCGACGCCCCAGGAACTGGCATCCTGGTCGAAGGCGCTGCGGTCGTCCTTGCGCATGGTCGAGAACATCAGGGTACCGGGGCCGACCCGCCCGCTCAGGCCGAGCAGCAGGTCACGGCCGTCGGTCGACGCAATCGGCTTGACCCCGCCGTACGGATTGCCGGTATTCCATAACGGGCTACTGCCGTAGCCCTTGTCGACGCCGTAGATGACGTGCAGCGTCACCTTCGGGAACTGGTAGCTTGCGCCCAGCACCGTATTGCGTCCGCTACCGTGGCTGACAAATGGCGTGCTGTCGGTCGCGGCGACGTCCGAGTTCTTGTGGTTGTAGGCCAGGCGCACGGCAAGCGGGCCGTGCGCATAGCCGGCGGCGCCGCCGAACTGGCGGCCGGCCGAGGCATCGTTCTGCTCGCCGGCGCTGTAGGCCAGCATCCCATCGACACCGTGCACGCTCGGCGATTTACAGGTGATCGTGTTGCTGGTCCGGATGTTGGTGCCGATGTCCGGGAACAGGTTCTTCACCGTGCCGGCGTAGCCCGTCTTGAAGGGATCGAAGGCCACCAGCAGGATGTGCATCGGCGTGTACTGGCGCCCGAGGGCGACCGCGCCGAAGTCACCCTGCAAGCCGACGAATGCCTGGCGGTTGAAGATCGTGTTGCCGGCGTCGAGTGCGCCGCTATCGATCCTGGCGCCGGTCTCCAGCGTGAAAAAGGCGGACAAGCCGTTGCCGAGGTGTTCGGTCCCGCGGAAACCGATGCGCGATGCCGATGCGGCGCCGCTGCTGACCTTGGCGCCGGGCGCGTTCTGGCCGCCGCGCTCGGCGACGATACCGGCGTCGACGACGCCATAGATCGATACCTGCGACTGGGCATGGGCGGCCGCGGCCGACAAGCCGAGCAGGAATAAGAGAGACTTCTTCATGGAATTCAAAGACAGAAGGGCTTTCGTCGTCGAAAGCCCTGATGAGAAAGCTGCAGAGCGCTTGAGGACGCGTGGTTGCGTGAAACTCAGCTGTTGCGGTACCACGCGCTGCCGGCAACGTACACCGTGATGCCGGCCGCCTTCACGTCCGCGGGCGCGATCTTGTCGAGGCCGAACGCATTCACGTTCGGCATGGTCCAGACGTGATAGGTGAAGCTTTTATCCCCGACCACGAATTTGACGGTCTCGCCGTTGGTGACATTGGCCCAGCGGTCGCCTGGACGGATCTCGACCACGCGTTCGGCTGGGGCCGTGTTGGGGACGGCGCCGCCGTAAGGGGACTTGTCGATCTCGCCTGCGTGGGCGCTGAGGACGGTCAGGAAAGAGGCCGCGAAAAGGATAGTTTTAAGTTTCATCATGATCTCTGTAAGTTGCACGGGCAGGAGGCGTAAAAGTGCGCGGCCTGCACCCGGCGACGATGTCAAATGTGGATGAGGCCTTCGAATTTGGCGTAAGCGCGCCTCGGCTCGAAGCTGTAAAATCCCGCTGGCTCTGGAAAGGTCCAGAGGGAAGGCCATATTTTCGCGCTGAATGTTGACCGTCGGAATGCCTGTTTTTTTGATAAAGCCTTCGCGTTTGGAGAAGGGATGAATTTCGATCTGGTGGATTTTCGTTTGCTGTTGGCGGTGCTCCAGACCGGCAGCCTCAGCAAGGCAGCCGTCACCTTGCCGATTGCACTGTCGGCCGCCAGCAGCCGCTTGCGGCGCTTCGAACAGCAATGCGGCATCGAGCTCTTCACGCGCGGTGCCGACGGCATGACGCCAACGCCGGCCGGGCGCCTGATCCTCGATCGCATCCAGCGCATCGTCGGCGAAGCCGAGCAACTACAGGAAACGGTGCGCGACCTGACCGGGCGCCGCCGCGTCAACCTGCGCCTGGCCGGCACCACGGTGGCGACCACCGCGTTCCTGCCGGCGGCGATCGGTCCCTTCCTGGCCGACTATCCGGAAGTCGATCTGCAGATGATCGAACGTAACGATGCCGACGTGCTGAATGCGGTCCAGTCCGGCGATGTGGACATCGGCGTCTTCGACCCCAGCGTCGCGCCCCACAGCGTGCTGACGATGCCGTTTCGAAAGCATCGGCTGATCCTGCTGGTGCCGGCCGACCACCCCTTGAGCGCACGCGAAGAGGTCACCTTCAAGGAGGCCTTGGATTACCCCTTCGTCTGCCTGCCGCCCGAGCGGCCGATGCAGCACTTCCTGGAAGACATCGCGCTGCGCAATGCGCGCTCGATCAAGGTCCGGGTGCGGGCACCGAGTTTCAACGCCATGATCGAACTGGTGGCCGAAAAGGCGGGCATCGCCCTGATGCCCGAAATTGCGCTGAACCCCGGTCCACACGATGTGAAAGTCAGCCAGGTGCCGATTGCGGATGCATGGGCGGCGCGCGAATTGCGGATTTGCGTGCAGAATCCCGACGCCCTGTCGGTGCATGCGCAGCAGTTGCTGGCCTATCTGGCGCCGGATCCGGCGAGCTCGCAGTACCGCAAGCTGCAATGACTATTTTTAAGAGGAACACATGGAAACCACACGACTCGGCAAGACCGGTCTCGGCATTTCGAAAATCTGCCTCGGCTGCATGACCTACGGCGTGCCCGAGCGCGGCCCGCATCCCTGGACGCTCGACGAAGAAAAAAGTTTTCCGCTGATCCGGCAGGCCATCGAGAACGGCATCAATTTCTTCGATACCGCCAATGTCTACTCGGACGGCACCTCCGAAGAAATCGTCGGACGCGCGCTCAAGCAGCTGATTTCGCGTGAAGAAGTGGTGATCGCCACCAAGGTCAATGGCCGCATGCGTCCGGGGCCGAACGGTGCCGGGCTGTCGCGCAAGGCGATTTTCCAGGAGATCGATGCCAGCCTGCAGCGGCTGGGCACGGATTATGTGGACCTGTACCAGATCCACCGCTGGGATCCACACACGCCGATCGCGGAAACCATGGAGGCCCTGCACGACGTGGTCAAGAGCGGCAAGGCACGCTATATCGGCGCCTCGTCGATGTACGCCTGGCAGTTCGCCAAAGCGCAGTACACGGCCGACCGCCATGGCTGGACGCGCTTCGTGTCCATGCAGCCACACCTGAGCCTGCTCTACCGCGAAGAAGAGCGCGAGATGCTGCCGTTGTGCGAAGACATGGGCGTCGGCGTCATTCCGTGGAGCCCGCTTGCGCGCGGCCGCCTGACCCGCGACTGGAATGCGTCGAGCGAACGCCAGGAAACCGATGCCTTCGGCCGCAGCATGTACGAAGCCACGCTGGAAGCCGACCGCAAGGTGATCGATGCGGTTGCCACGGTGGCGCAAAACCGTGGCGTGCCGCGCGCGCAGATCGCGCTGGCCTGGGTGCTGCAGAAGCCGGCGGTGGCGGCGCCGATCATCGGCGCGTCCAAGCCCAATCACATCGAGGATGCGATTGCGGCCTTGTCGATCAGGCTGACGGCGGATGAGCTGGCGGTGCTCGAGGGGCAGTATGTGCCGCATGCGATTGCGGGGTTTGCATAATCACATGCGTGGAGTCTCGACAACGTACTTACTTGGTGGAAAGTGGACTATGCCGCTTTTGTAAGCTCGCAGGCGGTTTTACTGATGTGCGAAGCAGCTTGACGTAGACCAGGTAGGCCAGCGTCCCCAGCCACAACAGGGCAGCAAGCAGCAACGGCACCGTGCCGCCGTCGCCGAGCCATGCCGGATCGCCTAGGTCGACCAGCCCGGTGCGCTGCGCAACCCAGGCAAAGGACATCGCCGCGCCAAGCGCCGCCAGCAGCTGGCGAATGCGCGCGTACCACAGCGGCAAGGCCGTGCTCAATACCAGCAAGGGCGGCAGCACGATGGCCAGTGCGATCAGCTGCATGCTTTCGATGCCGAGGTTGAAGGCCAGCAGCGCCTGCGCATGCTGCCAGGCCGTCAGTCCGGCACCGGAAAGACTGCTGGAAAAGGCCATGCCGTGGATCAGGCCGAAGCCCAGGGCCATCGAGGTCTCGGCATGGGCAAACAACGGACGCCAGGTGTGGATCGCCGCGACCGCGATGGTCAATGCCACCGCCACTTCGACCGCCTGTTCGGGCGCGACCACCAGCCCGGTGCTGCCCAGGACCAGGGTGACGGTGTGACCGATGGTGAACGCCGTGATGACGAAGGTGGTGTGCTTCAGGGTTTCCCTGAACGGACGCGTGGCGGACCAGTGTCTTCCTCGGGCAGCCAGGGGTGCGACCAGCAACAGCATCAGCAAGAACAGCAGGTGGTCGGTGCCCTCGGCGATGTGCTCGACGCCGGCTGCGAGCAGGCTGGCGATGCTGCTGCCCGGACTTTCCTGTCCGAGCGGAATGAACAGGACATTGTGGCCGTGATTCAGTTCACCGACCAGCAAGGGCGCCTGGGCCACGAAACCGCTGCGCCAGTCGTTGCGCAGGAAGAGCTGCACGCGATGGGTGCGCACCTCGTGCGTGATCACGTCGTACAGCAGCTCGGGCGCACGCGCATCCACGCCTGCGGGCGCGCGCATGGCGAACGTCGCCTGCAACTCCTCCGCGCCTGGCGTGCCCACCACCTGCAGGCGCGGGCGCAGCACCTGCCAGCCCTTGCCATGGCTGCGCGCACCGACGTGCGCCAGGAGATAGGCCGACAATGCCTCGCCATACCGCGACACCACCTGTTGTGGACGGTCGGTCAGCGTTTTCCCGAACGAGAACTCGAGCCGATTCAGTGGCAGCTGGGCGGTCAGGTTCATCCCGTCCGGCGTGGTGTCGACCCAGAGCAGGCTCTCCGGCATCGGGTGGGCCGCGGCGACCGTTGCCCACCAGAGCAGCGCCAGTGCTGCGCCAAGGCGGCGCAGCCAGGCACGCGGATCAACCGGAACACTTGCCACCGTAGTCCCCGAATTTGTCACGCCAGATGGTGTGGTAATGGATGTCGTTGCTGATGATCACCCCGCGCTGTACCGAAAACTCGATCCACAAGCGCGGACCTTCGATGCGGAAGTAGTTGCCGTTGACCGTGACGGTGCCGGAACCGGCGTACGCGACATAGGTCTGGGCAAGGGCGGTGGTGCTCAGGTAAGCACCCAGCAGGTCGTTCGCGTATTCGGTGGTCTGCGTGTTCACGTAGGCGCGGATTGCAGCCTGCACCAGCGCCTGGTCGGCGGCGGACAAGGCGTTGTAGGCAATGCCGTGCTCGGTGACGCTGGCATAGGTGCGTGGGCAGGCGCCGTCGATGCCGCCGGAACCGTTGGCACCGAACAGCAGGTCACTGTAGGTACCGCTCAGTTTGGCGGCGGAATAGCCGGTCAGTGCCGCGCCCAGGCTGGCGAAGGCGGTGCGCTGGGCCGACATGGGGTCGTAGGTCACGCCGCCTTGCACGAAGGCGCCTTTCGGTTCGACGCCGAGGAACAGCGGCGTGGGCGACTTGTAGCTGCCGTTCAGCGCGATGTTCCAGGTCAGGTGGTGACCGGTGATCTGCAGGATCCAGAAGCCGGTCGAGGTCGGGGTGCCGACGAAAGCGACATAATAGTTGCCGTTGCCGTAGGTGCTGCCGCCGCCATTGGCCGACAGGTAGTCGTCGGCCGCCTGCAAGCCGGTCTGCAGCGAACTGCCGGTATCGCTCAATGCAGCCTTGATCATGGTCGTGGCGGCTGTCTGCTGGGTTGTGCTCAGGTTGCCCCACTTGAGGCCATTGCGCGCGACCATCGCGGCCGGTAGATTCGACCATTTGCGCGCCGCGTCGATACTCCACGCCAGCTGTACCGTGCCTTGCTGCGCGCTGGAGAGGCTGTTGTAGAAGCTCATGGCAGCGTTGTAGACGGCGGTGCCGGTGGCCGAGGTCGTGGTGGTGGTGACGTCGATCGCCACAGTATTGCTGGTGACCGATCCGTTGGCATTGGTAACCACGACGTCGTAGCTGCCGGCATCGATCGAGGCAACGCTGGCGATGGTGTAGCTGCTTGCGATGGCGCCACTGATGGCGGCACCGCCCTTGCGCCACTGGTAGGTCAGGGTGCCGCTGCCGCTGGCGTTGACGGTCAGCGTGACACTGGAACCGGTAGCGACCGACTGCGCCACCGGCTGGGTGAGGATGGCCGGTGCAGCGTTCGTGGAGTTGACGGTGAGCGTAGCCACCGCGCTGGTGACGTTACCGGCGCTGTTGCTGACCACGACGTCGTAGCTGCCTGCGTCGCTTGAGGTCGTCGTCGCGATCGCGTAGGTCGCGGACGTCGCGCCGCTGATCGCGGTGCCGCCCTTGCGCCACTGGTAGGCAATTGTGCCGCCGCCGGTTGCGCTGACCGCAAAGCTGGCCGCGGCGCCTGCGTTCACGGTCAGCGAAGCCGGCTGGGTGGCGATCGAGGGCGCGCTTACCGTGCTGCCGGTGCCGCTGCTGCCCGAGCTGCTGGTACTGTCCGAGGAACTGCTGCCGCTGCCGCAGCCGGTAATGGCGAGCACAACGTACAGGAGTAATAGGGGGAGACGTCTCATCATGAAAATCTCATCAGGTATAAATGATGAACGGAGTCTAGATGAGGCATGTACTTACTTGAGCGTCAGATACCTTGCTTTTGCATATCTTTACGCTGCTTTACAATCAGCCGGAGACCCGTTGCGGATCGGCGTCAGTAATCAAGGTTGCAAAGAACACGACCCGCGTGCAGCGGGTCGTGGGACGAAGATCGAAGGTGGGCGTTCCGATCTATATTATGACGGAACAGATACTGCCGGAATTACGCCAGATTCTGGTTCACGAAGTCCCAGTTGACGGTGTTCCACCATGCCTCCACGAACTTCGGACGGGCATTGCGGTAGTCGATGTAGTAGGCGTGTTCCCAGACGTCGCAGGTCAGCAGCGGCTTGTTCTCGGTGGTCAGCGGGGTGGCGGCGTTCGAGGTGTTGACGATGTCGACGGTGCCGTCGGTCTTTTTGACCAGCCAGGTCCAGCCCGAACCGAAGTTGCTCACGGCCGACTTCTGGAACTCTTCCTTGAACTTGTCGAACGAACCCCATTTGGCGTTGATCGCATCGGCGACCGGACCGGTCGGCGCACCGCCGCCGTTCGGGGTCATGCAGTTCCAGAAGAAGGTGTGGTTCCATACCTGGGCCGAGTTGTTGAAGATGCCGCCTTGCGACTTCTTGATGATCTCTTCCAGGGACAGGTTCTCGAACTCGGTGCCCTTGATCAGGTTGTTCAGGTTGGTGACGTACGCCTGGTGGTGCTTGCCGTAGTGGTATTCCAGGGTTTCAGCCGAGATGTGCGGTTGCAGGGCGTCCTTGGCATACGGCAGCGGCGGCAGAGTATGTTCCATGTCTTGTTCCTTGATTAGTTAGAGACGGTGAATGTTCCGAATCGGGCGCTTATTCTAAACCGGATGTGTCGATATTGCATGCCCGGGCCTGTTTATTCATCAAGTACGTTCTGCACCCCGCTCACGCCGATCTCGACGCTGCCTTCGGCCAGCCGGAGCCGCAGCACGTCGCGCGGCTTGATCTGCCCCGGCGCGTGCAGCACCTTGCCTTTGGCATTGCTGACGATGGCATAGCCGCGCTCCAGCGTGCGCTGCGGGTTCAGCAGTTCCAGCTGGGCCGCCAGTCCCCCCAAGGCTTCGCGCCGCGCACGCAGCTGGGCCGCCATGCTGCCAACCAGGTGGCGCTGTTCGGACGCCAGCCCGATGCGCAAGCCGCGCGTGTCCGGAAGATGGCGCGCCCAGCGCTGCTGCAGCTGGGCCAGCACCACGCTTTGCCGGTTGAGCGGACCGCGCACCGCATGGGTCAGAGTGCTGGCCATGCCAAGAAGTTTCAGGCGCTGGTGCTCGATCTGGCTCGATGGGCTCAATAGCCGGCGGCTGAGGTTGTCCAGGTTCTGGCCGGCGTCGCCGAGGATGCGTTCCATGGCGCGGCGCAGGTCGCCGGCATCGGCCGAGAGCGAGCCCAGCCAGTCGGCGCGGGCCGTCACCGCCAGTTCGGCGGCGGCGGTCGGGGTGGCCGCGCGCAAATCGGCGGCAAAGTCGGCGATGGTGAAATCGGTCTCGTGGCCCACGCCCGAGATCACCGGCATGCTGGCGGCCACGATCGCGCGTGCCACCACTTCTTCGTTAAAGCTCCACAAGTCTTCGATCGAGCCGCCGCCACGGCCGACGATCAGCACGTCGACCTCGGCACGGCGCGAAGCGGTCTGGATGGCCTCGGCAATCTTTTCGGCGGCGCCCTGGCCCTGTACCGGCGCCGGGTACAGCACGATGCGCACGTGGGGGGCGCGCCGCTTGAGCGCAGTCAGCACGTCGCGCAATGCAGCTGCCTGCGGGCTGGTGACGATGCCGACGCTGCGCGCGAACAGCGGCAGCGGGCGCTTGCGCTCCTGGTCGAACAGACCCTGTGCCGTCAGCTTTTCCTTCAGGCGCAGGAAGGCTTCGTACAGCGCACCGACGCCGGCGCGGCGGATCGCCTCGACGTTGATCTGGTAATCGCCGCGCGCGCCGTACAGCGTGACCAGCGCGCGCACTTCGACCTTGTCGCCTTCGCGCGGGGTGAAGCCGGCGTACTGGGCGCGGCCGCGGAACATCACGGCGCGCACCTGGGCCGCGTCGTCCTTCAGGGTGAAATACCAGTGGCCCGAGGCCGCGCGCGTGAAGTTGGAAATTTCACCGCCGATCCAGACCAGGGGGAAAGAGCGTTCAAGCAGGCGTGCTACCTGCTGGTTGAGGGCGGTAACGCTCAATACGGGTGGGGCGGTGTAGGCGGGATCGGCGTCGTCGTTACTGAACATATGGATGAGCTATAGGAACTGTCCACAAAAATCTGCAACAGTATTGTTGATTTTATATCTGCTGTAGTGCGGTAGGTAGTTTTTGTAAACGTTTGATTTTAAATGAAAAAGCGCGCTGCCTGATTTCGATGCAGAAACAAAATTTCCTTACGGATCAAAGGCTTCCGTCTGAGTACAGGGACTTGGCCACAATCTTATCCACAGAAATTGTGAGGAAGTGGATAAACCCGCTGCGTAAAATTTAGGCTTGCAAAAGTTTTCTCAAGGCAATCAAGGACTTAGGTCAGACTTCGCATCCTTGCTCACATCGTTTTCCACAATTTATGTGCACACCTTGGCTTGAAACTTGAAATTTTCCTGTGCTCAAAAAAGGCGCAGCAACCAAATTCTTTTTAAATTCAATGACTTTGATATGGATCAAGGCCCTTGCTCACAATCTTTTCCACAAAATTTGTGCAGAACGTAAGTTGGATAGTCGTCCAGCAGCAAAGGGTAAGACTATACCAGCAAGCTCTGCGAGCTAGCTTATCTGCCAACGCTTGCGTGCCATGCACCAAGCTTCGGCCGGGTCTGCCTAATAATTGGGCTTGCATATCTTTTGTGAATGAAATCAGGTACTTGACCACTGCTCCCAGTTGTTGCGCACATTGTTTTCCACAGTTTGTGTGCAAAGTCATGGCATCTGGCCGAGAGAACGTACTGATTAAAAATTAGGCTTAGTAACTTTTCCCTTTAAAATCAATGGCCTTGGGCCGGCTGTGTTCGCTTGCGCACAATTTTGTCCACAAAAAATGTGTGCAAGCATGACCTGCAGAGTAGTCGTTTGATATCGCGCAAACCTGCTTCATTTTTGATCTTTTAAATTTTCTTATAAGAATCAACGGCTTAGCTCAAAGAATCCATGTTCCGCACAAATTTATCCACAGAAATTGTGAGCAACTCGGCCCATCGTACAGCGGCGAATTTTACCTGCGGGAAACATAAACGGGCCATGGTCAGTTTTTACGCACGGGGAAATATCCCTTAAGAATCAAAGTACTCGCTGGCCATGCAGCCCATTGCACACACTTTTATCCACAGAAAGTGTGAAGAACTCTACTTGCCGCAAAACCAGCAACACGTTACATTGCGCAATTCCCTGTCGGGTTGTTTTTTACTTATCCAGGAGTTCCTT
>Ga0265780_10008050_pt1 | contig 12850 bp, 15 predicted proteins | sample P1T30metagenome_FD_192432 | JGI IMG/M metagenome (GOLD analysis project Ga0265780, IMG submission 192432) | Plant litter microbial communities from East Loma Ridge, Irvine, California - P1 T30 | ecosystem: Environmental > Terrestrial > Plant litter > Unclassified | place: USA: California...
AAAGCTGGTGAGTAGATCACACCGATACGCAGAGAAACATGCTAACAATACGCAAAGACGACTCCTGCCAAGTCCTCTTCGACCTCGAATTCTGCGACATGGTCGCCTACGCCGTCCCCTCCAACACCAAATTCAAGCTCAACGACTCGGCCCTCGCCGAAATCTACGAAACCCAAGCCCGCGACTACTACACCAACTTCACCCGCTCCCTCGCACAAGTCGCCTGCGACACAGTCTCCGAAGCCCAATACTCCCTCGCCGTAACCTGCGAAGACTGCGCCAAAACTTACAAAAACTGGCTCTGCATGGTCCTCATGCCCCGCTGCGAAGACTGGACTGCTACAGACCCGTCTCTCGTACCGCGGAATATTAAGACGCCCTTCGCCAATGGCTCCCTACCCGACATGATACCTGGTTTCAACGACAGCGCTGCGTTTAGCCAGTCGAGAAATCCGAAGATCAATAGTGAGATTGAGCCGGGTCCGTATAAAGAGTTGAAGCCGTGTGAGGACATGTGCTTTGATATTGTGAGGAGTTGTCCCGCGCAGATGGGGTTTGCGTGTCCGAATGGCGTGCAAAGGATGGGCATGTATGGGGTTAGGGATGAGAATCCTGATCGGTTGACGTGTAGTTTTCCGGGGGCGGTTGTTAAGTTGAATGCGAAGGGTGGGGCGGGGGTGGTGGGTGTAAGTCTAGCCACTATTATGGGTATTGCTGGGTTGGTCGCGGTAATGTTGTTGGTCTGAGACGGCATGTTCGACATCATGCAGTTCGCTTCATCTATGGTTGTGATTCCCAGCGACAGGCATTCTTGTGGCGTTGAAGCGAAAGTCAAATCTCATTCATCCTTTCCTCATTCACACTCTTCGCGCAAAGGGTGACGCCGGTATGCGGGGTGTGCATCTACCCACCATTACGACTTTTGCTAGTTTGGTCGCAGCAATGGCATCGTTGTACATCTAAGTCCCATGATCTCCACCACGCAGTTCGCTTCTATAGCTATGATTCCCGTGGCGGCGTTCTTGTGGCGTTGAAGCGAAAGTCGAATTCCATTTCAGTATTGCTTTCTCATACACTGAACTCCAACCTATTCCCCGCAAAGTCCCTCGCAAAAAACCTCGTCGGATACTCCACTCCCTCCGCCCCACTATTCTTCGCACCAGGTCTATCTGCTTCCAACGGTGCCGCCTCTCCACCCCTCTCATAATGTTCCCATACCTTTGCTCTCAGCTCATCCAGCGCTTTTACACTGCCAACCCGGAAACATGGATGCCGGGATGATGAGTGTGTGAAATCTTCAGGCTTGCCGATCGCGATGTGCACTTGTTGACCTGAGCTGCCGATGTCGAACCACGCGAGCGTTTCGCGTTGTAGGTGTGGTACTGTGCGTGGTGTTAGGCCGAGGGTTGATGCGTAGAAGGAGGTGGCGTGGTGGAGCGTGTTTGGCGGGACTACGAGGTTGATGTGGTGTATGCCGGTTATCATAATGGCTTTGGAATGGATGCGCCCTGGTTTTGTTTGGGAGGGGAGTTGGTGATGGTGATGGGGTGGTGCAAGACTTGGCGCGGAGGGATGGGGTGAATGCTAACTGCGGGGTGAAGATCAACCGAGCTAGCGGCCCGTTGGAGACGACATCTTGTTCCACTTCGAACATCGCCTCTTCACGTGCAGTCTCATCACGCTTGCGAACACATGCACTTACGATCAGTCGACAGAAGCCGCAACGTCATCGTTTTCGTCACTCATGCTTCACCATCTAACGTTACAGCGGGCAAAGTCGTTATGACAGCGCGATAGCGTATCAAAAGAGAAGGCTTACAGGCCGTCAAGAGGCACAAAAGCCAGCCTCGGATGTAAGGTAGACAACGGTTATCTGATTGGGTCGACAGAGGTACTTGTTAGTAAACCCACGATTCATGATTGATGTTGCACCAGCATCATCGTGAAACGGCCCACATGGTGGCTGCCGAGGCCCGGGTCGCACGTCGCATCGTCGACATGGATGGGACAGCCCTACGGGATTCTGATTAATTACCTTCCGTTTACACTGTTGCGAACATCATAGCTGGTAAATGAAGGATGCTTGGAATTCTTAGCGGATGATGCCATCTTGCACATGTCGATCGCTGGCGAGTTCCAGAACATGCAAGGCATTGAATAGCAGCAAGCTAACCGAGCCGACATGGCTTGCTGGGAAACAGCGACGTAGAGTTTGCACACGTGTTTGACAGCGGAATCTTTTGCGTGAACCACCCCGAAAGGCTGTGTTTAGCACACATTGTACATTCGGCTTCCAAGTTGTGGGCGAAGTACTGTCGCGTGTCTGGACGCGATGCGATACGTCGAAGAAGATATTGCGCACAACATCCAAAACTCATGACATGTAGCACCTGTCGACGTTGCTACACCACCCTAGCACCCATCCGCCGCTAACGTAACGAGAATCCTGCTCGATGATCAAAACCGTTACTACCCAGAGTCATGCGCCCACATCCATCCTTGATCGCAGAAACGCGCGCTCTACTCCTTCCAATCGCATGCCGGCAAAACACGAAACACGCAGAAGATCATCCGATAGATTCAGTAATCACATATGGAGACCATGGGCACGCTTCCCTGTACACATCAGCCCTCTTCCCGCAAAACGGGGCCACGACTCCACAATAACGTCCCGAGGTCGCGTTGATGGACAACGCCATGGCATTCCTTTCATCACATTCCGCCGCAGAAGCAATGTTTCGAAACTCCACAGGCGCAACTCGCTGCGATGGTCCTCTGAGGAAGGCAGCCGTGGAGGTTTTGTATAAGATGGTGGTCTCCAACAGAAGTTTGATGGGCATCGACTTCGATCCGCACTTTCGCTTCCATCTTTACTACATTCGCTTTCCGCGCCGCTCTTGTTCTTTTTTGTGCTGTGCACCTACATTCTTTTTCTCAAACGACGTGGTCTATACAGAAACAGACGACTCTTTGAACAATATCGCAAGATGAAGTTCTACGCCGCTCAAGCTTTCGCTCTTGCTAGCATTGCAACTGCTTTCCCGCATCCCCAGCTTCCTTCCCTACCATCCTTCTCGCTACCGACTGGTGGATCAGGCTCTGGTCTTGGTGGCCTTGGTGGACTTGGTGGAGGCTCGGGCCTTGGTGGCCTTGGTGGAGGATCAGGATTTAGCCTCCCAACCAACATCCCCTCTCTCGGAGGTGGAGGCTCAGGACTTGGTGGACTTGGTGGAGGCTCGGGGCTTGGTGGCCTTGGTGGCCTTGGAGGAGGATCAGGATTCAGCTTGCCAACCGGTATCCCCTCCCTCGGAGGTGGAGGTTTCTCACTTCCGACCAGCCTTCCCAGCCTAGGTGGAGGCAGCACCGGTACAGGTGGCTCGGGGTTGAGCAGCTGGCTCAGCGGCCTAGGTGGAGGTTCCAGCGGAAGTTCCAGTGGAGGTCTCGGGGGTCTCAGTGGCCTCGGAGGTCTTGGAGGTCTTGGAGGCCTCGGAGGCGGTGCTGGTGGTGCTACGACAACAGCTGACGCCGCTGTTCCCGTACCTTCCAAGACTGGTGCCGCTGAAGCACCTGCAGCAACGGGCGGAGGCAACACTGGTGGCGCCGGCACGATTGGCACAGATTGCAAGCCCCAATCTGGATCGTCCAACGCCTTCGGAGGAAGCGAAAACGGTATCGTGGACAAGAACTGCTGCACCGATATGACCATCGTCTTCGCACGTGGTACCGGAGAGATGGGCAACGTCGGATCCGTGTCCGGACCACCCATGTTCAAGGCTATCCGCCAGAAGCTGGGTAACGACCGTGTTACCGTTCAGGGTGTTGACTACGCTGCCTCTGCTGCTGGTAACGCCAACCTCGGTGGCGACGGTGGTCAGAAGATGGCCGATCTGGTCAAGCAGGCCAAGTCTCAATGTCCCGACACCAAGGTCATCGTATCAGGCTACTCTCAAGGTGCCATGGTCGTTCACAATGCTTTCAGCAAGGGCATGTCTGCTACTGATGTTAGCGGCGCTGTCATGTTCGGAGACCCATTGAAGCGCCAGGCTATCAGCGGTCTTTCAGCCGACAAGATCAAGCAGTTCTGCGGTACTGCTGATCAGATCTGCGGTGGTGGTGGTGATGGCGGTGCTACTGGAAGCCATCTCAGCTACGGCAGCAGTGCAGATGCGGCGGCTTCTTTCGCTATCCAGGCCGCTGGGCTTGCTTAGGCGGATCGAGGTTGTCTTGTAAACTCGCATTGCTGGTCCGTGTGAGCTACAAGACGAGACATACGCGATTGTTGAGGTTAGAGCGACAGAAAGCTGGTGTACATTCAAATGTAGATACTTGACCACTCGTTGTCACTCTATCAATTCTTTGACTTATCCTTCACCACCATACTTCGTGACAAGATCTCGCATGATACTGACCGCGCCGCTCCGATAACTTCCCCCGAACATTGCATAGTGGTTGAGATGATGGTAGAGCTCATATAGCTTCACTCTGTCTTCGTATTCCTCCACGGGCTCCGTCTTTGGACACAGCTGATGGTACTCTTCCAGGAAACTTCCACCGAAGCCACCAAACATCTTCATGGCGCCTAATTCAAACTCGTTGTGCGCGTAGCATGCCGACGAGTCGTAAACCACGTCTTCAACCTCGCCCTTCTTATTACCAATGACGCCTGCGCTTGCATTACCGCTCCATAAGTCGCCATGCACAACGACAGGTGTAACTCCCTTGCCGTTATTGAGATGGTCATCACCAATCAAGCGGGGTACTACCATGGTCGCGGTTTGCTCAACCAGCTTCTTCACGTCGCTGTCCCTTCTCCCGTTCTGCTCCGCGCATCGTAGGATGCATCTGAGACGGTTCTCCGCATAAAAGTCTGCCCAGCTTCCCTTATAGCTGTTATCTTGTGGTGTATCGCCGCAACACGTTGTCACCGGAAACCCAAACACATGCTTGTCACAGCCTTCTGGTATGGGCGCGGGCGTGGTATGTAGCTTTGCGAGCTTAGCTGCCAGCGATGGCGTTTTCGACTTTGAACTCGATCGTCCCGTGAGGTGAAGGAATTCAGTCACGAGGAAGGATGTGGATGGCTGCGATTCATATCGTCCGTGACCGAGGGGTTGAGGACATAGAGATGGTACGGCGTCGTGGATGGCTTGGAGGGATGCGTACTCGCCTTCAGCGCGCTGTCAGTTGATTAGCCAGCCCGGAGGTGCTAGAAGTTGCGCTTACCTTGGAACATGACCTCGGCCTCTTCCCCGCTCCCAGTCTTCATGAAAAATGTCTGATCTGTGCCATCGTCGAGTTGTGACGTGATCTTCAACGTCGATGCTGAGCTCGAGCCGCCTCCGCCTGCGGAAGAGACGTGCGTCTTGTCAAGGTTCAGGCCGAGGAGCCTGATGACTGCCGGATCGAGCTTCATGGTGGATGTTGTCATAAGAGAGCGCGCGATCTTGGATATAAACATTACATTGTGGTGATGGCGCCTGCGGTATTGTTAGATGGGTTGGTGATGACGTCAGCCTTACCATCCCGCGCGGTGGAAGCTCGAGGCGCGCCGACGCGTCCTTAGCGTTGCGACCACAACCTCCCGCACTTTCGAGATCAGATCGTGATGTAGGACGACACGTACCTGCCTGTTATCAAACGCGTATCCGAAGCGCGTCGCTGCCGCCGCCATCATTGCACAATATGACAGCCTTGCGTCCACGCATATGCGGCTCGACTTCGCGACGCAACCTTGGCGGTGCTTAGAAATGCGACAACTATCGGAAGGCTGTTAGCGATGAATCCTACACATGCAGGTACGAAGTTCGTACATGGCTTACAACCGTTCGTACGCCGATATGTCATCTTTGCGTTGGGCGCCTTATTTTTTCGCACGTTCGCGATGTTCGTATAGCCTATCTGGCCCAAGGTCCCAAAGCTACAAGTATCTTCCCACCCGCCGAGAAAGAGATGGATATCCTGCCGTGGAGCCAGAGATCTACCTCTTATTCCTTTCAACCGACTTCATCTCAATCGTAACTCACCAGCAACACGCGAGAACGAGAACTGGAACCCCGTCCCACCAACATGTCCTCCACCATAGTCCTCATCACGGGTGCCAATCGAGGCATTGGTCTTGGCCTGACTGAGCGCTTCCTGGCAAAGCCCACGCACACCGTCATCGCCGCAGTGCGCAACCCGGAGCACGCGACCGCGCATGCGCTACAGGACCTGCCCAAGGGTTCCGACAGCCAGCTTATTGTCGTGAAGCTCGACGCAAGCATTGAGCAGGACGCGCACGATGCCGTCGCCGAGCTGCAGCAGAAGCACCAAATCCACCACCTCGACATTGTGATTGCGAACGCCGGCATCAGCTACATCTTGCCCACTGTCGCAGAGGTCAAGATTGCGGACATCAGGGCGCACATGGAACCAAACGTCTATGGCGTGATAGCGCTATACCAAGCGACGCGCGAATTTCTCATGAATTCGACGCGCGAGCCAATCTTTGTGCCTATGGGCTCGTCGGCGGGCTTGTTGGTGTAAGTAAACTTGACATGCCTCTCACGCACCCGTTTGACCATGCCCTAGCAACCACCTGCCCATTCCCAACGCGGCGTATGCGCCGACCAAGACAGCGCTCAATTGGTACACGATTCGCATCAACGCCGAGGAGGATTGGCTCAACTGCTTTGCGTTCGACCCGGGCCATGTTTCGACAGATATGGGCAACGGCGCGTCCCAGGCTTTGGGTATGGGCGAGAAGGCGCCGGTCTCGGTTGAGGATTCCTGCGAAGGCATGATGCGGGTGTTTGCGAAGGCCTCGAAGAAGGAGTACGGTGGCAAGTTGGTTGTATATACTGGTGAGATATCGGGGTGGTGAGGTCGGGTCGAAAATTCATTTGGAAGGCCGCGCGAGCAATTGTATCTTGTAGCAACTATGACTGCTCTTCTCACAATGTCCTGGTTCAACATACACATCTCAACGCCGACAGCTGGTCATTTTCAGAGGACGAAGATCGGGCTGTACATTTGTTTGATGGTGAGGGAGCGTGGGTGGTCATCGCGGCAGTAGTTCGTCTTCAAATACGGGTTGTCAAAGGTGGGCAGTCTGACATGGGAGTCGCCGGCGGACGTGATGTCGCGCACGCGTGACGTTGCGCGAGCGCTTTTGCCGACGGTTCTTGATGGCAACGTCTGGAGCCAGTCGTTCCAAGTCGCGCACACGCTACTTGATGAGTCCATGTTGCGTAATGCAGGCAAGACCGAGTTGTTAACGGACTGATTGCCGGCAATGGCGTTAGTATCACTGCTGCCCACAAAGACGATAGTACAGTTGTTCGTTATGGGGTATTGCCCTACAATGTGCATTCCATGCGCTCGCTACTACAGTCTGAGTAGTCTAAGCAGTCTAATAAAGGTATAGTAATGCGCAAGAGCGTGTCACCTACATAGTAATAGACGTTCGCGCGCGAGCGGCTCCATCCGCTGTATCAAGCTAGAGCTTGAAACAAAGGAGCGTCGGCTCTTGATTCTATCGTTTGCGTGTAGAGTTAGTCAGTAAATTAAGCTCAGCTCAACCCTGTATTCCTGAGATATATAACGATTCCAACTAAGGGCTCAGTCCTCGTTAATTGGATATAAAGCCCCTATATAATTTTTGCGCTCAGATTGCTAGAAGTCGAATTAGACATAATCTATTGTATTCTCTCGTCTAGGTACTTGGGCCGAGTGTCTATTCGCTTAATGCCTCGTTTTTTGCCTGGCTGGTGATAATTACATACCCCGCACTACCTTAATGCTGATTTGCCACCGCTTCGACTTCACCGGTCCTCGCAACATAAGATGACATGCCGCTGCTAGACTTACGCTACAACAACTAGCAAAGTTTCTCCGCGGACGGTGGAAGGATATTCAAACAACTAGCGCAATTTCATTAGCAACCGATCGACGCTCACGAATACCAACAATGGACCAAAGAGCTACAGGATATTTTACTCAAGGCTTAATCCCTCACACTTGCCACCATTGCGAGAAGATCGTGTTCACCTTGGAAAACTCCGTCTATTTCGCAGTGGACAAGGTGAAAGAAGCGATTTCGGATAAGTGCATGCTCTTTCAAATTGTTCTCGAAAGATGTGTGGACAACGGTGCGCCTCTCGACGCCTCGACGGTGGTTGCGTTATGCGATGTGGGGGGGGGAGCAGCACAATTGGCTGGATGGACGGCGAAGTAAAACGGTACAACCCTGATGATTCCATGAATATCTTCTCGATGTTCAGCGTTACCAAAAGCTCCGGTCATCGACAATGCTGGAGCGAGCCAGTGAATCCTTCGCCTGGTTCCAACGTCTTCTTACAAATCGTAGTATACGCTATTTACTTCCGACTCTAGAGAGTTAGACGTAGCAGAGTAACCAAAAGGTTAAAGACGTAATGTTAATAACCCTCCTTCTGTACTGCTCCATCTATAGTTGAAATCCATTTCATTCTGTGTTTTATATTAAGCTCTTCTGCAGGTACCGCTTCCAGCGGACTGGTATCATCCAACGATCCAGCCTGGACGACATACACGCCGCTCATCGTTCCTTCTAGCTCGACATATATTGGGGTACCACAATTCTCGCAAAAGGCGAGCTTGAATTCGAACCCATCGTCGGAATGTGTGGTGCGGAGGAACTTTAGTTTGCCGCTCGTGAGAGTGAATGTCGTGGATGGGATGCTAAGGTTGAGGGAGGTAGTCGCACCAGTGATTTTGCGACACATTCGGCAATGGCATATTGCGGTCTATTCTCGAGAGACATTAGAAAAGCTGGTCTTTGTGATATTTGAAAACTGTCTGAAATACCAGAGAGAGTGTTGACTTGCCTTCTTTGCGTCTGAGTCAGATATGCTCAGTTCGAACTTAAGAGTTTGACAAAGGCAGCTACCGTGCAACATTCTGAATTGGCTTGTATGGTAGTATGTTGAATAAAAGCTTGTTTGAGTTCCTTGCGAGTTGTTTGAGCTATTCGAGCGTATCGTTACTTGATAGTAGAAAAGGAATGAGCGACATAACACATAGTCTAGTATCTCAGGTCATCCTTCGAGTCGGAGACTAGAGTAATCCATGGCGTTTATTTCAAGAGGCAGTGAGTCGGTCAGGCCGTCGGAGAAGACTCCGGCACGGAATAAAACCCACGACGACGGAGAAGAACCCACATGCCGCGCCTGAATCCAGGTTGTAGCTATTTGTAATATCGACGAACGAGATTTACAGTTATTACGACTCAGGTAAAATCAAGGATCGTGTTCTTAACATCCACGAGATGAATTTTTTAGGTACAGTGCTAAGAAGAGCGCATTGGCACTTGATTAGTAATTATTTCTCTGTGTCTCACTTTCTGCTGTCCTTCGGCGCGTAACCTTGCTATGTTGACTAATTCTATAATTTCCGTTAACACCGTGTATTGCTTACAAATAGCTTCATCCTAAATCCGTATGTGAATTATCAAGCATTGCGCGACGTCGTGACAAATTTTAACGGATGTTGCCGCGACGCATTGCAAAGCACGCTAGAGTCAAACATAGAGCTGCAGTTAAGAAGTTCTTCGAAACGTGTATCCCCGACGATTTGCTTCGTCAATCCCAAGTTTCAGTTCGGATTGCAAGAAACAAAGACATGCAACTCATCAAGTCTTTTCTCCTTCTCTCCTCTACAGCCATATCTCTTACCGTATCACTCACAATCAACACCCCGAACGTGATCTACAACACGACTGGACCCCTAGAAAATCTTGCGATTCGCCCTAATGGAAATGTTCTGATTACTCGCTTCGACGTCCCTCAACTTTGGGAAATCGACCCCTCAAGCGGCTCCACTGTTCTCGTCCATGACTTCCAGTCGCAAACCACCAACACCATCCTAGGGATCACCGAATACGAGAAAGATATCTACGTCGTTGGGGGCGGAACGCTCAATCAAACCAGCTTTCTCGGCAAGCCAGGGACGTGGGCAGTTTGGAGAGTGGACCTGAGGGCCAAGAATAGTCCAGCAAAAGTCGATTTGATTACAACGATTCAAGAAGCAATTCTGTTGAATGGCCTGGCTGTGCTACCTCCTCCCACTATGCGGAGAGACGAAAGAAGCAGCAAGAGCAAATCTATCCTGGTTGCTGACTCGGCCTCCGGCGTTGTCTACACGGTTTCACCATCGCAAAAGTCTTATAAGGTTTTTTATTCGGACCCGGACACCATGAGTCCAGCTCCAAACGCATTTCCTTTGATCGGTGTTAATGGCGTGAGATTCTTCACAGACCGCGCTCGCACTAGCTACTTATACTACAGCGTTACCTCCGTGAGCAGGTTCTACCGCGTGCGTTTAGACAAGAACAATGTTGTGGAAGGTGTGCCAGAATTGCTCCTATCTCCTACCTACGCTTTGGATGATTTCGCTCTGACAAATCACGGAACAGCGTACATCGCGTCTAACACTGGTAATGTGTTTGTGAAGAGGGACAGTGATGGGTCGGTTACGGTTATCGGTGGGAATGGAACGAATAGGACGGTCTTTGCTGGAGCGACAAGTGTGAGATTGGGGAAGATCAGAGGGAGAGATATGGCCTATGTTACAACATTCGCGGGCAGGCTTCTTGCTATAACATTGTGATGTTTTGCCGGATAATCGCGCGATAGCAGTCGACTTAGGAATGTATCTAATGCCTTACTACGTACTATTGTAGGGCGTCGCACTAAGGTGTTGAAAACATGGAGTTCTCGTGGGTCGCGCAGCCGTCCGACGCGCCAGCTACCCGAGGAACGTTAACCGCTGTGACAACCGCGCGCTGCCCCCACAATCCGCCCGCATCACTCAACGCGATTAAGGATACAATATACTATTCTAGGGCGCTAATTAGAGTTAGGGCTAACTCTAGTTATTTTAGTGCTAAGATGTACAGATTTCCCTAGCTAATATAAGGCGACGGATTATGCATAATCTGCGCTTAATTTAGTATAGCGTAGGTGTTCGCTAACTAAGAAAGAAAATCTAGAGAGTATAATCTATGCGCATAATCTGCAGGCTTTAATAGTATTGCAATATACTAAAACTTATCTAGAAGATGTAAGATAACGCTATAAATCTAGTGCATTCTTTAGAATATCTATAGCTAGCACTATTATTAAGATATTTATACGTAAACTTTAGCTAGAAAGACTTAACGTTCCTCGCTAAAGTTAGAGCTTATAACCTCTAACTACTGTGTTTGTGTATATAATAAGCTAGTTTGCTAGATAAGCTACTCTACTAATATTAGATAATCGTATAAATAAGGCTGTAGAGCTATCTATAATAGCTATTATTACGAGATTTTATAAGATTATAGTAGTTATATTATTATAATAAAGTTGCGCTACTTATATTTACTTAGTAACTTAGTTATACGCCTAACTAATATAAGGCGACGAGGATACGTATCCTCGCGCTGAACTAGGCTAAGCGTTAGGGCTCGCTAACCCAGAACAGCGGAATTTAAGAGTATCCTCGTTTAGTATTCTCGCGGACATTGCTATCTAAATTCTATTATTTTTACACTATATATTAACTTTTTACTATTAGAATATATCTTTTAGATAATAACACTAACAATTATCTATAGTTGCGCGTTATATTAAGCTACGGAAAACATAGAGTTCTTGTAGGTTGCGCAACCGCCTAACGCGCTAGCTGCCTAAGGAACATTAACTACTATAACAACCGCGCGCTGCTTATATAACCCGCCCGCATTACTTAACGCGATTAAGAATACAATATACTATCTACACGAGTACAGAACGCTTATCTATAAGCAGCACGCGACTGCGCTACAAAATCTTAATGCGCATCTACGTTAACATTATAGTATTAGCAGCTAGCTACGGCAGCAGGTTATCGCGAGTTACAACAATCGCGAATAAATTCGCAACCTATAAGAGATTTAGCTACCTGCACTGCTAGGCCCACTAATTGCAGAGCTTAGTGCACCGCTAGATAGCTTTTAGTGTGCAGAGGATAAGTGCGAATATATTACTATTAATATTAATAAGTTACAGATATATTAGAAGAGTGCACATAAGCTACTATAGGATAAGAAAGACAACACCGCGTACAAAAAGGTTAAAGTGCAGACATTTTTTTAAGAAAGAGCGCTATAGCGATACTTTATTATTTATAATAAAGAGAACAGCAAGCTATCTATTCTAGGCGAGGTGGCTAAGGTTATATAGGCGTAACTAGAGCGATAGAAGGAGACAAAGAAGATAGAAGAGGAGAAGGCGCAGGTTATAGAGGCAGAAGCAGTAAAAACTAATAAAACAGGCTAGTTTAAGCAGACAGGCTAGCTAGAGCATCTTGCGAACCGGAACTAAAAGCATCTTGCGCATTAGATCCGGCTACCCGACCGCAGCGAGGTAAAGCTATAGCAGGCGGCGAAGTTAGTAGAGCTACTACTTAAGAGAAGTATTAAGGGCTTATCGACACTAGCGCGAGAGTTACAACAATAGGTATAGAGCGCAAAGATATTAGAGGCAGATATGCGGCCGTTAGCTTAACTACAGAACCTAGAGAGTTAGGCAACGTACGTAAGCTATATAGTAAAGTTTATATGCTACTTACTGCGCATACTTACTAACAAAGAGCGCAGGATTGCCTAGTTCTAATAGGGTAGTGTAGACGACAGCGATAGCGATGCACCCGACAGCGATGCGGCAGAGAATCGTGATACTACTTCTTCTAGGTCTAGCAGATCTAGAAGTAAAGCTAATAGTAATAGCTGCCTGCGCTGTTAAGCGCGCTAGAAAAAGGAACCTGACTTTATAAAGAATACCCGCGAGCTCTTCTGCTAGCAAGAAGGGTT
>Ga0265780_10008051_pt1 | contig 12849 bp, 8 predicted proteins | sample P1T30metagenome_FD_192432 | JGI IMG/M metagenome (GOLD analysis project Ga0265780, IMG submission 192432) | Plant litter microbial communities from East Loma Ridge, Irvine, California - P1 T30 | ecosystem: Environmental > Terrestrial > Plant litter > Unclassified | place: USA: California...
CCACCTTTTGCGCCGGCAGGACCAGGGGCAGCTGGGCATGCGTGAAGAAGGAACGGCGCCACAGGCCGGCGGCGGCCCAGGCAACAAGGCCGGCGATCATCGTGATGTGCAGGCCGGAGATGGCCACCAGGTGGCTGACGCCGGTGCGGTTGAAGATGTCCCAGTCGGCCTGCTCGATGCCGCGCTGGTCGCCGACCACCAGCGCCACGATCACTGCGGCGTACGGCTTGCCCGCGAGGGCCTCCATGATCCGCGCGCGCAGCGTGTCGCGGCTGCGCTCGACCAGGGCCGATGGCGTGGCGACGAAGGCGTCGAGCCGGCGGTTGCCGGCGCCGGGGCGCACATAGCCGGTGGCGCGCACGCCCTGCCCCAGCAGCCAGGCTTCGTAGTCGAAGCCGTGCGGATTGGCGTTGCCGTGCGGGCGCTGCAGGCGCACCGTCAGGCGCCAGCGCTCGCCGGGGCGCAGCCGGACCTGCTCTCCCGCGCCGTACCAGGACAGGGCCAGCGTCTGTGGCACGCCCGCCGTGGGGTCCAGCACCGTGTCGACCTCGAACTCGAAGCGCACGCCCTCGCCGAAGTCGTGCGGCAGCTTGGCGACCGTGCCGATCAGGTCGAGGTTGCGGCCTTCGTCCAGCCTGCCCAGCTCCTGCGACAGCGCGGAATGGGCCAGCAGCGCGGCCCAGCAGAAGCCGAGCAGGCAGCCGGCGCAGGCAGCACGCGCCGGGCCGCGCAAGGCCAGCAGCAGGACGAGCGCGGCAAGCGCGCAGGCGAGCAGGTGCCATGGGTCGGGCAGCGTGGCGCGGGTTTGCAGGTAGGCTGCGCCTGCGACGAAGCCGAGGATGGCGCAGCGCATCGGGGGCGGTGGTTCAGTGCAGGGCTGGCGCGTGATCAGGCGACCTGGCGCCGCCAGATGCCGCACGCGCTTGCGGAGCATCTGGTTTCCTTGTGACAGTCGGTCGGACTCGAATACTGGACGAGATCTTGTCCCAGAGAGCAAGCGCAACGCCTTGTGACAAGGACGATGGCACGGGCCCGTATTCACCTTTGCCTGTGTCCATGGTAAAGGAGATATGCGGAATAAAGACATTGTCTCTTGTCCCGTCGACTTCCCACCAGAAGCTGTACACCGTGGCCGAATTGTCTTCAGAAAATCGTTGAACGAGCTCGTCGCCTGCAACGCCGTTGATTTTGCGTGAAGCTGCACGGATCGTCGACACGTGGCTCATTTCGAATGCCCGCATCCATCCATGGGCCTCATCATCTCGCTCAAGCAAGCTTTTCTCGGCTGGTTCGATACCCGCTGCGACGATCAGCAAGAATTCGATATCCGGATGACTGGGAAGGCGGGCGGCCATGACGACTTCTTCGCGCTGACTCGCGGATACAGGCTCACGAACATACGCATGCTTGATGCAAAATCCGGGTGCGGTTGGCACTTGATTCGCGGGATTTGGTATCAGTTGGGCGACTAGCTTAGGCAAATCCCCTGCATACTGCAGACTGAAATTGGACCCGAGAATATCGAAGCTGACCCCGTCAGCGTGTAGCAGCGCTTCGAGATCGATTCCTTCATAGCGGTAACGTTCTAGCTCCAATCCATTTGCTCGCGTGCCTTCGGTTACATTGCGGCCGTGAACAAATATCTTTCCGACGAGGCCTGCTTCGGTTTCGATTTCCTTCACGGTTTCCAGACTCGCAACGCCATCCAAGCGACTCGGTGGTGCGTTAAGCTGTGACTCACGCTCAGCGACACGGGAATGGAACTCATCGTTCGATTCCTGAAATGAATTGATCTCGAAACCATCGACTCGTGCCCGAATCAATTCAACCTCAGCCTCGGCGGGCAGGTCAACTAAAAACCTGCCAACACAGATGGTCTTCATCCTTTCTACGATACCGGCAACTTCTCGTTGGTCGCGCATGTGCGCGACACCCCAGGCTCCACAGAGCGCCATTGTGCCTGCAAATAAGGCTACAACACACCACCGCTTGAGAAATCTGCTCATGCACCGCCTCGCGCAGTCGTAGGCCATCATTGATAGCGCAGGTGTTCGGCACCTGCGGGCGTCGCGACGTCACAAACTCACTGGTGGACCGCCGCTGTCTGTCGCGTCCTGATTGTCTTGCACAGCGTCCAATGTCGACTCTGAAACCGCGGAAAGCCGTACGAGTTGCCATACGCTACGGCGCTGAATTGCCTGCCGCTTGCCAAATGCGGCGCCAAATGACGCGGACGGTATGCTGAACGTTGCAGCAGGCAAAAGTGAACTCGCGGCAAACCAGCGCGTACCATCGAGCGCGTGGGGCTCCTCGCAGCGCCACCAGCCGGAAGCGGGACATTGCATGCCGGTCTTGGCAACGCATCCAATCGACACACCGGGTTGAACCCGTGTCCGTGCGCTATCGATCGCATTGTTACTGTCGGCTTGTGCCGCTATCGTCGCCTGTGCCAACGGAACGGCCAAGGGGGTGCGCTCGCGTTCGCGCTTATCGACCAATTTCCATGTCGTCCGTGTATTCGCTTCATAGCTGGGCTGCAGGCCGCGCATTCTTTGCCAAATCGATTGCGGAGGTAATAACAAGGCCTGTGGCAGCTTTTGCCCTTTGCAGAAATATTGACGTTGCCCGCCGAGGACAGCAAGACGGCTGTTGGACTCGCCGCACAACCACCAGCCGCTCTGCGGGCATCGCTCGCCTGCCTCCACCTGGATTCCTAGCGGAGAAGCCACGGGCGCAGCCGGAGCCGCCTCGACCGGGCGGCTTGGCCGCAGGCGCACGCTTGAGGAAATCCTGTTCCATAGCCGAATGACCGTTTCCTCGTTTAGACTGGATTGGACCGGCTTCCCACCGGATCGGGGGTTAACGCCGGTATCGAGCTCGAGAAGCAAGCGCGGAACGAATGGGTCGTTTGCGCTGCCATTCGTTTCCCAGGCAAAGCTGAAGTTGGTTGAAAAATTCAGTTCTGTCGTTTTTACGCCGACTTCCTCGCCGACGAATCCGCCGATCGTACGTGCTCCCGAACGCAATATCCGCGAACGCGCCCGGGTCAAGGCATCCGTTGCGGCCTCGTCGCGCTCGATCAGGCCCGGCCCCTGATGCAGTCCGGTGTTCGCCCAGAACGCCAACGTGATATCGGGGTAGCCAGGCAAGGCTGCGAAGACGGTGATGCTTTCGTGACGGGAAGTATCGAAGGGGTCGGCGATCAAGACGCCGTCGAGACAAAAGCCCGGCACGCTGGGCAGGCCGCTCCCGGCTTGATGGATAAGTTGCGTCATCAGCGACAGCACGACGGGAATGCGTTTTGCGTTATCTCCTTCGCTATGGAAACTGTATGTGACCCCATCTTTGTTGATGTGGCCTTCGATCGTCACGGTCTCATAGAAGATGCGCTGGTCGTCCCGCACCTCATAGCCGCGGTAACGACCATGAACGAATATCTTCCCCGATGAAGCGGATTCCTGGACGTCCTTGCTGAGTTCGATGTTTTTGCGCCCCAGCATATTCGGCGCCTGCGCAAGTGCCGCCTCGCGTTCGATTATCCATTGAGAAAATCGTTCGGCGCTTTCTTCTTGCCAAGTCACTTCAAAGCCGTCGAGGTTAACCATTTTCATCGAGACCTGTGCGCTTTCCGGCAAATCGATTAACATCCGTCCCGCACACACGGTTTTCATCTTTTCGCTCATCGTTCCCGCCTTCCTTGTGTCCTGGCTGCTGTGCACGGATCTGACATAGGTGAAGCCAAGCGTACCGACAATGGCGAGCGCAAGCAGCCACTTTGCGCACTTCCAGACAGCGAATATCATTTGATGCCTTGGACAATCTTGACAATCAAATGACGCGTCAATAACAGCATCGCGTCGTTTGTAAAGCTGTCCTGGTGCCCGAATCCGCGGGCTGGGAAGGCTGCGCGCACTTGCTTGCCTGCTCCGGCGCCCGACTGGCCCGGCACCGTGTCATCGCCACGCGCGTCCTGTCCCCATACGACGAACTTGAGTTTCAGACGGCCTTCGACCAGCACTTCACGGGCGCCGTTGTTCGCTTGCGCCACAAGCTGTGCTTTGCGCGTGTTTGCTGGTGTCAGCGCAACTCCTTGGCCGGATGGCACCCTCGCCGCCCATTGCACGGTGCCGTAGGACAGCCGTTCATCGTCGACTCCATAGAACGTGTAGGTATTCGGGTGATACCAGCCTCTGGGAGAAGACTCACCGTTCGAGTCGGCAGGCTTTTCTAGAATGGATTGATGGAACTGCTCAGCGGTGCTGATGGCTTTCTCGACCGCTTCTTTCACGGCTTCCGGCTTCCCTTTATATAAGCCAGCCGGGTCGACCAGCCTGGGATCGATCAGCCGGTACCAGGAATTCGTGTCGCGATAGAGATCGTAGGGATTACCTTTTGGCAGCCCCAGTACATCCTGCTCCTTGTCGGCGTTCTCTACCCGGGACAGTGTTTTTACCAGGAGCCAGGGTTTCGGATAAAGATGATTTGGAAGGAGCTCCAGTACTCCGGGAGCAGTTGCCATGACAGCCGTCGTTTCCGCTGGCGTGACGCCTGCAATTTCTGCAAACCGGCTGGCTTTGACATTATCGATGAACCCATTTGTGTAGCGGGTGCTCTCGGTGCCGCAAGCGATACGCCTGTAGGCGACCGGCGCACCCAATGCCGGCATCACGCCGTGGATGATGCCGGCGATGTCGGCTGGACCCGATGAATCGCCTACCCGCAAGCGTGCGCATGCCCTGGCGACCAGACCGCCCATTGAATGGGTAACGAGGATAACCTGTTCGCACTCATGTTTGCGCGCACGCCAAAATGCCTTGATCTCGTCGATTCTGCGGTTCAGCCGCTGAGCTGACACCGCACATGATTCCAGCCAGTTATACCCGACCGCGTACACCGGATACTGAAAACCCGCGAACTTTTCCAGCTCCGGTTCCGTGACGCGCTCCACGCTCCGTACGCCCCAACTCGACGGGCTGCATTGCATGACCCGCTTCCAATGGGCCCGGATCTCGCGCTGGCCACGCTTGTCGATCTGAAAAGTCCTATCCAGGTAGGTCTGCAGCTTTTCAAGGACAAGCCAGTAGGAATCGGCGTGCACCTCGCCCCAGCCGCGTGCGCGCAATTCGGACAGACTGAGTCCCGCGACCTCGCTCTCGAGTTCGCCCCCGTCGTCGACTTCCAGCGCCGCCGCATTCAATATGCGCTGTCGCGTGGCCGGAGTCCGCCTTTTCCATTTACGCGCTGCACTCAAACCTTCCGCCGTTCCGTTGGGCGCGCGCCAACCGGGCCCATCTGAATCCGTATCAGGCTTTTCGTCCGAGCCGGAGCCGCTAGTGGGGGCATCGTTCGGCTGCTTTGCAGTTCGTTGAGATGCGCCTTGAACAGGAGCACGCGTTGTCGCCGGCACCGCACGCGCACGTAGATTCGATCCCATGATTCCCGGCACGAAGATAACCGGGATAACCTTGCGCGATCCTACCGTCACCTTGGCACGCATGCGGAACGATTTGGGCGTAGCGACGCTATGCGCGATCAGGCTCCCATCGAGATCGATCGTTGGCTGGCGAACGGGACGGGTCGGCTCGCTCATACGACGCTCGCACTACCAGGCCTGTCGTCTTCCTCCGGTAGCAGCCGGAACTCGATGTCGCCCATCGAATAGGCCTGCAGGACATCGGTACGGCCTTCGTCGTCGGTGATGCCTTCGATCATGGTGCCGTCTTCATGCCGCGCGATGTAACGGCGCCCTTTGGCGGGACGGCCTGTCTGGCGATCGATGACGACTATACGCTCATCGGTTTCAAGCGCGCCATGGGCCAGATCGAGCTCCGAGGGTCCTGCGGCAGCCGGCCCCGCATGCTGGATGGCGGCGGCCCGCACCAGATGCTCCGATGTGCACTGGTGGCTGATCGCGCCATTTCCCCACGCGCTCTGCGCTCCCTGCGCAACAATCTTGATTTCCGGCGCCTGCAAATCGATGCCCTCGGCGGCAATCAGGCTGATGCGCCCAGCGGACTTGATCTCGATATTCCCCTGGTGAGTCTGCAGGACGATATTGCCGCGTCCTGCGACCAGCTTCATCCCGAGCGAATAAGCAAACAGGCTCATGCTGCGCGCAGCGCGCATGAACAGGTTGCGTCCGGTCGACAGCTCCGTATCAGCCACCGACACGAGGTCGATCTTGCTTTGCGCGCCAATGGCCACGTTGTCTTCGCTGGCTACCAGCACTCCGGCAGGTCCTGTTGCCGCGACAATCGGCGCGCCGCCGGTGCCTCCCGCCACATTTGACCCTTCGTGCCAACGCTTGAGTTTGTCGACGAGTTCGGCCAGGCGCGGCCTGGACTCTTCGTCTTCATTATGGCTGATGGCCTGGCGTTCCAGTTCTTCCAGCACGCTGCGCATGACGTCGGCCAGGCCGATCAGGGCAGCACGTTCGAGCTGCTCGCTGGCGCCGGCTTCAGCACTGATCAAGACGCCATGCGCTCCACGCACGGCCACCGCCTTGTCGCTGCGCAGCTCCGCCCCCTCCCCCCGCGGCTCGGCCATCCCGTTCTCCTTCGGATGCGTCAGCCACCCAAGATTCAACTGCGACGCCGCATGCTCGCTGGCCAGCTGCGCACTGATCTCCCCGCGCGTATCGTCGAAGCGCAGCTGGTTCCCCCGCTGCCCGCCGATCTCGCGGCTCTTCAGCCCCGACAAATAACGGTTACCCGGCAAGCCGCCATTGGCGCTCAGCGCGGGCGGTTCGCCGTTCTGGTTGAACACCTGCGACAGGACCACCGGCCGGTCCGGGTCGCCGCCGAGGAAGGCGACCAGCACCTCGGTGCCGACGCGCGGCAGGGTCAGGGCGCCGAACTGCTGCTGGCTGCCGGGTCCATTGCCGGCCCAGTTGGAGGCCACGCGCACCCAGGCCGAATCGGCCGCGCTGCCCGACGCGCCGGCGCCGTGCGCATGCTCATGGTCTTGCGTGCGCATGCCGGGAAAGCGGATCTTCACCCGGCCCAGCCGGTCGCAATGGACTTCCTCGTTCTGCGGCCCGACCACGAACGCGCTTTGCAGCTGCGGGTGCGGCAGGTCGACGCGCGGATCGTAGGCCGGTACGATGGGCACGCCGCGCCGCACGGCGGTAAAACGCACCTGCACCGCGGGCTCGTTTGCTGCGCCCATCGCTGCGCCAGTCAAAGCGCACCAGCCATTCTGCGCCAGCAGCCGGTCGACCCGCGCCGACAAGTCGCCCGGCAGGTTGTTGCGCGCGCTGACCTGCAGTTCGGTGATGACGAACTGGCGCTCGGCCGCCGGATGGGTGTCGATCTCGGGGTGGTCCTGCAAGGTGAAATACTGGCCGGCGCAGAAGTCGCGCACGCCGCCTTCGCCATGGAAGCATTTCGCTTCAAATTCGTGGCGCTGCATGCGCAGCTGGCCGAGGCGCCAGTGGTCCTCGACGTCGTTGCCGGCGTGCGGCGTGTCGATCAGGTAGTCGTCGAGGCTGGCGGCCAGGCCGTTGCCGTGTCCGCCCTGGTCGAGGCTGGCGCGCGCCGTGGTCGACATGAACTGCTGCGCGCCGGGATTCTTGTAGTCCCAGCTGTGGCGGGTGGCGCTGCCCGGCTGCAGGGTGCGCGCCGCGCCCCAGGAGGTGATGGTATCGCGTTCCTCGGTGGCGTCGTCGCGGTGGTAGCGCACCGTGCCGGCGGCGTTTTCCGGCAGGTGGTTGGCATCGGCGAACAGCACCAGCGTGTGCGCGGGGATGCGGTCGTGCAGCGGGTCGACCGAGGTGCCGCGGCTGCGCCCGGGACGCACGGTCCAGGAGATGCCGCGCCGGCGCAGCAGGCGGCGCACGAACGCGGCATCGGATTCGTTGTACTGCATGGTCTGTTCGCGCGGCGGGTACAGGCGCATGTCGAGCAGCGGATCGAGTTCGTATTCGAAGGCGCCGGCCAGCACGGCGTTCGCGTGGCGCCATTCGTCGAACAGGACCTGCACGATCTCGAGTTCGTTCTGGTAGCGGAAGATGCGGCTGTTGACGCGCTTTTCCATCACCGACAATGCGTCGCGCAGCACCAGCTGGTAGGTGGCCAGGGCACCGTCGCTGTCGCCGGACCGGGCCTCGGTGACGATGCCGCACACGCTGCGCAATTGGCCGCGGTCGGTAACGACCTGGATTTCGGCCGGCAGCGCGATCAGTTCCTTCAGCGGCAGCGTCGGGTCGCTGGCGACGCAGGAGACCCGGTACTCGAGGCCGCCGCAAATCGCTTCGCTGCCTGTGAAGCGCTGGGGCAGCAGGATGTCATCAAGCAGCTCCTCGGCATGGGCAAGGCGCAGGCGCAGGGCGCGGTGCGCGGTGCTCAATGACTTCTCGTGCTGTAGCACGCGGAGGAACTCGCTCGCGCTGTCCAATTCCGTCTCCCTGGCTGAAAACGGAATGGTCGCACGAACCCGACAATACCCGATTGCTCTCGATCACGCGTGCCTGGGGGTGTCGCAGGTGAACTAAACGAAGATGGCGTTGTCGCAGAACGCAGTGTGAATATTCACGCCGGCGCCACCGAGTTAATGACTAGCGCGCCAGTTCCGCATGCAGGAAGGATGTGAGCGCGGCGCCCAGGGCCGGGGCCAGCGGCAGCGCAGGGTCGCCGTACGATGCGAGCTGCCCAGGACCGGCCGGCACCAGCTTGAGCACATGGTTCATGCCCTCGAGGATCTCGAGCCGCGCCCGAGGGTAGGCGGCCTTCAGGGCCTGGGCGTCTTCCACGGCCACCTGGATATCGGTCGTGCCCTGCAGGATCAATACGGGAACCGTCAGCGCGGCGATCCGCTCGGCCGGCAGGTAGCGGAACTGCGACACCAGGTAAGGCTGCACGCTTGGGCGGTACAGCGCCGCCAGCATGGGCGACACCTCGCCGGCCAGTTCGCCGCGTTCGAGCTTGCCGAGCACGCGTTCGTTTTCCTCGTTCAGCGCGGGCGGCAGCTTGCCGGCCAGCTGGCGGCGCAGCACCGATTGCAGCGGCGCGCCGGGTCCGGCAATCGACACGAAGGCGGCCGCCCCGGCCTGCTTTGCCGCGACCATGCCGATCAGCGACCCTTCGCTGTGCCCGATCACGGCCACCTTGCCGAAGCGCGGGTCCGCCTTCAGGCGCGCGACCCAGGCCGCCGCGTCGTCGATATAGGTTTCGAAGCGCAGGGCCGATTCGCTCTGCATGGACGCCGCGCTGGCGCCGATGCCGCGCTTGTCGTAGCGAACCGACGCGATGCCGCTCGCCGCCAGCGACTGGGCCAGCATGCGCAGGCTGTCGTTGCGGCCCGCGAGCATGGCCGAATTGCCGTCGCGGTCGGTGGGACCGGAGCCGGCAATGACCAGGGCGACCGGGACCGGGCCCTTGCCTGCAGGGAGCAGCAGGCTGCCGGCCAGCTTGCCCGCGGGCGTATCGAGGACGATGTCGGCGTCGCTCGCAGCCAGCGCCAGCGCGGGCAGGAAGAACAGTATCCAAATCGACAGCATGCGCTTGACCATTCCACCTCCCGCAAAACAAGTTAAGAAACCAGCAGCGCCCTCAGGCGCGGTATCGCCGCCAGCGAATTATCCCAGGCGGCCTGGCGCAGCGCCGCTTCGTCCATGCCGCGCAGCTGCGCCAGCACCGCGCCGATCGCCGGCAGCTGCTCGGGGCTGTTGCGCCCCGGGTGTATCCAGCTCGGCGAAATGTCCGGCGCATCGGTTTCCAGCACCAGCGCGTCCAGTGGCAGTTCGGCCGCCAGGCGCCGGATCTGCAGCGCGCGGGTAAACGTCATGGCGCCGCCGAAGCCGAGGTGGAAGCCCAGTTTGATGTAGGTCTCGGCCTGCTGGAAGGAGCCGTTGAAGGCATGCGCGATGCCGCCCGACGGCGCCACCTGGCGCAGGTGTTTCAGCACCTGGTCCTGCGAGCGGCGCACGTGGGTCAGCACCGGTAAGCCGAAATCGCGCGCGATGCGCAGCTGCTCGCGAAAAAAACGCTCCTGCTTCTCGCGCATGGCCGGCTCGCACAGCATCGGGATGAAGAAGTCGAGGCCGATCTCGCCGATGGCGACGAAACGCGGGTCGCCCATTGCCCCTTCGACCGCTGTGCGCAGCGCCACCAGGTCCTCATCCCGTGCTTGCGGCACGTAGATCGGGTGGATGCCGAGCGCATAGCTGGCGTTCGGTGCCTTCGCCGCCAATTGCGCGACCACGTCGAAGTTGCCGCGCTCGACCGCCGGAATCACGATCATCGACACCCCGTCCACCCCTGCCCGCCGCGCGACCTCCAGCGACTCATTGCCTGACTCCCCGCCGAATTCGTGGGCATCCAGGTGGCAGTGGGTGTCGATCCACATCGCTCAATCCTCCAGCGGCTGCAGCCCGTGCTCGGTCATGCGCAGCGCGCGGTCGCAGCGGCGCGCCAGCTCCATGTCGTGGGTGACGATGACGAACGAGGTGCCGAGGGTACGCGACAGTTCCAGCATCAAATCGAAGATCGCCATCGCCGTGGTGTGGTCGAGGTTACCGGTCGGCTCGTCGGCCAGCACGCAGGCCGGTTCCGTCACCAAGGCGCGCGCCAGGGCCACGCGCTGGCGTTCGCCGCCCGACAGTTCGCCGGGGCGGTGGATCACGCGCTTGCCGAGGCCCACACGCTCAAGGATGGCTTGCGCCTTTTGCTCGGCCGTGGCGCGCTTTTCGCGGCGGATCATCAGCGGCATCACCACGTTGTCGAGCGCCGAGAATTCCGGCAGCAGGTGGTGGAACTGGTAGACGAAGCCGAGCGACGAGTTACGCAGTTCGCCGCGCCGGGTTTCGGACAGCGTGGCGAAGTCTTCGCCCAGCAGGGTGACCGAGCCGGTGGTCGGCGTATCCAGCCCGCCGAGCAGGTGCAGCAGGGTCGACTTGCCCGAGCCGGACGCGCCGACGATGGCCACGCGTTCGCCGCGCTGGATCGCGAAGTCGATCTTGTCGAGCACCTGCACCTGGTAGTCACCCTGCTTGAAAGTCTTGCCGAGGCCGCGGCAGGCCAGCACTGGCGTATTGGCGGTGTTATTCCTCATGTCACTCATAACGCAGCGCCTCCGCAGGTTTCACACGCGAGGCCGAGCGGCTCGGGTAGACCGTGGCCGCAAAGGCCAGCAGCACGGCGACGCCGCCGATTTTTGCAACGTCCGGCCAGCGCAGGTCCGACGGCACGGTGCAGTTTTGGTAGATATCCTTCGACAAGAACTGCACTCCCAACAAATGTTCAATGAATGGAACGATGACATCGATGTTCAGCGCGACCAGCACGCCGCCCACCACGCCGACCACGGCGCCCAGGATGCCGACCAGCGCGCCCTGGATCATGAAGATCTTCATGATCGAGGCCGGCGAGGCGCCAAGCGTGCGCAGGATGGCGATGTCGGCCTGCTTGTCGGTCACCGTCATCACCAGGGTCGAGACCAGGTTGAAGGCGGCTACCGTGATGATCAGGGTGAGGATAATGAACATCATCTTCTTTTCGGTCTGGACGGCGCCGAACCAGACGGCGTTCAGCTTCGACCAGTCGCGCATTTCCAGCTCGCCCGGCATCGACTTTTCCAGCTCGGCCGCCACCTGCGGCGCCCGGTGCATGTCGGCGATGCGCAGGCGCAGGCCGGCCGGCGCTGACAGGCGCTCCATCTTCTCGGCGTCGCCCAGGCTGACAAAAGCCATGCCGGCGTCTAACTCGGCGTGCCCCGACTGGAACAGGCCCGAGACCGTGAAGCTGCGCATGCGCGGCAGCATGCCGGCCGGCGTGGTCTGGGCTTGCGCCAGCAGCATGGTCACCTTGTCGCCCACCTGCAAATTCAGCGACGAAGCCAGCGCGTAGCCAAGCACGATGTTGAAGGTGCCGGGTTTGAGCGAATCGAAGCTGCCCTGCACCATGGTATTGGCCACGTCCGAGATGGTCCGTTCCGCTTCCGGCAGCACGCCGCGGATCGTGGCCGGACGCATGGCGCCGTCGCGCTGCTGCAGCAGGCCCTGCGATTCGACGAACGGCGCGGCGGCGCGCACGGCCGGGTTCTTCAAGGCTTGCGCGGCGGCTTCGCGCCATTGCGGCATGTCGCCGCGCGTATCGAAGACCTCGATGTGGGCCAGCACCGACAGCATGCGGTCGGTCACCTGCTTCTGGAAGCCGTTCATCACCGACAGCACGATGATCAGGGCCGCCACGCCGAGCGCGATGCCGGCCACCGAGATCAGCGAAATAAAGGACAGGAAGCCGCTGTGGGCCGTGCCCTTGCCTGCGCGCGTGTAGCGCAGGCCGACCAGCCATTCGAACGGCAGTTTATGCAAGAGACTCATGAGTAATTGAAGATAACAGGGTCATTCATAGCGCAGGGCTTCGGCCGGCTTCACGCGCGCCGCCGCCCAGCTCGGGTACAGGGTCGCGACAAAGGCGAGCAGCACGGCCACGCCGCCGATGCTGCCGACGTCCGACCATTGCAGGTCGGACGGGATCTCGCTGATCAGGTAGATCTCCTTGGAGATGAACTGGATGCCCAGCACGCGCTCGATGGACGGCACGATGACGTCCACATTCATCGCCACCGCCACGCCCAGCGTCACGCCCATCAGGCTGCCGAGGATGCCGACCAGGGTGCCCTGGACGATAAAGATCTTCATGATCGAGCGCGGCGAGGCGCCCAGGGTGCGCAGGATGGCGATGTCGGCCTGCTTGTCCTTGACCGTCATGACCAGCGTCGACACCAGGTTGAAGGCGGCCACCGCGATGATCAGGGTGAGGATGATGAACATCATGCGCTTTTGCGAGCCGACGGCGGCGAACCAGATGGTGTTCACCTGCGACCAGTCGCGCATCACATAGTCCTGGT
>Ga0265780_10008052_pt1 | contig 12849 bp, 10 predicted proteins | sample P1T30metagenome_FD_192432 | JGI IMG/M metagenome (GOLD analysis project Ga0265780, IMG submission 192432) | Plant litter microbial communities from East Loma Ridge, Irvine, California - P1 T30 | ecosystem: Environmental > Terrestrial > Plant litter > Unclassified | place: USA: California...
GACCTATTCTTCTATAAGTAAGACTTTATCTTTACTCTTACTAATTTATAATAATTAAGTAATTATATAATACGTCTTACTAATTAAGCACTAATTAGTATTAAATAAGCTATCTATTATATATTATAATAGGCTAGCAGTTAAGTACGATTATATAGTAATAAGGTAAGTAAGTAGTAGTATTCTAATATTTCGTGCAAGAGCAGAATAGGTATCCTCTATATACAGCAAAGATTTCTAAGTAGCCTAAATTACATAACTACACTAAGGCTATCTCTCGTGCGAAGGATACTTATATTAGTAGTTACAACTAACAGCACACGTAGATAATATAGGAATTACAACTATAGTCAATACACCTCTGTATCCGCCGACAGATCCTGTACCTTTGACAACTAAATTCTTATATGCGGACTCATGTGGGGATCAATAGTTACAACTTGAACCAGACTCGACAAGATCCAACCTTTTCTTTAGTCTATCAGAATATGGTCCATACTTCATTGCATGTCAGCCCAGTCAAACAGACACCTTCAGTCCGGGAATCTGTCCGGAGAGTTATTTTCTTGCAACCATTACCGTGGCTGAAAATAGTCAGACTATGGGAATCACCGGCCATTCATGGGAAGCACTTTGCTGTGAAGAGTAAGTAATAGACAAACCTTGTTGGTGCTTTTGATAAAGTATCCATGATTTCAGCACACAAAATGCTGACCAATCCAATCAGTGGCTTCATTCTTGACATTCATAGCCTGGTTTGCCAATCTACCTTCTACTCGAGCCTTGAGGTCTATCGGCGCGAGCTGGTCTACTTTGTCACAACGTTGGACTCCTCCTTCTCGATTACCACGAGCTCATGGAACTACGACACGACCAGGAACACGACTATAGCAAAATTTGGCACGAAGGTTGCAGACTATGTACGCATCTTTTGGCAAAGTAGTGATCTATCTCTCTTTGAGCCCTCCTACGCCGCCGCGCTAGCATCGAGGCTGAAGATTGACACTGCACAACTCGGTGCCTCTGGAACAGTATCGACAACGCACACACCAGGGCAGACATTGGCCAACCCATCCCCAGGACCAATATCAAGTATACCCGCCCCGACATCAGCTCCCGCAATGCCATCAAGTCTCAGACCCGCCACCACAGCTGGCATTAGTGTAGGCGCAATATCGGGCGCTGCCATCCTGATAGCTCTTATACTTTTCGTTTACAAGTGGCGCCAGAATAGGAAGCAAGCTCGAGTCACTTGTACAGATCAAGAAGCTACCACTGCACCGGACCTGGCGGAATTGCAGGGAGACGAAGAGAAAGGAAAGCGCGCAGGTGAACTCGAAACGCGAGAAGGCATATGCGACTTACCCAGTCCTGTCCCGGAATCGGATACAGCAAGCACTTGGAAGGATCGCAGAGGTCTTGAAGATGAACTGGTTCTGAGAAAATGAACTGACTTTCAGCACTGCGTCACTCACGTCAGCGATGTCAAGGTTCATACAGGTGCGCGGCGTTAGCACGAAAGGCTAACCTGTAAACTTTCAAACCCATCGGAGTATTGACGAAGTTATCTGCGCGGAAGCTATACAAATAAGCCGTGTTCTACAATATCATGACTTTAAGCGTTTGTGCGCTGAACATCGACGATCGCGATGTGCGTCACATATTTTCTGCTTTCGACTGCTCTCCCTCTTCACATGAATTTCCAATGGTGTTATAAGTACCTCATAATCACCCATGACCCTCGATAGTGGTCCCTTCGAAAGTGCGGTCACCGACACACTGTCGACAGCCAACTCACTAGACCATGTCCAACCTTGCCAATGTGGGCATCACCACCATAACGACGTCTGAGATTGCACATCTATCTACTATAATATCTCAAGCATATCCGTCTCTCATCACAAAATTCACGTACGCAGCCTCTTGCGGAAAGTCGTGGTTGCAGACCGAGCCTGATGCGCAAAATCCGAAATCATCGAATTACGTCAACCTGCCTGGCTACAACACATACTTCAAGGCCTGTCAGCCAAGCGGAGAAGAGTTTGATTCTTTCAGCCCCGGTGTCTGTCCACACAATCATATTCTCGCTACGATCACAGAGCACAAAGAGAGCGGGGGAGGCAGGAGGCAGTGGGAAGCCTACTGCTGCGACGAGTGAGTACCACCCCGCCAGGGGCTTTGCAACAATCGATATATAGCTGATGTGTAATGACAGTGGCTTCGTCTTCGACAATCTCAACAAACACTGCTCGTATCCCTTCAGCTCAAGTCCACTCACCATCTATCGACCCGCTACTCTCTTCCAGGATCCAAGAATCTGGATACCTAGGGTAGGCAAGCCTACCGCCAACCCGGGGTCACGGGTCACCTACGACTCTAGCAAGAACACGACTATAGTCTCACAAGGCACCAAAATCGCCGGCGCCCTTCACATCTACTGGGAAGCCAGCGATCTATCCCTATTCGAGCCGTCCTACGCATCCGCACTGGCGTCAAGACTGAAGATAGACTTCAAGCCGACTGCAGCGCCAAACGTGACGAAGTTGGCAACCACACTTCTGCCATCAGCTCGTGCATCGCCAGCCTCGACAGCACGCATTCCCGGTCCAACATTACATGTACTTGCTACACCACCAGGGCGCAGCGCCGCGGATCCCGCTGGCATCGCTATTGGCGTGACCATCGGTGCTTTCGCACTATTATCGGTATTGTTCTGTTTCTACCGGAGGCGCAAGCTGAACAAAGCCAAGACTAGCAGTCGTGTTTTAGAAGCTGGGTTCGCGGGAAGAAGGCCACGAGATGTGGCTGTAGAGCTGGAGGGTAATGGAAAGATGGAGGCGATTGAGATCAGGGTCCCGGAGAAGGTATATGAGTTGCCGGGTCCGGTATTTGAGTTGGATGGCGTTGATGTGAGGGCGAACTTTTGGAGCGGAGATGTCGGAATTGCTTACTGAGATGGTGCACAACAGATGGAAGGTGCTATATAGACGTGTAGCCATAAAAAGGTTGAACGCGTATTTCCAGTGTTGATGTGTCGTGAGCGGTGTCATGATTTGGTGTAATCACAAATTCCTTGGGCGAACATGAAGTATATATATCTTTCAATCTTTCAAAACAGATCTTACAATCTTAATACTATCATGGGTAAAGTGTGCTACAACGGCCTCGAAGACACATAGGCCCGTCTATTATAGCGACGCTAGGTTTGTCCAGAAAAGCACGAAATATCGGGGTCCTTAGTGGAAATATGTGTCTGCTGCATGTTCAGCCTTGTACCACTTCGCACTAATGCACGTTAGCAGTATGTGAGTCAGAAAAGATGAGACTCCAAGGCCGTCTGGTTGGTCAGGTCGACTTGAAGACGCCTCCTTCGCGCTAAACATTGCAGTGAAATACCCCGTTGCCTGTGAAGAGCAGGCAAACTATCACAATCCAAACAAGCCTCAACGCCTTGGCGCATATGCGGCTTACCTGCGCGGTTTGCTAGGCACTTTGAGCTATGAATTTAGGAGGCCTCGTATTTATGGAAACTGCATGTCTGTCTGCCTAGTGTTTGACTTGCCCAGCGCCTAGAAGGGTGTGGGGTGGCGAAAGCTCAGCCTTGCCATGTAGATATCGCATCACGCACGTGCCTGCTCGATATATGTAACGACTGTTTGTGTTGTGCGATGAAGGAGGCGCCACCCATTTGCGATTTTCTTAAAGCTCTGTTGGGAGGGACGATCCCGATACAGCTTCCCAAGGACAACATGTCAGATACATCAATCACAAATACTTATCTCGATGCTCAGATCTGGTATCATCTCGAAACTGGTATCATTTTACAACTGCTCATCATATGCTTACTGCGGCTTACCCGCCTTCTTTCCACTTTTCCTCCTCGACTTTGACTCGACCTCAATTCCGTTCCTGCCCTTGCCGGTCGCCGTGGTTACCTTGACCTCAGCAACGACGGGCACCTCATTGACTTTCTTCTCCTTCTTCGCCTTCACGGGCGTCTCATCCTCTGTCGTGACATCACCGCTCTGCTGCGCCTTCTCCTTCTTCTCCTTGGCAACACCATTTGACTGCGGCGACTTGGGCGGCGCAGCCTTGGGGTCCTTGCCCTTCCTGCGCATGGTCTTTGCTTGAGCGCGCTTCATGTACATCTCATCCTCGTCGTCGTCGAAACCGCCAAAGTCGGACTCCTCCTCGTCCTCGCCGATTGGTGTCTTGTCTACGACTTCAGTGGGAATGGAACTGTCTGATGGCTTCTGCTTCTTGTTGCTCGAGGACTCGTTGACGCCAACAGCGTTTGCGGGAGTGGGACCGATCTTCTTGAACTTGGCGACAAAGAAGCCGTCGACGTTGTAGGTGTGAGGGTAGTAGCGTCTGGTCATCTAATCATGTGTCAGTAGGAGCAAGGTCAGAATTCTTTGCAGTTAAAGTACCTTCATGGAAGGATGGAAGACCTTTCCAGCAATGTTTGTGAAACCCTCCTTACCGAAAGTCAAGCCAGTCTCTACGAGCTTGACGTTCGGCCTCTTGTTCAGCGCATACTGGATGACCTGCTCGTTCTCCTCGACGGTGACCGAACAGGTAGAGTAGACAATGTAGCCACCAGTCTTGCTGTGGTGGTCCACAGAGTCGATGGCGGACAGAATAAGCTGCTTCTGCAGATGGGGAAGCTTCATGAAGTCGGCCTCGGTTTTGTTCTGGGGGGTTGTTAGCACAGAAATTGCATGCGGAACATCTGCAACGTACAGTCTTGACACTGGCATCCTTTGCAATGACACCGGTACCCGAGCAGGGCGCATCGAGCAGAACGCGGTCAAAGCCACCCATGACCCTGGGGAACTCAAGTGCAGAGTAATGGCACACAACGCTGTTCCTGACACCCAGACGGTGGATGTTACCAATCAGACCCTTCGCACGATCCTTGTTTGCATCGTTGGCGAAAATGCATCCAGTGTTCTTCATTAGAGCGGCAATATGCGTCGTCTTACCACCGGGCGCAGCAGTCATATCGAGCACACGCTCGTGCTCTTGGGGCGCAAGAGCCATGACGGGTAAGAAGGAAGAGGCTGCTTGAAGGATGTAGTGGCCAGCAAGATATTCAGGCGTGGCACCAAGAGGCACTTGCGACTCGAAGATCTGCAGACCGACCTTTGACCACTTTCCGACAGGCTCGAGTTGTACACCACGGTTGATGAGCGACTGCGCGAGTTCTCTTCGATGTGTGCGGAGGGTGTTTGTGCGGATGACAATGGGTCGGGGCGTCTCGTTGGCTTCGAAGAAGGCGAAAGCTTCGCGAGCAGGGAAGAGGTTGAGCAGCTTGTCAGCGAGGAACTCGGAGTATCCATAGTATGCGCATATATCCTTCAACATCTGCGCCCTGTATTCTGTTCTTGATCGGCCGGGCTCTGCAAGGTTCTTGAAGTCGTCCAAAACGCGGACGGTGTCGTTCAATCGTGTTCGCAGGAGCTGTACGTCTTGCGTGACAAGGTTTGTGATCGGGCGGCCCTCCTCATCCACATCATCCAGGACCTTTGGTCGCTCGCCAGCGATGTTCGTCTGTAGGTTCGCCTCTTCGAGTTCAGCGGCGGCCTCTGCCTCCTCCACTGCCTTCTGCATATCGAGCTTCCGCGACAGACCCTCGATATTTGCTGCTGTTAGCTTCTCCTCAATGTCGTTCTCATCTTCCTCGTCTGACCACATGCCCACTTTCTTGACCTCATCGTCCGAGTCCATAATGTCCGAGCCAGAGTCTGCAAAATCGTCATCGTCGAGCTCGATGCCATCCTCATCTTCCGATGCGCTGCCAAGCGCATCTAGCCCCGTGACTTTTACATTTGCCATCTCGATGTCTTCGTTATCGGACATAACATCGTCGTCGTCTTCAACTGGTGCAGGCGCAAATTTCTTCACGGGCTTCCCGTTTACTCGCGTCTTGGCTCCATTGACAGTAGGTGCCTTTTTTGATTTCGGCGCTGGTACCGGTGCCTTGAGGGCCTTCTTCTCCCTCGCATCTGTCCTGCTCCTCTTCGTTCGCTCTGGGACTGCAGCAGGCGGCGCATCTTTTCGCTTCCGTGTAACGAGAGATTCGTCCAATGGTTCAGGCGGACCCTGCTTCTTCATGCGACGACCGACACCCATTTTCGCGGTAGTGTTAGAGGTATTGGGTGGTGAGGATTGTGTGTATTGTGTTTGGCGCTGGGGAGCTCAGGCGCGATCGCGAACTTTTGGAAATTTTACTAACTTTTTTCGGCGGGTCGCTCTTTCCCGCGTCCAGACCGCCTTCGGTAGCGGCAGAACTCTTCGGCGTGGTCCCGCAGCCCACCAGCGTCATCGCCGAGCTCCTCTTTACTGCACGCGCAACTTTGTCAAATAGCCTCACATACTCAAATACCTCGGTAGACAACAATAGTCCTCGACTCCCTCACACCCCAAAAATTTCCCGCCCACCATGTCCGAACTTGCATTCTGCAAGTCGTTCCTCACAGCGCTCGATGCGCGCCCAGCAAAGTTATCTTCAGACCACATTGCAGATGCGCGACAATATCCAGCACAAGGCGCCGTACGTCTCTCCCCCATATACCAATGCCTCCAAAGCAGTCGCTAATACACCAACAGTACATCCTCCCACGCCTCCCTCACCCCCCTCACCCAACCCGCCCACTCCCCAAAAATGCCACCGCCAGCTCATCCTCATCTTCCTTCACAATCTCCCTCAAACCTATGAAACCCACGCACCCAACTATCCCTCTGACCGACATCTCCGTCTCCAAAACGTCAGTCTACGATTTGAAAGCACACTACGCCGCGCAATCTAGCATACCGGCTAGTAAGATCAAGATTTTGTACAAGAAGAAGCCTGTCGCGGATTCCAAGACGGTCAGCGAGGTTATTGGCCAGGACGTAGAGGGCGAGGTGGAGTTTGGGGTCATGATCATGGGAGGCGCGGTTGCATCGCCCGCGGTGGGGACGCCTGTTACAAGTCCGCCTGTGGTGGCACCGAGTGAGGCAGAAAAGGGTCAGGCGGGTGAAGCAGCGCCAGTGGCTGTGGGGCCGAGTGGGAAGGAGGTGGTCGCTACGGAGGAGTTCTGGGCTGATTTGGGAAACTTTGTCATGCAGAGAACCAAAGATGAGGCAGAGGCAGAGAGGTTGACGAAGGTGTTCAGAGAGGCTTGGGAAGGCAGCAAATGAGCTAGGAGGGACAAAGTCTCCATGATCATGTGCGTTGATGGCAAGACAGTCACGGCATATACGCGTTATGATACCAATGGATGTTCATTAATGCAATTTCTCGTTCTCAATCGCTTGCCAAAAACACGTGTAGCTCGAGGTTGCAAAAGAGACCGGCAGCACTACTTCCCTCCAACTGGTATGTTGTCATGTTTCGTGCCCTTCGTATCTTCCGCTACAACCGAGCTTCTTTCGTCACATCGTGCCGCTCAAATTCACCGTTCAAGCTAGCTTTTCCGCGAAAACGACAATGCGACAAGACGCTTAGCGGCCCTTGGAGACACGGCTCTTGATGGTCTCCCACTCGATGTCGTCGGCGTCGTTGGCTTGGATATCGGCGGCGAGACCGTTGAGGGCGCGCTTGATGGCTTCCTTGGAGGACGAGTACATCATGCGGGGCTGTGGAATGTTAGCGAGTCGCGCTGTCACGTATACCACTTCTCAACATACGTATTGCGGCGAATCATCAGGTACCCAGCTGATGAAGGTAATTTTGTTCCTGGTGCCCTCGCCAGAGTCGAGCTCGTACTCGACATCGAATACGGCATAACGGCCGCCGATGCCCTCCTTGCCCTTGCGGTCTTTGCTCTTTGCGTTCAGGAGCTTCTCGCGGAAGACCTCGAAGTTGGCCTCCTTGGAGCTCTCCTCAACGACAATCTCTTTCCAGTCGTCGCTGATCTTGTAGATGATCCACTTGATGTCCTTTCCGAGCTTGAGCTCGTTGAAGGTGCTGATGCACTCAGGGCTGACGGAAACACTGGAGTGGTGTTAGTGAGTGTATATACGCGGACATGTCCACCGCTGTGGGGTCGCGGGATCGGGAGATGGTGAAGGGGGCAGAGAGCTGTTGAGCGGTGTAGTGTTTGGCAGGCGGTACATACCCAGATTGAGCCTGTCATGACTGTGTCAGCGTGTATCGAGCTTATACATACTCTAGGCGCACTTACCATGATGTCGTATGTGTGGAGAAGAGGTTGTTAGAGGTTTGATGGGGCACGTAGTGCTTTATCTACGCTCGTCTGCCTGTTAGCGTCGTCATCGGTTGCGACTACCATGCGCACGAGTGCGGCGGTGATTCACGGGAGCCTGTTTGCGTCGAGGTGTGCTTACGTGGAATATAAATAGAGCTGCGACGTGCAATTGTTGTTGCGTGGCAGGGTGCGAGCTGAGGTGGAGAGGACAGGGTGAGGTTGCTGAGGCTGATGAAGTTAGCGGGGCAATTTGAGCACGCTTTGGTGGGGGTCCTCTCTTGCTGCCATGCCGGCAGGAGCGCCCCGACCAGCCCCACGACCCCTGTTCGGCACAGCACCCACTCGTGCCCAACCTAACTCCACAGACCAAGGAACTGCTTTTGTTTGAACTTGTTTACATTGTCTTGATAGCTTTTGCATCTTGCCCATCCCAGGAGCAATTCTAGATACACAGTATATTATACAATAGAACCCAAAGACAACCAAGAACTATGCTGCGCTTTTGCAAGAGATCATTAAGACGTGAGCGGAGTGACCAGATAATCGTGTACATAAAGTCGCTGGGAGAGATTCGACGACTAAAGAGAGTATTGCTGAACAGGGGTATCAGAGGAACAGGAAAGTGGCGCTAAGATTCCATTTCTAGAATCCCATGCCTCCCATTCCTCCCATACCACCCATGCCGCCCATACCCGGAGGTGGGCCACCAGCCTTCTCCTCGGGCGCCTCGACGATGGCAACTTCCGTGGTACCGAGGAGCGATGCGACTCCGCTGGCGTCTACGAGAGCAGTGCGGACAACCTTGAAGGGATCGAGGATACCGGCGGAGATCATGTCCACGTACTCGCCCTTGGCGCTGTTGAAGCCCTTGTTGAAGTCGCCCTTGTACTCGTCCATGAGCTTGCCAACAACGACGGAGCCCTCAGCACCAGCGTTCTCGACAATCTTGCGTGCCGGGTGGGTGATGGCGTTCTTGACGATGGTAATGCCGAGCTGTTGGTCGAAGTTGTCGGCCTTGACGTCGCCCAAAGCGTTGGCAGCGGCCTTGAGCAGACCAGTACCACCTCCGGGCAGGATGCCCTCTTCAACGGCGGCGCGAGTGGCGTTCAGAGCATCAACGATGCGGTCCTTCTTCTCACCAACCTCAACCTCGGAAGAACCACCGACCTTGATGACAGCAACACCACCAGAGAGCTTGGCAAGACGCTCCTGGAGCTTCTCCTTCTCATACTCGGAAGTGGTCGCATCGGCCATGACGCCGCGAATCTGCTCGCAGCGCTGGCTAACGGCGTCCTTGGAGCCCTCGCCGTTGAGAATGACGGTATCCTCCTTGGTGATGGTGATGGAACCGGTAGATCCGAGCATGTCGGGTGTGGCCTTCTCGAGCTTGATGTCGAGGTCGTCGCTGAAGACGGTACCGTTGGTCAAGACAGCAAGGTCACCGAGGATGGACTTGCGGTTGTCGCCGAAACCGGGAGCCTTGACAGCAGCGACCTGAAGCTGACCACGGAGCTTGTTGAGAATACAGACAGCAAGCGCCTCACCGTCAATGTCCTCAGCAATGATGACGAGGGGGCGGCGGAGCTGCTGCGAGGCCTCGAGAGCGGGGACAATGTCCTGGACGGCGGAGATCTTCTTCTCGGAGAGGAGGATGAGGGGCTTCTCGAACTCGACCTTTTGGGTCTTGGTGTCGGTGATGAAGTAAGGCGAGATGAAGCCCCGGTCGAACTTCATACCCTCAGTGACCTCGAGCTCGTCCTCGGTGGTCTTGCCTTCCTTGACTGTGATGACACCCTCCTTTCCGACCTTCTCCATCGCGTTCGACAGGAGCTTGCCAATGTGTGTATCTCCGTTGGCGGAGATGGTGGCGACCTGAGAGATCTCCTCGCTGGTGGTGATGTCCCTCTTGTTTGCCCTCAAGTACTCAACGACTGCCTCAACGGCAGCCTGGGTTCCTCGCCTCAGGTCCATGGGGTTGCAGCCAGCGGCTACGTTCTTGACGGTCTCGGAGAAGATGGCGCGGGCAAGGACAGTGGCGGTGGTGGTACCGTCACCAGCAACTTCGTTAGTCTTAGAGGCGACATCCTGGAGCAGACGAGCACCCAGGTTCTCGAACTTGTCCTGGAGAGTGATGGCCTTTGCAACTGTAACACCGTCTAAACGATGGTTAGCAGAAAGTCTCAAGGTGCCGAGTGTAGCAACACGAACCCTTTGTGATCTTGGGCGAACCGTAGCTAGACTCAATCAGAACATTGCGTCCCTTGGGACCCAATGTGGTTGATACAGCCTTTGCGAGCGTGTCGACACCTTTGAGAAGGGCTGCTCGTCCCTCAACGCCGAACTTGAGCTCCTAGAATTTTGTCAGTATTCCTGCAACAATGCATCATGGTCAGGTGAGCGGTAAGGCATACCTTGTGGGCAAATCTTTGCTGCTGGATGGCGTAGCTCGTCGACCGAAGCTTGGAGCTCTGGTTGAGGGCAGAAGTCCGCGCCCGCGATGCAAAAGCTCTCTGCATTGTGGAGGAATTGAGATGTGTGTGTGGTGTGTCGGGTGCTCAAACTGTGATCCTAGACTCCCGCTGAATGCAAGATGACAAGGAAGAGAGATTAAGGTGGAGGATGAGGTGAAGGGCGGATCTGGCGGTGTTCCAGCGGTTGACGATGCTTGCTGCTAAAAAATCAAGAGCGAGGTCATAGCGCGGTCCGTGCACTCTGACATTTCTGGATCTTTCGGTGGGTTGCATCGTGGGTTAGCCTCGGCTTTGCTGCCGGTGCTCGTTAAATCCGACTTCACATCATCATCGCACCGATCGAGATGATTGGCAGACTCAAGCTCGTCAATTGGTTCATATGGAGAGACTGAATGAGATAACCACAACTACAACCTCAATTATTCGAACTGCGGCTTTCAATACAATGTCTCCGTTACCTCAACCTGACGCTCTCAATTGCTCATCAAACTTCTGGCTAATCAACAAAATGTCCCCATTATTCTCCTTGATGCACAGTCCAAACACCTCAAAGGTTTCCCACTCGGACATTATCCTAAGCGCACCCATTTCTGCCATCACAAGCTTCATGCTCCCCCAGACCGTCTCGCTAAATTCGTCCAACAGCCATATCTTCCCCCTCTTCCCGTCACACAGCGGTCTCAACTTCTTCTTGTTCAACGCGTTCATAATCGTGGCTATTGGCAGCGATTTCCCCGGCAACCTATCCATCGCCTCAGCAGTCGTGATTTCAATTTGTTGTAGCCATTCCCTGGCTTCCGAGGCGTTGTTCTGATAGATCAAATGGTAGAGCACATCGGCATATTTACCTTGATCCTTGTATCTCATGATAAGCGGGGTACTCCATTCTTCCCCAGGCGCCGGCCATCGTGTGTCACCATGTGGGATACGGGCTAGTTGTTCTTCAGTGAATCTCTTCCTGGTGCTTGGGCCGGTGGGGGCAGCCTTCGGCTTAGGTGTGTCCAACTTGAGTTCGCTAACGTGGAACGTAGGGCCGAGAAGATCAGCCAAGCTAGAGACATCTTTTTTATGTACTGGAGGTCTGCTTTCGGCCCTTCCGCGGCTCTTGGGTCGTGGAGGTTTCGGGTCATGGTGACCAGACTTCTTATATCGCACAGGTGAAATTCTGACCCGACCGTGGATTTTGTATTTTGGAGATGCACCTCGACTTTGACTGTGTGTATCAGCCCGATCTTTAAAGTATCTCTCCTTCCTGTCACTGCCCCGCTGCGACCTTAGTGAAGGAGATGGACTATCCCTGAACTCCGGTGCTCTACTCCTGTAAAGGCTACGGCTTGATTTCCTGTACGCAGCCAATCGGCTTTTGTGGCGGCTCCGAGAAGGACTTCTGCGACGGTTTCGACAACGACTTATCGCCGGTGAATCAACGAACTCTGGTGGACGGCTCGGACGCCGGCGTCGAGAAGGACTTTCGTGACGACTTCGGCTTCTACTCACTGACGGTGAATCAACATACTCTGGTGGATGACTCGGATGCCGGGTTCGGGATGGACTCCTCTTCTTCTTAGAACGATAGAAGCGGTATTCAGCTCGATGTCGCGAAGGAGTCCTCGATCGCGAGTAGCGCCCTGAATCATTTCCTCGTCGCCCCCGGGATCTACTTTTCGAGCGACTGTGTCCTCTCAAAGACGGGGGACTTTCTGACAACTTCTTGTGGGGCACCGTCTTTCTCGGCAGCGGTCTTGAAAATGACCGTCTCGCGGCTCGACCTCGCTCTGGGTAATGCCGCGATGGTGGACGACTCCTTCCACGACTGCGACTGCAGCTTGGGGAGGAGTCCTGAAATACCGGTGGGTGATCTCGACGGCGAGTGCGACTACGGCTGCGGCTCGGAGATGAGTCTTGGAATACCAGTGTGTGATCTCGATACACCATGTCGATTTGCTTGTACAATGTGGATATAGAATGAGGAAGTGATGAGACAGGTCTTAATTAGGGTATATGTATGACCTAGATACATGGACAACGCTGAGCCTTGTTTGCTCTTCACAGGTACAGCTCACGACCATGACAGCGAGCGCACACTTGTCATGTGCATGCACACCACAATCAGCAACATAATGGTTCTCATTCTGGAGAAGTTCGGATTACTATCAGCGACCAGCTATATTGACACATGTGCG
>Ga0265780_10008054_pt1 | contig 12848 bp, 15 predicted proteins | sample P1T30metagenome_FD_192432 | JGI IMG/M metagenome (GOLD analysis project Ga0265780, IMG submission 192432) | Plant litter microbial communities from East Loma Ridge, Irvine, California - P1 T30 | ecosystem: Environmental > Terrestrial > Plant litter > Unclassified | place: USA: California...
AGCTTGGTGCGCTCAGACTGGACGTCACGAACGAGGTCGAAAAATGTTGGCGAAGTTCAACAAGGGTGTGGAGGATTACGATGTGGATTATCAATACCAGATCCTAATCAAGGTTGTCGAGCACGAGCAGGAGGTCGCTGCTATCCAAAAAAGGGAGAAGTGGTATAACATCTTCCGAGGCGTTAACGGTGTATGTACTCTCGACTCATCGAGCAAATCAAGCTGACCTGTAGTTCCGAACAATGATCTCGTGCTGGATGTTAGTCGGTCAACAAGTTCTTGGACTTACCCTCTACTCGACCTATTCATCCTATTTCTTCCAATTGGCTGGACTGAGCGACCCATTCCTCGGAACAGTGATATCCAATACCATTTCCCTCGCGGCTCTGGTCATTATTGTCCTCACGGTCGAAAAGGTTGGAAGAAGAAATATCGCCTGTTCGGCATTAACACTTCAACTAGTGGCAAATCTTGGTATCGGTATTCTTTCAGTTGTACCTGATAATGCCGCTCGAGGACGTGCCCTTGTAGCTATCGCTTCATTGTTCAGTGCGCTCTCTTGTGTTAGTGATAAGTGAGTGCTGATTGATAGGTATTGGATTAGCTGGAACTGGTGCAACTGGATGGGGATATGTAGGAGAAACTTCCTCTCAGCGATTGAGAGCCCATACTTCTGGTTTTGCAGCTGCCTTGTCGGCTGCCTTTGGGGTTATTACGAATATCGCAGTCCCATACCTGATCAATGAAGATGCTGCCAATTTAGGTCTAAAGACCGCATGGGTTAATTCAAGCCTTCTGTCGCGTCGATTGTAGGCTTACGATTAGGTCTTTGCGGGTGTAGGTACTCCGTTTGTGGTTGTTAGTTGGTTCATCATGCCAGAGACCGCTAGGCAAGTTCTCCTCACTTTTTCCTGAATCACCCAGCTGATGAAACCCAGGAGGACCGCAGCTGAGCTCGATGAGTTGTTTGAGACAAAGACTAAACCATGGCGATTCCACAAGACCAAAACTGCTCTCCAGAGGGGTTTGGAGGAAAGGTCCGCCGCAGTCGGCCAGTGAAGGGTTTTCAACGTCAAAAGAACGATGCTATGCCAATGCATGTTGTGATCTATACTTGATTGTTTTCGTGGTGACTGCAATCACTCTTGACTTTTCCGCTCGTTAGCAAGTTTCGCCATCTATAATCAGCTCTCATCACGTTTGTATTTCAAAGTGGGGGAAGCTCACCTCCATCAACTGCGTATCCTCCCCAGACTGCCTACATAGCTCCCTGAATATCCCATCTTTCTGGATCAACTCCCAGGGTGTTCCGAACTCTACTACCTCTCCATGGTCAAGTACCAAGATTCTATCATTAGATTCTCCTCTACCTAACCTCGTGATCAGACTCACTTGTCAAGCTCCACTACTGTGAGGAGTCGATGGGCAATGACTAGCATTTGAGTATCCTTCAATCCTGTCCTCAAGACATTTTGGATAGTCTGGTCAGTTGCGTGATCTAGATTTGCGGTTGATTCGTCCATGATCAAGAAAGATGAGTTGTGAAGTTTGAGTAGTCCTCGAGCAAGAGCTAAGAGTTGTCTTTGTCCTTGACCTGAGGCATTAGTATATGGCATTAGGAGAATAGAGGCGGACGTACTAAAGTTCTTTCCACCAACGGCGACCTTCTCATCCAAACTCCTGATCGTTACCCTCTCCTCATCTACCTCCGTCCCTTCCTCAGACGACTCATCATGCAATCCCTTCCTCAACGGTGACCCCTTCAATTGAGTCTTGCTCAAGCTCATATCCTTCCGGTTCTTCAAGGAGTTCAAGCCGACTTTAGATCCAACTCGACTGGGAGCACCACTAGCGGTAGGTGTCCTACCACTTGATGCGAGTCCACATTGTCGGAGTGCTTCCCAAATTTCAGCGTCTTCGTGTTGATTGAATGGATCGAGATTCTCCCGGACGGAACCTGAGAAGAGTTGGGCTTCTTGTGGGAGGATGGTCAAGCGGGATCGGAGGGTTGTTAGGGATATTTTGGAAATGTCGAGACCGTCAATACGGATTGTACCCCCTGATTGATGAAGGAATCGGAAGAAGGATAGTGCGAGGGCTAAGCGTTAGCTTGTATCACAATCAAGCGGGTGGTCGGGCTTACTGGATTTTCCGGATCCAGTACGACCACAAATCCCGATCTTCTCCTTTGGACCAATCTCGAAGGATACCCCGCGTAGAACGGGTTCAAGCTAAAGATGAGCATCTCTCCAAACTACTGAGTCGGAGGTGTGAGCGTACCTGAGGAGCATAATGGCAAGTGAGATTTTCTACTTGAACCACACTATCCCTAGAAGGCCAATGCGCAGGAGGCTCAAATCCTCTATCCTGTTCTTCCTCTTCTACGTCCAAATCGAGGTCTATCATCAGCTCATTATCTTGAAACAAGTGGGCGACATACATTCACTAACTCGTTCCACGCTGTTCATCGACATTTCTGCAGCTGCGTACATTCTCACGATCCAGAGAACATATTCAGTAAATGAGACTATCATCAGCTCCTTCCCTTGTATTAGTAAGGAAGGGGACATACGGGCGTATGAGATCGAAAATCCAACAGCTCCAGCACTCATCTCCCTATTCCTCAGAGCGAAAACACAAGCGAAAATCGTTACTAATGATCCGGTGAAATTCGAGAAATTGTGTAGTACTCGATTAGTTTGCCATAGGTACCAGAAACATCTTGTATTCTGGTCTAATTCTCGAAAGATCTTACGCATGAATCGGGCTGAATCACCGTATGATCGGATTGTCGACATTCCAACTAGTGCTTCGGAGAATGATATGAATAAGGGCGAACGGGTTGTGCTCTGTTCGTTAGTATGCGATGAGATTAGAGTGCAGCGACGGTGGGTTTGATGCAAGAAAGTGATGGTATGGAGATGGAGAGGTAGTAAGAGAGATCGAAGATGTCAGAGACATGGTGACTCACGTCCATTCGTTTCAGTTCTCGACTTGTAGTCACGTATAAGAGACCGATGAACCAATAAACAAGAGCAATAGCTACCAATGGTAAGATGAAGGCCGGAGTCGAAAAGACCACAACCCCAAGGGAAGCAGCCACGGCAAGAATAGTCTGTAAGAAGTAGAGCAGAACTAATTCGTCAGCAACTCATCCCAAGACGTCTTGAAAAGTGAGAAAAGGACTAACTCTCTCCAGCTTCAGTATCGATAGAAGACATATCTTTACTTAACCGGTTAATGATCCTGCCTGAAGGCGTTGAGTCAAAGAACCTCATCTTAGCCCCCAAAATCCGTTTGAGGAGTTTATCGTATAACCTTCTACTTGCCCTCAAAGAGCCCAAGTACCCGATCCCAAATCGAGCTGCGACTCCAATGAGGAAGACGAATGTAATGCCGACGTAGACTCCAAGGTAGAACTGGGTGGAGCGAGTGAGGAGGTATGTCCTCATTGTCATTTCCGAAGTCGATGTAGATACGGCGTTGTTGGCAAGTAAGGGATTGTGACGCCGATGTACACCTGGATCATTTGCGTTTGCCCAATCCTTGATCCAAGCGTTACTGGCAATTTGAAGTAATTGAGCACCACCAAATGCGACACCTAGGATGACCCAGAAGAAAAGCCCACCCATGGCTTTGAAGTAAAGCATGTACGTTTCGAGTTTGATGACACCCTGACCCTGGAGTTCGGTCGCGACTAGTTGTTTTGCTAATTTGATAGCTTCCGGAGCTGCTTCGTCCGCGTCGACGTGTTTCTTGGTATCGAGAGCATCATGCTCGATACCATCTAGGTTTTCTTCGATGATATCGACTGGTTCGTCGGAATTGGCGTCTAGTGTAGAGGAGCTTGGAGTGGATGATCGATCTATTTCTTCTTCCGATAGTTCCAAGTCACCTGAAGCAACTAGTTCGGATGGAGTACCGGCAGCAATGACTTGACCGTCTGCCAGGGAGACGACATATGCGGCGGAGGGAGCTACCAAGTTGACTTGATGAGTGACGAGGATGACGGTTCGATTCTTCATCAAAGGACCAAGTAGGCAGTGGATATGCAAATGCCTAGCTGTCTGGGCGTCTACCGCAGATAATACGTCGTCCAGCAGAATAGTTCGAGCTGGCGAGTAGAGTGCTCTAGCGAGTGCGATTCTAGCTTTTTGTCCTCCGGAGCAAGTGGTTCCTTTTTCTCCTACTTCCGTATCATCACCTAGATCGAAAATCTCGAAATCTTTCTTCAAGGCACAAGCGGTGACTACCTCGTTGTAGCGGGCTTTATCCCACGCGGAACCGAAAACGATATTATCCTTGATACTGGCCCCGACTAGCCAGGCAGATTGAGCACAGTAAGCGACTGTATCGGATAATCCAGTAACCTGGTCGATAGGGCAGATTTCTCGGTTGGCGTGATCGTCCGGCATATAGATCTTTCCAGTTGAGAGAGTGGTTTCGCCAAGTAATGATTGGATTAAAGTAGTCTTGCCCGATCCGACCGATCCAATGATCACGCTGAGCTGACCGACAGGGAACGATAGGTCAAGAGGACCAAGTTGGAAGGGTTCGAATTCAGCTTCTTTGATATCTTCCGCGCTCGAGTATCCGACCATCGCCCCCGTGAATCCGATTTGCGGATCAGATGGTCCAGGTCGGGTGAGTTGGGAATATTTCTCGGTATCGGGTTCATCGAGAAATGCCTGGATTCGAGTACAAGATGTATAAGCTTGCAGTAATCGAGTGAGAGTATCCTGGAAAAGACCAAGTGGATCTCGGAGCATGTTGAAAAGAATCAAAGATGAGAATGCTGTATCGGCCCTCAAAGGTTTCTTGAGTACCAAAACATGTACGGCGAAAGCACATGCAGTGACGAGAAGAGGTGTACCCCAGATAACCACTTGGAACATGACGTTGACCCCGAATCGATGAGCTAGCATCTTGAGTTCATGTTTCCTTTTGTCGGCCATTCGGTCAAAGAACTTTGATTCCCAGGCATTGAATTTGATCAACTTGACATGCGAGATGATTTCGGTCACGGCATCAAGTCGAGCATCGGTAGCGGCCATGAATCGTTTTTGGACTTTCGAGTATAGCCTAGATTGAAGTCCTTGAATAGGGATCATGAGGACTAAGATGGCGATACCGGCGAATGCTGCTACCCCTAGATTCTGGTAGAGGAAGAACGAATTGACGACGATGGCCAGTGGGGAAGAAACGACGTAAAAGATATAAGCGCATATCTCGGAAATCGCGAATGCGTCCACCGATACGTGATTGGCGATTTTACCGTCTGATGCTCCTGATTCCCCTTCTCCCTCTCCTTCTACGGGAGGTAGTGGTTTACCATCGACATCGAGTTTGGGAGCTGTATTCTTGACTGATCCAGCTACATCCCTCCTTCTCAGTGCTTTTGTGAATACCTCGGCGATAATTATTGCTCGTAGTCGAATACAGACTCTTCGTCCGATAAAGAGACATTGTCCCATGGCTGTAATTCCCATGACTTGTCCTCCCGCCATCATGGCTACGTATAGGTAAGCGACGTGAACTGGTTTTTCGGATGTTTCTCGTTCATTGACGTATTGTAGTAATAGCCTAAGTCCGTTCGGAGCGAGGTATTGGATAAAGATGAAGATGATTGACCACATCTGCAAGTCAGCCCATCCCCATATCATGCTTGAGAAAAGAGATGGGACGTACAGTCTGAACGAGCATTTCCGGAGAAAAGAACTGTAACAAATCCCAAGCGAGATTCTTCTTTCTCTTCTCCCCTAGATGTTTCGTAGACCACGCAGCATCTTTCCTTGCTCTAAATGCCCTAAACGCTCCTAAACCAGCTGAAGCACTGTCATCCTCCCTTATCGCTGGAACTTCCTCCAACTTGATGGCGCTGAAATAATGCTTGACGAGGAAAGGGATGATGAATACGTATGTGGCCCTAGACAAGACGGCTTTTTGTCAGTGCTGGTGTACGTAGAAGAGATGGGGACTTACAGATAGGCTCCTCGTAATGTTTAGGTAATGGAACGTCGCTTCCTGAATTACCCCCTCCCTTCGAGTGTGCTCCGCCCAGTAATCTGTCCATGGGATCCTGGTATGGTATACAAATAAGAGCGAAGAAGTAAACGAGCTCCACTACCAGCGACACTATCGACATTGGGCTGGCGGTATGCGTGATGAGTGAAGATCGGAATAGGAATAATGAGGGGATAAGGTGGATAGTCAAGAGAGGGATGACTTTGCCTCGTGGCGAGAATGATAGGACCGCTATCAGAATCTATACATTAGCTCGACCTTTATATAGCGACCAGTAGCTTACAGAGAAAGGGACTACCCTCCAATCCTTCTCCATGATGGCCCGAGCTACAGAAACGCCCAAAAGGACAATACTCCCAATAATGCCAACTAACCACCCAACCCTCTCCCACCGTTCCGAAGAGACATTATCGTACTTCTTGAAATCCTCAATGATATCCTCCGCATCATCTGAACTTAATCCCTTGTCGGCTCCCTTTTCAGAAGTAGATGGGCGGGGGAGGATGGAGGACGCTAAAGCAGAGAGTATTACGTCCGATTCTAACTTTGAGAGATCGGAATCGGATGTTGGGGAGACCAGGTTTGATGATCGGACTGAGTCATCGTATTTGGGCTTGAAGAAGCGGTAGGTATGGGCTAGGAGGAAGTAGGTGAGAGCTAGGACTACGATTCCGAGGGGGGCATTTCGGAGATACCTACTATTCAGTATGTGCTACGGGTCAACACTCCAGGAGGCTTACCGGTCATGGAAGCATTGTGAAAAATCTACGCCGTCCCAGTACATCTCACATCCCGAGGGATATTTTGTCGACTCCATCCAGCTTGACAGTCTAGTTTAGAGAAAGGAATAGACGCGCTGATAACACTTATCCCGTTCACTCTTTTCCGTCGCTGGGTGCTGATCTAGTCGTTACTGAATCAACAAGTGAAGCCAGTCGACAATATACACAGTTGCTTGTCGACGTAGCGCTTTTGTCGAGTATGGGTAAATGATAAGTATGACAAAGGATATAATTCGACTGTAGATGGATCACGATAAATTAGACGCCAGGGTTATCGGACACCTCCGATGGCGCAACTATAACAAGCGAACCAACCCATATGGACCATGGAATACAACTTAGATAAGAGTACAGTAACTACTGCTACAGGTCATACTACCATACTTCTACTTCTTGCTCTGCTCCACATCCTGTGCAGCGCTGTATTGCTATTGATCCTCCTTCTTCATCTTCTACTTGGTCTACATCTTCGTATTGGTGTACATGTTCTGCTTCTTGCCGTCTTTGGTACAAGTTGTTTCGAGTACGTTTTCGGAGACTGATATCAGCATACGCTCCGATGTGTTCAGACTGGAGGAAGAGAAGGGGAGAATATCGAGGAAGAGAAACTGGACATACTCCTTCAAACCCCTCTCGAACTTCTCCTCCCTCTTCCGCTTTTTGAACACCTCTCTCCTAGCCCACTCTTTATCCAGCCCTTCCTCTCCTTCCCATTTATCCCAAGCGACTTTCTCAACTTGTAATCGAAGGAAGAGCATCATATTACTATACGTCGATTGGTGAGGATTCGCCCTAAGTAGGTGGGGCAGGAGATCTTCATCTTTCAGTTCCGGGTCTGTTAAGAGGTAATCCTATTCATTAGCTTGTGATTCTCAAGAATACGATGAGCTTACTTCTTTGCATTCCGTCTTGGTCAGCAGAGAGTACTTTTCAGGGAATTTCTCTTTGCATTTCTTGCAAACTCGTACTGCGAAGACCTGGGATCAGTTTTTTTCACCTTCATAGGGGCAAACAGCCTACCTTATCAAAGACACTATCAATCTCGAGTGTATTGCATTCCTGGCAACGAGGCGAGCTATGCGCTGTGATTGCTACGCTGTCAGCTGGACTCACATGAAGGAACAAAGCAGCTTACAAGGCTCTTCTCCTTCTTTCAATAACCTCTTTTGCCGCTCTCTTTCTCTTGCTAGTTCCACTAGCGACTTGACTCTATCACCATCGAGATCTTCCTCTGTCAAGAATCCTCCTCGTGAGTTGTGCAGTTTACTCAGATCGTATTCAAAGTATTTGCCCTGCTTGGTCAGCACCACCCTATGCACAACTTCAAACGTTTGGTAGAAAATACATACCAGTGACAGGTCTCGCCGTAGTGGAGCTTCGTCCTTCTTCTGCCCTTGCTCTTGGACCATATTTCTAGCGGTCGTCGGAACAGCCGATGGTTTATGGACGAACGCCTGCCCATTTCTTGTCGATGGCCCAGCTCCCGGTGTAGAAGTAGGAGTAGCAGTAAGCTTCTGTTTAGCTTTCAGTCTATTCAAAGCTGCCACTTTGGCTTGTGCCGGTGTAAGGTCTGGCTGTGTTGTTGCCATTGTGTTTGTGTACTTATGGGTATAGAATTTACTGATGGGATCTACAAGGAGATATGACGTTGCCGTTGAATACGGGAATCCGGGGTATCCACGTGTCAGAATGCCACATCAACCCAACCCAGCTTGTATGGGTCGGATATATAAATATAACTCCGTTAGCTGAGCGCGTCCTCCCTCCCCTCACTCCCTCCACGTCTGTGAATGGTGAATGGGGTAAATCACTTATATTATATTCCCTTCCTTCTTTATACCTATACATACCTCAATCAGCTAGTCCGGTAACAGTGATTGCTATCGATAGAAACGCGAAGGATATCGCGACTAGAATTGAGGAGCTGGAATTGGAACGATAGCTTGAACAGGGAGATATCTAGCAAAGATGCAGATGCTCACCAAGGTAAGCTGGATGCATATACAATGTGGAGTCAGAGCTGATAAGTAGTTCGAGAGCAAAAGCCCAAGGGTCAAGGGTATCGCCTTTCGTGAGTAGCTGTCATGATCTCGTCAGGTGCCAAGCTAACGACCAGACCCAAAGCAACCCCTCCTAGCTGCTTCATTACACAATGGTACTATCCAACTATGGAACTACCAGATGGGAACACTAGTGGATAGATATGATGAGCACGATGGTGAGCTAGCAGCAACCTTGGATCGTGCACGCAAGCTGATCAACAGGACCGGTCCGAGGAATCTGTTTCCACCCAACACAACCTATCTTCTGTTCCGGTGGAGATGATTACAAGATCAAAGTATGGAATTACAAGCAGAGGAAATGTCTTTTCACCTTGACTGGCCGTGAGTATCTATCCTCTCTGCACTAGGCTGATGCTGATTTCAGATCTCGACTATGTCCGAACCGTCTTCTTCCACCGAGAGTACCCCTGGATCATCTCTGCGTCTGATGATCAGACTATCAGGATCTGGAATTGGCAGTCCAGGACATGTATTGCCATCTTGACTGGACACAACCACTATATCATGTGAGCTTTTTCTGCCGTCGACTCGGAATAAAGCTGATGGTAGGTGTGCTCAGTTCCACCCGTGGGATGACCTTGTCGTTTCCGCCTCAATGGATTTGACGGTGCGAGTATGGGATATCTCTGGTCTACGTAAAAAGAATCAAGCCCACCAAGCGCCCATGTCATTCGAAGAACAAATGGCTCGTGCTCAACAAGGTCAAGCGGATTTATTCGGAAACACGGATGCTGTCGTCAAGTACGTTTTGGAAGGACATGATCGAGGAGTCAACTGGGCCGCTTTCCACCCCACACTCCCACTTATCGTATCCGCCGGAGACGACCGACAGATCAAGTTATGGAGGATGTCAGAGACAAAGGCTTGGGAAGTCGATAGTTGTCGTGGACATTTCAACAATGTTTCCATGACCATGTTCCACCCCAAGCACGAATTGATCCTTTCTGCGAGTGAGGATAAGACGATACGAGTTTGGGACATGACGAAAAGGACGGCTGTACAGACGTTTAGGAGGGAGCATGATCGATTCTGGGTGTTGACTGCTCATCCAGAACTCAACCTCTTTGCTGCTGGTAAGCTAAGAACCTCCTTCTCCGGAACGCTAGCTGACATGCAGGACATGATAACGGTTTGATTGTATTCAAGTTGGAACGAGAACGACCCGCATTCTCTTTATCTGGAAACCAGCTATTCTACGTTAAAGACAAGGTTGTCCGGATGGCCGACTTGACCACCGGAACGAACCAGGGGATCTGTAGTGTGAGGAAATTAGGTTCTCAATGGGTCCAACCAAGGACTTTGAGCTACAACCCCGCCGAGCGATCCGTTCTCGTTACCACTGTAAGCTTCATACTCAGGAGATTTGGAGTAAGCTGACGAATAGGCTCAAGAGAACGGTCAGTACGAATTGGTACCTCTACCCAAGGCAACAGGTGCTACTGCCTCGGATGGAAAGGATGTTCCTTCGGACGGAAAGATGGGCTCTGGATACAGCGCTATCTTTGTCGCTAGGAATCGTCTTGCCGTCTTGGACAAGGTTGGCCAGGTATGTCCCTTGTTTATGGTCTGACAAAGCTGACGAATAGAACATCGAGACTAGGGACCTATCCAACAATATCATCAAGACTGTCAAATGCCCCGTTCAGACCAACGATATCTTCTATGGTGGAACTGCTTCCCTTATTCTCTCCTCCACTGCATCCGTCGCTTTGTTTGATATTCAACAACAGAAGGTCCTTGCGGAATTGACTACACCTCCTGTCAAGTATGTTGTTTGGAGTACTGATGGTAACAATGTTGCTCTTCTCAGCAAGCACAGTAAGTCTTCTCCGTTACTTCCTCATTGAGTAGAAGCTAAATGGTAGCCATCACTATCGCCAACAAGTCGCTTGTACAGAGTGCTTTGATCCACGAGACAATCAGGATCAAATCGGCTGCTTGGGATGATAGTGGTGTTTTGGTCTATACTACCTTGAACCATATTAAATATGCTCTACCTCAGGGGTAAGCTCCCACTTTCTCCTTCTTTACAAAGCTGACATACAGTGATAACGGTATTATCAAGACTCTCGAACAACCCGTCTACTTGACCCGAGTCAAGGGTAATGTCATTCACTGCCTTGACCGAAGTGCCAAACCTCGAACCATCACTATCGATCCTACCGAGTACCGATTCAAGTTGGCTCTCGTCAGAAAGAACTATGACGAAGTCCTCCAAATCATCCGAACGTCCAACCTTGTCGGACAGAGTATCATTGGTTATCTCCAGAAGAAAGGATATCCCGAGATCGCACTTCATTTCGTCCAGGATCAACAGACTAGGTTCGACTTGGCTATTGAATGTGGAAACTTGGCTGTTGCGTTGGAAATGGCCAAAGCGGTGGATAGGGAGGATGTTTGGAATAAATTGGCTGCTGCCGCTTTGAAGTCTGGTAATCACCAGGTGAGTCATCTCAACAAGATAATGTTGTGTGGTGCTGATGATAGATCGTCGAGACTTGTTACCAGAAGACTAAATCCTTCGACAAGCTTTCATTCTTGTATCTCATTACTGGAAACACTCAGAAACTCGCCATGATGCAGGTTATCGCTCAGAAGAGAGGAGAGACTATGTCGAGGTTCCAGAATTCGCTATACCTTGGTGATATCCAAGCTAGGGTTGCTGTTTTACGAGAGACTGGTCAATGTAGGTCATTTCCGCAATTCCGCGATGCGTTGTAGCTGATATCAGACCCCCTCGCATACTACACTGCCAAGACGAATGGACTGGACGATACCGCTCTCGACGTCCTTGAGGAAGCTGGTATGACTGAGGATGATCTACCCCCACCACCCCAGAACTCGGGTCATTCCACCCTAGCCCCACCATCCGTCACCTTCCCACAAGCCGATTCCAACTGGCCAATCAAGAACCTCGGTGAATCTTTCTTTGACCGAGCACTAGCAAACGGATCTACCGAGAACTTTGTCGGACAAGAACCATCTTCCACGACCAACGGTGGAGATCAGCTAGATGCCTGGGCAAACGAGGAGGAAGAAGGAGTAGATGGAGAAGAAGAAGATGAAGGTTGGGATCTTGATGCTGAAGTGATCGACATTCCTGAAGAAGAGGAGGTTGTTGAGGAAGCTGCTGTTGAAGGTGATCTGAGCGAGGGGGTCAGCCCTGGTGTGGCAGAGGATGAGATGTGGATTAAGAATTCACCGCTTGCTGCGGATCATGCTGCTGCTGGGGCTTTCGAGTCTGCTATGCAGGCGAGTTTTGCTCTTCCTTCCTTCCTTCCTCTCCTCCTTCATGTTGCTTCCCTTACTTCCCTACTCGAATTCTACCATCCTTGTCCCCTTACGCCCCTTATGTAAATGACCACACCCGGTCCTCATCTTTGATCTGCCCTCTTGAGCAAGAACACCACTAACGCTCAGCTCCTCAACCGCCAAGTCGCCGCCGTCAACTTCAAACCCCTAAAACCTCTCTTCCAACAATGCTACACCTCCGCCCACGTATCTGTTCCCGCCAACCCATCTCTACCTCCTCTCACCTACAATATCCGCCGTAATCCCGATATCACCGAGATGAGGGAAGTTCTTCCCGCCATTGCTTTTTCTCTGGACGATATCAGGGATAACGAATTGGCAGAGGCGAACCGATTCTTTTCGAGAGGAAAGTTTGTCGAGAGTTTAGCTGGATTCAGGACTATTATTCAGAAGCTACTACTTGTCGTTGCGAAGGATGAGTCTGAGGCTACGGATGTGAGTCTTCCTTTCACCCTTCTTCTCGCTGGTTTATATGTGGAAGTCGACTAACATCCAGATCAAAGAGATGGTGGTCCTCTGCCGGGAATACATTATCGGTCTAACGATGGAAACGGAACGAAGACGCCTAGTTGCCGAATCACCCGAATCCAACACTATCCGAAATCTCGAATTGGCAGCTTATTTCACTCATTGTAAACTCGCTTCTTCCCATGTTCAATTGGCTTTG
>Ga0265780_10008056_pt1 | contig 12847 bp, 15 predicted proteins | sample P1T30metagenome_FD_192432 | JGI IMG/M metagenome (GOLD analysis project Ga0265780, IMG submission 192432) | Plant litter microbial communities from East Loma Ridge, Irvine, California - P1 T30 | ecosystem: Environmental > Terrestrial > Plant litter > Unclassified | place: USA: California...
TATATATCTACCAGGCGTTTAATGGGGCTGGGGCTGCCTGTAAAATTTACGGCAATAAATTTTGTGGCGCGAGGTGACAGCCATGATAAAGTGCTTAAAAAATTATTTAAGGAAGAATATAAAATAGGGGCAATTGAGCAAACCGAATACGACCTTTTTTTGTTTATGATTCAGCGGAAAAAAACGCTTGATGCACGCGAAATTAAGCAGCTCGAAAAAAAAGGCATAAAATTTACGAATGTAAAAGTCCAAAAGTGAAATATTAAGCCCTTTAGGGAGATTATCCTACAGGAACCGACCTGTAAAAGTGCCGGATAAGGCGATTTCAAAATCCAAAAGTGAAATATTAAGCGTTTTTACTTGCCCAGTTCGAGTTGTTTGGTGGCTTTTACTATTTTTTCGGAAATGCTGTTCAGCCAAACCAATTGCTCTATAACAAGGTGGGCTTCTTCCATCTTGAGGTTAAATTCCTCCTCATCGGTTACGTGAATTTCGCGTAACTCCCTTGCCCTTATATTTTTAAGTTCGGTAAAGCGCATGGCGAGCTCCTCGTTTTGGGCCTCAATGGCTTCCTGGGCCTGTACTTCCATGTTCAACAGGGTAATAGCCTGGTCTAAATTGCGTATCACGGTGTTTACCACCACATTAAAGGCTTCGGATGCCTTATATGTTTTATGTGACTGAGTATAAGTGCCTAACGATGCTAAAGACGACAGCAAAGTATGGTTTAGCACCGCCAGCTTGTACACCTGCTGCTGCTGTTTTTGCTTAGATTTGGGCTCCTGCGCCATACGCTGGTAGCTGCTCATAAGGTTGCCTAACTCTATAAATGCATTCTTACGGGCAAGTCTGTAACCTGTTGTAACAGAGCCTTTTTGATTGTAATACTGCGATATTTCGGCAAGGTAATCGCGGTTGGCTTCTATCGATTTTTTAATGAAAACAGGCAGGTTCATAAACTCCCATGAGGGCCATAAAAAGTAGTTTCCTACAAAAGCCAGCAGCGCCCCTACGGCAGTATCTATGATCCTGAACTGTATAACGTTACTGATATCGGGCGTTAGCAGGGCATACAAAAATATTACGTAAACCGTTACAAACGTGGCACCTACGCGGTAGTTGATAGCGGTAAAGGTAAACCCTAAGAGCATGCACACAATAGCAATGGTACCTATTATAACAGGCTGATGTACAACGCTTAAAAACGCAAAAGCGATTATTCCGCCCGTTATGGTGCCCACAATACGCTGGTACGAACGTTGCTTGGTGAGGCCGTAGCCCGGGCGCATTATAACTACTATGGTAAGCAGTATCCAGTACACGTTTTGCAGCGGGAACAACGCCCCAATAACAAAGCCCAGCCCAATTGTAATGGTTAACCGCAGCGAATGCCTAAAGATAGTACTGGAGAAACTAAGGTTATCGCGAAGGGCACGCAACGGGTAATTTTCGGGCGTGAGGAATTTATCTAAGTCCTTGTCCCTGTTCTTACTAAGTTCATTAAATGTGATGTTTTGGCTAAAGGCACGTTCAATTATTTTTATCTTTTCAATCTGTTTTTCAGCGTAATGCAGCATGTTCTTAAGCATCCACACACCCTCGGCAGCCGACTCAGCGCCAAGCAGTTGCTCGTATTCTTCAATAGCTTTTTCTAAAGCTTCAAGGTTGGCTATCAGGTTGTGTTTGGGTACGTATTTGCTGCGGTTCTCTATACTTTTCCCTACCTTTTTAAGCGTTGAGCCAAGGTTGTACGCAAGGGTTTGATACGTACTAAGTACCTTGCTATGTGCGCCAAATTTTTGGTGCAACTGGCTGTGATCGAAAGAGGTAGAAAGCGCCAGCTCCAATATTTCCATAAGGGAGGTAAACACCATAAGCATCTTACGGTTACGGTTGGAGTTCCCGGCTACCGATCGGTTCCTTATAAGTACTTCACGCAAGTTTTCATGGGTAGCATTTATTTCTACCTGCAAATTCAGTTGTTTTTCAACGATTTTGGCTTTGTCGGCATCGGCGTTCCAAAGGTCGCCGCGCAGTTTCATATATTTAGCAGTAAGCTTAAGGCACTCAGCGATAGTGAGTTCGGTATATCGGTGCGGACTCAAATAGTTAAACGTAAGCGATAAGAAGGTGTAAAATAATGACCCTGCCAGTACCAGCTCCGAGTACTCCAAAATCTCCATACCCGTGTGTATGTGTCCGGTTCCCAGTGCAATAGCAAGCAATCCGCTAAAGGCTATCATGGTAGCGCGCTGCCCATACACCGATATTAGCGAGAGGAAAAACACCAGTGCGGTTATCACGGGGTAAAACAGCCACGGTATGGGGTGCAGCAGGTTTACTGCTACGGTACAACCTACTACTACAACGGTCGCCACGCCTAAACCCTTGGCACGGTGTACAATATTGCTGGGAATATCGGCCGGATAGGCTAAAAACGCACCCACTGCAATGGTAAAACCTGCCTCAAAATATCCCAATTGAGATAGCACAAGAACCGGCAGCACCGCGGCAACCGTAACAATTACGGCCCGCGTAAAATTTACGTTATCGGTAAACTGCCTTATCTGCTGTATCATACAAAAGTGGGTGTTGCGCAAAGGTAGTGAATGCTAAAACCATTATAGGATGGCGGCGGAAATTCTCACAAAATTTTAGCATTTAAGTGTTTAAGGAGGCAGCCACGAATTTCACAAATTCCACCAATTATAAGATTACTATTGTTCTAATGCTTTTCATAATTTGTGAAAATTAGTGTAATTCGTAGCAAAAAATATAAAGATTTGCTGTATCACTGAATCAATAATTAAATATTGTGAGATTAGTGTAATTCGTGGCAAAAAAATAATCATTTTAATTTACTATTTTTGCCGGACGGAATAATGGCATTTTATGCCAGTGTGCTGAATTTAAAAGCAAAACGATTATGATACTACCTATAGTAGGTTACGGCGACCCGGTATTAAGGAAAAAAGCGGTAGAAATACCCAACGAATATCCGGCACTTAAGCAAATTGTTGCCGATATGTACGAAACTATGTATAACGCTTATGGCGTGGGGCTTGCAGCGCCGCAGGTAGGGCTTTCTATACGCCTGTTTGTTATAGATACCCGCCCGTTTAGCGATGACGAAGATCTTAGCAAAGAGGAACAGGAACTGCTTTCTACCTTTAAAAAGACCTTTATTAACGCCACTATTGTAAAGGAAGAGGGCGAAGAGTGGTGCTTTAACGAGGGCTGCCTTAGCATACCCGAGATTCGTGAGGATGTTTACCGCCACGAAAAAATTACCATAGAGTATTTTGACGAAGATTTTAATAAACATACGGGTGTATATGATGGCCTGATTGCCAGGGTTATTCAGCATGAGTATGACCATATAGAAGGTATTTTGTTTACCGATAAAATATCATCGCTTAAAAAGCGTTTAATACAAAAAAAGCTACAGAACATAATGGATGGCAAAACCAGGCCTGATTATAAAATGAAATTTGTTGCCAAAAAAGGCAGATAATTTTTGTTTTTAAAGTCAAAGATTAGATATTTGCCAACCTATTAAAAACACAGAACAATAATGAGCATAGAAAAAATATTAGCTATTTCCGGAAAACCGGGTTTATATGAGTTAAAGCTTCAAACAAGGACCGGTTTTGTGGCAGAATCGCTAACTGACGGAAAAAAAATAACAGTAGGATTAAGGAGCAACGTGAGCCTTTTATCTGAAATATCGGTATATACATATAATGGCGAAGTGCGCCTTGCTGAGGTTTTTCGCGCTATAGCTGAGAAGGAAGATAATGGCCCTGCGCTATCTCACAAAGAGGATAACGCTGCACTTACTACCTATTTTAGGGAAGTATTGCCTGAGTTTGACGAAGACAGGGTATATGCATCAGACATTAAAAAAATACTAAACTGGTACAATATGCTACAGCCTAAAGGGCTTGTTACAAAAGAAGCAGCTGCTGCACCTGCACCGGTTGCTACTGAGGAAGCGCCTGCTGCCGAAGAGGTTAAAGCTGAAGAATAGTATTCTTTAAACTATATAATTATCCTGCCTTTTACTTTTAAAGGGCAGGATTTTTTATTTGGTACACTTATGTTTAATTTTAGCCAAAATTTCAGTTATGAAAAATCAATATTCTATTTTGAATTCTGAAAGTCCCCGCAATGGTTGGGAAGAGATGATTAAAGATGAAATTGAAAAACATGGTCAATCAGATAATTCTATTCCTGATTTTTTTGACGATGAGAATAATGATTGGACCTGGTAATTAAACAATAAAAACATGAACACACGCCAGCAGCAGCTTGATGCCTTTAACAGGCTTTTGGATATAATGGATGACCTTCGCGAAAAATGCCCGTGGGATAAAAAACAAACGCTGCAAAGCCTGCGCCACCTTACCATAGAGGAAACTTATGAGCTTGGCGATGCGATATTGGATAACGACCTGCCCGAAATTAAAAAAGAGCTGGGCGACCTGCTGTTGCACCTTGTTTTTTATGCTAAAATAGGCAGTGAAACAGGCGATTTTGATATTGCCGATGTGGCTAACAGTATTTGCGATAAACTCATCCATCGTCACCCGCATATTTATGGCGATGTGGTTGTGGAGAACGAAGAGCAGGTTAAGCAAAACTGGGAAAAACTAAAGCTTAAAGAAGGTAAGAAGTCGGTGCTGGAGGGTGTACCCAAAAGCCTGCCTGCGTTGGTTAAGGCCAGCCGTATTCAGGATAAGGCTAAGGGCGTTGGTTTCGACTGGGAGATGCCGGAGCAGGTGTGGGAAAAAGTGCAGGAAGAATTGCAGGAGTTTCATGATGAGGTGCAGGCCGGCGATAAAGACAAAACCGAAGCTGAGTTTGGCGATGTGTTGTTCTCGCTTATTAACTATGCCCGTTTTTTAGACATTAACCCAGAAGATGCCCTGGAGCGCACTAACAAGAAATTTATAAAGCGTTTCATGTACCTTGAAAGCAAGGCATCTGAATTGGGCAAGCCCCTGGCAGACATGACCCTTGCTGAGATGGATGTGTTTTGGAACGAAGCCAAGAAATTGTAATGAATAAACTTTTACTTATCTGCCTGCTGTTTAGCGGGCTTTGTTTTGGACAAAAAGTTACCGTAGCCGATTTGGAAATTAAGTTAGAACCCGGCGCTACCGAGGAACTTATATATGGCTTTGCTGCCAGTGACCGTGTTATTTTTACCCTGGAACCTAACGGTGCCCCGGTAAGCGAAGTTACTGTTATGCAATACCCCGATGTGGTTAAATTCCGCAACCTGGAAATTAAAAAGGAAGAGGAAAACGAATTTACGGTGACAGATAAGTCGGTTTTTGTGTTTAAGTTCGTTAACAAGGCAAAAGGCAAGCGCAGTTGTAACCTATTGATACAGCGTGTAGCCAAAAATTCTGACACAAGGAATTTCAATACCGCGGTAAAGTGGGTAACGGTTCAGGATACGGTGTACAACTCCGTTACTAAAGACGCCGTTGCAGGATATGATACGCTTTATGTACAAAAGACCCGCAGGGTTATTGCATCTCAAAAAAAGTATGAAGAAGCGGTACTGGATAAAACCCAGCGTGTTAATGCAAAAACATCGTTAGCTGAGACTAAAGCGGCGGTAGCGTTTACACTGCCTGTAAACAGCATCACTAAAGATGAAACCAAAAAAGTAGTTGCCTGGGCTTATTGGGTGGGCGTAGGTAAGGAAAGTAACGAGTACTGGAACCAGAACCGTAAATCGATCGTTGAGGGCGTTAAGGGGGTGGCGAGCTATTTTACCACGCCACTGGGGGGTGTTGCAGCCGGTGTTGTCGCTAACCTGGCAATACCTGCAATAGGCGAGGATATTCAGTATGCGCTTGTAAATGAGTTTAACAGTATGTTGTTTTTTCAGGATAAAACGTATAAAACGTATGATGAGGGCAAAGGCACTGCAGCCTACAAACGTTTTACCGATCCTACCATGCTTCAGGGTAAATTTTACATGGCACTAGCAAACGATAACTTAGTACAGCCGGTAGATGTAAACGTAAGGGTATCGGCTATTATAGAGCATATAAAGTATAAAGACGAAAAGTATACCGATACCACCATTACCCCTCGCTACGAGAAAAAGATAATTCGCGAACCGCAAATCGTGACCAGCAAGATACCCGTTACGTTTGATTATAAATAACAAAACCGGCCTATCAGCCGGTTTTGTTGTTCTATGATAATGCCTTAATCGGTTACAACCACTTTGTTGCTATATACAATTTTACCACTTTGTTGTAGCCTTATAAAATAAAGCCCGGCGGTAAGGTTATCGCGGTTTAGTATGATTTCATTCCCATTTAGGTTATCCAGTTGTTTTACCTGCTGGCCTAACGCGTTAATAACACTAAGCGATGCATTAGTAAACATACCCTCTGTTTTTATAGTTGTTTGTATAGTAAAAGGGTTGGGTGCAAAACTGGTGTTTAAGGCAGTTAACTGTTTAACTGCTGCCGTAACCTCGGGGCAATTGGTAGCTGTGCCGGTATTAGCCAAGCCTTTGTTATAAATGTTATCATTGCCACTAAAACTACAGGCAACATCAATAGACGGATCGCTTAGCAATTCATAATTTGGCTTTAAAGGATGGTTTGTATTACCAACGCTTTCTACCCAGGTTTCGCTGTTCATGGCCGTAGTTCCCACAAAATGTACAAGATTTATCCTAACCCTCTTGCGGCCACTGATAACCGCAACAGAATCGCGGGTGGTAACAGTATAGAGTTTGCCATCGTTTAGGGTAGTGGTTTCGCCTTCTAAAAGGGTAAAGTCGTATAAAAGTACATCCTGTCCGCCGGCATAGCGATACACTTTACGGGCAGCTACATCTTCGCGAACAAGTACTTCTCCATTTTCAGATTGTGGCGCATTGGTGTACTTAACGTAAGTGTTGGCGCCAACAGTAACATTTTCGGCAGGCTCAACAGCTATGTATTGAGTACCAAAAAAACCTCCGATAGCTAAAGTCCATGAGGTGTCATCTAAAAACGGAATGTAATCCTGGCTATAACCATTAAGAGCAGATAGTAATAAAAATGTAAGTAGTGTTTTTTTCATGTTAGGTTGATATTTATAGATTATACCAGGCATAACATCTTAAAAAGGTTTTACCCTACTTTTTTAAGAAAAGTATTGTAGAATTAGGAGTAATTATGTGGTCATAGGGATTTATCGCTTTTGCCTATGTAAGTTTCAATGTAGCCTTGTTCCTTTATTGGTGGGATGGTTTTTCAATACGAAAGATTTACAATTCATCCACTTAATTCTACAGTTGGGTAATACACTTTTTTAAGGGTTGTAAATTGTGTGCACCTTTGCTCTATCAAAATACAACAACCAATTTAAATCTTAAAGTTTATGATACGCATTATTACCCTTATTATTTTATTTGTTTGCAACGGTGTCAGCGCACAATCGCAATACGAAACCGGTATGCAAAACGCATTCGCACTATGGGGCGAGAACAAACCTACTGAAGCTTCGGCACTTTTTGAAAGGATAGCCGGGGCCGAGAAAACCAACTGGCTGCCATCTTACTATGTTGCGCTTGTAAACACTACAGAGGCTTTTCAAACTAAGGATAAAGAAAAAATAAGCGCGCTGTTAACAAAAGCACAGGCAGCCCAGGATAACGCCATGGCATTATCGCCTAACAATGCCGAGCTGCTGGTTATGCAAGCCATGATACACACCGCATGGATTGTTTACGACCCTATGAACAACGGCATGAAACTATCGGGTAAAGTAAACGAAATTTATACTAAAGCCTTAGTGTTAGCGCCTAACAATCCCAGGGTGGTATTTAGCAAGGCTGAATTTGAGATAGGTTCTGCGGCTTATTTTGGTAACGATATTGCCCCTATGTGCAAAGAGGTAGAACGAGCTGTTGCACTTTTTGCTACCTTTAAGCCGGAAACTCCTTTTAGCCCTAAATGGGGTAAAGAAAGGGCAGAGGAGGCACTTAAAAAGTGTAAAGAGTAAAAGACAATCAGCAATTGGCAACAAGCAATGTAAGCGCGTACTATGAAAATAAGAACTGTATTTAGAGAATTTTTAAAGGCTCTTGGGCTGGGTGTTATAATTTTTGTAGTGCTTTACCTTATTGCGCTTGCAGGTGGTACCCCTTTTGGGTGGAACCCCAACATTATGCGTCAGTTTTTGTTTATAATGCTGTATACGGTAATGCTGCACATGAGTAACATGGTAGTATTTGTGGTAATGGATAAGATTTTTCACGGTGTGCGGATGTCGGCAAAACGGTTACTAACCGGCTTCTTGTGTTCTTTTGTGGTGTCGGTAATTATTGTGCTGCTGCTGCGCATTTTTGAAGACGTTTATATACAGGGCAAAACGCTACCTCAATTTTTTAGCGAAGAGCACATAAGCAACTACTATGTTGCCATGATCATTACCCTGGTAATAACCTTTTCGCTGCACCTGTTCTACTTTTATAAACAGTATCAGGAAAACAGGGTAAAACAGCAAAAAATAATAGCCGGTACGGCATCGGCAAAATTTGAGACACTTAAGAACCAGATAGACCCGCACTTTCTGTTTAACAGCCTTAACGTATTGAGTTCGCTTATAGAAGAAAATCCCGATGCGGCCCAAAAGTTTACCACATCGTTATCTAAAGTATACCGCTATGTGCTGGAACAAAAAGATAAGGAGCTGGTAAGTGTAGAGGAGGAGCTTGCCTTTGCCAAAACCTATATGAACCTTTTAAAGATGCGGTTTGAGAACAGCGTTTTTTACGAGCTGCCCATTAAAGTATCCAGCCTGGATGCGCGGGTAGTGCCCTTATCGCTGCAACTGCTGTTAGAAAACACAGTAAAGCACAACATTGTGAGTGAGCAAAAGCCGCTACACATCAGGATATTTGAGGAAGAGGGCTACCTCGTGGTGCAAAACGATTTCCAAAAAAAGGAAGTGCTGCAGGACCGCAAGGGGGTAGGCCTTCAAAACATTGTAAGCCGCTATGCCATTATAAGTGCCAGGCGTGTAAAAATTGAACAAACAGAAAAACATTTTACGGTAAAACTACCGGTATTAACCAAACAAGTAACAATTATGGAAACATCATACAATCCCGAAAGCAACGAGCAAAGCAGCTATTACAAAGCACAAAAAAAGGTAGAGGAAATTAAAGGTTTTTACGGCAACTTATTTTCGTATATTATTGTAATTACTGGCCTTACCTTTTTAAACTTGTATACAAACCCAGATCATTTATGGTTTTTTTACCCGGCATTGGGTTGGGGGTTAGGAGTAGTTGTACATGCCATGAGCGTTTTTAACTTTATTCCGTTTTTAGGGTCAGGGTGGGAAGAAAGAAAGATCAAAGAGCTGTTAGAGCGCGATCGTAACAACAAGTGGAAATAACTAAGCAACAATTAGTTCAATCATCAATCATCAAACACTACTATTATGGAAAATACAGATACAGAAGTTTACAAAAGCGTAAGCAAGCGTGTAAAACTTATTAAAGGTTTTTACTTTCACCTATTTTGCTATGCAGTGGTAATTGTTACGCTGTTAATAATTAACCTCGCCACATCGCCGTACTACCTTTGGTTTTTATGGCCGGCACTGGGTTGGGGTATCGGCGTCTTACTTCATGGCGTTGGTGTTTTTAATGTGCTGCCATTTTTTGGACACGACTGGGAACAGCGCAAAATACAGGAACTTGTAGAAAAAGAGAATGGCAAACAATGGAGGTAATGGTCAGTGATCAGTCACAGTAGGCAGTATAGCGAAGGTCAGTATTTTACCACAAAGACACAAAGCTCTGATAAAATCTTAATCACAAAGTTCACAAATGAGACAACTTAGTTGTCTTACAAGGCACGCAAGGCTTTATGAATACCCATTAGGCATCAAATAACTCCAACCTTGTGCTCTTCCACCGTCAGGTGGTTGTCCTGGCGGACTTTGTGCATATTATCTCAATATAATCTTGTGCCTTTGTGGTAAAATTAAAATAGTAGCAGCAACAGTAAGATGCTTCAAAGTTGCTGATAACTTTTAAAATCAAACATTATGGAAGAATATGATGACATTGCTTATAAAAAAGCAAAAGATAAAGTAAAAGAGATAAAAGGGTTTTACTATAATTTGATGTGCTACTGCACGGTAATCCCGCTACTTGTATATTTCAACCTCAAATTTTCGCCGGAGTTTCATTGGTTTTGGTTCTCGGCACTGGGTTGGGGCACTGGAGTTGTATTTCATGGCATGAGTGCCTTTGGGTACATTCCGTTTCTGGGCCGCGACTGGGAAGACCGCAAGCTTAGGGAGCTTATGGAAAAGGAGAATGATAAGCAATAATAAATTACACAACCAGTTTAATAATTTGTGTCATGGAAAATTCTTTTGAAGAACAAAGAAGGGTAGAAAAAGCCCGAAAAAAAATTAAAGCTATTAAAGGGTGGTACAAGCACTTTGCGGTATACCTCATAGTAAATGTTGTTTTGATAGTTATGCATTGGGCCGATATGGAGCCCGGAGAGCATTTTTTTGAGTGGAAAACATTTTCAACGGCACTTTTTTGGGGTTTGGGCCTTGCCATTCACGGGTTTGGGGTTTTTGGTACCGAACTTTTTTTTGGCGCCGACTGGGAGGAGCGCAAAATTCGCGAATACATGGATAAGAACACCGAGAAAAAAGATAAGTGGGAGTAGAGATTTAAGATTTTAGACTTCAGATTATTGCCGCTGTAGCAATTATCAGGAATTGATTTTTTATTATTTTTAATTGGAATTTGAAAATTGTTATTTGGAATTTAAGCGTATGAATGTTATAATTATAGAAGACGAAAAACCTGCGGCGCGCCTGCTGCAACGTAAATTACAAAAACTGGGTATAGAGGCCGGTACCATGCTGCACTCGGTAGAAGAATCACTGCAATGGTTTGCCAATAATGAGCACCCCGACCTGATTTTTTTGGATATCCAACTATCTGATGGGCTTTCATTTGAGATTTTCGACGCTATGCCCATCAATAGTGCCATTATTTTTACTACTGCGTATGATGAGTATGCACTCAGGGCTTTTAAGCTTAACAGTATAGATTACCTGCTAAAGCCGATTGATGAAGACGACCTTGAAACTGCCGTAAATAAATTCCGCGAACGCCAGCCCAAGGCACAGCCGCTTGCGTTGGATTTTGACCAGATAAAACGTATGCTCTCAAACCCTGCCGAAAAGGCTTATAAAAAGCGTTTTACGATTAAGATGGGGCAACACCTTAAAATGATCAATATAGAGGATGCTGAATGCTTTTACAGCGAAAATAAGGGTACTTACATTCATACTACCGATAATCGCGATTACCTATTGGAATGCACCCTTGAACAACTGGAAGCCGAGCTGGACCCGAAGCAGTTTTTCCGCGTAAGCCGAAAGTTTATTGTAAGCATTAATGCTATTAAAGATATTGTTGTGTACACCAACAGCCGCCTAAAGGTTATCCCGCCCACCTATAAAGAAGATGAGGTTATTGTGAGCCGCGAACGTGTAAACGACTTTAGGGAGTGGTTGGGGTAGTTTTCAGTTTAGGGTTAAGAGTTTAGAGTTTAGGGTTTGCCACGGTTACATATAATCCGTAAGATTTGTTGCCCCTGGCTTTAGCCTGGGGATAGAAGATGGATATTTGTCGGCTTTAGCCAAATCTAAATCTACAAGACCCTGCTATGTGCTTTACTATCCTTGTTTAATGCCCCGCTGCCAAACAGCGCCCAACCTATAAGGACCGGCTGAAAGAACAATCGCGCCAGGCGTTTGTTATCAGTGTCAAGTCCGAAGCCATCGCGGTGGTTTTTATACTGGGCTATGTTGCCCGGAAAAACTGCTGCAAAAAAAGCTGCTGCAACAACACCTGTTGTAACACGTTCCTTTTTCAAGCCCGCAATAGCCGCGCCTAACAGTACCTCCGCCACTCCCGATAGTACTACCGTGGTATCTTTATCTACCGGAACCCAGTCGGGCACCTGCGCCTGAAATTCTTTACGTGAAAAAGTAAGGTGCCTAATACCTGCCGTAACCAGCATAGCACCTAATGCAATCCTCGAAAAATTTTGTGTTTTTGTATAACGTGGTTTGGTTTCCATAATGTAGGTTTTATATAAAGTTAGCCACCGCAATTTTTAAAACCACATTTTTTAAATCAATTTTATGATTAGGGGAAAATACAAGCTTCAAATTTCAAATCACAAATCACAAAAGACAAATTCGAAAATCCAAAATACAAAATCACAGTTTTGTAACTCGAAACTCAAAACCCCGAACCCGAAACTGCTTTTAGCTAACTCAGTGTCCAAAAGTGAAATATTAAGCTATTTGTAAGTTTAAAGCTATATAATTAGAACGAAAAGTTATGTTTTTTACCTATTTCAAACTCCAAAAGTGAAATATTAGCCCCTTTTTAGATGATTTTTGAGTGGTATTGGTGCAAAAAAAACTGTTCGGCAAACAAATTGTGTTTACAGAACAGTTTCGGAATATGTGGTAAGTTTCCTGAAGGAAAATATGGACTATTGGAATAAAGAAAGAATTTCTTTTTTCGCTTTGCCTATTTTCTGTTCAAGACGTCCCCACATTTCATCGTCTTTGCCTTCCTCATAAGTCAGATCATCGTCTGTAAGTTCGGCATATTTTTGTTTAAGTTTTCCTTTAAATTCGTCCCAGTTCCCTTGTAATTCAGTTGAATTTGGCATGATATGTAGTGTTTTGATTACATAGTAAAAGTACATCCTGTTTTGCCAAATTAGTGGTAAAGGAATGGTAAAGCTATGCTAAATGTTAC
>Ga0265780_10008057_pt1 | contig 12846 bp, 14 predicted proteins | sample P1T30metagenome_FD_192432 | JGI IMG/M metagenome (GOLD analysis project Ga0265780, IMG submission 192432) | Plant litter microbial communities from East Loma Ridge, Irvine, California - P1 T30 | ecosystem: Environmental > Terrestrial > Plant litter > Unclassified | place: USA: California...
ATCGATGTCTCCTAATTTTTTGTTAGCGGCATGCGTTCAGGTTGTCGCATGCTCGGCAGTGTGCACCGCTCCGGTCTGCTTCGATAGTCACCAATTGCCCACCCCGGTGTGCAAAAATGCACAGGCCCCTGCACCAGCGCTGTGCATGGGCTGGAGAGGGCGGATTCCAGGCCTGCACCTTTTGTGCGCTGCAATATGGAAATTGCGCGAACCGTTTGCAGGGGGAATGTGCACTGGTGCACAATATGACTCCTGATAGCGAACTGATAAGCCATGAACACGCTGCCCGAGTGGACCGACCTGCGTTTCTTCCTCGAGCTGGCCCGCGCCGGCACCCTGTCCGGCGCCTCGCGCCGGCTGGAAGTCGAGCACACCACGGTGGCGCGCCGCATCGACCGGCTGGAAGCGCAGCTCGGCTCGACCCTGTTCGACCGCTCGCGCGAGGGCTACGAGCTGACCGAGGTGGGGCAGGCGTTGCTGCCCCACGCCGAGGCGATGGAGGGTGCGGCGCTGGCGGCGGCCGAACAGATCGGCGGGGCGGAAGTGGCGGCGCACGGCGTGGTGCGGCTCGGCGTGCCCGAAGTGTTCGGGGTGCGGGTAGTGGCGCCGCTGCTGGCCAACCTGCTCGAGCAGCATCCCGACCTGTCGATCGACTTGCTGAACCTGCCGCGCTTTGCCAACCTGGCCAACCGCGAGGCGGATCTCGGCGTGATGCTGGATCCGCCGACCACCGGGCGCTATATGGTGACCCGGCTGGCGTCGTTTCACTTCTACCTGTACGCCTCGCCGTCCTACCTGGCGCGCCATCCGCCGATCCGCACCCAGGCCGACCTGGCGCGGCACGATTTCGTTGACTATGTGCAGGACCGGCTGGCCAGCCGCGAGCTGTCCTACCTGAACGAGTTGGGCTTCACGCCGCGGCGGCGCATCTGCTGTTCCGGGATGACGGGGCAGCTGGAGGCGACTTCGCTCGGGATGGGCTTGATGATGGCGCCGCCGTATGCGGTGCCGAATGACGGACGCCTGGTGCGGGTGCTGCCGGGCTTCCAGGCCGAACGTTCGTTCTGGCTGGCGGCGCCGACGGATTTGTACCGGTTGCGTCGGGTAAAGGTCGTCTGGAACCTGCTGCGAGAATCCGCCGAGAGCCACCCGGACCTGTTCGTTGCCGATTGATGACACCAATGCATTGACGAGGAACTTTATGCGCAGCCGCATCAGCGACGACATCACCTTCCGCAAGCTCGAAGTCCTGCTCGCCTACATGGAGGGCGGCAACCTCAACGCCGCTGCGCGCATGCTTGACATCAGCGCGGTCAGCGTGCACCGCGCCCTTCACTCGCTGGAAGAGGCGATGAGCTGCCAGCTGTTCAGCCTGCAGGGCCGCAACCTGATCCCGAATGAGGCGGCGCAGGTGCTGGCTGACGTCAGCCGGGACGTGATCCGCCTGATGGCCGACGGCATCGCAGCGACGCGCTCGGCGGCCGGCTACTCCGCCGACCACCTGAAGATCGGCTCGCTGTATTCGCTGACCACCGGCACCATCCCGAACGTCATCATCGGCATCAAGCTGCGCAAGCAGGAACTCGAAACCGAACTGGTGCTCGGCTCGAACGCCGACCTGCTGAACAAGCTCAAGCAAAATGCGATCGACGCCGCCCTGATGGCGGTGCCGGACGCCGACCCCGACGTCGAATCGATCCCGCTATTCGAGGATGAGGTGTTCTTCGCCGCCCCCGCCGGCTCACCCTATGCGGGTATGAAAGAGGTCGACCTGCGCGAATGCGCCGCCGAAAAATTCGTCTGCCTGCGCGACGGCTTCGTCACCTTCAACGGCTTCCAGGAAGCTTTCCGCATTGCCGGCTTCGCGCCCACCATCGTGACCCGGGTGGGCGACATCTTCTCGCTGATGAACCTGGTTGGCGCCGGGATCGGCTACACCTTGCTGCCGGGGCGGGTGCGCGACGCCTTCGGCGACCGGGTCCAGCTGATCCCGCTAAAGGCGGACTTCCACATGCGCCAGACAATCGGCCTGTCCTTCCTGCGGGTGCGCGAACGCGACCCCAACCTGCTGGCGCTGGCGGCCGTGTGCCGCATGCTCAAGCACGCGTGAAGCGATCACCTTTAGCCTCGATAGTTCCGCTGAAAGTAAACGTCGCACGGCGAGCCTAATTGATCGCATCCGGATTCGAGGCTACCTTTACGTCACAAAATAGCATAACAAAAGAGCATGCCCGGCTCGGCCGTAAGCACACGCCGGACATGCATTTGGAGACGTATCACCAGCGGCAAGCCCACGCTCGACGCCGCGCCTCGAAGGAGCAAGCTCGTTATGTCCTCCCACATGATTGCAATCTGCGTGCTGGCGCTGATGTTCGTCATTGCCACCGCGCTGCCCATCAACATGGGCGTCATCGCCTTCGTCGGCGCCTTCCTGGTCGGCTCGGTCGTGGCCGGCATGCAGGCCAAGGCCATCATGGCGGGCTTCCCCGCCGAACTGTTCCTGACCCTGGTCGGCATCACCTTCCTGTTCGCCCAGGCCCAGAACAACGGCACCATCGACTGGCTGGTGCGGCTCGCGGTGCGCGCCGTCGGTGGGCGCATCGCGGCGATCCCCTGGATCATGTTCGCGATCACCGCGCTGCTCACCTCGGTCGGCGCGGTCAGCCCGGCGGCGGTCGCCATCATCGCCCCGATCGCGCTCGGTTTCGCCGCCAAGTACAATATCAACCCGCTCATGATGGGCATGATGGTGGTGCACGGCGCCCAGGGCGGCGGATTCTCGCCGATCAGCATCTATGGCGGCATCACGAATAAAGTGGTGAAGGAAGCCGGCCTGCCGATTTCCGAACTGACTACTGCCTTCACCAGCCTGGGCGTCAACCTGGCCGTGTCGGCGATCCTGTTCTTCGTCTTCGGCGGCATGAAGCTGATGCGCCAGACCGCACCGAAAGGGGCGACGAGCGGCGGCATCGGCATCTCACCCTTCGGCCCGCCGGTGGCGGTGGCGGCGCAGGGCCCGCAAATCTATGGCGACGCCGAGAACGAGGCCGCCAGCGAAGAGCGCCTGACGGCACAACGGTCAAGCACCGCGGCAGCCGGCGTCGGTGGCGCTACGGGTGCGGGCGGCGTGGCCGGCGCGCAGCGCGAAGCGCTGGACAAGGGCCCGGACCTGCACCAGGTCGTCACCGTGGTCGGCCTGATCGCGCTGGCCGTCCTGACCCTGCTGTACAAGCTCGATATCGGCTTCGTGGCGATCACAATCGGCCTGCTGATTTCGCTGCTCTCGCCGCAAGTGCAGAAGCGCGCGATCGGCCAGGTGTCGTGGCCCGAGATCATGCTGATCGTCGGCGTCTCCACCTACGTCGGCGTGATGCAGAAGATGGGCACCATCACCTGGGTCGGCGACAGCGTCGCCAGCCTGACCTCGCCGCTGATGGTCGCCTTGCTGCTGCTGTTCGTGGGCGCCATCGTGTCGGCCTTCGCATCGTCCACTGCGGTGCTGGGTTCCCTGATTCCGCTGGCGGTGCCGTTCCTGGCATCGGGCACCGGGGTCGATCCGATCGGCTTCATCGCCGCGATGGCGGTCGCCTCCACCATCGTCGACGTCAGCCCGTTCTCGACCAACGGCGCGCTGGTGCTGGCCAGCGCCCAGCACATCGACCGCGACGTCTTCCTGCGCCAGTTGATGATCTACGGCGGCATCGTCACCCTGGTCGCGCCGGTGGTGGTGTGGCTGCTGTTCGTGGTGCTTTAAACAGAATCAGGATTCAAAGGAAATCGTATGAATGCAGTTGAAGGCCGCTGGTCCACCCAGCAACGCAACCGCGGCGAGCGCCTTGCGCGGGCGCGCGCCGCGCTCGGCGCCGAGCTGGACGGCAAAGTCGTCCAGGCCACCCACATCGTCGAGCTGCTGCACGCAGTGTTGGAGCCGGGCGATCGGGTATGCCTCGAGGGCAATAACCAGAAGCAGGCTGATTTCCTCGGCAAAGCCCTCACGCGGCTCGACCCGAGCCGGGTCAATAACCTGCACATGTTGCTGTCGGTGCTGTCGCTGCCCGAACACCTCGACGTGTTCGAAAAGGGCATCGGCGCGCGCCTGGACTTTTCTTTCTCCGGCCCGCAGGCGGCGCGCCTGGCCAAGCTGGCGCAAGCCGGCAAGTTGAACATCGGCGCCATCCACACCTACCTGGAACTGTTCGCGCGCTATTTCGTCGACCTGACCCCGCGCGTGGCCCTAGTGGCGGCCGAAATGGCCGACCGCGAAGGGAATCTCTACACCGGCCCCAACACTGAGGACACGCCGGCCATCGTCGAGGCCACGGCTTTTAAAAGCGGCATCGTGATCGCCCAGGTCAACCAGATCGTCGACAAGCTGCCGCGCGTCGACATCCCATCCGGCTGGGTCGAGTACGTGGTGCAGTCGCCGACCCCGTACTACATCGAACCGCTGTTTACGCGCGATCCGGCCTTGATCTCCGAGATTCAGGTCTTGATGGCGATGATGGCGATCAAGGGCATCTACGCCGAGTACGAGGTCGAACGCCTGAACCATGGCATCGGCTTCGACACCGCCGCCATCGAACTGCTGTTGCCGACCTATGCGGCCGAGCTCGGGCTGAAAGGAAAGATCGCCCGCCACTGGGCCCTGAACCCTCACCCGGCCCTGATTCCGGCGATCGAAGCCGGCTTCGTCGAATCGGTCCATTCCTTCGGCTCCGAACTCGGCATGGAGAACTACATCCGCGCGCGGCCGGACGTGTTCTTCGTCGGCCCGGACGGTTCGATGCGCAGCAACCGTGCGTTCTCCCAGGCCGCTGGCCACTATGCTTGCGACATGTTCATCGGCTCGACCCTGCAGATCGATTTGCAGGGCAATTCCTCCACTGCCACCCTGGGCCGCATCGCCGGCTTCGGTGGCGCCCCGAACATGGGGGCGGATGCGCGCGGCCGCCGCCATCCGAGCGCGGCCTGGCTGAAGGCGGGCCGGCAGGCGCGCGAAGGGCGCAACACCATCCCGCGCGGCCAGAAGCTGGTGGTGCAGATGGTCGAGACTTTCCGCGAGCACATGGCGCCGGCCTTTGTGGAAAAGCTCGATGCCTGGCAGCTGGCCGAGCAGACCGGTATGGCGATTCCTCCGGTGATGATCTATGGCGACGATGTCACCCACATCCTGACCGAAGAAGGCATCGCCAACCTGCTGCTGTGCCGCAGCGAGGAAGAACGCGAGCAGGCGATCCGCGGCGTTGCCGGCTACACCCCCGTCGGCATGGGCCGCGACAAGCGCATGGTCGAGAACCTGCGTGACCGCGGCGTGATCCGGCGCGCCGAGGACCTCGGCATCGACAAACGCCTGGCGACCCGCGACCTGCTGGCCGCCAAGAACATGAAAGGCCTGGTGCGCGCATCCGGCGGCTTGTACGAGCCGCCGAAGCGCTTCAGGAACTGGTAACGAGGTAAAGAACATGGAAACCCTACAATTTCGCTTCGAGGCAGGCACGCGCCCGCTGGCCGGCATGCCCCAGCTGGTCGGCGTGGTCGGCTCGGGCAATCTCGAAGTACTGATCGAGCCGGTGCAACTGAACGGCGCCTGCGAAATCGAAGTCCGTACGGCCGCGGTCGGCTTTGGCGCTACCTGGGAAGCGGTGATGGCCGACTTCCACGCGCGCTGGCAACTGAGCGACGCCCGCATCAGCATCAACGACATGGGCGCCACACCCGCCGTGGTCGGCCTGCGCCTGGACCAGGCGGTCGAGTCGCTGACCGGAGGCACGCCATGAGCAGTTACCTGGAACTCACGGCGCGCCAGCGCATCCCTGCGATTTTCGACGCCGGTTCATTCGAAGAATTCCTGCCGCCCAGCGCGCGGATAGCCAGTCCACACCTGGCCCAGCTCGACGCCCCGGTGTCCTTCGACGATGGCGTGGTGGTCGGACGCGGAAAGCTCGATGGCCTGACCGTTTTCGGCGCCGCGCAAGAGGGCGGCTTCATGGGCGGCGCGGTCGGCGAGGTGCACGGCGCCAAGCTGGTCGGCATGCTGCGCCGCGCTGTCGACGATAACGCCGACGCGGTCGTGCTGCTGCTGGAATCCGGAGGAGTGCGCCTGCACGAAGCCAATGCCGGCCTGATCGCGGTCTCGGAAGTCATGCGCGCCATGCTCGACGCGCGCGACGCCGGCATTCCGGTGGTGGCGCTGGTCGGTGGCTCGAACGGCTGCTTCGGCGGCATGGGCATCTCGGCGCGCTGCGCCAACATCGTCATCATGTCGGAAGAAGGGCGCCTCGCCATGTCCGGCCCCGAGGTGATCGAAACCGCCAACGGCGTCGAGGAATTCGACTCGCGCGACCGCGCCCTGGTCTGGCGCACCACCGGCGGCAAGCATCGCTACCTGCTGGGCGATTGCCAGGTGCTGGTGCAGGACGATACGGCCGCCTTCCGCCAGGCCGCCATTGACGCGATCGCCGACATCAAGGCCGCCGGCAGCCGCCTCAGCCTGGAAGACTTGTTGCGTGAGCAGGACATGCTGACGCGCCGCATCGCCCTGGCCGAAGGGCTGGCCGAACCGATGGACATCTGGCGCCGGCTCGGCATCGCCGAGCCCGCCAGCGTGCCGATGCTGGACGCCGACGCCTTCATGGCGCTGGCATCCCGGCACCGCGTGCAGGCAGGAAAGGGAGAGTAACAATGGATTGGCAAACACTGGCAACACAGCTCTTCCCCGAAGGTCACGACATCGTCGAGCACGATCATTTCCTCTCCGGCAGCGCGAAAGTCGAAGGCAAGCCGGTCGACGTGATCGGCACCACCGGCCACGTCCCGATCGGCATCGAAATCGCCCTGGCGCAAGCGCGCGCCATCCTGCGCACTGTGCAGGAACACCCGGGCCGGCCGATCCTGATCCTGGTCGACACCGTCGGCCAGCGCCTGCGCCACCGCGACGAGATGTTGGGCATCAACAGCTACATGGCCCATCTCGGCAAATGCGTCAACCTGGCGCGTCGCAAGGGCCACACGGTGGTCGGCCTGGTGTACGACCAGGCCCTGAGCGGCGGCTTCATCACCAGTGGACTGATCGCGAGCAGCTGCTACGCGCTGCCGCAGGCGACCATCCGCGTGATGGGCTTGCCGGCGATGGCGCGCATCACCAAGGTGCCTGAAGAGCGGCTGACGGAACTGGCCAAGGACAACCCGGTGTTCGCGCCGGGTCCGGAAAACTACCTGCGCATGGGCGGCCTGCACGGCATCTGGCAGGGTGAACAGGAAGGAGAGCTCGCCGCCTCACTGGCGCGGGCGCTGTCCGAGAGTCCGCTCGAAGACGTGCGCATGGCACTCGGACGCGAGCGCGGCGGACGCCAGCTGGCGCAGCCGGTCGCGGACGCGGTCAGGACGGGCAGCCATGTTCGCCCGGCATGACCTGGTCTGGCTGACCCACCGCGGCTGGGAGCGCGTGCGCGCCGGGGCACCGCAGGAGGCGCGCGGCGCGCTCGACGCCTGGCGCGAGGCCGGCTGGCCCGCCGTCGTGCGGCGCGCCGAGACGGAACTGGCCGCCAGCGAAGTCGCCATCGGCTTCGCCATGCCGCCCCGCGCCGCGGACGGCGGCAAGCTGCGCGTCGCCTGCCGGGTGGAATTGTCCGACATTGGCCGCCGCACCCGCGCCTTGCCTCTGGTCGGCGCCCTCGACACCGTGCCTCAAGAATGGCGCGAGGGCCTGGCCCGGCTCGAACAGGAAGCCGCCGGCGCCGGCCTCGGCCTGGCCGTCTACGGCTCGGTCGCGCTGGAAGCCCTCACCGGCCAGCACTACCTGCGCCCCGAATCCGACATCGACCTGCTGCTGCGCCCCCTCAGCCGGGCGCAATTGATGGCAGGACTCGACTTGCTCGCCACCCATGCCGAACACCTGCCGCTCGATGGCGAAGTGGTCTTCCCCGACGGCCGCGCCGTCGCCTGGAAGGAACTGCGCGCCGCCTTCGACAGCGCCCCCGGCACCCGGGTACTGGCCAAGGCGCTCGAGCGGGTCGCCCTCGTCAAGCCCGAAGAATTGATCGCCACATTGGAGGACGGCGTATGCCTGAACTGACCACCTCGCCCGCACCGCGCACAGTGTCCGAGTCGAGCAAATCCGTTTTCCCACCACCACCCTCCGCTCCGTCGCACCGGCGCAGGCCGGTTCCCAAGTTCGCCGCACATCCGCTATCCGTGCACTGGACCGCCCGATGATGCTTCTCCAACACAATACATGCCCCATCGGCGTCGTAAACGCCGACCGAGATCGACAGTTCTGCCAGCGCGTCGCCCGCCTCGCCGTACGCAGCCTCTACGCAGAGCTGGCCCTGTACCCCAAACCCGGCCTGGTCTCGCTGGTCGACAACGGCAGTCACGAGGACATGACGGCGGCAACCTTCTTGCGCAGCATGTTCGCGCTACGCCGCTACTTCCTGCACATCGCCGGGGCGGGCGTCGCAGGCGCACCCTTCGCCGACCTCAAACGCCTGGGCATCGCCGCCGAAGCACGCATGCTGCGCGCCACAGGAGGCATCAATACCCACCGCGGCGCGATCTTCTGCCTGGGCTTGCTGTGCGCAGCAATCGGCCGCTGCCACGCCGAGCGCACGACGCTGACCCCGGACACGATCCGCGCCGCACTGACAGCGCATTGGGGAAGCGGACTCGGCGCGCACAGCATCGACGCCGGCTCCCAATCGCATGGCGCCAGGGCCCTGCTGCGCTACGCCGCCAGCGGCGCGCGCGAGGAGGGTGCACGCGGCTTCCCCGCGATGTTCGACATCGGCTTACCAGCCCTGCAGCGCACGCTGCGCGAAGGCCGCGGCATGCGCCGGGCCCGCATCGACGCCTTGTTCGCGCTGATGGCCAGCATCAGCGACACCAACGTCTACCACCGCGGCGGCGCCGACGGCGCGCTGGCGGTACGCAGCCAGGCGCGCGCCTTTGTCGCCCGCGGCGGCACTGCGGCGCCGGATTGGGAAGCCCGCGCGCTGGCCTGCCACCGCAGTTTCGTCGCTTCCCGCCTGTCGCCGGGCGGTGCGGCCGACCTGCTGGGCGCGGTCTGCCTTGTGCACGCCGTGTGTGGCGGCGAGGGCTGACGTGGCGGGACGGCTGCTTATCCTCTGTCCTGGCCAGGGCGCCCAACACCCGTCCATGTTCGACATGGCGCGCAGCGATCCGGCCGCATCCGACCTGCTGGACGACCCGCAGCTCGCGCCGCTGCTTGCGGACGCAAGCGACAGTGCGTCGCTGTTCACCAACCGCGTTGCCCAGCCGGCCATCGTGGCGGCGACCCTGGCGATGTGGGCGGCGCTGCGCGAGACCGTGCCAACGCCTGCGCTGGTAGCCGGCTACAGCATCGGCGAACTGGCAGCCTACGGCGTCGCCGGCGCGCTGGCCCCGGTCGACGCCGTGCGCCTGGCAGTCGAACGCGCACAGTTGATGGACGCCTGCCTCGATCGGGACACCGCGCAGGGCATGGTGGCCGTGACCGGCATCCCGAACGCCGCCACCGGGACGCTCCTGCAACGCTTCGGCTTCTACCCCGCGATCGTCACTGGAGAAGACACCCTGGTCGCCGGCGGCCCGGCCGCGCAGCGCGAAGCGCTGGCCGCGGCCGCCGCCGCCGCAGGGGCACGCGCAACCGCGCTGCCGGTCGAGGTGGCATCGCACACACCGCTACTGCAGGGCGCCGTGGTCCCCTTCGAAGCGGTGCTGGGGCGTCAGGATTGGCGCGCCCCGGCCTTCCCGGTCCTGGCCGGCATCTCGGCCGAAAAAGTGGAAGATGCCAGGCTTGCCACGCAGGTGTTGTCGCGCCAGATTGCCGAACCGATCCGCTGGATGGACTGCATGGATGCCGCCGTCGAAGCGGGCATCACAGTCGCACTCGAGCTCGGCCCCGGCGCCGCCCTGGCTCGAATGTTGCAATCGCGCAACCCGAACATTGCCTGCCGTTCCGTCACCGAATTCCGCTCGCTGGATGGGATACGCTCTTGGCTGGGGAGACAACTCGAATAACATTCACCAATCCGATATCTGGTATTGCTAATCAGAATTGGAAATTGGACCGACTCGCCTCTATAACGGTATTAGTCGATCGCATTTGCGATCAAACCGTTTCGCGGGGCCGCTCGAATTGGCTCCGCACCAGAAGGAGTCGCGCAATGAAAACCCTGTTCAACAACGTCGCCCGCGTGCTGGTCGCTGCCGCCAATGGCCGCGCCCTGAGCGTGCTGCGCAAGCAGGCCGAGCTGTCCAAACCCTTCCACGTCGAGTTCCGCTCGAATGCGGGCGGCTGGAACTAAGCACGCAGCCTTGATCGCTGAAGAAGGGCCGGATGCGCTGCACGCGCTCCGGCCCTTTTTACGTTCCGGTCCGGCGCAGATGCCCGCTATTTTCCGACGAACGCCTGCGTGCCTGCGATCCGGTCGATCGTGTCCGCCAGGCCGCGAATGCGCGCCGACGGCACCGTGGGCCCCGAGCAGCCGCCGTAGTAATTGACGCCCTTGGTCCGGCCTTCGCGCTTCATCCCGATCGTGAGCGATGGTGCATCGGTGTGCAGCATGTCGCAACCATCGCCCGCATCCTGGTAGCTGGAACGCAGCGTGTCGAAACGGGCCGCCTGCATTGCCGCTGCCAACTGCCTCACCGCGTCTGGCGAGATGCGCGCTTCGTGCGTGCCGCTGGCCTTCACGTGCTCTTCGCCGGTATAGCGCACCCGGCCATCCGAAAACACCTCGATTTCGTACACCGGGCAGGTGCCGTGGCACGCCGAGCGCGCCAGGTACACGACGTCGTAGCCTTCCACAGGCCAGTGCGCCTGTCTCCAGGGCGGGATGCCGTCGGAACATCCGGACAGCAGCAGGGCCGCGGCAGCGGCGATCCAATGTGTGTGTATTTTCATGAACGCATGATACCGTGCGGCTGCGCTAATGAGGCGCATGCGCTGGACGCAATTGCTTGCGTTGCTTGAGCAGCGCGTCCGTCCCGGTGACCTTGTCGATCGCCTCGATCAATGCGGTAATGCGCGCGGTGGGCACACGCGGCCTGATGCAGCCGGTATCCAGTTCGACGCTCTTGTTGCGATGACCCCGGCCCCGGCTCAGGCTGATACTGAGCGACGATGCGTGATTGAACACGGCCTCGCAACCGTCGGCCGCGTTCAGGTAACTGTCGCGCATGTCGTCGCGGACCGCCCCGGCAGCAGCGGCGATCGCGCCAGTTCGTTCAGCCGGCCGAACGAAACGGATTGCGTTCATTGAGTTCATCCATATAGTCGTCGATCCCGCCTTTCTCCCTTTCCAGGAAGCGTTCGATCGCATCCGAGAACGCCGGATGCGCCAGCCAGTGCGCGGACCAGGTGCGGGTCGGCAGGAAGCCGCGCGCCATCTTGTGTTCGCCCTGGGCGCCGCCCTCGAACGTCTGGATCCCTTGTTCGATGCAGAACTCGAGCGGCTGGTAGTACGCCGCCTCGAAGTGCAGGCAGGGCACGTGTTCCAGCTCGCCCCAGTAGCGTCCGAACAGCGTGGTCGCGCTGTGGATCACGAGCGAGGCCGCGATGTCGCGTCCCTCGCGCGAGGCGATCACGAGCAGGATATTGTCCGGCATGGTTTCGCCGATGCGGCGGAAGAAGTCCAGGTTCAGATAGGGCGTCGAGTGGTGCGCCTGGTAGGTATGGCGGTAGCAGCGGTTGAACAGCACCCAGTCGGCATCCGTGGCGTCGTGTCCGCGCACACGGCGCAGGGTCACGCCCGCTTCGCGCACCTTTCGCCGCTCGGCGCGGATATTCTTGCGCTTCTTCTGCTCGAGCGTCGCAAGGAATTCGTCAAACGAAGCATAGCCCGCGTTCAGCCAGTGGAACTGCACCCCGCTGCGCAGCATGAAGCCCGCCTCCTGCAACTGGCGCGCCTGATCCTCGGGCGGGAACAGCACGTGGGTCGACGAGACCTCGGTCGCCGCCTGCGTCGCCACCAGCACGTCGATCAATGCCGCACGCGCCGCCGCATCGACCGCCATCAAGCGCGGTCCGCTGACTGGTGTGAACGGAATCGCCGACAGCAGCTTCGGATAGTAATCGACCCCGTTCCGATGGTAGGCGTCGGCCCAGGCCCAGTCGAACACGTATTCGCCATACGAGTGTCCCTTCACGTACAGGGGCAGGGCGGCCGCCAGGGTCTCGCCATCGAACAGCACGAGGTACTGCGGCTGCCAGCCCGTCTCGGGCGCCGCGCTGCCTGATTCGTGCAGCGCGTGCAGGAAGGCATACGACAGGAAGGGGTTGGGATCTTCCTGCGCGCCGACCAGCGCGTCCCACTGCGGCTGCCCGATCTCGGACAAGGAAGAAACGATATGCGTGCGATAATTCAAAATGACATCCCTAAGGGTTTGATGAGGTGCGCGGTTACCCGCACATGCGAAAGACTCACCAATGAACAAGCAATTCTTCAATCTCTATACCCACAACTTCGCCCGCGTCGCTGTCGCGATTCCGCGCATCCGCATCGCCGACCCGGCCTTCAACGTCGAGCAGACCCTGAGCCTTGCCCGCCAGGCCGCGGCCGATGGCGCCGTGCTGGCCGCGTTCCCTGAACTGGGCCTGTCCGCCTACAGCTGCGAAGACCTGTTCCACCAGCGCGCGCTGCTCGACGGCTGCCTGGCGGGCCTGGCGACCATCATCGAGGCCTCGAACACGCTGCCGCTGGCGCTGGTCGTCGGCCTGCCCCTGAAGGTCAACCACCAGCTGTTCAACTGCGCCGTCGTGGTCGCGAATGGCCGGGTGCTGGGCGTGGTGCCCAAGAGCTTCCTGCCTAATTATGGCGAATTCTACGAATCCCGGCAGTTCAGCGC
>Ga0265780_10008058_pt1 | contig 12846 bp, 12 predicted proteins | sample P1T30metagenome_FD_192432 | JGI IMG/M metagenome (GOLD analysis project Ga0265780, IMG submission 192432) | Plant litter microbial communities from East Loma Ridge, Irvine, California - P1 T30 | ecosystem: Environmental > Terrestrial > Plant litter > Unclassified | place: USA: California...
GCAAGCTGTGCAACCTTTCCTAATTCGGCTGGTAGGACCTGGAACTTGTTGTTGTTGATGTGCAGCACCTTGAGCGAGCCAACCTCCTCTAGATCCTCAGACGGTAGAGATGTCAAGTCATTGCCCTAGAGGTACAGCTCGGCCAGATGTTGCCATCGCCTAATCGTACGTGATGGTACGTCATAGATAAGGTTGTACGCCAAATTCACTATTCGCAATTCAGGTAATAAGCAAAGTTCGTCGAAAACGTCGTCGGTAAGCCGATTGTCTGCCAAGAACACGTGCCGTAATGAGCCGGCGAATGTGGTGACGAGCCTGCTTGAGAGGCTTGAATCCTTGCGTGACATTGGTGTCAGGGTGCCCTCGGTTGGTGCGCGAGACGCCACTGATGGCTTGCGTGCCGTGCCTGTCGTGCTATACGATGCCATGGAACCCTTCCTCTGCGAGGACGCCGATGATGTTCCCAGGCTAAGCTGCCCACCAGAAGCCTGGCTAGGCCGCCTGTTCTGGAAGTCTTCAAGTTTTCCAAGCTCTTCGTAGCTTGGAGTTGTAGTCAGACTCGGCGTAGGCATCGGCATCCCACCGTCGAGATTTGCGACTTCACCGTTGGGAACTGCCGCGGGAGGTGCCGCGCCCGGCTTGGGGAATGAGTCGAGCACGTTGGACGACACGTTGAGCGTCTCCAAACGTCGCGCATACCATATCTCCATGGGCAGATGGCTCAGGTTGTTTTCTCGTACGTCCAGATACCGGAGTTCGATCAAGCGTCCAATTTCAGCCGGTAATACGTCGAGCGAGTTCCGTGCTACACTCAAGTGTTCCAGCCTGAACAACCGTCCGATATTGTTGGAAAGCGAGGTGAAGTGATTCTTGTCAAGAATGAGCTTCGTAAGGCCAGTGAGCTTGCCAAACAAATCTTCCGGCAGCTGAGCTAGCTTCGCAGAGGCCAGGTTGAGCGCAGTCAGTGATGGCACTGCCGCACTGAGGCCGAATCGAGTGACCGGGTTATGGTTCATGTGCAGGACCCGAATCTTGGGAAAGTATCCCTCAAAAGAGGAGATGTTGTTGTGGCCAATCATCAAGTACTCCAATCGCGGCAGCTGTGACATGACATCCATGCTGTCGAGCGCGTTGAACCGGACATCAATCTCTCTAAGATTCACCAAGTTACTGAGAGCAGAAGGGAAGCTGCCAGTCAGCTTGTTGTTGGTCGCCCACAGTCTCTCCAAACAAGTGAGCTGACCAATCTTCGGCAGACTGGTGATGGAGTTGAAACTGATGTCGAGATCTACCAGTGTTCGTACCTCACACAAAAAGTCGGGGAACTCATGCAGCGCGTTTGAACTGAGGTTAAGACTTCGGAGAGCACGGTATTGTCCGAAATACGATGGAAGGCGAGTTAAACCGTTGTTGGAAAGTCGAAGACCCTGCAAACTTTGCAACTTGTGCAGCTCCGATCGATCCAGCGACTGCAAGCGATTGTTCGATATGTCCAGCATCGTCAGGCGACTCGCTAAGCTCAAGCTGGGCGGTAGTCGTCTAGCGTCGTTGCTAGTATATTTGATCTCGCGGAGGTTAGTGCACGCCTGGATGAAATCCTTAGGTACGTCCAGCGACAAGTTGCGGGAAAGGTTGAGAGAGATTATCTCTGTGGCCTTTTGATATAGTGTAATTGGGATGGTGATGAGGTTTCGGCCCTGCAGGTCGATGTGGCTGAACTTTTGCATTTTGCTGAATCCCGGGTCGCGCTCCAGACTAGAGTAGCCGCTCATCTTTGCGGGTAAAAATGTAAATCTGCATAGGTAGCTGTTGTCCTCGCGTCCGACATCTTCAAGACGGTCGAGGTCCGTGTATCCAGCTTGCTCGAGGAGGCGCTTCTGTATAAACAAAGGCCGTTCATTACTTTCGAGCTGCCGTGAAGTGTCGTGCTTCCGCATCACAATGTGGTAGTTGTCGAGTTCATCCTGAAGCACGGTCTTCTTGCCTAGTATTTGAATGATTTCCTGCACCGTGGTGTTCAAGGTCGCTGATAAGGTCGCAAAGGTGGAATCAACGCGGAAAATTCGCAGGCAGTAGGTCTTCGTGTCGGTTTGTTCCTGGACGGGGTCCCCATGCTCATCAACCTCGCCATACATGGAACCATCTTCTCTTGTCCGCTTGACTGCCCATGAGTCGGGTGCATCCCAGGCCGCTTCGTCCTCAGGCGCTGCGGGGTTTGGAAGTTCGTCCCTGGTGAAGGTGGGCTGCTTCTGTAATTCGCCAATGGGCGGGGTCATTGGCGGATGCTGAGTATTGACGATTCCCTCCATGTTATTCAGGTCTCGATCCAAGTAGAAGACTGCATCATTGTTCACGTTTTCGGTGGCTTGATTAGGGTCTCTGCCGACCGGCGGAAGTTCATTGGTAGGCACGCGCTTCTCTTTCCTAAAAGTGGGCAGACGCGCATGGTGGCCTCTCCGCGCATCCTTCATCGAGATCTTGTCAGATCCGCCATTTTGCACATTTCCTCGGGACATGTGGGACTGTGGCGAGGGTTCCGCACGCGTGAACTTGGCCGAGTTGATTGACGGATTGAGCGATGTCACGGAGATGTTGTTCGTCACTCCGAGATTCCTCAGAGTGTCGGGTGGTGCTGAGCGGTCCTTCTTGTCCTTGTCCTTGTCCCTACCTCGGAGTCGTGCAAATAGCCCTTGAGATTTGGTTGTGCTTGGAGATCGTTGCGATGCGCCGTTGTCTCGTGCCATGTCGGAAAGGGCGCTAGGCGTGGGGCTCGATGGCCGTGCTGACAGGTTCGTCCTCGAGTTGAGCGCAGAACTGATGGCAGATGTGTACTGAGATCCCTGGCGAACACTGAAAGAGTCTTCGCGACTGGTCACGGGGCGCAGGGGGTATGGCTGGCTGATGTCGGTGCGAGATTCGGCTGCGACGTTGTCTTCTTTGCTGTTCCTGTGACGATGGGTGTGGCCAGGCAATCTCATCATGTGAAGTTTGTGGTGCGATCGCGGAACCGATTTGGTCGAGTTCTGTTCAGATGAGCGCCGTCGCCCATTCTCACCTGGAGTGCCAATGTCCTTGGAGGTGTTAGCAAAAGAACCATTGATAGTGGCTGCAGCGAAGCAGGTGGAACTGCACTCGTGGTGCCTTCTTCACGGACATGCTCGCCGAGATCGGAGCCAAACGCACCTTTGGATCTTGAAACTCCCAGGGCGTAACTTCCGAAGATGGTTGCGGTGTGCGCGGGCGAGAGTTGGTAGGCGATGCCGGCCTAGAGTGGTGGCTGCCTATCGTATTGTGCAGGGAGTTGCCGCGGTTTCTCGTTCTCGTTGCATCCATGGCATACGGCGTGCTCAGACTCGTGTCGGAATTCTGGCGCCCATCCTGCGGAAAGTCTTCGCCAAAGAAGTTTGGCAGCCGCTTGTGAAAGCCTCGACTCGACTTGGACCCCGTGCTGCTGACGGTGGTTGCGCTCGCCACCGACGGCCGCCTGTCGTCCTTCAGAGGGAAGCCCATGCTGTCCTCCCGGGTGCCGGTACCGGGACGCACAAATGCGGGCGACAGCTGCGGGAGGTCTTCGTTGGAGTCGTTGTAAAAAGTGCTCCAGGCGCTATTCACTGCGGTCGGGGTGCCGTTGCTGCTAGCCGACCATGGCGCAATCTGCGAAGTTGCGCTCGAAGCAGTGGGCGGATTTCGCGATATCGACGGCACTCGTCCGCCAGAGGTTTCCAGTACAGCCAGCTGCTTCCTGTGGTCGGTGAAGCTCGCTTGCGGGGCGTCCCAATTGGAGGGCCGGCGCGGTCGATGTGCGGGGGGGTCCTTTGGCGGAGGGGCGGGCGGGACGGTGCCAGGTGAGATCTCGAACTCCTTTTCGGTGCTGCATCGCGTGGTTAGCAGGTCGTGTCTCACGGGCAGAGTGCAATCTCGGGGCAGTGCTGGGCGAGACAAGGCTGGCGTGTGGTGTCATGGAATCACTCAAGAGCAGCCAGAGACGGCAGGGAGAAAGACCATCTGGCAATGCTCTCACGCTTCGACTACCAGGCACGTCGAAGCTCTGCAACCTCACCAACAGCGGGCGCGCAGGCGCATGCAGGCGCACAGGGCCCGTCCCCACCCAGTCCAGCTCTTTGCACATGCGACGAATGCGACGAATGCGATGAAAGCACCCGTCCGCGCAGGCCCGGGCATACGTACTGGTTCATGTCCTTGGTCGTCCTCACGGTCACGGGGGTGCCGCGCAGAGAGCCCTGGCGGCCATATGGCCGTATCGTGTCGCCCGAGCGCGAGCTCCAGCTGCTCTCGGCGGATCCATGGCGGCCGATGGACTCTGGGTTCCGCGTCATAGTCACGGGACGCCGTTGCAGCACGCGATGCGCCTGCAAATGGCGGGGGTGGAGGGTGGAGGGTGGAGGGTGCAGTGGGAGGTGCGAGGTGGGAGGCTGCTTGCGCAGAAGGGCCTAGGACGGCTGCTTCATCGAGGCGGGACGCGGTGTCGGTGTGCGCATGGGCAGAGGACAATGCAACTGAGGCTGCAAATGTGACCTGGCAGTCGGGCGGGCGGTAGGCGGTGCGCAGTCACTGCAGCACACGGTCGATTGCACTGTGCAGCAGTCGAATAGATGTCGTCGAGACAGAGGTCGGTGGAGGGTACGGGCTCCACAGATGGAGAGCGGATAGCATGCTTAGTCCTTCGTGCGCCACCTGCTCTAACTCGGGGCGTCTGCCAGTATCCGCCCCATCCTCGGAAGCCTAGAACAGCATCACCACCAAACATGTCTCGCCGTGTGTCTCGCCCAAGCCCACTCGTACTGCCCGGAAGCAGCTGCGTGTTGCTAGCCTTATACGCGTCCCACTGTCCTCCTCAGATGGCACCGTCTACCAGCGATCGAGGCACTCGTCGTGATGCAGTGGTCCCCGTTGAGCATTGCAGCAGTTCCCCGCATGCTATGCTCGAGCATCCAGTAACCATGCATCTTGCACTACTTCAGATGACGGCACCCAAATTCACTTTCACCACATGTCCTTTTTTCATTCCTGCCTCAACAACTTTAAACGTGTCTAGTTCTGTAAATCTGAAGCATCCTATACCCCGCGACCGCCTTATGCATATTCTCCGACGCCTAGGGTCGCGCTGACAGCCGTCATTGATTGCCGGCCACCTATTGCCACAAACATCACATAATCCTTCACCGAAACCCTTCACCGACTCAGCCTTGTTCACCCCCACGACCAATTCTTCACGACGTGTCTATCGCAATTTGATCACAATCGGATCATCAACGCGCACATCTCATGGTAACGGATGGAGTCTTTTCCGCGCTATACTATTTCACTAGCGCGTTACTAGCCCACATAGCTTAAACATACATTCGGAACCAATCGCTGGCTGGCGGCAGGGACATGCACGCTAGGTACTATTATGAAACACTCACGAACCACGCTGTTCTCTGCCATCTAGATATGCCCCGAACGCCGTGAAATTCCAACAAGCTAATTATACACTGGCCATCTTTCTGAAGTACTGAATCAACACCCGTACTGGATACATTCTCAGCGCTGCCCACCGCCTCCAAGCGCGCGGAGGATGTCGTGGAGAGACTGTGCGCTCTGATCCGGTTGCTGCTGCGGTTGTGCAGCTGGTTGCTGAGGTTGGGCATACTGCTGGTATGCAGCCGGATAGGCATACTGGGGTGGGGGTGGCGCCTGAGGTTGAGGGGGTGGAGGGGGAGGTGCTGCGGCCTGCGGTTGTTGCTGCTGTTGCATCGTTTGAACGACCTGCAGCCATTGTGCCCATGCAGCCCAATTCGCTTGCTGCTGCGGTGCTGCTGGCTGTACTGGTGGGGGTGCTGGGGCTGGAGCTTGGGCATAAGGCATGGGTGCCGCGTATGAGGCTGCAATTGGAGGTGGTGGTGCATATGCAGCCGCCGGCTGTGGTGAGTTGGAGTACTGCGGAGGCCAGCCGGCTGCGCTGTTGTTGGCATATGAGTTAGCATTTGGCGGTGCTGGAGCTGGAGGTGCTGGTGAGGCATGTTGCTGTGACTGTTGGCGCTGTTGCTGCTGTTGCTGCTGTTGTTGTTGCTGTTCGCGCTCTTTCTCCTTCTTCTCGCGTAAGCGCTGCTTGCGGTTCTTGTTCTTGCTCTTCGCGGGCGGTGAGTGCTGTGGCTGAGATGACTGCTGTGATTGGCCGCGGTCCTGGTGTCGAGCAGGCGAAGCAGAGGTTGCGGACCGCTGTTGGTCCTGGAACTGTCCGCCGCGCTGGTTGTTGTCCTGCTGCTGGTTGTTCTGGTTCTGCTGTCTACCACGATCGCTGAGCTGCGGCTTCAGTGTCGGACACTCGCGCTTCTGATGTCCAACCTGTCCACAAGCATAGCACGTCCTGTCAGTGCGACCACCCTGTGCACCGCCTCGATTGCCTTGGTTGCCTTGACCTCCTCTGTCTCCGCGGCCTCCGCCAAAGTCGCCTCGCCCGCCTCCGTGGCCACCCCTGTCATTCTGACCGCCACCAAAGTCACCTCGACCGCCAAAGCCACCTCTTCCGCGGGATCCACGCCCACGATCGCCCCAGCCCCCCCTGCCGCGCATCATGCCGCGACGAACGTGGCTGCGGTCCTCAAGCGGCGCTCCATGTCCAACAATCTGCTCGAAGTGGTCAGGCCGTGCAAGCGGTTTGTACATGCCGAGATCCTCGTCCTCGTCGTCGCTGTACTTGAGACCGCCACCTTGGTATTCCATGGGCTGGTAGTAGTTCGGTACGTCGACATGCCCCTTGGGCCCAGTCGGTATGGGCTTCTCAACTTTAGGTGGTTCGTCGTCGTCCTGTCTGGCCCTCTTCTTGGCCTTTTGTTCGCGCTTGAACTCGGCTTCCTTCTCGTCGTCGGAGAACTCGACGTCGTTGGTCTCCTCGTCGTGGAGGTTGGATGCGTCTGTGTGCTTCTGTGCGCGCAGTGGCTCGGTGAAGACAAAGGTAGAGTGGTCGTCGACGTAGTAGATGGGCGTGTCTGTGGTGATACCTAGCGTAGTTATCTCAGCAGCGTCGTTGAAGCCCAGCGCATATCGGGGCTCCTCAACACGGCCAATCTGCTCGGAGATCTTGCCGATGACAGTGCGATTTTGCAGACAGAGCGCAGAGCCGGACTCGACCACCTGCAGGTCGCCAGACACCCTGCCCTTGACGACGACAATGTTCTCAACGACCGACTCGACCTTGCCGAGCTCGGTGATCTTGGTCTCTTCCGTGACGGTGATGTCGGGCTTCTCGTACTGCTCCTCGACCTCGTTCAGCGTCTTGACCTTGGCCTTTGTCGCTGGCTCGTCTGCAGACTCGGCCATCAAGAGGCGGACCGTCTCCTCGGGGTCCAGCAGCTCTCCGTCGTCAGAGCCTTCCTCGTCGGAGCTGTCATCTGAGCTCGAGTCCGAGGACGAGCCCGACGATGACGCATCCGAGTCGAGTTGCCACTCGGCATTTTCGTTGTTCTTGTTCGCTTCAGCAGCTTGCAGGAACTCGGCCTTGCCGTCTTCTTCGGCAAGCCCGTTGGTGATGGCGAGCGCGAGGTCGTCGCCGTCGCTCTCTTCGTGCGCGGGCGCCTCTTGGGCGGCACCAGGCGCATTTACTATTTCGCCGTCGTCGACTTGCTCAACAAGAGGAACGTCTTGGGTATACGTCAGGGACACAGGGTGCGTAGAGCGATGCGACAACCTACCATGCTGTAGAGGTGCGCTGGCCGCAGCTGGCACAACGGCAGCCTGCTCGTGGTAGAAGACGTCGGTATCAGACAGCTCGCCATCTTCAGAGGCGTCTGCCGGGCCCTGCGCGCCGCTGTCTGCGCCGTTCTGGGGGTCTGGCTGCGTGGCCGGCATCGCGCTCACAGAGCCGCCGAGTCCAGGGAGGTTAAAGCTTACGGGCCCAGGTGCAGCCGCAGCCAGCATGGACGACGCGCTCCCATGGCCCTCGAGCGCAGGCACTGGCGCGGGCTTGACGGGCGTGTTGTCGTAGAAATCGTCGTCCATGTCATCGACAGGCGAGCCCGGCGCGTCGAACGCTGCGCCATAGTGGGAAGCATCTGCGTCCGCCTCCAGCCGCGCCCTTTTGGCAGGCGGTTCCAGCGAGTCTGACATGTCTGTCTCCTCGGTGCAGTCTCTGTAGCACGCGCGCTTGCGACTGTTGATATTCCAACTGCTGTATGCTCTGGCTGGCTTAAGTGCAGTGATGATGTCTGTTCAAGGGGACAGCCGCTCTCGAGGAACGTCGCCTTTTTTGATGCAGCTAGCGCGCCGCCGGGCCTTGGCGGGAAGGCGCGTGCGTGATTCAGCCCTACGCGGCAGGCGATCGCTTCGTCACGGGTCTGGGACGTCTGGACGTCTGGCCACCTTGTCGACGGGCAGACTGCGGTGAAGCATGTCTCCAGTGAAGGTAGCAAGCGGGTGAGTCTTTCGCGTTATCCCCTCACGTGACGAGGTGATGCCATCGACACTGAGCGCTCCATGGACTCACCGATTGCCCATTCCGGAATGCTGAAGCCAGCTGAGCTAACATGCGCATAGCACGCCGGCCGCCCGCACACAGAAGCCGCCAGAGCTGCAACCGCGCTCCGCCTTTGCCGTCTTCGCCATCGCCAACATCATTGCCGCCTACTGTGCGCCCATCCAGGACTGCGACGAGGTCTTCAACTACTGGGAGCCGACGCACTACCTCAACCATGGCTACGGACTGCAGACGTGGGAGTACTCTCCTGACTATGCCATCCGGAGCTGGACTTACACGGCCCTGCACTCGCTGGTGATATGGCTGGGTACGATGCCATTAAAACTCCTCTTTCCTCTTGCGAAGCCAAAGGTGGTGGAATTCTACTTCCTCCGCGTCACGCTGGCCACTGTATGTGCACTGTGTCAGTCAAGACTGTACTCGGTCATCTCGCGGACCATCAACCCACGCGTGGCCATCTTCTTCGCCATGGCTCTCATCTTCAGCCCCGGCATGTACCACGCTGCCCCAGCATACCTGCCGTCAACCTTCGCCATGTACACCTCCATGCTCGGCTTCTCGGCCTTTATGGACTGGACCAAGGGCATGAAGACATCGCAGGGAGTCTTCTGGTTTGGAATCGGTGCCACGCTTGGCTGGCCCTTTGCCGGTGCCTTGGTCCTCCCATTCGTTGCTGAAGAGGTCATTCTCGCATCTGTGACTGGTGACATCGCCGACGGCTTCCGAAGACTTGCTCAGGGTGGATTCTACTCGGTGGTAGCCCTGGCAGTCCAAACGGGCATTGATTCATTCTTCTACAAGAAATTCACATGCGTACCCCTAAATATCGTCCTTTACAATGTCTTCAGCGGGGGTAGCCGCGGCCCTGACATATACGGTGTCGAACCATGGCATTTCTACGTCCGCAACCTTGCACTCAACTTCAACATTTGGTTCTTCCTCGCCTTGGCTGCGTTTCCACTGTTATTGCTGCAGCACGTCGTCATCCAAAAGGCCGTTTCAAAGCAGACTCTTCTTCGCAGCGTCGTTTTTGTCAGTCCCTTCTACCTGTGGCTAGCCATATTCACCTCGCAGCCACACAAGGAAGAGCGCTTCATGTATCCTGCATATCCAGCTCTAGCATTAAACGCTGCCATGTCTCTGCATATCGTCCTGGCCAACTTTGGGTCTACGGATCCACAACACCTCGTCAGCAAGATCCCCGCGCCAATCAAGCTTGCTGTTGTGGCCATCCCTCTTCTCATATCCTTCAACGTTGGCACGCTACGTACCATCGGCACATTCACTGCCTACTCTGCACCGCTCAGCGTCTATCAGCCTCTGCACAGTCCAGGAGTAGCACAGCCTGGAGACACCGTCTGTCTAGGCAAGGAGTGGTATCGGTTCCCGTCCTCGTTCTCTCTACCACAAGGAGTCCGAGCCAAGTTCATCAAGAGCGAGTTCTCTGGCCTGCTACCTGGCGAATTCAGCGAGGCCAATGTCGGCTTCGGACTGTGGCCAGGGACGTGGTTGGTTCCTCGTGGTATGAACGACGAGAACCTTGAGGATGTTGGGAAGTATACCGATGTTAGTCACTGTACATTTTTGATCGACTCCCGCCTTCCTTCAGCACCGCCGACAGACCTGGAACCCTCGTACATCTCCGACACGAAGAATTGGGAGAAGATGAGGTGCACCAAGTTCCTTGATGCTTCTCATACGCATCTGCTGGGCCGCCTTCTGTTTATACCAGACGTGCCTTTTGTACCGGAAAGGTTCCGCCGCAAGTGGGGCGATTACTGTCTGCTACGGGCAACACCTCGCGCATGATTGGTGTATCCACACACTGACTAGGTGAAGCAATGGATGTTGTACAACGACTAGGGCATTGCCTGAGGGCCTTTTGCGTGTTCGTAATATTATCCGTCTTCACGGCCGTATTTTTACAGCAGCTACAGCATTTCATCACAAACACTCGTTGGCTAGAGGATGTTTGACAATACTCTCGATCATGTTAAACATTGGAAACGAGAAACATTGACATCTGACTCCGAGACCACTGGTCTGAAGCGCCAGATCACTGCCTATCGCGAGATGCAACTCATGATGCTTGGCTACTGGAAGCGGTTGCCGACTAACCAAGTGGGGTATTCCTATCCCCCGCTTCAACGAGATAAACAACATTGACGACACCGGGCCTGTCAACCCCACATTCGATGCAGAACATCCTGGAAGAGCGTTATCTCATGCGGTTTGTGCCGCTGAGAGGAAAGGTGTAATAAACAATACATGCCGCATCACTCCTTCATGTGCCCAGTCGCCGTTACCGTGCTGCTCTCACATTTGTTCCTCATGCTATTTTTGTGAAACGTATTTTCCAATGTTCCAGCAAAATGACAGACCTTATTCCGCGCATCGCAGAACATGTTGATCGACTTCATCGCACAGCGCAGTCGCACCTCACCCAAGCCCAGGCGAACCTCAACACGTACTACCAAACTGGCAATGTCGAGCCCAAAGCATTTCTCTACGCCGCCCTCTTTCTTGTAACATTCACATATCTCGCCATCAAACTCATCCAAACCATCCTATCCCGCCGCTCCTCCCCATCTCCATCAACACCAACCCTCGAAAAGCGCCCACCGCTCAAAGCACCCGAGAGACCACCAGGAGGTACGTCAAAGACTCTCTCGACCCATTCTCTCCCCGTCCAGATCCTACCAGCACCCCCTCCAAGCTTGCTCATGATGTTGAACTGACCGTATCAAAGTATGGCCGCCCTCGCCCTTTACGCGCCCCCGCGCCTCTCCCTACCCAAACTGGTCCCTCACATCCACCCCACCACTCCCCTACCGCCCCTTCCGCCGCGGGCCCAAATACAACATCACAATGGGCCTGCGCACCATGTCCTGGAACGAGTGGATCGAGCTAGACAACGAGTTCCTGGCCTATCATAAATTAAAGTGCGAGCGGCTCGAGGAGCGGCGCGACAAGATTGTCAAAATGGACGCGCGGGGCGCGGGCGCGGGCTGGGAGTGCGTCCGCGAAGTAGGCGCGTATTTGAGCGAGCGGTATCCGGGTTTGTATCAGCGGTTGGGTGGGGACGGGGTGAGGAATGTTGCTACTGGCGAGGTGTTTGTGCTGCACGAGGGCGCGGGTAGGCATCCGATGGATATGCTCGCGCGCATGATCCAGGACGACGTGGCCATTATGCTGGAGCGCGGGGATGGCGAGTATTACCTCGCCGCCGGGGCGATTTGTCTCGCGGGCTTTTGGCGACTCGAGGATAAATTCGGCATGGGGTGAGATTTTTTTTTTCCCACCATGTTTTGACGTGTGAGGGGAGGGGTAGTTTTTTTTTTTTTTGCTGACGGGTGTGTATGCATAGGTTGAGTGAGATTCACACGTCGGGCGACGTGCCCGGGTTTAGGGATAAACTCGAAAAGGTACGTAGAAAGAGTGGAGTGATGGAGGAGGGAAAGGGACTGATTGTGTGTGTTTACTTAGGGCATGAAGAACTTCTTCCGCCGCCTGGCGCCGGAGAAACCCGTGCTGAGGAATAACTACTTCATCCAGGTTGATGACAAACTCGCGTGGAGCGAGAGTATAGGCGGCGAGGATAGTGGCGGGATTGGGTGGTTTACGGTAACATGTCCCCCCCTCCTCCCTTCTCCACCACGCCGCGAAGTATGCTAATGTTTCCCAGGCGGAGAAAAATAAAGCTATCCAACACCACTACTTTAGAAGTGAAAGACAGAGTCTCCGTAGATTGCCCATTACAGGCGCTGTTGTGTTTACGATTCGCACGTACTTCGATCCCATTACGGAGATTTGCAAAGAAGCGGGTGTGCCGGGACGGTTGGCGAGTGCGGTGCGGAGTTGGGGGGATGATGTGAGTCGGTACAAGGGGAAGGAGATGTACGGGGATGTGCTGTTGGAGTACTTGGATGCGATGCATGAGGGGCAGGTTAAAGAGGGGTTAGTGGGGGAGGAGGTGGAGGAGGGGAGATATCCGTTTTGATCAGCGCGTCTGTTCGCCAACAACCTCATGCACTTCCAAACAGCAGTTCGAGTTCGACGTTGGATATCTCCAGGGTCCAGAGTGGCGACAGTTGATATTTGGAAAGGCCTGGGTTGCGTCGGGGTTGGCTAGCGCAGTTGGGCCACGTTCTGCTTCCCGCCAAAACGCTCCAGCCCTCAGCCGCGGTCAGGGTCATGCGCGTGGCTCGAAGCGGCAGGTTTTTGGGCGGCTAGTGTGAGGCATGTTGATGGATGGCAGCACAAAGGGAAGGTGGGCCTCGATCGACTCTACCGTCAACGTGACATGGCATGAATCGTGCGGCCGCGTAGTGCACACGAGTCTGTGACGTTAACAACGACTCGGGGCCAGT